>Ga0315285_10003476_pt1 | contig 16403 bp, 13 predicted proteins | sample YL17G09_36_MG_FD_203698 | JGI IMG/M metagenome (GOLD analysis project Ga0315285, IMG submission 203698) | Sediment microbial communities from Yellowstone Lake, YNP, Wyoming, USA - YL17G09_36 | ecosystem: Environmental > Aquatic > Freshwater > Lake > Sediment | place: USA: Wyoming | collected... | reverse complement strand
CGTACAGGCAGCAGTCCAAGAAGTCCAGCGAATCGCTCCCGACACTTTAATGAAGGTAAAGAAGGTTGTTGTGCATCCTAGCGGGGGTGCTGGTGAACTTGGCCATGTGCAAATGGGACCTGATAAATCTCCATTCGAAATACACATTTTCAAGTCTAGAATCGAACAAATTGTAAAACAGCAGTTGGGTGCTCAAATATCTGATCCTAAGGCGCTTGCCGAAGCAATAAAACTCGCTCTCATAGAAACGATTTCGCACGAAGGAACACACATCGGCGGAGCCAAGCGCAGCGAGGAACAGATCGGAAAAGGACCATTTTTCGGTGAAAGCGAAGCTGAAGCAAAGGCAAAGGAAGTTATGCAGCGTGAAAAACGGCTGATGCCGAAACCTGCGCAAACAAGATTTTCGCTTTCCAAGCGTGCGATGAAAATAACTAGGGAAATGATCCCAACATTGTGGTATGAGGATGAGGCTGGTAAAAAGCATATACTAAGTGAAAATGAACTTAAGTATCTGGAGCCGCCACCAGAAGGTTTCATCTATCAGCATTCGCAATTCCCGACGACGTTGAATCATACCGTACTGCGGCTGACTGTCGCAGATGAAGTCGAATCGTGCTCCCATCCCGAAAAATATGTGAGACCGACATATGGATGGATTGATGGTGTAGAGGGCAGGGAGTGCGTTCAGTGCTATGGACATCAGACAAGAAACATTGGTGAACCTTGGTCGCAGAAATGGGATGCTGGTGGTTCGAAAAGCATAATGACTGGAAGCAGCGGATGGTCAGAGGATTTGGCACTGGCTATGGTTGACTCTGGAGATTGGACCTTGAAAGAAGCTATTCTCATTGCTGCGAATTCTTGCGAACGCTGTATGAATGCGTTGGCGCACAAATATGGATTGAAGTGGGGATATCCCGAATTTAGCGAAAAATGGAAGAAGTGTGGCACAATATGTGAATTTTGTGAGGCTGATCCTAAATCCAAATCGGCACACAAGAAGCTTCCTCTTTCCAAGCGTGCCACATTGGAAAGATTGCCTATAGCCGCAGACCCTGCTATGTGGACTGATGAACAACTTTTTGAAGCCATCAGCAGACCAGAGCTGTTCAAGGGCGACAAGGAGCGTTTTCAGCTAGCGGTTGAACAAGCTGCCAAACGAGGATTAACGAAAAAGGTCGAGCCGAAAAATATCGGAGAATGGCGCAAGCATGGCTGGTGGCTGCTGATGTGGGCTGGCATTCCGTTGGCATTCTATGACAATGATGCCAAAATTAATATGGCAAAACGTTTGCTGGTTGAGGATTTTGCCAAAGACGGGACGCAGCCAGAAGCCGTCAAGATATATGATTCAGTTCGTTCTAGCCTGAAATGGGCACTTGACGAGATGGCAGATCTTGAACCTCCAGATTCGCACGAACAGGCTGATCTTCGCAAGCACCAGCTTAGTATGGATGTAGACGAGATCATGAAGCATCCGCTTTACGGAAAGCGTAGAAAAGGATATGCCGAATCTGCTCTAAACATTTTCAAAACTCCCGCTGGATTTGAGCCACCCAAAGAATCGGTTCCGTCGGGTTCGAGACCAGTGCGTTCTAACAGCGATGCGGCATCAGAGGCTATCACTGATATGCGTTACGGTGAAATAAAGCCTGAATTCACTGATGCCATTGTCTACTCTCAGGAAGCCGCTGGAGATGCTGCCGATGAGCTTGTCTCTGATGCCGCTAAAAAACTTGAAAAAGAGGAAGCTGCTTTGAAAGCTGGAATAGATATTTCGAAAATGAACGACGATCGTGCTTACGCCTCTTTTATTTCTGTGCCCATTTCAAAACGGGCTTTCAAAAAAAAAAGACTCGATGAGATCATCCTTGAAGCGGCGTTAGCACTTGACGCCATACGGGAAAGGCATCTGCCCAATGCGCCGATGGCTGAACCTGATCTGCGGTTCGCCATTAAAATGGCGCATGCGTCTCCCGATCTTGTCAGATTTGGATTGGAACTGCTGAAAGATGAACAGCTACATCCGATTTCTGCCGACATTGAAAATGCTATTGAATTCAACAAAACGGCCATAAGTAATCCTAATATCGCTAAACTATTAGGCATTGTTTCCAATCAGCTAAACTTTGCGGATTTTGGCAATCCGGATTTCATCACCGAACTAGCAGAATGGCAGAATAAGCATAATATGACGCCCAATGGCAAATTGGATGCTAGTACGATTGCAGCTTTTGCCACAATGAAACCCAAAGTTGAGACAGAGCTTCCAAGGAACTTTGGCGTCGTGATCCCTGGACTCGTCTACCGTGGTGGTATTATAGAAAAGGCTGAACAATTGGAGAATCTTAAGAACAGTTTTGGCGTACAGAGGTTGATATCACTCCACGATAACCCAGATATGGCTAGGATGTGTGGTTTGTTCGGCATTCAGCATGTGCCAGCTTTTATGTCTAACGGCAATCCAGAAGAACTTGGTAGAAAGGTGCTGGGTGATTCAGTTCTCAATTTTATAGGAGATATTCCCACATACATACATTGCTTCTATGGTGCCGATAGAGCTAGTAGCGTCGTTGCAAGGATCAGAACTGAAAGTGGCTGGCCTTGCCAGCTTGCTTATGCAGAAGCTAAGGCATATGGGTTCAAAGATATGTTTGCAGACCTGATAGATTGGTTCTCGGAGCCTTGTAAACAGAAGTTAAATATCGATACAGATGCGATCAGAAAACGGATGGGTGATAGGAAGCCTTATAGTAATCCTGAAATATCACAGGATTTGGTTGAGCCAGCACCTACAGATCTTCCGTTTGAGACAAGCAATTCGGGGTGGGAAACCACTTCTGACACGATTGTGAACACTTTTGGCATAGGGTCGATTCCAATTTCAGACTCTAGTCATGGGTGGTAAGCTTATCTTTTATTGTATTTTTGTGTAAATAGATTTACATAATATTTATTTTTTCTATTAATAAAAAATCATTATGGATAAAGATGATTAGTAGATATAATTATATCATTATTTTTTAGGAGTTTAAGATGCAGAGCATCCTAGGACAGAAATTTGGTCGCCTCACTGTGATAGAAGAATTTGTGGAAAAAGATGCCTATAATAGACAGAAAGTGCGATGTAAATGTGATTGCGGTAATTTTGCAAGCTTCTCCAGATGTAACATAATTACAGGTCACACCAAAAGTTGTGGTTGCTCTCATCATGAGGGTCGTTTTAAGAATCTTGTCGGAGAGCGGTTTGGAAAGTTGATTGTTGTTGACAAATTCATAAAAGCGATGAAAAATAGAAATGAATATTATGCTATATGCAAATGTGATTGTGGCAAAGAAAAAACAATTCTTGTGTGTAATTTGCTCAAAGGCAAAACAACTTCGTGTGGTTGTCGTAGAGATCAGTATGAAAAGATTACTGGCAGTAATAGCAAATGTTTCAAAGGGTACGAAGAAATTTCAGGTCTTATGATAGCACACATCAAAAACGGGGCCAAAAACAGAGATCTTGAATTTGCAATTGATCCAGAATATATATGGAAACTCTTTTTGGCGCAAGATAGGAGATGTGCTTTATCAGGTAGAGAGATTGGTTTTAATAAACGATGTGGTGGTATTACAGCGTCATTGGATAGAATCAATAATTCAAAAGGTTATGTGGTTGGAAATGTACAATGGGTACACAAGGATTTGAATAGGATGAGAAATTATTTCGGTGTTGAATATTTCATCGAGACCTGTAAACAAGTAGCCGCATATCACAGCTTATAAAGAGTCATAGTTTTTGGTAATTATGGATGGTGATTAATGGATGGTGAATACCACATAATTGAAACCCTTGCTTCCCTTTCAAACAGTCTTTCCAAACTTGGGTGTTATGAGGAGTCGAAAAGTGTCGTGCAGCTACTTGATGACCTCCTAAATGAGAAACCTGATACCGATTACTCCGCCATTTTGGCAAATATCGTTGGATTACAGGGAGATGTGAAGCCCGAAGATATGGGTCAGGGTTTTGCCCTAGAGCCATTTTTCAGCGATACGAGTCCTGTTCAATAGCACTCAAATACTCAAAAGCATCTAAAATCTATCAATATTATTTTATGTATTGTGAAGCCGTATGGCTGAACTTTTACCTTAAATTTGGAGCACAATGACGGAAAAACTGGCACGCCAATCCCAACGCACTTTTGAGATTTCCGATGTCGAGCGCAAAGCTGCTAAACAGGCGCTTCGCGCCTTCAAGCAGTTTATGGAGAAGCTTTGGGCGGCTAGGCAGTCTGACAAGCGTCTTGTTGATGTGTTGGAAAAGAATCAGGATGCAGATCCATCACAGCTTTTTGAGATCCGCCACCTATTACGCAAATTCCAGAAAGAGGTAAAGGAGCGTTATACAGCACTCGTTTTCCTATTTGCTGGAAAAAAGGACGAGAATGGCAATTCTGCTGAAGATGGTGTTATCCACTCGCTAGATCCGCTTGAGAAAGATACGGTGACGCGCCAAATAAAGGGAACTCTTCAAGATGCGATGCAAGAATTGACTGAATTTATTGAAGAATTTCTAGAAGGTTTCGAGAATTTCAACGATAAAGATCAGATAAAGCAGATACTAGACGCCTCGAAGAAATCTGACCAATTGACGCAAAGTATTGAAGTGATTATAAATAGGCAGTTGCGCCCACATTTTGAACGTAATGTTTTGAAAAGGAATAGGATGGCTGCGGCTGTTAGAAGGATTCATCGCCGAGCCCGTCTTGTAGAAATGATGGAGCCATAACGATGATAATCAAATATTCGACTGGGAAAATAGGTTCTGTATATTCCAGTGACGAAGCCGAAGCGAAGAAAGAGGTGAAGAAAGAGGCTAATGTAAAAGAGGCCGAGGCACCAGAAAAGGAAGAGGGCAGTAAGGAAGAGAAAGAAACAGGGGCGAAATAATGTTGGAAATGAAAGTGTGTTCGGCATGTGACGAATCAAAATCTTTCAGTGAATTTTATAAGGATTCTGCCAAAAAGGATGGGCTTTCGAGCCGATGTAAAGAGTGCGCCAAGGCTAGTAGTAAAAATCGTTATCAGGCAAACAAGGACGATATTGCCAAAAAGAGCAAGCAATATCGAAAAACACATCAGAATCAGATCAAGGAACAAAAACATCAATGGCGTCAAACAAATTTGGAGTACGCCAGAGAGAAAAGCCGAGAGTGGGGTGAGAATAATAAAGAACGTCGTAGTGACAATCATCGCAGATGGCGCGGAGAAAATCAAGATCATTTGCGCGAATATTGGCATGACTGGCAAAAAGAGAATCACGAACACTACTCAGAATATCAGCGCAAATATAGAGCAGAAAATCCGCAAATTGTTACAAACTGTTCTGCTAGACGCCGTGCGAAAATAAGACAATGGTCTGACATAACTGCAGAAGAGTGGTTGGGATTGATGTCGCAATATGAATGGGAATGTTTTTATTGTGGCATCAGACTTGGGATACAGAATAGGTCGGTTGATCATATCATCCCCATAAGCAGAGGGGGACGACATCATGTCGAGAATTTGATCCCATGTTGCCGCCTATGTAATAGTTCCAAACATGATACTATATATCCAGTTTGGAAAGGGATTGTACACCTATCTGAAGACAAACAGATACACCTGTGTAGTAGGTTAAAAAAGGAATTGTTGGTATTTTCTATTAGGATTGTAGAAACGGACAGTCTGGAACAGATATTTAAAACATTGGATGACAAGATCAATTCGGAGCAAATAAATGACAATAATGAAATACGCTGAAACACAATTTTCTTTGGATGAGATTCACTCAGCAAATAAAGTTCTTTCAAATACTGTCATCAATTCCCTCCTGTTTGCGCCAGAAACGGTAACGGCCGTAGAAGAAGAAGTGCGTCAGCGATTTGTGAAGTTTGCTGCCAATTTAAAAAAGGTAGCTCCCAAAGCCAATGACTTTTTATACTTTAGTTGTGTGATGTTGCATAGTGCCGAAAGTGCCCTAATTAATTACGAAACTGGGGAGCCTATTAAAGATAAGAATGGAAGTCTAGTAACGGCCGAATGGCTTATAGACAAAAAGGGCTCTTGGAAGTGGAAATGTTCCGATCCAAACATAAAATGTTATAAAAACGCAAACGGGGACATATTCCCTGAGGTCGAACTTAAGAAGGCATATCGCAAATGGGTGGGCCGCCCGCTCTGCAAAGATCATCAGAGTAGTTCGGTTGATGGTATCCGTGGCATTATCGTGGACACCTATTATGACGACAGGTTCAAGCGTGTCATAGGTTTGTGTGCACTTGATAAGGTGAATTATCCCGATCTTGCACGGAAGGTTTCTACTGGGTATGCTAATAATGTTTCTATGGGAACAGCGGTTGGCCGATCGATTTGCTATGAGTGCGGAAATATTGCAAAAATTGAATCTGAATATTGTAGTCATGTGAAGGGTCGTACCACATACGGCGAAATCAATATCGACCTATCTCCGATTGAACTCAGCCTAGTTGTGACAGGCGCCGATCCTAGAGCCCAGCTTAGAAGTGTGATTGCCAGCCTTAATAAGTATTCCGAAGAGAAGGGAGAGAGAATCGATGAACTTAAGAAGGCTGGTTGCGTCACGATTGGAGAGTTTGATAGGTTGGTTGCTGAACTCGAAGATTTGCGTAATACTGTTAAGGGGTTGGATGCTTCTTTTGTGAAAAGCGCTGCCATTGATCCAGAAAAGCGGAAGGAAGCTTTAGAGTTGAGTGAAATTCTTAGTAGGTCTCCAGGGCTTTCTGAGCAGACAAAAGAAAAACTCACGAAGCAGATTGAAGATTTGCTTCAAACCAATAATACAGAAGAGGTGATTCCTCCATACGGGATGACTGGAAGTAAGGAGATGGGTGGAGAGAAGGCACAGGTTGGCAGGGACGAGACGGGCACACCGCCCGAATATGCCCTAGAAAACCGTGAAAATAGGTTAGCAGGTATTAATGAATTAGGATTACAGATTAATGCGATAAATGATAAGCTGGGCACTATGCAAAACGCACTTCGAGATTTGACTAAAGGTGTCCAAGAAGCAACAATAAACAAGGAGGGACAAAACATGTCTGACAAGAAGCTTCGTGAAAGGGCTGCTGCCCGTCGTGCAACATTTCAGAAGGCCGCATATTTTCAGGGCGGCGGGGGACTAAACGAGCCCCAGACCTATTCTGTCGACCCGATGAATGATAAGCTTAAGACTGACGGCGACAAGCAGATGGAGGGCCAGGGTATGGAGACTGGGAGCGATGGTATGCATCCTGGATACGATAGCTTTGGTATGTCAGAGGAAGCACTCAAGAAGAAGTTGTCCCGCGCTGAGCTTGAGGAAAGGAAGCTTCGTAGGCACGCATTCGTTGCTACTGCGGAGGAAAAGCCTGAGGTTCTTAGCACTGGCGATGGTAAGCATTTTGTAAAGGGTCAGGACGGCAAGCTTGTCGCCTGTAATGAAGATGGCCAGCCGATTGATAAGAAGGCATATTTTCAGGGCGGTGGTGGTGTGAATGAGCCACAAACTTATCCCGTTGATCCGATGAACGATAAGCTCAAGACCGATGGTGACAAGCAGATGGAAGGCCAGGGTATGGAACCAGGTAATACTGGTATGCATCCTGGTTATCAGAGCTATGGCGATGAACTGAAGCTTAAGGAGAAGCTGCTTCGTGCTGACGAAAAGCTTCGTGCCAAGTTTGTTGTGGCTTATAAGAACGACGAAGGTACTGTCATTGACAAGGATAATTCCCGTTGGGAGATTTATGCTGGCAAAGATAAGATCCTTTCGGCCACTGGTAAGGAAATTTACGAGGACGAGCTTGAGAAGAATTGGAGCATCCTTGCCAGTAAGCGTTATGGACTCGAAGTTATTCGTGCTATTCGCGAGGAAGGTTTTGAGAGAGTTGCTTATCTTCTGAAGGGTGATATGGTAAAGACTGCTCAAGAGCCTCCGATGCCTCCTATGCCCCCGATGCCTCCTATGCCTGCTGGTGGGCCGCCTGCTGGGTTGCCTGATGAGTTGCCAAAAGAGGGAGAGGAAGATAAGGGTAAGGATGACAAGGAGCCTGTTGACCAGGCGCTTGAAAGTCTTGATAAGAGTCTAGAAGATGCCGAAAAGTTTCTTGGTGATCTGAAGGATACTCTTCAGGAGACCACTGGAAAGGCTGAGACCGAGCTGCCCTCTCCGACCGAATCTAACGATGAAGACGGAGATGAAGAAGATGATGAGGAAGATGCCGATGATTTTCAACAGCTCGCTGTTGCTGAGTTTTCGTCTCGTGTTAGAGAAGTATATGCCGCTTTGGACGAGAGCGCTGATGAAATCGCTATGCTTGCTGAATCGCTTGAGAGTCGTGCAAAGACTGGCAAAACTGCCTCCGATGCAATCACTGCGGAATTGCTCCGCCTAGCGACTGATGCTGTTAAGGAAAACAAGAATATTCGTAGCGAAGCTGCATTGATCATTGAGTCCGCAAAGAAGAAGAAGGACGAAGATGAGGATGAAGATGAAGACAAGAAGGGCAAAAAGGGTAAGGGCAAGGGTAAGAAGAAGGACGAGGAAGATGAGGACGAAGACAAGAAGGGCAAGAAGGTAAAGGGTAAGGGCAAGAAGAAGGATGAAGAAGATGAGGATGAGGAAGATGAGGACGAAGACAAGAAAGGCAAAAAGGGCAAGAAGAGTAAGGCTGAGCAGACTCTTGAGAATCTTCTGATGGCTCGTGCCACAAAGCGTCGTGAACTTGTAAGGCAGGCTCAGGAAGGATCTGATGCTGAACTTACTCCCGAAAACGATGCGGAAGGATGTATGGAAGCTTTCGACCTTGATGAGGGTGATGTTGATGTTGCCGAGCTTAGAGAAGAGGTTGAAGAGTTGAAGGAGATGATTAAGAAGCTAACAGCGACTGAAGAAACAGAACACGGTGATGACGAGGTGTGTCTGGAAGACGATATGCAGATGAGTGCTGATGAAGAATTGGGTCAGTTACTAGATGACGGCATTGAAGCCACAGCTCAAGACCGTCGGGCGTGGCGTGCTAGGGTTGCTGCTGAGGTTGGTACCAAGTATCAGCTAAAGCTTGATCCTGCCACATGCTGTGATACCGATATGCCACTAGCCGATAGTTTTACGCTTGGTGGGCTTGATACTAAGCCGTCCGATGAGGGTGCCAAGGTAGAGAGTATTGGAGAGCAGTATGAAAAGATTATGAAGGAAGTTGAAAACCTGCCAGAGGTCAAGGAAGCTATGCAGCGCATTATAAGTCTCATGAAAGCTGGTGCGTTGAAGCAGGATGATCTTGATAATACTGAAATGATGACTGCTCTTGCGGTTGACCCAGAAGCTGCTAAGTATTTCAAGCAGTATTTTGGTCTTGGCGATGCCGATAGTAAGCAGTTCGGTACTGAGATGGTGAAGGAGTTTGTACAGAAGAAGGCCGCTGCAGATAAGGAAGCGCAACACATTAAGATGCGCAGGGCGTATGATATGGCTCTTGAGATGCAGGACAAGGGTATGATTACACCTGATGTTGCTATGCTACATAAGCAGGTGGATGAGATTCTTGCTTTTGATTCTAAGAGTTTTGAGTCTTTCAAGCGTGCTCTTTCTCACATAAACAAGCGAACTAAGACCGCTTCTCCAGCTCTGCAAGTTGGCATCAAGTCGTCAGAAGAGATGGGTGAAGGCACCTCTGTTAGTGCACCAGATATCTCAAATCAGCTTAAGAAGTTGTGGTAATTAACCTAGAAGGGGTCTTGGATAGCCAAGGCCCCTTCTATATACTTTGACATATGGCTAATACGGATACAGAAATGAGCCTACTAGAATTGTTAAGTCATATTGATAAAGATCTTGCTGATTTTTGCAGAAGATCTTCCATAATTGACGATGAAGAAGTAGAAGAAATATGGAAAATGTTTAGAAAAATACAAATTATGAATTAGAGGCGCTTATATGGGAAAAATATCATATGCTGATGAGATTCTAGATGAAATGGCCAAATCGTTAGGGTTTTGTAAAATAGCATCTGAAGATGCCGTAGCAGAATTCAAAAGCAAACTCGCCGCTGCGAATACCGAAACGGCAGTTGATGCGTTGTATAAAGAATATAAAATCAACTCAAATGGGACACTCAAACTGATTGGGAAGCATTGGTTAATGTTAGAAAAGGACAGATTAGGAAAGCTCAACAGGGCCAAACCACTAAAGCTGATGATGGTGTAGTAGAATATGCACTAGCTCATCTTGTGGAAATTGCCGATGCACTTGATGCATTTGGATTTGCGGGAATAGCTGGCATTGTTGATAATGCAATTAATAAAATATCAATAACAAGATAAGGTAATTTACAAAATGGAGGCAAACAAAATGACCAGCCTTAAGGTTAAATACGCTGACGAGACTATGGATGCTATGGCAAAGATCCTCGACAGCACGGAATTCAAGGAGATCTATCGCACGGCTTCTTTAAACAAGGAAGCTGGTCCTGCGTTTGAGGCATTTAAGAAGGATGTTGATGCGGCCGTGGTAGCAAAAACTGATTTGGAATTGGTTTATTCGAAACATGTTAATGATTTGGCCCAAGAAGACAATACAGAGCCTGGAACTGTTCAGAAAGCGCGGGAATATATGACAGGAAAAGGGCAACCGGGTATGACTATGCCACCACAATCACCACAGGCCGATGACGCCTGCGCCGACTGTCTCGACACAAAAGAGTTAGTTGCGGCCGATTTTACTATGAAGCATCTGGTGAAAATTGCGGATGCGTTGGACGGAAAGGGTTTTGCCAGTTTGGCTGGTATAGTCGACGAAGCGATCGAAAAGGTTGCTTCAAAAAAAAAAGTAGTTAAGATGGCCGCTTGGCCAGAAACACCTCCATGGGATCCTATGCCACAGAGCAAGGAAACGGCGCCATGGGAGTCTTTGCCACAAAGTAAGCTACCAAATGTCGAACAGCCAAAAGCTGCCCAACCACCTAAGACCGTACAGCAGTCATCAGTGGAATCAGTTATTATTAAGAAGGTTCAAAAGATGCTAGGCGTTAAAGATGATGGAAAATGGGGCCCAAAGACAGCAGCTGCGTGGAATAAATATGTTGTAACCCTAGGAGAGCCGTGGTCAAAAGCTGGCGTAGATCCGTCGGGTTCATATCATCCTGCGGTAGAGACAATGAAGTCAGCTCTTATGGGAGCTGAGAGTCGTGGTCGTCAAGAGCGGACAGAAGAGCTAAAAGGTATGGACAAAACGCGAAAAGATTCTGAAAAACCACAGCCGGCTGCCGTAGCAAAACCAGCTCAGGTAGTAGATCAGGAACAGCCTAGTGAAACAGCACGCCAGAAGGAACTGCGACAGCGATTTCCAGGTGTTGGATCATATAATCCAAATAAGTAAATTGATAAGATAACAGCGGGAGTTAGAATGTTGAAGATTATTCAAGCAGGTAATTCAATGCCTGCTAGTTATTCTGTAGATATCACAAGCACATTTCAGCCTGGGCAAATATGTCAGCTGAAACTGATCGGTAATGATATTGTAATGGGATTGTCAGACGGCACTGCACCACTTGGTATTATTGATGACATTAAAACTAATGCATTTACACAGAGTATATACGATGAGGTAGTGATCATCCGTGGAATAGATGTAACTACAGATGGATACAATTATTACACAGGCAAAGAAGCGATGCAGCCACTCAAAAATGCTAGTCTTATTAGATCAAGTTTCTTGTCAGATTATGAGGGATTGATTCTGAATGAGATTAATGGTGTGCTTGTATTACCAGAGGGCAGTAAATTAAATTTCGATTCGGATGGCGACCATAAGAATGATAGTGTTAAAACGATTGTCAATTATGTATATCAGGTTCCAGCTTTGCCAGGTGACGATACCACTATAGGGTCGAATAGATTAACATTTTGGTTCCAAAGAGGGATTTTTGCTACAGATATGTATGATACATTGCAGAGATATCCACTTAATGCCACTTTGTTTGTAAATGAACAAGGTAAACTTACGACCAAGCAGTTAACGCCTAATCATCCAGGCGTAGCAATTTTGACTGGGCCTCCAACGGCAATGCATGGCACAATCGAACTAATGTGGTTATAAAATACGGAGGAATTCTGTATGACTTTTGAAAAAGAAGACAAAGCTGCTTGGCTAAATAGCGAGGTAATGCGCGAATTCGAGAAAATCGCCGCTGCTGGTGGTTTAGAAGTCTCCGAGGAAGCTTTTGAGCCAATTGATGAAGAATGGGAAGAAGAAGATGATACTGGAAAACTCATTGACGCCGTAGAAGAATTTCAGGGTAGTGGTGAGGAATCTGGTGAAGAACTTAGTGAGGAATCTGGCGAAGAACCTGAAGATGTTATGACCGAAGATCCTATTGATGAGCTATTAATAGCACATCAGAGAAGCTTGATAGGTGCTATCGAAAAGCTTTCTTGGCAACTTGCTGACAAATCTAAGACTAAAGCCGCATATAAGGTAGAAAGAACTCTACAGAATATAAAAGCCTTAATGGAGGAATAGACATATGGCTAAATTTGATCTTGGTGGTAAGGTAATGGACGAATTTGCCAGAATAGCTATTGAAAAGGGCTGGATTGTTGAGGCACAAGATGATCTGACGCCACAGCGTCTGGAACAGGACATGACAAGCGAACAAGCCATAACAGAGCTGAAACAAATGATGGGACAGAAATCAGATAATGTGGAGGCAGCGATGTCAAAAGAGAAAAATTTGACCAAAATTTGCGTTATTACGAACGAACTTCTTTCTCTTGCCAACGACCTTGATAGTATGGGAGAAACAGAGGCTGCGAATATTGTAGATAAGCAGTTCGTAATGTTCAAGGAAGCCGCTGATAAGCTTTATGATATAACTGGAGAGACTGGGGAGAAGTTTATTGGATCGGCGCATCCAGGAGGTGGAGTAACCATAGCTCCTGCCAAGGATGAAGGTGGCAAAATTGAGACGGTCGTTGAGCAGCAAAAGAAGGATATAGATATTGCAAATAAAAATCCAACAGGAAAATATGCAGAAACAATTATGAAGTTGATTGCTACCGCTGACAGGCTAGAGAACGAAGGAAATGTTGAAGCCGCCGAGATGGTTGATAAGGCTATTGAGGAACTCAGGCAGGCCGCACTCCCTTTCGTGAATAGGAACTCGACATTCGGGGCGGTCGGTTCCAAAGATGAGAAAGCCCTAACTAGAAAGGCTTTTGATATGCCTACTGTTGATTTTCCAAAGGGTAGCGGAGTGGCTGGCGGAGTAGCCGGTGGCGCAGCAAAAACCGTAGGAAAGGCTGTTGTTAGTGGAGTCGCGGGTGCCGCTAGAGGTATTGCTGCTGGATTTGGAACAGCAGCTGGTGTAGTCGGCGTAGCGGGTACCGCGGCAGTAAGTGCAGCTTTACTTATTCCAGCGATTACAAATTTAACTTCGAGTTGGTGGAGTCAATCTGAAACTATATCAACGGATATTAAAGATCTCTTGGATTATGCAAAAGGGCTAAGTGGTCAAGATGCTAAAATTCCTCCATTAGTTCAGCGTCTAGAGCAACAGCTTACTCCTTTTATGGAATCTCTAAGAAGTGAGACTTTTGGACTTGACTATTTATCTAAAAATCCACAACAGATACAAAAAATCGCACAGACATATGCACAATTTGGAACTGTTTTGGCAGACGCAGATCGGATAGTTAATATGATTGGTGGGCTTGCTGAAGAATGGACGTGGAATCCTCGCAAAATGAATCCGTTTTTTAATTTACATAAAAGGATTGTGTCAAAATTAAACGATCTAAAGAAAAGTTATGGGCAACAATATGCGATTTTTCAAGAGCTAGTAAAAGGCGTACAACAGCAAGCAGGTACGGGGGGAAAGAATGAGGGCAAGGGTGAGGGCACCGAAAAAATGCGTCAGGAGCAATATGGCAAATACATCGGAACTCTTGACAAATTGATTAATGCCATTGGAAAAAATCCTAGGGGTTTGATGGCTGCTTTTGGAAACAAAAATGATAAGGTTGTTGATGAATTTATGAAGGGACTTAAGGAAGAAAAGAAGCTGGCAGAAAAGTATAATTGGAAGCAGTTAATGGACAACAATGATGCAATTTATAACAGGCTGATACCTTTCCTCAAAAAATACAGAGTTTCGGTGGCCGATAGATCTTACAATTTTGTAAAAAGGGGCGAAGGTCTTGCTGACTTACTTAAGAACATTCCAGAGCAGCCAAAAGCAAAAGGTAAGGCGGCTCCTGGAAAGGGTAAGGGAGTTGCGAGAGCGCCTAAAGATCCACAAGTAGAAGCACTTCAAACTGCACTTAATAGTGCGGGCATAACCGTGGGGGTTGATGGTTTCTGGGGCCCAAATACCGCGAAAGCATATAATGCCTTCATAGATAAGAATGAAATAGAACTAAAAGGTAAATTAACTGCCATTCCTAATCCAGAGCGGCAGCGACACGCAAATCGTCCAACGGCAATCATACCAAAAGCTATTAACACGATTAAATATATGTCTGGTATGGAAAAGGAAATTGGTTTACTTACTATACCACTTAATGGTGGAATTAATGTATCACTAGAGGCAATGACTAGTCCGCAGAGTTTTGTGAATTATATGCACGGATTGATTGGAAGCCAAACTTTTCTGCCCGATGCTGCATTACAATATCTTGAAGAAATTAGATTATATGTTAACGAAAATGCAGTAGAAATGGAAGGTAAACAGGTTGGAGCGGCAAGGATGTGGCAGGCCGCTACTGCTGAACTAGTCCGTAAATTTCAACAGTTCGAAAGGCAAGCAAAGGGAAATCAAAAATTTCAATATCCGTGGGGTGGCACTGGCGGTTCCAGTGGTGGACAAGCTGGTGGTGGACAGCAGGGACAAGCTGGTGGTGGACAGCAGGGACAAGCTGGTGGTGGACAGCAGGGACAAGCTGGTGGAGTTAAATATCTTGGATTTGGTGGCGATGAAAGTACGCAAGTCGATTGGCGAAATTTGAAAACTCTAGACGACATAAAGAATGCTGCAAATTCTCTACCATTGATGTCTGGACTAACTTATGAAAGATTTCAAGATATAGCTGGAAGCAGAGATCAAACCAAGCAAAAAGAAGTTTTTGATAAAATTAGTAATAATTTAACTTTGCTTGTGGGAGCACTTTCAAGGGCGCGTGCGAAATATTCTGAAGATCCCTATTTTGTTAGGATATGGAATGATACTGGAGACTATCGCACTGCACTGGAAAATCTTAGAAGGAGTCTTAGATTCTAATGACTCAAACAATGATCGTCAAACAGGCCGATTTTATAGAGGGCATCCTTTCCTCAGTAAAGGATCGTACCGATTTCAAAAATAAACCCTTCGAGACAATTTTTGGCTTGATTGGCACTGGCGTATTGTGGAGAATGAATTGGATGTTGGGCGCGCTTAGTATGGTAGGTGAAGCTATCGGTGGTTATGGTCCCAGCATAATTGGCAAATATATTGATGATTATCTGCGTAAAACTAAAAAAGGTGGCGAAGCTGATTTGTCTGACAGCAATCTGCAAAATGCAGCTACACATGCAGCGGAGCAGATTTTGGGCCAGAGTGCTAAAGAGTCAGAAAGTATGCTTGCAGATATTTACATCATTAAGCATTCATTATCACTCTATGATTTTGTGGCCACAGCTTATGTTTCACAATATTCTCAGGAAAGTGGTTTGGTCAAACACGCGTTGGGAACAAAACCGGGAGTTGTTAGTGATTTTAAAAACATAATGTTGGGAAGGGGGATGTTGGCGAAAGTTGGTGGTATGCTTTATTGGTTACTTAAAAGGTTTTCTGTTGGTCTTATTGGTATAGGTCTTGCTGGCGGACTTATGTCTATGATGGGCATCCAAAAAACAAAAGAGACTCCAGAAGCAAAAAGAGATGCGCCGTCTGGAGAATCAACGGCAATAGGAACGCAGCGTTATACAAATGTTTCTGGCAGTGTAGAGGGTACATTAATTACATTTTTAGACGCAGCGATTGCTGATTTTTCAACATCGTTTGCCAACACTGTTGGCGAACCACTGAAAGGATCGGCGAGGATGAAGCGCGTGTTGCAGGAAGTGTCTAAGATGAATTGGGCGGAAATTGGTGATATCGACGCGGCACGGGTTTTTATGGCACCCTCGCCACTTGTGTTAGCGAAAATGCTTTTCCCCGTGGCGAAATATGAGCCAATTGGAAAAGAAGAACCTATAGAAAAAAAGGTTCTAAAGACCAATCCAGCAAAATCAAGCGCAAAAGCGCCAAAATCAAAAACCATGGACCCTAAAGCGGAACTCAGGGGCCTGTTGGCAGGAGTCCTAAAATGAGCAAAGAATGG
>Ga0315285_10003473_pt1 | contig 16410 bp, 12 predicted proteins | sample YL17G09_36_MG_FD_203698 | JGI IMG/M metagenome (GOLD analysis project Ga0315285, IMG submission 203698) | Sediment microbial communities from Yellowstone Lake, YNP, Wyoming, USA - YL17G09_36 | ecosystem: Environmental > Aquatic > Freshwater > Lake > Sediment | place: USA: Wyoming | collected... | reverse complement strand
TCACGGCCTCTAAATTTGGGATGTCGGAGAGAGGCGACATTTTGTCGCCGAAGTAGGCGCCGGCGACGATGGCCCCGGCCGCGGGCCCCAGCGGGACTCCCAGTCCCATGGCGATCCCGATAAAGGCGACACCGAGGGTCCCTATGGTCCCCCACGAAGTCCCCGTGGCCAGCGAGGTGATCGTGCAGACCAGACATGCCGTCACCAGAAAGAACTTGGGTGAGATGAGCTTCAGCCCATAATAGATGACCATGGGGATCGTCCCGCAGGAGATCCAGGCGCCGATGAGGACTCCGACGCAGAGCATGATCAGGATGGCCGGCATCGCCTTGTGGATGCTGTCCACGATGCCCCGCTCCATGTCCTTCCAGGAGAAGCGCAGGAGGAACCCCACGCAGCCCGTGAGGAAGGCGGCGACCACGAGGAGGACCTGGGGTTTGATCTTGTAGATCCCGTACCCGACGCCGAGGAGGAGCCCCATGAGGACGAGGGGAACGAGGGCGACGGCGAAACTCGGGCGCCGCGGGGCACGGCCATCCGGCGTTTTCAGCTCTTCCATGATTCTTTTCCCGGGGTCAGGCGCTGAACGTTCCCCGGGCGATGACCTTACCGCCCTCCATCATTCGGCGCCCTCCGGCGATGACCGTGTCGAGCTCCAGGTTTTCGTTCAGGATGAGGACGTCCGCGTCCAGGCCCTCGGCGATCCGGCCTTTGCGGGCGAGCTTATAGAAGTCGGCGGCGTTCGTCGCGAACGGCCGGAGCGCGTCCTCGAGCTTCAAAAGGCCTTTCCGGACGACGTCGCGGAACTTCCGGAAGAGGTCCCGCTGCGAGGCGATGGTCAGGGCGATAAGCTTACCGCTCTTATCGAAGACCGGGAAGCTGCCGTTAGAATCCGAGCTCACCGTCCACCGCTCCACCGGCACGCCGCTCTCCAGGAAAAGGCGGACGCAGTCCTCGATGGAGACATCGGGTTCCTTAGCGGGATCGGGGTCGGGACCGGTCGTGAGGTCGACGAATCCTCCGGCCTTGAGCCACCGGATGCCTTCCTCGAAGAGCTCGCGGTTGCGGTTGACATGGGTGGGCATGACCTGGGTCGGGGGGATTTCCGTCTCCCGGATAAGCCGGAAGAAGTAGTCCAGCCTTCGCGGTCCGTCCCCGAGGTGGCAGTGGAGGACGCCCGCCTTGCCGCCGAGCATCCCCCCGACCCGGCATTCGGCTGCCAGCCGGGCGAACTCCTCGAACGTCGGTTGAGAGGAGCGATGGTCGGAAACGGCGATCTCTCCGGCGCCGATGACCTTGTCGATGAGGATGAGGTCCGTCCGGACGCTCCCCGTGAATGTCCGAACCGGGACCTCATAGGAGCCGGAGTAGATGAAGGTCGAGATCCCCTCGGCCTCGAGCCCGCGGGCCTTGGCCAAGAGGGACTCCATGTGCCGGGTGGCGCCGTCGGTGCCGAGGCAGCCGACGAGCGTCGTGACGCCGCTCCCGACGATGTCCTCGACCCGGATCTCGGGGGCCCTTGTGGCCGGCCCGCCTTCGCCCCCTCCCCCCAGGATGTGGACGTGCGTGTCGATAAGACCCGGAACGACATATTTTCCGGAGGCGTCGATCGTCGTCATGTCCGCCCCGTTCACCCGGACCGACCCGGGCCCCCGGACGGCGGCGAGCCTCCCCCCGGCGATCAGGACATCCTTAACGCCCAGAGGCTCCGGTGCGAAGACCTGCCCGTTTTTTATGAGCGTGATCATGGTGTCCTCCCGGCCGTTCATTGAGATGCTATAAATTATCACTCTTCGCGGCGATTGACAAGGCCCGCGCGGGCTCATACAATGAACTTCCCAAATCATGACCAGGTTTGAAAGCGAGCTGAAGCGGCTGGAAAAGGGCGTCCTGCGCCTGACCAACCTTGCCCTTTTTCCCAAGAGAATCGAGGTCCGGGGACGGGAGAACTTCGTCCTCCAAGGCCCCAACATCATTGTCGGGAACCACATCGGGAGCCAAAAGGACGTCGGCCTGCTGTTCAAGATTGTGCCCCGCCCCATCTTCTTCACGGCCAACAAGATGATCTTCAACAAGGGTGATTTCAGCTTCCTCGTCCGCGAGCACCTCCATCGGCACCTGAAGGGCTTTGGCCTCGTCCTCCACCTCCTCCTCAATCCGTTCTACGCCCTGGTCGTCAACTACATCTCGTCCAACATTGCCAGGGTCGGGAGTATCCCTGTGGACCTGGATGGCGGCCGGGCCGAGGCCATCAAGAAGTGCGAAGACTACCTCAAGAAGGGCCGGGCCATCATCGCCCTCCAAGGGCGCGGCCGCATCGACCCCAAGGACGCCAACCCCTATGTCAAGCGCTTCAGGCGCGGCGCCTCGCTCATGGCCTTTGATCTTTATCAGGAAGAGCGTGTCTCGGTCCCCGTGACCCCCCTGGCCATGTTCGGGACCCACCTCCCGTTTCCTGTCCCCGGGACCGTCAAGATCAATGTCGGCGAGCCCATGTTCGTCAAGGACCACATGAAGGACACCGCCGCCGAAACCATCGAGGCCTTCAGGAACGCCCTCGAGAACCGCGTGAAATCGCTTTTCCTGGATATCATCCGAACGTGAAATCGTTCTTTAACAAATCAGGTGAAAAATCCCGGCGCCTGTCTTATAATAGGGCTCCGTTGAGAGCGTTTCCAGCCATTTCAAATCTTTGTTTAAGGGTGGTGCATGATGTTTAAGGGGCATCCCAAGGGACTGTTCGTCGCTTTTTTGGCCAACATGGGCGAGCGCTTCGGCTTCTACACGATGATCAGCATCTTCGTCCTGTTCCTCCAGGCGAAGTACGGTCTGAGCACCGGCGGCGCGGCCCTCATCTATTCCGTGTTCGTGTCCTGCGTCTATTTTCTGCCGCTCCTCGGCGGCTTCCTGGCCGACAAGGTCCTCGGCTACGGAAAAACCGTCAGCATCGGCCTCGTGACGATGTTCCTCGGCTATGCCCTTCTGGCTCTTCCATCCAAGATGGCCACCGGCTTTCCCCTCGTTATCGGCGCCTTGGCCGTCATCGCCATGGGAACCGGTCTTTTCAAAGGGAACCTGCAGGCCCTGGTCGGGAACCTCTATGACGATCCCAAATACAGTCCCCTACGGGACAGGGCTTTCAATATTTTTTATATGGGCATCAATATCGGCGCCATGTTTGCGCCGACGGCCTCGGAAAAGGTGGTCAATTGGGTCCTGTCCTTGTCCCATTATTTCTATGATGCGAGGATTCCGGCGCTGGCCAACGATTTCGTCAAAGGCAAGCTGGCGGACGCCTCCCCCTACCTGGCGATCGCCCAAAGCCAGGACGCGGGCGTGACGCTCGGAACCCTCAAAACTTTTTCCGAACAATATCTCAACGCCCTCAGCAAGTCCTACCATTACGGTTTCGGAGTGGCCTGCCTCAGCCTGATTATTTCCATGCTGATCTTCTGGGGCTTCCGGAGGTTCTACAGCCATGCCGACCTCAGCGAAAAACAGAAGTCGAAGTCCGAGGCTCTCCGCGGCCAGGTGGTCGAGCTGACCCCGCAGGAGACCAAGGAACGGCTCGTCGTCCTCGGCCTGGTCTTTTTTGTCGTCATCTTCTTTTGGATGGCCTTCCAGGAGAGCGCCGTCACCATGACGTATTTCGCCCGCGATTATACCGTGCCCGCGGTCGGCAAGCTGACGAACCTCTGGTTCGACCTAACCGGGCTCCTAACTGTCTTTTTGTCAGCCATCGGGCTGGTTTTCCTGCTGAAGAAGAAATCGAGCTCCCTGTCCAGGGCCATCGGCGGCGTGGCCTTCGCCGGTTTCGCCGTTCTGGCTTATCTGCGTTATCGCGGCTACCTGGACATCAACCCCTTCCAGCCGCAGCGGTTCCAGCATTTCAACCCGTTCTTCATCGTCGCCCTGACGCCCATCCTCATCGGTATCTTCGGCGCCCTGAACAGGAAGGGCAAGGAACCTTCGTCCCCCCGGAAAATCGGCTTCGGCATGCTGCTGACGGCACTGGCCTTCGCTATTCTCGTCGTCGGCTCCGTGGGTCTTCCCAGCCCAAAGTCACTCGGCGGCCAGGTTGCCCCTCCCGCTTCGCAGGTCTCGGTCACCTGGCTGATCTCGACCTATTTTCTGCTGACGATCGCCGAGCTTTTCTTGAGCCCTATCGGCATCTCCTTCGTTTCCAGGGTTGCCCCGCCTAAACACAAGGGTCTCATGCAGGGCGGGTGGTTCGCCGCCACCGGCATCGGCATCCTCCTCGTCGGGCTTATGGGTGGGCTGTGGATGGCGCTCCCGCTGTGGCTTCTATGGCTGATCCTAGTTGTGGCTTGTCTGCTCTCGGCGACCTTCATCTTCTCGATTATGAAGCGGCTGGAGAAGGCGTCGAACATCTGAGCGTCCTATGCGGTTTTCATCGGTCATCTTCGACCTGGATGGGACCCTCCTCGACACTATCGAAGACATCGCCCTAACCATGAACCTCGTGTTCGGCAGGCGCGGCCGAGGTCCTCCTTGCCTCGCCGGGGGATCTTCTTCGCCTCTTCGATTGAGAAGAAAGAATCCTATCGGCAATTTTGGGTTATAATAGAATTAGGGGAAAGAAAGGAGACGGCGATGTCTTCCAGGCTTCAGCGTGCATTTTGCGTTCCATTCCTTCTGGCCCTGACCATGGGCGTCATAGCCTGCGGCCCGAAGGCGAAATCCCCCTCGATCGTGATCGCGAAGGACGCCTCATCCCTCGAACGCTACGCGGCGGCGGAGCTTAAACGTTACATCTACCTCCGAACGGGAGATCTCCCCTCCGTCCTGGTGAAAGAAAAATTGGAGGAGGCTCATGATAATGCGATCATCTTGGCAGGCATAGGCCGGTCGTTCTCCGGCGTCTCCGGGCTCGGACCCGAGGAATATCGCCTGAAAACCGTCTCCCGGGATGGCGGAAAGTCCGTGGTCATCGCGGGCGGCGACGGGCCGGGGGTCCTTTATGGGACGTATATGTTCCTCGAGAAGCTGGGGATCCGCTTCTACCTCGAAGGCGACGTCGTGCCCGATGAGAGGATCAGGTTTTCCATGCCGGACCTCGACGAAGCCGGCCGTCCGCTCTTCGCTGTCCGAGGCATCCAACCTTTTCACGATTTCCCGGAGGGGCCGGATTGGTGGGACGTCGATAACTACAAGGCCATTCTCGGCCAGCTTCCGAAGCTGCGGATGAACTTCTTCGGCCTTCATACCTACCCGGAGAAAGGGCCGAATGCGGAGCCGACGGTCTGGATCGGCCGCTCCGGGGATAGCCAAGCCGACGGCGTCGTAACATCCAGCTACCCATCGAGTTATCAGAACTCCCTGCGTGGGAACTGGGGCTATGAGCCCAGGAGGACAAGAGATTACCATTTCGGCGCTTCCATGCTCTTTGAACGCGACGATTACGGCAACGACGTCATGGAAGGGATGGTCCCGGAGCCTAAGACCCCTGACGCCTCCAATGCCGTGTTCAACCGGGCCGCCGCGGTCTTCAAGGACGCCTTCGGGTTCGCCCGGGCCCTGGGCGTGAAAACGTGCGTCGGAACGGAAACGGTCCTGACCGTGCCCGATCTCGTCCGGCAGCGTCTCCGGGATGAGGGCAAGGAACCCAGGGATCCGGCCGTGGTCCGCGAGCTTTACAAGGGGATCTTCAGCCGCATCGCGGCCGCGTATCCCATTGACACCTACTGGCTCTGGACGGACGAAAGCTGGACATGGAGCGACGCTTCGGCCGAGCGGATCAAGGCCGTGGTCTCGGACCTCGAGCAGGCGGTCGCGGCCCACCGGGAGTCGGGCGTTCCCTTCGGCCTGGCCACTTGCGGCTGGGTCCTCGGGCCGCCGTCAAGCCGGACCTTGTTCGACCAGGTCCTGCCGAAATCCATGGCCGTGAGCACGATCAACCGTGAAGTGGGGAAAGCGCCTGTCGACCCCGGCTTCGCCCGCATCGCGGGACGGTCCAAGTGGGCCATCCCCTGGATGGAAGACGATCCTTCTTTGACCTCCCCCCAGCTCTGGGCCGGCCGGATGAGACGGGACGCGGCCGACGCGCTGAGGTACGGCTGTGACGGTTTACTCGGTATCCACTGGAGGACGCGAGTCCTCTCCGGAAACGTTCTGGCCCTGGCCCGGGCGGCCTGGGATCAGAGCTGGAACAAGCTTCCCCGGAATCTCATGGATGAGACGGGGCCCATCACCGGACAATACGTAGCGTTTCAAGATAAGAAGATCCAAGGCACGGCGGAAGAGGCCGTCTATAGGGATGTCCGGGACAGGGTATTCGCCTATTATATTCCCGTTCCTAACGGGACTTATGCGGTGACCCTCAAGTTTTGCGAGGGCGAGATCGACAAGAAAGGCGGGCGGGTGTTCGACATCCTGCTCCAGGGAAAGAAGGCGGCCGAGGCCGTCGACATCTTCGCCCGGGCCGGGCAGTTCAGGGCCTTTGACATGACGTTCCAGAACATCACGGTGACGGACGGACGGCTGGCCGTCGAATTCGCCGACCGGATCCACTATCCGTCTCTGGCCGGGATCGTTATCGAGGGCAAAAGCTTCCGGAAGAAGATCAACTGCGGCGGGCCCGAGGTCCTCGATTATGAAGCGGACTGGCCGGAGACGCCGCGCCACCTCCCGGCGCTTGACTTCTACCGGGACTGGGCGGAGAACCAGTTTGGAAAAGCCGCCGCGGAGGAAGCCGCCGCGATCTTCGCGAGAATGGACGGCCGCCTGCCTATCCCCGTCGTTTGGACGAACGGCCCGGGCGGGATCGTTCCCAACCCGAGACCTCGGGAGGAGGTCCTCGAGGACACCTCTTTTGTAAACGAGTTGGCGGGGCTCGGGACCAGGGTCACGGGCAAAGGATGCCAAGAGCGGTTCGACTACTGGCTGAAGACTTTCGAGTATATGCGCGAGGTCGCGCTCTTCACCTGTCTGTGGAGGGAATACAACGCGGCGATGGAAAAGGTCAACTCGGAAAAAGACGGGGCGTCGCGGACGAAGCTGGCCGAAGCGACGGCGCTTCCCGCGCGCGTCAGGATGGCGGCCTCGCTGAAGAAAATCTACGAGTGCCTTCTGGCCACTGTCAGCAACACCGGCGAGATGGGGACCATCATGAACTGGGAGTCTCATATCCTACCCGCGGCCTTCGACAAGCCGGGGGATGAACTGGCCCGGGTCCTGGGCAGGGAGCTCCCGGCGGAGGCGCGGCTTGCCGCGGCTTATGAAGGACCTCCCCGTGTCTTCGTCACGGCCCAGAGGACGAGCCTCGAGCCCGGGGAAAGGCTCAAGCTCAAGGTTGAAGTGCTGACCAGGGGAGCGCCTGCCGAAGTGAATCTCTTCTGGCGGGATATGGGCAAGGGCCGTTATCAATCCATGCCGTTGACCCGGCTGGGCCGCGGCGTTTACACCGTGACCTGTCCGGCCAAGGATGTTGAGCTGGAATATTATGTCAAGGTGACGGCCGAAGGCCGTGAGGTCTTCTGGCCTGCGACCGCTCCGGAGACGAACCAGACCGTGGTCATCTTCGGTCCACCACCCGTTGGCGCGGTGAAGCGAACGACCTGAAAATCCTTGTTAGCATTTCTGGTTCTCTTCCATTTAGTGTGGGCTGGGTCAATAGCTTGGACGGAACGGCCCTCGATGGCCGTGATGTTAAGAGGAGGGCATGGAGAAGGGCCTTGCTCCCGGCTCCGATAAAGAAACGCCTGAGACTCGCATCCTTCTCGGCTCCTCAGGCCCAAGACTCCAGGCTAATCTAATAAGCTTAAGGAAACCCATCCTCGGAGCCTTGGGCCCTCGGAGGCCTTCGGCTGCCCTCGTCGGACGCTCGTCTCAGGCTGATCTCCGCATGGTCGCTGCAGCCCTTCCCCATGCCCTCCCATCACGGCCCTCCAAGGCCGTTTTGGCCTCATCCCATCTTACTATTCAGCAACCCGCAACAAACGTGAGAGAACCTCGAGCCTACATGTCCCTCCTGTTAGGAAAGACGGTTGGAAACCAGAAAATTTTTCAGCGTTCTTTGATCCAGCGCTTTTCGATCTCCTCGAGTGTTTTTCCCTTGGTCTCGGGCAGGAAGAAGAACATGAAGACGAAGTCGACGGCGCACATCGCGGCGTAGAGCCAAAAAGCCGTGGATTCGTTGAGGCGGTCGGCGATGACCACCCAGACCTTTGGGGACCGGATCAATCTTTACCTCCATTTTCTGGTGACCGAGGGCGGGACAGACGAGGCGGGCGTCTTCCATAAGATCCCGCGGATCGACGACTTGCGGCTGGGCGAAGAGAGCGAGGGTTTTTGCCCCCACCGGCTCTTCAGGCGCCGATTTCCGGAGCTTTTGACACCGCCAGGCGGCCGGCCATACACCACTGGCATGGATGGGCGGGTAGAATCATCGTGAGGAGGTGATCGCGACCTGGCGCTTCCAAGCCGCCACCCTCGATGGCGCGCCGATTCGCAGGAGAATCAAGATCAGGATCTACGCGGAATAGACCGAGACACGCGCCCCAACGGCCTGCTCACGAGCTAGCTCACAGCTGCTCGGGTCGGCGAGAGATCAGGATGCCCACGCGTTCGGTCGAGGTCTTTTCCAGCCAGATGAGCAGGTCGGTTCCGGCCAGGGATTTCCGGAAGCCGGTGCGCAGTGCACGGCCCGGCTCCAGGCGCCGCTTGTCGACCGAAACATCGACTGCCCCGTCACCCCAGCCTTCGAGGACCAGAAGCGTGTTTACGAGAGGCGAGTCCGGATCCGCGCGCAGCTCCAGCGACAGGTCGCCGCACGTCGAATCGGACGGGCAACGGAGGAGGTACGCCCGCTGCGAGACGTCGTAGCCCTTGTTCTCCACCGCTCCCTGCAGAACCTGCAGCTTGGGCGGACGCATCCAGGACCTCGCGAGCGGCAGGAGCTTTGCAGAGTCTTCGAAGGTCGCCCCGTAGAGCATGGCCACCCATTCAAACCCGCCATCTTCGACGTGGCGAGTGGGCCGGTTCTGCGAGATCGAGAAGCTGGTGGCGCGGTCGGCGGCCTGGGCGAACCGCCCGTCCGAGAGGACCTGGCACACCGGCCAGTGGTTGTACGCGGGGAAGTTCGTCACTTCGTCCCGGACACGGCCGACGTAGACGTTGGGCTTGTTCCCCGGCTCGAACATCACGAAAGGCCGCGCGGCGGACCGCATGTTCACCACCTGAATCACCGGGTGCGCCGGCTTGAGGTCGCGGACGATGCTAGGGTCGACGGGCATGTTGCGACGCTCGCGCGTGTTGACGCTGCTGTCGTCCGGCCAGGAGTACGTGGCGCTCTGGCCCTCGATGTCGAGCAGCGTGAGGGCGTCGTTCCGGAGCACGTCGACCGCGTTTTGCCCGGGGTGGCAGAGGACGCTCGTCTCCTGGATCTGGAGCCAGGGGAACTCGAGTCCGCTCTCGGGGCGTCGCCAGCGGACCTTTCGCACCCCCGTCCCGTCGGGATAGAACGTGTAGTACTCGTCCACCCACCAATCCCAGCCGCTCCTCTCGTTCGCGGTCCACAGGTGATCGTGGCCGCTCACCGGGGCGTAGCGCCAGTGGACGACGGCTCTGGCGGGCGAGTTCTCAATGATCCGCACGTGGGAGTACTTGGTGTGGAGGTCCTGCATGTGCTCGACGCAGCCTTCTTGGTTGCCGCTCTCGGTGCTCTGATCGGCGAGCCAGAGGCCGTTCTCCGTGACCCAGGCCGGCGAGTAGCGCAGCCCCCGCCAGAACACCACCCGCACCGGGCTGCCGTCGAACTGAACGACCACGTCGGGGTGCTCCGCGATCGGCCACAGAGCGTCCCATTCGTCGTAGTACTTTAAGCTGGTGTAGTAGGCGCCGAAACGTCCGGGACCGGCAGGCCCCGAGGGCATGACCCGGGGCGGGATGTCGGGCAGCGGAGCGGGTGCCGCGAGCCGCGCCGCACGCGCGACCTCTTCCGTCGAGAGTGCGACGTCGAAGAGCCGGACCTCGTCGAGGATCCCGTCGAGTGAGAACCACGACGGCAGCGTCCCCCGTGCCGGGGGGACGGGGTTGGAGGGCAGGACCTTCTTTCGGTTCGTCCCGATGAAGAGGTCCATCTCGGGAGCCGCTTTGAGCGAGCCCTTGACCTCGAGCTCACCGGCCGGCACGCCGTTCAGGAACAGGCGAACGCCGGAGCCCCCGCGATAGACCGCCGCGACGTGCGACCAGCGCCGCAGAGGCAATCTCTCCGCGGACTCGACCGTAAGCCACCGTCCGCCGACCGCGAGCTGCAAACCGATCTGCCCCTGCGGGCCGATCCCGAAGAAGTAGCCGGCCTGCGCGTCTTTCTCCTGGGACAGGATCGGACACCAGTTCCAGGGATAGGCCGCGACCGCCACCCAGGCGTCCACAGTGAATGCCCCCTTCACCAGCGGCGTTTCCGCGGCCTTTCGCGTGATGACGGTCGTGAAGCCGTCGAGCCGCAGGGCCTTCCCGGAAACACCCTCGACCAGCTTGAATCCGCCCGAGATGGAGTCGCGAACCTCCCGTGCCGCGTCTGTGAGCTTACCCTGCTCGACCGTGTCGAATCGCCACCAGGCTGCCGGGGCGCGATCGTCGGCGGAGACGGCCGAAGCTCCGGTGAGGAGGGTAACGAGACAAACGACAGCGGCGCAGCGGCAGTCAACCCTCATCTCTCAGCTCCTTTCCCGACCCCGGACAGCCTGCGGATCCACTCGTCGCAGCGGCGCCGCAGCTCGGCGAGGCGGTGGCGATGGCTCTCACGGGCGGCCAGGAGGAGGAATTCTTCAACCCGGGAAATGAACTTCGTTGACATTGTCGACTCCACATATACGACATCTTAGTTTTTATAAATCAAATATTCAAGAATCGATTTTTAAGGAATTTCCTTTTTCCACGTTTGTAAAGAATTGCCGCCTTGCGCTACTGCATCGGATTTCCGCCCGAGTTCTGGTATCGAATCGCCGACGAGGAAGGGATCCTCATCCAGGACGAGTTCCCGATCTGGAACATATTTCCCAAGTCCGGCGATCTGGGCGGTGCGGAACTGGCGCGGGAGTACACCGCCTGGATCCAGGAACGCTGGAATCACCCGAGCGTCGTAATTTGGGACGCGCAGAACGAGACCACAGGTCCCGAGACCGGCAAGGCGATCCGGAAAGTGCGCGCCCTCGATCTTTCCAACTGCCCTTGGGACAACGGGTGGAGCCCGCCCGAAGATCCGTCCGACGCCCTCGATCTCCATCCCCACCATTTCCTCAATCCGAATTTCAAGTTGGAGAACATCGTCCGCGACCCTGGTACGCTGGGCTGGACGCCGGGCGGCAGGAATCCGATCATCGTCAACGAGTATGGTTGGTTGTGACTGAACCGCTGGGAAGCGGCCTATGCGAAGACCTATGCGATCGAGGTGTCTCCCGACAATCGGACGTGGAAGGAGATCTTCCGTACCGACAAGGGCCGAGGCGGCCTGGAAGAAATCACGTTCGCTCCCGTCGAAGCCCGCCGGGTTCGCTTGACCTGCCTCCGGCGGGCCACCGGATGGGGATACTCGCTCTGGGAGTTCAGGGTCTTTCTCGCGGAATGACGGCGCCGCCCGCCGGGAGCGCCAGACGGTGACCGAGCTCAGCGGGCATTCCGCGTCGAAGCTCATCGCCAATTTTAGGGCTTCTCCTCCGAGTTGACATGCTCCTCCGCCCGGCGATAAACTCCCGGCATGGCTGGAGTAATCTTGGATAAACAGGAAAAAGAGAAATGAAAAAAGCGAAATGTCAATTTTTTGTCTGGACTATAATCTATAGTTCGATTCTGCTGCTCGTGTTTTTTTCCAAGGGTTTGGCCAAGGACGACGGCCTGGCCCGCACCCCTCCGATGGGCTGGAACAGCTGGAATGCCTTCCAAGAGGATATCAATGAATCGAAGATCAGAGCGATTGCGGACGCCCTGGTCAGCTCGGGAATGCGCGATGCGGGCTATGCCTATCTTGTCCTCGATGATGGGTGGATGGCCAAAGAACGGGACGGCAACGGATCCTGGGCCTGGGGGGCCAAGGAGTTCGTCCATCTCTGGCGCACGTCCTATGATATCTCTCGGAACATCGGGGTCGCCGGGGATTGGGCCGATGCCAAGGTCTCGGCCGGTAGCCGGCAAGACCCTTGAACATCGCCGCGGAAGGAAGCTGCCTCCCCGGGCGGGACCCGGTTTTCTCCGGAAGAATTGCGCTATTGACAGGATGACGGGGTCCTCGGTATATTACCGGCATGTTGGGGCGAGGACCTTTATCGCGCCGCGGTCGAGGATTCCGACGATTCCGCCCGGATCCCCTCACGAAAGGAAATAAAAAATGATGGAAAAACAATCCAACGCCACGCGTCTCTTTCTGCTCAGTTGCGTCGCCTTGATCACGACGGCCATGACGTTCGCCATCCGCGCCCGGCTCGAAAAGGTGTGGGGCATCCAATTCGACTTGAGCGCCAAGAGCATCGCCCTGGCCATGGCCCCGGCTTTTTGGGGATTCACATTGGCTCAGTTTATCGGCGGACCCTTGGTCGACTTGATCGGAATGAAACGGTTTGTTCGAATCGCCTTCATTCTTCACCTGATCGGGATCGTATTGACCATTTTTTCCCACAATTTTTGGACGCTATTCTCCGGGACCCTGTTCATCGGCGTCGGCAACGGATGCGTCGAAGCCGGATGCAATCCTCTGGTGGCCACGATTTACCCCGATGAGAAGACGAAAATGCTGAACCGGTTCCACGTCTGGTTCCCGGGAGGCATCGTGATCGGGAGCGTCACCGCGTTCCTTATGATGGATGTGCTCAAGCTTCCTTGGACGTTTCTTGTTGGAGCCCTCATCGTCCCCCTTGTGATCTATGGGGTTCTGATGTGGGGGCAAAGCTTTCCCCAAACGGAGCGGGTGGAGATGGGGGTGTCCTATAAAGGGATGTGGAAAGCCATTCTCCGACCCCTGTTCCTGATCATGCTGTTTTGCATGCTGCTCAGCGCGGCAACCGAATTGACGACGGGCCAACGGATCAGTTCTCTTTTGGAGGGAACGGGGACCGCTCCCATCTTGGTCCTGGCCTTCATCAACGGGATCATGGCCGTCGGCCGCGGTTTTGCCGGTCCGATCGTTCATCGGCTCAAAACGACCGGCATGCTGTTCTTCTCCGCGATCGTCAGCACCATCGGACTGCTCCTGATGAGCTACCTCGACGGGGCGGTTCTGTCGTTCGCGGCCGCCGGCGTTTTCGCCATCGGCATCTGCTTTTTCTGGCCGACGATGCTGGGCTTTATCTCGGAAAACATTCCCGAGAGCGGCGCTCTGGGATTGTCGCTTTTTGGCGGAGCGGGGATGCTGTCGACATCGATATTTCTACCCATCTCGGGCTGGTTGACCGACAGCGGCGCGACCGGACACGCAATCCTCCGCTATACGGCCGTGCTCCCGGCCATCCTGATCGTCGTTTTCGCCATGGTCTTCGCCGCCAAAAAACTTCATCTCTCAGAGGAACAATAGGTCTATCGGCAATTTTGGGGGAAGACCCCTTCCGACGGGCGCACCGTCCCCTATTCGATGATCCCGAAATACTTAAAGATGGGATAAACCACGCTCTGCTTGTCAACGCCCGCCGATTTCAAATATCCGTCGAGAAGGCTCCACGCCGCAAAGCCGTCGGCCGCCTGTGGCTCCAGGCATTAGAATGCCGGATTCGCCAGCGGCTGAGCCAGGTCCACGCGGAAGGTTCCGGCAGGGAATTCCTTGATCTGGGAGCGGGCGAAGCCGCCCTCGAGTGAGGTCATAGCGAATCCTCCGCGCCTCGCCTTGACCAGGCTGTCGACGACGAACTCCTCGCCCGCGGCTTTGACCGCCTTGGCCGGCACTTCGACCTTGACGTTGTGGGCCCGAAGCTTGTCGGCCAGGACATCCAGATCGGCCGGAATCAGATAGCCGCGCGGCACCCCGGCCTCGGCGGCGCCGACCGGCTTCGTCAGGTCCTCGAGGCCCCGGAGGAACGGGAAACCTGGCAGGAACTGACCCAATGGTTGACCGGTAAGGACGTAACCCTGTGCCCAGAGTGCCGCGCGGGGCATCTCATCGTGAAAGAGATGTTGTCTGCCCTCCGACTGTGGCCTCCCGTTCAACCCGGATCTCGATCGCCATGAACCGAGGGCGCTTTCGGACATCGCATATGTTTTTCCGTGGCCGATTCCGGTGCAGGAGGCGTAGTCTGTTTTATCGACGACGGCCATCACGAAACCACCGCTCCCGATGTCCGCAGCATCTTCTCGAACCACTTCATCCAAAAGCGAGCTTCCTCAGCATTCATAATGGATATTCAATGCCTGGGAAACTCAGGAAAGGAAATCAATTACAAAGTGCAAGCTTACAAGTTTAAGCGGCAAAATCTATAATGAAATGAACCTTGTGTTGAAAAATTCGTTGAGCATATCCCCGGTTCATGGCATGGTGCAAAACTCCCGTATAGGTCAATCTGATCCGTTGCATGCTTCAGTATATCGAAGATTCCTCTGACAAAGTGAAGCACCGAGTAAGATTTTTCAATCTCCCATGCAACCATGCATTCATGCACCCATATAATACTTTGTGAACGCCACTCGTTAATTGACATTGATGACATTGCGGCGTCTGTGTTCTCTTGAGCAAGTTCAGACATCTTCAGGCGCAATGTCCGCTCGGTCCATCCCGTCCAAGCCTCCAACCCACACCAAACGTAAGAGAACTGGATTTCTTTTCGTGTGAGGGAGAGGGAAAATTTTTCAGCGTTCTTTGATCCAGCGCTTTTCGATCTCCTCGAGTGTTTTTCCCTTGGTCTCGGGCAGGAAGAAGAACATGAAGACGAAGTCGACGGCGCACATCGCGGCGTAGAGCCAAAAAGCCGTGGATTCGTTGAGGCGGTCGGCGATGACCGGGAAGCTCAGGGTCACGGCGAAGTCCGAGACCCAGAGGATGACCGTGGCGATGGCCATGGCACTGCCCCGCATCCGCGTCGGGAAGATCTCGGCCATGACCACCCAGACGATCGGCCCCATCGCCATGGCGAAGAAGGCGATGTAAAGGAGAATGAGGCCGAGGATGAGAGGGCCCGAGAACGCTTGCGATCTAAAGGCCGCGCCGAGGAGGAGGAGAGAGACGCCCATCCCGCCCGCGGCCGTGAGGAGGAGCGGCTTGCGCCCGATCCTGTCCACGAGGACGATGGCCACGATCGTGAAGAGCATGTTGACGAACCCGACGATCGTCGACTGCCCGATCGCCGACATCCGGGTGAAGCCGGCCCGTTCGAAGATCCTCGGGGCGTAGTAGAGGACGGCGTTGATCCCGGTGATCTGCTGAAGGATGGCCAGAACGACGGCGATGAGGAGCGCCCGGCGGAACCCCGGTCTGAAGAGTTCGGCTAGGGAACCCTTCTCCATGACCAGCGTTTCCTTGATGCTCGAGACCTCCGCGGCCGCGAGGTCGGCCGGGTTGACGCGGCTGAGGACGCCCAAGGCCTCGCTTTCCCGGCCCTGCTTGACCAGCCAGCGCGGGCTCTCCGGAACGCGGAGGAGGAGGATGAAGAAGATGACGGAGGGCAGGGCCCCGGCGGCATACATCCAACGCCAATTGGACGGACCGACGCCGGCGAAGGCCCAGTTGACGAAATAGGCGAGGAGGATGCCCGTGACGATGGCCAGCTGGTTCACGGAAACGAGGGCCCCCCGAATCCTGGCCGGCGCGATCTCAGAGATATAAAGAGGGGCGAGGATGGAGGCCGAGCCGATGCCCAGGCCGCCGATGAACCGGAAGACGACGAATTCCGCGATGGTCCGGGGAAGCGCGCAGCCGACCGCCGAGACAAGGAAGAGGACCGCCGAGACGAGCATGAACCGCTTCCGCCCGATCCGGTCGCTGATCGTCCCGGAGATCCCGGCTCCGAACATGCAGCCGATGAGGACGACGCTGACCGCCCAGCCCTCCTGGATCGAGGTCAAGGCGAACTGGTCCTTGAGGTAACGGGTGGCTCCGGCGACGATGGCCGTGTCGAACCCGAAGAGGAGGCCGCCGATGGCGGCGATGCCGGTCACGAAGATGACGTAAAACGAGCTTTTTTTCATGCTGCCCTTTGAGCCCTTTTCTTATTTTCCGTTGAACTCTTTGACGGCTTCGAACATGGCGACGACGTTTCGGGCCGGAACATTGGCTTGGATGTTATGGACGGCGTTGAAGATGAAGCCGCCGTCCTTTCCGAAGGTCCCGCACCGCTCGAGGACTTCGGTGCGGACGTCCCCGGGCGTCCCGAACATCAACGTTCTCTGCGTGTCGACGCCGCCGCCCCAGAAAACGATGTCTTTGCCGTATTTTGACTTGAGCTTTCCCGCATCCATGCCGGCGGCCGAAACCTG
>Ga0315285_10003472_pt1 | contig 16411 bp, 14 predicted proteins | sample YL17G09_36_MG_FD_203698 | JGI IMG/M metagenome (GOLD analysis project Ga0315285, IMG submission 203698) | Sediment microbial communities from Yellowstone Lake, YNP, Wyoming, USA - YL17G09_36 | ecosystem: Environmental > Aquatic > Freshwater > Lake > Sediment | place: USA: Wyoming | collected... | reverse complement strand
ATTTCATCCTCAGGCCAAAGAGATTATCGCCTTTCATCGAGCTTTTCTCGACTCGGTTCAGGCCGCGGGCCGGCTTTATGAGATCGGTCTGATCGCGGATTATAAGGCCCGTTCCCGCCATCTGTTTCAGGATGTGCTGGTGGCTCCCAAACTTTTCTGGCGCGGCAAGCTGAAACTTTTTCCCCATCTGATCAAGGACCGGTCCAATATTTCCCGGATTTTTTCTAAGACTCTCGGCAAGAAAGAGCCGTCCGGATGAAGCTCGGATACTTTCCCGGTTGTTCGCTCCAGGGCTCGGCCAGCGAGTTTGATGAATCCTTGCAAGCGATCGCTCCCGCGCTCGGGCTCGAGCTGATCGAGATTCCGGACTGGAACTGCTGCGGCGCCAGCGCGGCGCACAATTTGAATCGCCTGCTCGCGCTCGCGCTTCCGGCGCGAACCCTGGCCCTGGCGGAGCGAACCGGCCTGGCGGAGGTTCTGGTCCCGTGCTCGGCGTGTTACAGCCGCTTGATCTTGACCCGGCATGAGCTTGATCAAGACGAGGGTCTTCGCCGGCAGGTCTCCGAGATTATCGGGATGGAATATCAGGGGACCGCGCGGGTCTTGAACATCTTGGAAGTGATGGGTCAAATTTTCCAGGATGGTCTCAAGGGCAAAATCACCAAGCCCTTTGAGCATCCGGTCGCCTGCTATTATGGGTGCCTTCTGGTCCGGCCGCCCAAGGTGGTTCAATTTGACCGCCCGGAAGATCCCCGGACCATGGACGAGTTGATGAAGAAAATCGGGGCAAAGCCGATTGATTGGGCTTTCAAGGTGGAATGCTGCGGGGCAGGGTTTTCAATCTCCCGCACCGACCTGGTGGCCAAGCTCTCGAGCAAGATCCTGGCCGACGCTCAGCGCCGGGGCGCCGAGGCGATCATTGTGACCTGTCCCATGTGTCACGCCAACCTGGACATGCGCCAGGAAAAAGCGGAGAAGTGGGCGGGCAGGAAATATTCGATGCCGGTGCTGTATTTGACCCAGGCAATCGGGCTGGCCCTGGGTCTTCCGGAAAAGAAACTGGCTTTGCATCAGCATCTGGTTCCGGTTTCGTTTCCAGTTAAAGCTAAACCCGCGGCCAAGGCCAAAGCCGAAACCGCTCCGCCACCAGCGGGCCAGTCAGAGGAGTAAAGATGTCCCGGATTGGAGTTTTTCTCTGCCACTGCGGCGAGAACATCGCGGGCACGGTTGACCCGGGCAAGGTGGTGGAAGCCGCGAACCGGATTCCGGGCGTGGTGCACAGCGTGGATTATAAATATATGTGTTCGGACCCGGGCCAGAACCTGATTCGAGAAGCCATGCGGGACAAGAGGCTGACCGGCGTGGTGGTCGCGGCTTGCTCTCCCCGCATGCACGAGCCGACTTTTCGGAGGGTCTGTGCCGAGTCAGGATTAAATCCTTTTCTTTGCGAGATGGCCAATGTCCGGGAGCATTGCTCCTGGGTGCACGAAAAGTCCGAGCTCACCACCGCGAAAGCCATTGACCTGGTCCGGATCATGGTGGAAAAAGCCAAAAGGAATCGGCCCCTGTTCCCGATCAAGGTCCCGGTGACCAAAACCGCCCTGGTCTTGGGCGGAGGGATTGCCGGGATTCAGGCCAGCCTGGATATCGCCAACGCCGGATACAAGGTCCTCTTGGTGGAGCGAGACCCTTCCATCGGCGGCCATATGGCCCAGCTCTCCGAGACCTTTCCCACCCTGGATTGCTCCCAGTGCATCCTGACCCCGCGCATGGTCGAGGTCGCCCAGCATCCGAACATCACCCTCCATACTTATTCCGAACTGGAAAGTGTGGATGGCTTTATCGGCAACTTCAAGGTCAAGATCCGGAAAAAGGCCCGGGGCATTGATGAAAAGCTCTGCACCGGCTGCGGGGTCTGCGCCCAGAAATGTCCGCTCAAGAAGATCCCGAGCGAGTTCAACGCCGCGATGGGAATGCGAACCGCCATCTATACTCCTTTCCCCCAGGCGGTGCCCAATAAGCCGGTGATTGACAAGAAACGCTGCACCTATTACCTCAAGGGCAAATGCAAAGCCTGTGAAAAAGCCTGCCCCGCGGAAGCCATTCGTTTTGACCAGCCCGATGAGATAATCGAGGTCGAGACCGGGGCTATTGTCTGTACCACCGGCTTCGAGGTGCTCTCGACCGAGTTCTTCCCGGAATACGGTTATGGAAAACCTAAGGATATCATCACCGGGCTCCAGTTTGAAAGACTGGCTTCCGCCTCCGGGCCAACCCTGGGCGCGATTCGCCGGCCTTCGGACGGCAAGGAGCCGGAAACCGTGGTCTTCATCGCCTGCGCCGGCTCCCGGGACCCGGCCAAGGGAATTGAATACTGCTCCAAGATCTGCTGTATGTATACGGCCAAGCACGCCATGCTCTATAAGCATAAAGTTCACCAGGGGAACGCCTATGTGTTTTACATGGATATCCGGGCCGGGGGCAAGATGTATGAGGAGTTCGTGCGCCGGGCGATTGAAGAGGATGGGGTGAAATATATCCGGGGCCGGGTGTCCCGGGTTTATGAGCAGGACGGAAAATTGATCGTGAAAGGAGCCGACACCCTGCTCGGCGCGCAACCGGTCGAGATCGAGGCCGACCTGGTGGTGCTGGCCACCGCGATGGTGGCGAATTCCGGGGCCGAAGAGCTGGCCAAAAAAATTCACGTGAGCTATGACTCCTACCACTTCCTCGCCGAGGCGCATCCCAAGCTCCGGCCGGTGGAGACCAATACCGCCGGCATCTTCCTGGCCGGAGCCTGTCAAGCGCCCCGGGATATCCCGGAGACCGTGGCCCAGGCCTCGGCCGCGGCCAGCAAGGTGGCGGCGCTGTTTTCCGCGGACGAGCTCTCCCGCGAGCCGGTGATCGCCGTGGTCCATCGCACCGCGCCCCCCATTTTCTCGATCTGTGAGGGATGCTTCATGTGCGAGCAGGCCTGTCCGTTTCAGGCGATCGAGCGCGAAGAAATCAAGACCCGGGACGGCAAGCTGATCAAGGTGGTGGCCAAGGTCAATCCGGGGGTCTGCCAGGGATGCGGCACCTGCGTGGCCCTGTGCCGGGCCAAGGCGATTGACTTGCAGGGCTTTACCAACGAGCAGGTTTATGCCGAAGTGATGGCAGTGTAGTTCAGGGGTTGCAAGGATGGCGGAGTTTGAGCCCAAGATCGTTGCCTTTGTCTGCAACTGGTGCACCTATGCCGGCGCTGACCTCACCGGCACCAGCCGGATCAAATACGCCCACAACGTGCGGATGATTCGACTCCCTTGCACCGGCCGGATCGATTTCATGCTCTTGCTCAAGGCCTTTGCCCGGGGCGCGGATGGCGTGATTGTTTCCGGCTGTCACCCGGGCGATTGCCATTACACGGCCGGCAACTATCACGCGCGCCGGCGCTGGATCCTCTTCCGGCAATTGCTCGATTTCCTGGGATTTGATATCCGGCGGCTTCATTTCGCCTGGGTGAGCGCCGCCGAAGGCGCCAAATGGGCGGAGACGGTCAACTCGGTGGTGGAGGAAGTTCGCCGGCTCGGCCCGTTTCAGAACTATCAGCAACTGGCTCGGGCTGGGATCGAATAAAAGAGGATCGGGGATGGACCAGTTACGGAAAAAAGCTCGCGAGCTCCTGGAGAGCGGAGCCGTGAAGACCGTGATCGGCTATGGCCAAGGCTCGGGCAAGGCGGTGAGAGCGGTTTTTATCCGCCAGCCGGAGCAAACGGAAAAGCTCATCCTGGATGAAAGGTGCCGGCAGAATCTGGCCGTCTATCTTCTGAAGCCGGAAGTGAAGAATCTGGGCAAGCCGGCAGTGGTGGCCAGGCTTCCGGTGTTGCGGAGCATTTTACAGTTGGCCGCGGAGAGTCAACTGGCCGACGGGCAGATGGTCATCCTGGGAATTTCTCCGGACGGTCAGCTCCTGGATTTCGCCAGCCTGAAAGCCGTGGCCGATTATGTGTCCGCTCAGTCCCTGGAACTTCCTCCTCCGGAACGGGAGCAGTTGGAACAGATTGAAAAAAAGTCTCCGGCCGAGCGATGGAATTTCTGGCAAGAAGAATTTTCCCGCTGCGTGAAATGCTACGCCTGCCGGGCCAGTTGTCCGCTTTGCTATTGCTCCCGCTGCGCGGTGGAGTGCAATCAGCCGCAGTGGATTTCATCTGCTTCCCATGCGCGGGGAAACCTGGAGTGGCATCTGGTGCGGGCGATGCATCTGGCCGGAAGGTGCGTGAACTGCGGGGACTGTGCCCGCGCCTGTCCGGTGGGCATTCCGCTCAATCTTTTGACCCGAAAGCTGGGCGAGGAAGTGTTCAAGGATTTCGGACTTCGGGCCGGAACTACTCCCGAGCTGAAGTATGCGCTGGCCACCTTCCGACCCGAAGATCAAGAAGATTTTATCAGGTAACCCAGATGGCCCAAGCAAAATTACTGAAAAATGATTCATTGAAGGGGCTGTTTGCAAAGCTCAAAGCCAGCGGCCGGAGGATTCTGGCTCCTCGGGGCAAGCCCGAGCGGATCCTGTTTGAAGAGGTCTCTTCGCCCGAAGGAATGGCCTCGAAATATATTCAGACTACGCTTTCGGCGAAATCCGCCGTGTTTCCCCGCTGTGAGGAACTCTTCCAGTATCGGTTCGAGGGCAAGGATGTGAAAATCGAGGATCGCCAGCTCGATCCTCCACCGACCGTGATCTTCGGGCTTCGTCCTTGCGATGCTTCCAGTTTCGCGGTGCTGAACGCGGTTTTTTCCTGGGATTATCAGGATGCTTTTTTCAAATCCCGGCTGAAAAACACCGCGGTGATCGGAATCAGTTGCCGGGAGTCTGATCAATATTGCTTTTGCACCTCCGTCGGCGGAGGCCCCGGAGATACCAAAGGCAGCGATATCCTCCTCACCCGCCAGGACTCCGGCGATTATCTCGCGGAGATCCTCACGGCTAAAGGCCAGGAGCTGGTTTCCCTGGCGCCGGAGCTTTTCGCCCCGGCCCCTTCGGCGGAAAAGGGCAAATTCCTGGCCCAGGTGCCGGCTCATTTTGAGGTCAAGGAATTAAGCCAGAAGTTGCCCCGCCTTTTTGACAGCGGGATCTGGGTGGAGCAATCCCTGCGCTGCCTGGGCTGTGGGGCCTGTGCCTTTGTATGTCCCACTTGTGTGTGCTTTGACATCCAGGACGAGGCCGACCGGGAAGCCGGCTCCCGGCTGCGCTGCTGGGATTCCTGCGGTTTCTCTTTGTTCACGCTTCACACCTCCGGGCATAATCCCCGCTCGGTTCAAAGTCAAAGGTGGCGGCAGCGCCTGATGCATAAATTTTCCTACTTCCCGGAGCGACTGGAAGTGCTGGGCTGCGTGGGTTGTGGAAGATGCGCCCGCTCCTGTCCCGCGGACATGAACCTCCTGGAACACCTCCAAGCGATCATGGAGGCGCCGTGATGGCCGAACCCAATATCTATAAACCTTATTTAATGCGCCTCGAGCAGATTACGGAGGAGGCGCCGGGAGTCAAGACCTTTCGTCTCTTGTTCCAGAACGAGGAAGAGAGCAAAAACTTCAGCTTCCAGGCCGGCCAATTTGGAGAGTATTCGGTTTTGGGAGAGGGGGAATCCACCTTTTGTATCGCCAGCTCTCCCACCCGCAAAGGATATCTGGAATGCACTTTCCGCCAGATGGGAAGGGTGACCACCGCCTTGGCCAACCGGGAAGTGGGAGATACCATCGGCTTCCGCGGCCCCTATGGCAACACCTTCCCGATTGAAGAGTGGTTCGGCAAGAACCTGCTCTATATCGCCGGCGGAATTGCGCTGCCCCCGCTGCGATGCGTCATCTGGAATACCCTCGACCTCCGGGACAAATACCAGGACATCACCATCCTCTACGGAGCGCGGACCGTGGCCGATCTGGTTTACAAGCAGGAATTGCAAGAATGGGAAAAGCGAGGGGATGTCAAGCTCATCACCACGGTGGACCCGGGAGGCGAAACCCCGGAATGGAAAGGCCAGATCGGATTCGTCCCCGCCATCCTGGAAAAAGAAGCTCCCGTGAGCGACAACACCATCGCCCTGGTCTGCGGCCCGCCCATCATGATCAAGCTCACTCTGCCGGTGCTGAAAAAGCTCGGGTTTACGCCGGAAAATACTTTTACCACCCTGGAGAACCGAATGAAATGCGGCCTGGGGAAATGCGGCCGTTGCAATGTCGGCAAATATTATGTCTGCAAGGACGGCCCGGTGTTCACCCTGGCCCAGCTCAATGAGCTGCCTCCCGAATATTGATATCGCCCTTTCGATTTCAAAATTCTTTGCGAAACCATTCACCAATTCGGGTCGGTTGCTGTTCTCTGCTGATCCCATTAAAGGGACCCAACCCCGCCCTTTTTACAAAATCTTGGCCCAAACTCGGCGCATCAATTCCGTCTAATTGTATTACAAATGAGTTTTCTTTGGGGGAGCTTTCCAGGGTAACGACTCTGGGGGCAAGCCCTTGGGAAGAGGCCCGGTTCACCGCCCTCCTTTGGGACCTGTTTTTTGACGGAGGGGCTGGTCGTGTGCTAAAATAATCTTGTCTTTGGTTGGCGGATCACTTTGATTTTTCAGTGGAGTGAGGCAGGAGCAGCGGAGTCGCGCCTCCAAATGCATCACCGGGCGAGGGTGGTGGAATGGCAGACACGCCGGATTTAGGATCCGGTGCTTCGGCATGGGGGTTCAACTCCCCCCCCTCGCACCATCCAGGTAAGGAAAGAAAATGCAAGTAGAAGTGGAAGAGATTAGTGCCGTCGAGAAGAAACTGACCGTGACCATCCCGGTCGAGCGGGTCCAGGATGAGGTGGAGGACTTTTACGCCGAGCTCAGCAAGAACGTGCGCCTCAAGGGCTTCCGGCCGGGCAAAGCGCCCCGGCCGCACCTGGAGCGGCTTTTCGGCGAAGAGGTGAAGACCCAGGTCGGCGCCAAACTGATCAAGGACACTTTCCAGACCGCGCTGGAACGCAAGCAGCTCAAGCCGGCGAGTGAACCCGCGGCCGAGCCGGGGGTCTTGGACCCGAACCGGGATTTTACCTACACCTTGCGGGTGGAGGTGGTGCCCCCGGTCGAGCTCCACGAATACAAGGGCCTGGAAGTGGAAAAAGAAATGGTGGAAGTGACGGAGCCCGGCGTGGACGAGGCCCTGGAACGGATGCGGCAAGCGCAAGCCACTTTCAAGGATCTGGACCCCGGCCGCGGGGCTGAGCCGGGGGACCTGGTGGTGATAGACCTGACGGCTAAGCGCGAGGGCAAGCCTTTGGGCAAGGACCGGGGCAAGGGCCTGCGCTTGATCTTGGGCGAGGGCGATACCATCCCGAAATTGCACGAGAACCTGCAGGGCCTGAAGCCGGGGGAAAGCCGGACGTTTGAGGCGACCTATGCAGCGGACGATCCCCGTCCCGAGTTAGCCGGGAAAACGATCGAATACGCCGTTACCCTCAAGGAGCTGAAAGAGAGGATTTTGCCCGCGCTGGACGATGAGTTTGCCAAGGACCAGGGCAATTGCGCGAGCCTGGCCGAGCTGCGGGAGAAGACCCGGCAGGGGTTGGAGACCTATTACACCGAGCGTTCGCGCCGGCGATTGGAGCAGGCGGTGGTGGACCGCCTGGTGGAGAAGAACCCGATCGCGGTGCCTCCTTCCCTGGTGCACCGCCGGGCGGAGGAACTGGCTCGCTCGGCCCTGATGCTGGTGCGCCAGCGCCGGGTGAGCGAGGAAGCGCTGCACCAGTTGGCCGAGCAGTTTGAGGACCAGGCCAAGAAGGACGTGCAGGCGGCCTACCTGATCGAGGCGGTGGCGGCCCGGGAGAAGCTGGAGGTGAGCGAGGAAGACCTGGCGAACAAAATCGCGCAGCTGGCCGAGAGCCAGCACGTCCATCCGGATAAGCTCAAGGACCGGCTGGCGGGGGAAGAGGATCAGAAGCGGCTGAAGGCGCAGGTGGAGGAGGAGAAAACGCTTGCTTTTTTGCTGGAACAGGCTAAAATAAAAATAAAAGAAGTAAGGAGCGACGCGGTCGCGGCTGTTACCGAACCATGAATTTAATTCCGATTGTGATTGAGCAGACCCCCCGAGGGGAGCGGGCCTACGATATCTTCTCGCGGCTTCTCAAGGATCGCATCATTTTCATCGGCACCGAGATCGTGGACGAGGTGGCGAACCTGGTGATCGCCCAGATACTGTTCCTGGAATCGGAAGACCCGGAGAAGGACATTCATCTTTACATCAACTCTCCGGGCGGGGTGGTCAGCGCCGGGCTGGCCATTTACGACACCATGCAGTACGTGCGGCCGGCGGTGAGCACGCTCTGCATGGGCCAGGCCGCGAGCATGGCCGCGCTCTTGCTGGCGGCCGGGAACAAGGGCAAGCGCTACGCGCTGCCCCATTCCCGCATCCTCATCCACCAGCCGATGGGCGCCTTTTCCGGCCAGGCCACGGACGTGGATATCCAGGCGCGGGAGATCCTGAAACTGCGGGAGAACTTGAACCAGATCATGGCCAGGCACACCGGCCAGGAGTTGGCTCGGATCGCCCGGGACACCGAGCGGGATTATTACATGGACGGCGAGGAGGCGAAAGCTTACGGTCTGGTGGACGAAGTGGTGGTGGAGCGCCCGGTCAAGCCCAGTGGGACCAGCGGCAAAAGCTCAGGCGGGAGGGAGGCATGACGAACCGGAAAGGGAACGGCAGCCACCAGCTCAGTTGCTCTTTCTGCGGCAAGAGCCAGAAAGAGGTGAAGAAACTGATCGCCGGGCCGACGGTTTACATCTGCGACGAGTGCATCGAGCTCTGCAACGACATCATCGCCGAGGAGCAGGAGAAGGAACGCGACTTTTACCCCGGCCGCGTCGCCATCCCCACGCCCAAAGAAGTCCGGGAGTTCCTCGACGACTACGTCATCGGCCAGGAGCGGGCGAAAAAGATCCTCTCGGTCGCGGTGCACAACCACTACAAGCGCATCATCACCCAGGGCGCCACCGGCGACGTGGAGCTCGCCAAGACCAACGTGCTCCTGGTGGGCCCGACCGGCACCGGCAAGACCTTGCTCGCCCAGACCCTGGCCCGGATGCTGGACGTGCCCTTCACCATCGCCGACGCCACCTGCCTGACCGAGGCCGGTTACGTGGGCGAGGACGTGGAGAACATCATCGTCAACCTGCTCCGCAACGCCGACGACAACGTGGAGCGGGCGGAAAAGGGCATTGTCTACATTGACGAGATTGACAAGATCAGCCGCAAGTCGGAGAACCCCAGCATCACCCGCGACGTCTCGGGCGAGGGCGTGCAGCAGGCCCTGCTCAAGATCCTGGAGGGCACCATCGCCGCGGTTCCGCCCAAGGGCGGTCGCAAGCATCCGCAGCAGGAATTTCTCCAGGTCAACACCACCAACATCCTCTTCATCTGCGGCGGCGCTTTCGTGGGCCTGGAGAAGATCGTGGAGAACCGGGTCAGCCAGAAAACCATGGGTTTCGGGGCCGAGATCCACGGCGTCCACGACCGCGACGTGGGCGCGCTCCTGGACCAGGTGCAGCCGGAAGACCTGATCAAGTTCGGGATGATCCCCGAGTTCGTGGGCCGGCTGCCGGTGGTGGCGGCCCTGCACGAGCTGGACGAAGACGCCCTGGTGGATATCCTGCGCACGCCCAAGAACGCGCTGATCAAGCAATACCAGAAGCTGTTCGACTTCGAGAACGTCAAGCTCAAGTTCACCGAGGGCGCCCTGCGGGCGGTGGCCCGGGAGGCGCTCCGGCGCAAGTCCGGGGCGCGCGGGCTGAGAGCTACCCTGGAGAACATCATGTTGAACGTGATGTACGAGCTGCCCAGCCGGCGCAACATCCGTTCCTGCGTGGTCAACGAGGAGGTCATCTTCCACGGCGAGGATCCCATCCTGGAGCTGGAATCCGAGGTGGAGAGCGCCTGAGGCGGCCGCCGCCGGGTTCAGGAGAGATGGAACGAGGTTAATCATGTTTGATAAAGAGAGCGATCCCAAAGGTCCCTTGTTTCCGATGAAGATCAAGAACGTGCCGATGATGCCGCTGCGCGACATCATCATCTTTCCTTACATGGTGGTGCCGCTGTTCGTGGGCCGGGAGAAGAGCATCAACGCCCTGGAAGAGGCGATGAACAGCGACAAGGGGGTTTTGCTCGTGGCCCAGAAGAGCGCCAAGACCAACGACCCCACGCCCGAGGACATCTACCGGGTCGGCACCCTCGGCACCATCATCCAGCTCTTGCGCCTGCCCGACGGCACGGTCAAGGTGCTGGTGGAGGGGAAGAAGCGCGGCCGCATCCGGCGGTATCTGCCCCGGGTGGATTTCTTCATGGTCGAGGTGGAAGAGGTCGAGGAGCAGGAGGAGTCCTCGGTCGAGGTGGAAGCGCTGGTGCGCTCGATCAATTCGACTTTCGAGACCTACGTCAAGCTCAACAGGAAAATCCCGCCCGACATGCTGGTGAGCGTCAGCTCGATTGACGAGCCGAGCCGGCTGGCCGACACCATCGTCGCCCACCTCAACCTCAAGCTGGAGGACAAGCAGGAGATCCTGGAGATCGAGAACGCCGCTCGCCGGCTGGAGCGGCTCTACAGCCTGATGCAATCGGAGATCGAGATCCTGCAGGTGGAGAGGAAGATCCGCACCCGGGTCAAGAAGCAGATGGAGAAGACCCAGAAGGAGTACTATCTCAACGAGCAGATGCGGGCGATCCAGAAGGAGCTGGGCGAGAAGGACGACTTGAAGAGCGAGGTGGCTGAGCTCGAGGATCGGCTGAAGAAGAAGAAGCTCTCCGCCGAGGCCGATGACAAGGTGAAGAAGGAGCTGAAGAAGTTCAAGCTGATGTCGCCCATGTCGGCCGAGGCGACGGTGGTGCGCAACTACATTGACTGGATCTTGTCCCTGCCCTGGCTGGACGAGGGGACCGAGGACAAGATTGATATCGCCGAGGCGGAAAAGATCCTGGACGAGGACCATTACGGCCTGAAGAAGGTCAAGGAACGGATCGTCGAATACCTGGCGGTGCAGAAGCTGGTGGGCAAGATGAAAGGCCCCATCCTCTGCCTGGTGGGGCCGCCGGGCGTGGGCAAGACCTCGCTGGGCAAGTCCATCGCCCGCGCCACCGGCCGCAAGTTCGTGCGCATCTCCCTGGGCGGGGTGCGGGACGAGGCCGAGATCCGCGGCCACCGCCGCACCTATATCGGGGCGCTTCCGGGCAAGATCATCCAGGGCATGAAGCGGGCCGGGGTCAACAACCCGGTGTTCCTGCTCGACGAGGTGGACAAGATGAGCACCGACTTCCGGGGCGACCCCTCTTCCGCCCTGATGGAGGTGCTCGACCCGGAACAGAACTTCATGTTCCAGGACCATTACCTGGACTGCGACTACGACCTCTCCAAGGTCATGTTCATCACCACCGCCAACCAGCTTCATCCCATCCCCCCGGCCTTGCAGGACCGGATGGAGGTGATCCGGCTCGAGGGCTACACCGAGGTGGACAAGCTGGCCATTTCCCAGAACTGGCTGGTCCCCAAGCAGAAGAAAGAGCACGGCCTGGAGAAAATTGATTTCACCCTCTCGGACAACGCCATCCTCACCATCATTCGCCGCTACACCCGGGAGGCGGGCGTGCGCAACCTGGAGCGGGAGCAGGCCAGCATCTGCCGCAAGGTGGCCAAGCAGGTGGTCAAGGAGGGACTCGAGCAAAAGATCCACATCAACTCCCGGCTGATCTCCAACTACCTGGGGGTGCCCAAGTTCCGCTACGGCAAGGCCGAGGACAAGGACCAGACCGGGCTGGCCATCGGGCTGGCCTGGACCGAGATGGGCGGTGAGCTTTTGAGCATCGAGGCGAGCACGGTCGCGGGCAAGGGCAAGCTCACCATCACCGGCAACCTGGGCGACGTCATGCAGGAATCGGCCCAGGCGGCGATGAGCTACATCCGCTCCCGGTCGGCCCAGCTCGGGCTGCAAACGGATTTCTACCAGAAGTGCGACATCCACATCCACGTGCCCGAAGGCGCTATCCCCAAGGACGGGCCCTCGGCCGGCATCGCCTTGGCCACGGCCATCGCCTCGGCCCTCGCCCGGATTCCGGTGCGCCACGACCTGGCCATGACCGGCGAGATCACGCTGCGCGGCCGGGTCCTGCCCATCGGCGGGCTCAAGGAGAAACTGCTGGCCGCGCACCGGGGCAACATCAAGACCGTGCTCATCCCCCGGGAGAACGAGAAGGACTTGGCCGAGGTGCCGCCCCGGGTGATGAAAGCGCTGGAGCTCGTGTTCGTCGAGCACATGGACGAAGTGCTGGGGCAGGCCCTGGTCAAGACCGGCCTGCTCCAGGTGTTGCCGAAAAAGGAAGAAAAAGAAGAAGTCCCGGAAAAAGAAACCGGGGCGGAGGAACAGCCCACGCCCCCGGCTCCTCCTCAAGTGACCCACTGACCGCCATGGCCTTGCCGCGCCGCTCGCGGGAAGAGCTGATCGCCGAGCTGAAGAGCTTGAGCCTTTACTGGCGCGAGCTTTCCGAGGGCAAGAGCGACGAGGAGATTGCCCGGGAGCTGGCCCGCCTCAAAAGCGACCGCAAGGCGATCAAGGGCATTTTCAATTACAAAATCTTGGGACCGACCGAACCTTGAGGGGGTGCCGACCAAAATGAGGGGGACTTACAGCTTCGTGTTCGTGGATGCGGAGGCTTGCCCGGTCCCTGGGCGAATTCGCGGCCGGCGGAGCCGGGTGGACCGACATTCCTTTCACCCCCTAACTTTGATCTGATCTAGCCTGCCTTGCACCGGGGGAAGGGCAAATCCTTCCCCCGGTTTTTTTCTCGACCGGCGCCGTCAATTTTTTGACTTTTTCGCCTCGCCCTTTTTCTCCTTTCGCATCGCTTCTGGTCTAACCTGAGAATTAACCTGAAATTTTTAAGCTCAGCCCGGTTTCTTTCTTTGGCATAGGGATTGCTCCCCTTCACGGCTATCGAGAAAGGAATCCGGAATGAGCCAGCAGGAAGCACGATGGATCAAGCAGCTAAAACAAGGCAATGACCGCGCCTTTGCCGAGTTTTTCAAGCTTTATCGCACCCGGATCTATCAGCTCGCGCTCAAGTTCATGAACGACCCCACCGAGGCCGAGGAAGTGGTTCAGGAAGTGATGCTCACCGTGTTCCGGCGGGTGGACTCTTTCCAGGGACAATCCCAGCTCAGCACCTGGGTGTATCGAGTGACCGTGAACACGGCCCTGATGCGGCTCCGCTCCAAGAAACGCGAAAACTATCTCAACTTTGAGGACACCATCGGTGAACTCGAAGACGCCGGCGCCAGCGTCAACCTTCCGGTCGGCGAATGGGCCGGGACCCTCCATTGGGCGGAAGAGCCGGAACAGGAACTGGCCCGCAAAGAGCTGGGCGACCAGATTCTCTCGGCGTTAGCCGAGTTGGAGGAAGGCAAGGCCCGCACCTTCCTGCTCAAAAACCTTTACGGCTTCAGCGACCTCGAACTCAGCCGCCAGCTCCAGCTTAGCGTCTCCGCCCTCAAGTCTCAGATCTATCGCTCCCGCGCCTTCCTCCGCCAGCGCCTCCGGCCCTATGTCCAGGAAAATGCCGGCCCTTGACAATTTAAAACCCGAAGCGTAATTTTTTAGGTCATCAAGAGTAAATCATTTTCCAAGTCCGGTGAAATCTTTTTTTAACGTCCGAACAACGGCCGGCGAGGAAACCCGTCTGGGCACAGGGAGATACGACCATGAAAAGAAGAAGGGCATGGGGTTGGATGGGGATCGTCTTGGCAGGCGTCTTCGCTTCTTGCGGCGGCAATGGAGGAGACGGCCAGGATAGTCCCTGGCTCTCGGTCAGCTTGGCCCGGGCCGTGGACCAGCAGCTTAATCCGGCGGAAGTGACCGGCGCCGGGGCGCTTAGCCTTGAGGATCCCGGAACCCATACCGCGAATGGTTTGCAGGGCGTGGCCGACCGGGAGGCGCTGGTGGACGCGGTGCGGCAGATTGAGGAAGGCCATTTTGGTGGGGGGCCGGGTTACCAGTTGCCGAGTAAGGAGATTTCCGCCAAGCTCAGCGCTTTGGCCGCGGCCGCCACGCCCGACTACGGGCACGCCTGCGAAACGGATAATGACGCGGACGGGATCCCTGACGTCAAGGAGCCGCTGGGCCAGGGCGGTTTGTGTCTGGACCCCGGTTCGGTTTCCTGTTCGGACGACGAGCATTCCTTTACGATTAAATTCTCCGATTGCGTGGTGGCGAGGGGAGGTTCCACCGTGACCACCACCTGGGGCTGGCCCTGGGGCACCTTCTGGCAAACAACCGGCGTCACCACTTCGACGATGAACTGGAATACCACCTTCTGGACCTGCACCAGTTGGGTGATGCCCTGGTGCGGATCCACCACCTTCATCACGGTCACCAGCACCATCACCCCGATCACCTCCACCCGCTGGACTTCCACCACCACCAGCGGAGGACTTTCGCCCACTTTCACCATCACCGGCGGCTACACCACACCTTGCTATTGGGGGACCGTGAGCACGGCCGAGTTGGGTAATGTCCGGGGCTGGGTCGGGGGTTCGCTGCCTCCCATCGCCGATACCACCATTGTTCCCTGCACGACGATCACCGTGCCCACGACCACCCCGGCTTGTTTCACCTGGAAGTGGTCCAACCATTGGACCGAGATCACGCACCTCTTCAGCACCACCTGGGCGGATGTGGTTTACCAGGGCGAGATCACGCTCCATTCCGGCGCCGAGGACGTGGACGAGCAGGCGCTCTATACCCGGTATAACCACTTCACCAAGCTTTGGGATGTGGACGGCACTGGCAGCACCGATACCAACCCCTATCTGACCTATAACGGCGAGGTGATGGAGTATTACGTGCTGACCCTGCAGGGTCTGGTGGCCGAAGGCTCCACCTGCGTGGGCCGGCCTTGTAGTTACCCGGACGGCATGGTGATCGAGGACTTCGCCCTTCGCATGGACCGGGACGGCGACGCGGGAAGCGTTTACCAGACTGGGGATTATCAGGTCCGCCGGGGCACCGACTTTGAAGACGGGGCCTTCATTTTCTCCGGTGCCGGGAGCGCCATTGTCCTGAGCCGGGACAAGCAGGGCAACGCGGTCCAGATGCTGAGCCCGGTGCCGGGCCTGGGCCTGATCTGGGGACCGGCCGGATACCTCGTGGGCCAGAGCGCCGCCGGCCTCCCGGTCTATGCCCTCAGCCTCTACGACCGGGACAGCCTGCCCGAACTGGCCTGCGGCGACCCGATGGCTAATCCCTGCTGGGTGCAAGTGGAGCTGAATTCCAAGGCCCGGACCTTCTCGGTGCTGGAAGCGGTGAACTGCAGCCACCTGGATCTGGGCGTCGGCGACTGGTCCGATATACCCTTCTGAAATCTATTCCGGGCGGGGAACCTGCGCTCGGGAGCCAAGCCCCGCCCGATCGGCGCCGCTAATCTTCCCGGGCCTGGTCCAAGGCGATGATGATGCGCCGCGCGTCTTCGGTGTCCTTGAGGGAATCCACCATGGCGCAGATGGTGTTGAGGAAAAAGTCCTTGATAAAGGGCTTGATCACGACCCGCCGGCCGTTGACGTAAAGGGTGACTTCCCGCTTTCCCGCCTGCGTCTGGATTTGGGCCTCCACCAGGTCGGCCAGGCCGGAAATATCCTCGAGCGCATAACGCGGCACCTTCAGATCCGGAGCCACTCCCGTGTCCGTGGCAATGGCCAACAGCCCGGCCCGGTCCAGCCCCTCCTCCAACCCCGCCGCCTGGCGGACCACCGCTACCTTGGGCAACCGTGCCTCCTTGAAACCTTCCCCCACGATCACGTCCACTTCCTCGAAGAGCCGGTCGCGCAGGGTCTCCGGGCTCCATTCTTCCGGGGTCCGGCGGTAAAACCCGATCTGGTCCTTGCCCACGATGGCGACGGCGGCGGCCCCGGCCGCCGAAAAACGGGTGCTGTCCTTGCCCGGATGATCCAGGTCCACCGCATGCGCCGCATGCTTGATCGCGGCTACCCGCCGGCCGCGGCGGACCAGCTCGGCAATCACCTTTTCCACCAGGGTGGTCTTGCCGGCCCCGGACTTGCCCACAAACAGCACGATCGGAATCATCTTGATCTCCCTTGCCAGATAAAAGGATCATAAGCTATATGAGGCGAGTGGGCAAGTAAGTCACTATCTTTCATCTGGAGAGCATCCCATTTGACCTGCTTATTGATGGCAAGCCCCGACCCGACCGAGTCTTTGTCGGCAAGGGTCGCCAGCATCCCACGGCCAACCCGTTTGAAATTTCGCCGTAATTAGTGCCTGTAGCGAAACTCCGAATTTTGGAGTGCGGTGGCTTGCCACCGCTTTGGATCGGGAAGCTTGCTTCCCGAAAAACCCAAGCG
>Ga0315285_10003471_pt1 | contig 16412 bp, 15 predicted proteins | sample YL17G09_36_MG_FD_203698 | JGI IMG/M metagenome (GOLD analysis project Ga0315285, IMG submission 203698) | Sediment microbial communities from Yellowstone Lake, YNP, Wyoming, USA - YL17G09_36 | ecosystem: Environmental > Aquatic > Freshwater > Lake > Sediment | place: USA: Wyoming | collected... | reverse complement strand
TTTAAGGCTTTATCTTTAACGTTGTCTGCGATAGCCGTATCAACTTCTGTTTTCATCTTATTAGCATTTTCGCCGTCTGATTTAACAGCATATTTTTTTTGCTTCAATAATCTACTGGCTAAATCTAAGTCTCCATTTTTAACAGCTTCTATAGGGTCTGTTAGATCAATAAAACTCTTTCTAATATAATCTATACCTTTTTGCCTTAAGGTCCAGGTGGCGAAGCCTTTAGTGTGGCGATCTCTTTGAAATCTCTGAGCTGGTGACATACCTGTAAATGGTTGTCCATCACCATCTCCTGTCATGGTAGAGCACTTAATTTTGACAAAGGAGCTTATGTCTAGACCAGGATTTTTAAAATATCTAATTGTTCCGTCAGTATCGGGTACAGCGAATATCGCTTCGTGAAAAAACTGATTAGCTTTAGCAAACTGTTGAGATACTGTTTCGTTCTCTTCTATATCCATTCTTAGATTTACTCTATTGGCCTTAGTCTGACCAGTACTACCGTGTGCAAATACTACTCCAGTTTCTGATAGAGTTGTGTAGTCTTTAGCTTGGTTATACTTACTAAGGTCAGTCTTCCCACCAGTAAGCAGCTTTAGGATTTCTTGCTCAGATTTAAGTGGATTAATTACTGGTTGTTCTAATTCATTTGTTTGAGTAGGATCAGCAACTTTAGCGGCAACCTCGGGAGATTCTATTCTAACAGTCTCGTTCACAGTTGTCAGAAGAGTGGCTTGTAGTTTGGATAGAGATTTCTTAATCGTAGCGTCTAAGCCATTCTGTATTATATCTTTAGTAAACTGTTTTTGGAATTTCTCTAGATCCTTTTTAGTAACTACTGAGACTATTCTAAACTCTGTTTTAGACATTATTAGCCTCGACCTAGTGAAATCCCTTGTGCTTGACCTTTACGTTTCTCTTGAGCTAAGATTGCACTCCATTCAGATTTCCAAAATTGAAGATTCTGATCAGAGACACTTGAGCCATTCTCTCCTCTGGAACCTAATAGGATTGTATATACAGTATAATATATACAGAATAGTCTATAGTTTTCAGTATTACCTTTTTGTCTAAACAGAGCTAACTCTTCTCTTAACTTAGTAGCAGCGTTGTTTAGATGGTACTGAATAATATTATTTCTGGAAGTTAAATCTTCCTTTGTAGCTAACGGTAAGAAGTCGTCTATATTAAATTTCTGTAGACGTACATCTGAGATAGTAGCGTAAGAAGGAGATACTACTCCTACTTGCCCAGCTTGCGTTACTATGGTGAAGTATTCATCTCCCCATACGTAGAACTGACCGCCGAGGTATCCGCTATAGCTGATTATGTATTGATCTAACGGTTGAGTACTGATTGGGATAGTCCAATCAAATTTATACTCAAACTGTTGACCAGCAACTAAAGTTCCCGGTAACACTGCTATAGTTACTGGAAATGGGGAGCCTAGGCTTAGAAAAGCTGGTTGTAGAATAGTAGCAGATGGAGCAGGAGTAATATCTAAAGTTACCGGAATATTTTCATTTTGAAAAGTAGTCTTAAAAGTGGCTACTCCTCCTCTAACGAAGATGTAGCTATCCTTAGGTTCTGTACGAGTGCCTGCTGCTGGATTGACTACACCTGCCATTTAAGACCTCGTAAACCAAGTTATTATTGATCCTATCGCTACGATACAACCTACTATCAGTACTGGAAGCTTTAGGCGATAACTAAGTAAGGCTCGTTCTTTTGCTTTATGTTCTTCTACGGCTAGAGTACTTAGGAATTGCTTATAAATGGGAGTTACTAATTCCTGAAGGTCGTCTGTCCGTTTAATATGATAGTCTAGTGATTCTGTGTTTCTGGCCATATTTACTTCGATAACCCCTAGGCGGGATTCCGTAGCTTCTACTTTATCTAATATTTTTAATTGTATTTCCATATTGTCAGACATATATACAAGCTACCCCCCCTTTAGAAATATTCTCACTATATTATTAGTATAGTATATGTCAACCCTTTAATAACACATATAAAATAGCTATAGATATCAGCAAATTAACTGAAACTATTGCTTTAATTACCATATTTGATTCTGTTGTTTTTATTGACTTATTTGTGGTATGTCTGGCCATTAATATCCTCTAGTTTTTTGAATAAATCTCTAGGAGTAATATCGTCTAAATTATTAAAATTAAACCCTAATTCCAATAATAAGGTCGAGGCTAACTCTGAGCATATATAAGTTTTACCGTGGTCAGCGAAAGGATTTTTAAATTTTTTGCCTAAAAGAGAACCTAATCTAACCCAGCCAATACCAAATAAATCGGCTACGCCATAAGGTTTGCCACAATTATCTACAGCTTTTTGCAATAATTTAACTTGCTGTTCTTTTGTAATATCTAGAGAAAAGGTAGCAATATCTTTATTTTTAGCGTAGAAAATATCTTCGCCAACAAAATTAACTACTAATCCTGAAGCTTGATATATCAAATATCTATCTAAGGACTTTGAGTATAATTTAACGTATACGTGAGAAAACTCAGTTTTTTCCACTAATTTAATTATTGATCCCAATATAGTGAACTTCTTATGAGTAGAAAACCCAATTATTAATTTACTCATAATGAACTCAATATCTGAACAATTCTGTTCTTCATTTCTTGTTTTGTGGTATTAGTAAAGAATGGAGCCATCTCTGGAGTTACGTGAATAGCTTCTAGGGCTGCTAAGGCTTGGTATAGGGATGCTACAGATCCCCAATATTGTACTTCTCTAAAGGTATTACCTATTAGTTCCGTCTTGCTAGCTTTTGTGATTTGAGTAGCAATATTACCACCAACGAACTCAGTCATCATAGCCTGAAATCCAGCTATAGCTTTCTGAGCTACGGCGCTTCCAGCATCTATATAAGGTTTTGGTATGTTATTCATAATGCCTCTTATTAGTTAAAAAGCCAGAAAGAACTTTCCTGTTTCAGCAGCAGAAATAGGAAATAGTTCTGAGGATGGTCCGTCGAGAAGCCAAAAGGTTTCATGTCCAGAGTTTCTCAGTATCAAGGTGTTGATCCCGGTGAAGGGCTCTCCATAATTCCAGTAATCTTCTCCGTTGGTGTTGACGCCATTGGCAGAACCATTAATGATTTCCAGCTTCCAGACATCGAGATTAACCCAACCAGTAGTTCCGTCTAAATCAACATAAACACTATTTATGGTGTTGTCGTTAGCTGCGGATACAGTTCCTGTGATGAACTCCCATGAGCCTAAAGAGGCAACTGTAGCGGTTGCTAAGAGGGTATCTGCCGCAATCCCTGCCGAATTATTTGACCTAAGCCATAATCTCGGCAGTGCTCCGTTATAGGCAGTACCATCGCCAGCTACTGAACGGCGTACCCCCACCGTAACTTTCGCAGTTTTTCCGTTTGGTATTGAGAACATCCTGTCGTTAGTCTGTGTTTTTGTGGCTGCGGTATTAGGCGTTAGTCTTTGAGATAAAGAGGCCGTCAAATTTATAAGGGCGTCTGAGGTTACTATCCTAGATCTTTTAAATACCTTATGAGTACCTGTGGTTTGGTCGTGCTTAATAGAGCCGATAACAGATCCAGCCGCCATATTTGTTTGAGTTGCAACTTCAGTTGAGGACGCCAGCAAGCAGTTAGTCATAAATACTTCATGAAACGCTTTTGAAGTGACGTAAGAAATGTCTCCCGTGGAGTGAGCCGTAGTTGCTCCAAACGAACAAGTATCTAAGAATACCTGAGTAGAAGACGTAGTAAGAGCTAACGCTAGTGGTTGTGTTAGCGTAGTTCCAGCATTTGCTGTAATATTATTTAGGTATATCAATGAGCTGGTATTAACTTCCACACCATACGTTCCATTGCCGAAGACTGTTCCCGTGTCAATTTGGCAATTATTAGTAGATGAAAAAAAGATACCCCTAACAGAATTTCTCCAGACCGTCACGTTACCAAGAATCAGTTTTTCCAAAGGATTGGCAGATATGCTAATACCTGCTGCTGTGCTAGAGTGGGCAATTATATTATTCACGGTGAGGTTAGATGTCGCTATCTGTCCAAAAGTCATGGTAGTGGATACTGCGGTAATATTCGTAATAGATCCAGCTTGATTGTTGAAAGTAAAAGTAGCACTAACCCCTAAAATATTATTAGCAACAATAGTGCTTGCCGTTATTGAGGTAGAGTTGAAAGCCAATCCACTAAAAAGGTTATAGAAGTTAGTATTACTAATTGAAAAATTGGCATTTGTTGGAGTGTTTAATAAAAACCCGAAGCTCGATCCATTGGTGAAATCCCTCCAGACGCAACCATCAATAGTAGCACTTCCGGTAGTAGTAAAAACATCTACTCCACGCTTGGTGCTGGTGGTTGACCCCATGAAGTATACTTCTGTATTATTAAAGTCAAATACAGACTCTGCACCAAGACTTACATAGGCAGTTAGTGTTATGCTTTCGCCTTGAATTTTAACATTTCTGGTGAGATTACCTACTTCGCCTTTAGTTGCGCCTGTGCCTGAATGGGCATTCGTTAGGGCAGCAATTGGCACTGAGGTTCCAGTGGCATTAGCCGACATTACTTTTACTTCGCTCTCCGCAGCAGTTCTAGTAGTAGACGCTATAACTAAGCTATCTCCACTCAACCATCCAGTAGACGTATCGGTGGTAATAGTAGTGGCTGCTGCCGCAGCATCAGCATTTAAAAATGCTTTCTGGGTTTTGGCTGATCCGAATGTAGTGAAGTTACCATTTCCTCTAATTAGTATGGCATTGGTTACAGCGACTGCGTTTTGTTTGATAATTAGAGTCATTGTGCTGGTGGCCGGAATTGGGGTTCCAGCGGTTCCAAATCTAACTATCCCATTCCCATTAACTCGAAAATCACCAGCACCGGCAGCGCCGTTCGTAGTTAAAAGATACGCAGTAGATGCTGCAGTTCCACAAGACAAGATGCCTTTTCCGCTAGTTTCAATCTTGCCAAATACGGTTGCTGCGGTATTGTCCATAGTAACAGTGAGCGTATTTGACGTTCCTCTTCCAGTATATTCCCCACAAACATTTAAAATGTCAGAAGCTACTGGAGCTTGTGTTGTAGTGGTGCGAAGAAACCTGGCCCAGTCTGCCGTCGTTGCAGATCTGAATACAGTTAAAGTCGAGGATACGGAACTTGTTAATCTAACATCGTACTGAACGGCAGCCACTAGGGTAATAGGGGCCGGTAATAGGAAGTTTGCCCAACCTAGTGCGCTGGTAGCGCCCAGATCGGCAGCATTAACTACACAAAGAGTATCCGTCACGGCATTGATATTATATACCCCAGTACCGGAAGCAAAACCTCCTCCAGTTGTATTTACTGGAATACTAAAAGTGCTAGTAGTTATTACGGTTACTGTATAACTTCCATCCAGAGATGGAGATGCCGTAGAACCTTTAATCGTAATTGTTGCACCAGTAGTTAGCCCATGCACACCAGATGTTGTTATTACTGTCGATGCCGCTGAGGTATTAGATACTATAGCAGCTTTAGTAGTAGCCCAAGTCCCAGTTCCCGTTGTTACAGAAGTTACATTAACAGGAATTGTAAATGTTGACGCTCCAGTAACTGTTACGGTAAATGCTCCGTTAACACTCGTACTAGTGGTAGTTCCAGCTATCGTAACTGCTTCTCCACTTACCAACCCGTGGGGGGCTGAAGTTGTTATCGTAGTAGGGTTGGCGATAGATACGCTGGAGACGTTACCGTTTTTTCCTAGCATTACAGCAAAAGTTCCGGTAGGACTTGCTACTAAAGTATTAATTTTTAGGCCGATAGAATCAACAGTAATTGCTCCAGGTACGAAAGCTGGACAACTTACAAAGGATGTACTAGACGGAGATGACGTATTTTCGCTATCAAGTAGCGATGTGGTATCTGCAACAGCCCATGTTCCTGCTGCCGTAAAATTTCCAGTTGCCTTAGATATTAAAGTCGCCATTATATTACCTCTACTTTCCACTCGTCAACATTCGCCCAGCCGGTTGTGCCATCGCAATCAACGTAAAAAGAAAATACTCCATTGTCTGTTGCTGAGGCAGTAGTTCCAGATATATTTTCAAAGGCTCCCACAGAGGCTGCGGTAGCAGTAGCTAAAAGAGTGTCTGTAGTCAAACCTATAGCACTATTTTTCTTAACCCACAATCTTGGTAAGGCTCCGTTATAAGCGGTACCGTCACCCACTACAGATTTTCTTACCGACACAGTAATTTTGATAGCTTTGCCGTTCGATACGACTACGTGCTTATCTACACTTCTCAACTTTGCTGCTGCAGAGGAAGGTGTCATCCTGGTGGATGAGGTAGACGCTGGGTTAGCAGTATTATATATAACGTTGTCTTTTGTGATTGTTCCTAGATTTCTAAACATAGTGAAGTTGTTTGCTGTTTGCTGATGTCTGGAAGAAGCTACATACCCCTCATACGCCATTCCGGCTAAGGTGGATACTTTCGTTGTTGAGTTGAGTAGGCAGTTCCTAAGATCAATGGCTACGTAAGCCCTGGCGGCGTTGGTGTCAATGTCCCCGGTAGAGTGAGTAGTAGTAGCCCCAAATGATGAGTTTTCAATTACCAATTTGGAGCAGTGGCCGAGGACAGACATCCCTATGGCACATGCTGGCGATGTTCCAGCGTTTGAAGTTACATTTTTCAGCGATGTATTGAAAACGCCTGCTGCTGTAATTCTTATATTAGAGGTAGTTCCGGCGAATGCGGTTATTCCGTCCACAACAACCCCATTGCAAACTAGGTTTAATCCGCCTGCTCCATTTCTCCATCCTGTGATGTTGGATAGTGTAGGCATTTCACTAAGCCCAGATACCATAGCAAGGTTTACATATCCGCTATTGCAAGAATGTCCTGTAAGATTGCTTGCTACAAAATTTGCGGGAATAGCGTCTGAGTTGTTAAAAGAAAACGCATATCCAGAGGCACTTACTCCTACACAGTTAGTAATGCTTCCTCCTGTGCAGGCTGCGGCGATGACGAATAAACTATTACCCGCTAAAACGTTAGACATTGCCCATACGTTGTTTACGGATACTGTAGTATCAGTAGCAGCAGCTATGTTAATATTAATAGAATGCACTTTATAAAAAACGCAGTCCTCAATAGTGGCATTCTGCGCTCCTGCAATCTGCATCCCTATAGAGCTTCCCGCTTCAAAATTTCGTAGCGCACATCCAGTAAAAGCCGTTGCACCAAAAATGGAATTAGTCATATCAATCCCTCTTTTGCCCCCAGTACTCGAACCTAAAAAATAGAATTCTGTGTAATTGATTGAGGTGGTAGAGGTACCCTGTAAAGAAACGTATGCCTGTAAACTTGCAGATTGACCAAAGATTTTAACATTTCTGGTTAGATTTATGATTTCCGCCCTGGTTGGTGCTGTGCCGGAGTGAGCAAATCCTAAAGCTGACACCGGGACAGAGGTTCCGGCGGCATTTCCAGATAATGTAAGTAATTCTGTTTGAGCTACCGTGGTAGTAGTAGAGGCCAAAGCTATAGAGTCGCCGCTTAGCCATGCCGTAGATACGTCTGTAGTAATAGTAGTGGCTGCTGCCGCAGCATCGGCATTTAGATAAGCCCTACCAGTTTTTGTAGCTCCGTAGGTAGTGAGTGTACTATCTGCTCTTTGAAGAAGCCCGTACTGAACATTTGATCCCACTACAAACTCCAGTGCCGCAGAGCTAGTAGATGGGATTGGGGTTCCAGAGGTTCCTATGGTAAAAGTGCCGCCGCCATTTAATAAAAAGTTATTGGACAGTCTTAGTTGGTAGGCAGTAGATGCCGCTGTTCCATAAGCCAAAGTGCCGTTTGTGCTTATTTCTATTCCGCCGCTGTAGTTTGTTGCCGCCGTATTGTTCATGGTGACGGTTACAGCATTAAAGGTTCCCACCCCAGTCTGCTCTCCACACACTATAAGATAGTCAGCGGCGGCGACAGTTGTTAGTGCCGCAGTCGTTCTCAAAAACCGAGACCAATTACCTGCTGTAGCATCACGATAAACTGTAACAGTGGCAGCTACTGAGCTTTGAACTTGGACGGTATAGGGGGTAGCTGCAGCTAGAGTTACGGGGGCCGAAAATTTAAAGAAAGCCCAACCTAAGAAGTTGCCCCAGAATGCTCCGCCAAAAGTGCTCGCAGTAACGGTAACCGTAGTACCAGCTACTGCCACACCCGCTTGAGCTAGGCGTACTGTGAAAGTCCCAGCTCCACCAAAGGTACGAGAAAGTAATTTTAATCCAATACCGTCAGTAGTGATAGCTCCTGGCGTAAAAGCCGAAGAACTTACAAAAGAGGTTGTAGTGGCAGTAGAATTTGATTCAGAATTAAGAAAAGATACAGTGTCTATAGAAGACCAAATAGAACCTGTAAAATTTCCAGTGGACGCCATTAAATTAGCCATCGCTCAACGCCTCATCGGGTGGAACTTCTACTATATCTTGATCTGGTACTAAGGTCAAAATTCTTTTAATTTCTTTTTTAGCCTCTATTCTTAGGAACTCTTCATCTATAGTTTGGTCGTCGGCTTTGAAGGATTTTTCAATACGAACAGGTTCTTTATCACCATCTGGGTCATCTAAAAGCAACGTATACGCTACGCTGTTTTCAAAAACCTGTTTATTGATATATCTGTACTCATAAGCCATTTTATAATCCCGATGTGAATGCTAGAACATCCCACTTACTAGTAACACTATTGTATTGCGCCCCTATATAGTCAAAGGCATTAATGGAAGTGGATAGGCTAAGTCCTGCCAAGCTAGCAGGAAAATTGAATACGGCATTGAATGCTAAAGTGCGGCTACCTGTGGCATCCTGCCTAATCCTGTAGGTGATTTTCTGCCCGTCAACTGGATTGGTTGGAGCGCCTAAAGTCCTGTTGCCTCCGAGGGTTACGGTAAAGATATTACCAAGAGAGGCGTCTGTAGCAATTGTAGCGGCGTCAGTTAGAGCTACCACTGAGGAGTAATAAGCACCAGATTGTGTGATATTACGAGCAGTTAGGTCCCTGATGGCAATATCACCATTAACGTCACGCTTAACTATAGTAGAGACTGTATTAACGTTAGTAGCAGCTATGGTGTCATTGACGCTAGTAGCTATGGCAGCACTAGTCTTTCCACCCACAGCATTCACTGTTGCTGCTGAGGCTCCTGGGCCTGTGGCTGATACGTCCCCAGTTAGACTTGTAATAGCCGTTACTGCCGCTGCTGGAACTTCAATTCTTGCTGCTGTAGAGCCAGCAAACCCAATAGTAATACTAGATGGAGCACTACCGCCGCCAGTGATAGACTCTCTTACCTTAACTACTATCCTATCTGTAGATAGTAGTATAGTGTCGGGAAAGGATGCGTTTATTACGGGTAAGTCTGCTTCGATAGTAGTCAGTGGTATGGTATTACCAGTAGTAACTATTAGTGTTTCTGCCCCGCCAGCAGCTCTCTTATATATCTCCGCATATAGAGCTACGGTTTTTGTCCCTCCTGATTTATATCCATGAAAGTGAACATTTATGGTACCAGCTGGAATAAACGTAGTATTAGGGTTGCCGCTGAGAGTAACCCAGGACTGAAGTATGTTGGTATCTGCTGGAGCCACGTCTGTTACATACTGTGTTGCGCCTCCAGGAAAGCCGTCGAGATACAAGTAGGTAGCAATGTCTGCAGCCGAGTTAGTAAGGAAGTAAGCTAGACTACCTGATGAGGATATTTGAGCAAACGTGCCGTCAGCCTTTAAAAACTTATTGGCTACCGTATCTCCAGCTAACGGTGCGGGTACTAGACCTTTAGTGCCGCCAGAACCAGAGTCGCCAACAAAAACATCAAGTATTGCAGTGGTTTGTGTTGTTGTTAGGTCCAATGGGTCGGCAGTAATGCCTGTATTATTACCTTTGATGGTAAGCGTAGGCATCTGAGCCAGCTTAGAGTTTGATACTACATTAGTCTGAATCGTAGAAACACCAGTATTGGCTAGCGTAACATCTCCAGAAACGGTCGTCGGCTTATATGTTAGTGTGCCGTCAGCAATTAGGACTTGAGTATCCGCAGGCGTAGTACCAGAGAATAGATCTAGTTTTACCTTATCTACAAACGACATAAACCCATTTACTAGGGTTGTAACAACAGCATGAAGCGTTCCAGAGGTTTGTGCCCCATGACTATGTATATGATCTGATAGAGCAAATGACGCAGCAGAGCCGCCAAAGTTACTTATTCCAACCTGTAGGGGCAGTCCAGATGGTATGTTGTGTGTGTGGTCGGCCCTAGCTAAGTTGGCAGATGATCCTTCGGCATTGGTTTGGTTTGGCGTTTGTGTGGATGCTGCGCCAGTAACAATATCGTGGCTATGGTCACTTCTAGCTAAACTATTTGCTGTTCCTACTGAATTAGTTGTATTGGCGTCTAGGCTGACCAGTGGAGCTGCTGTTGTTAGAGGGTCTGCTCCAGAAGGTAGGTGTCTAGACGCATGTGCTTCTACAACCACCCCATTAACTTGATTTACGGTTAGGTCATTAGCCGCAAAATTACCACTAGCATCCCTTTTAACGATAGTGGATACAGTATTAAGATTAGTAGCCGCATTAGCTGCTAATTCTGCAGAGTGTACATTGGATGCACTTGATCCACCTACGCTAACTACTGTAGTAGCAGTAGCTCCTGGTCCAGTCCCAGTAACATCTCCAGTTAAGGATGTAACTCCAGCACCAGTAATATTATTAAGTTGAGTCTGTATTGCACTTGTTACGCCATCTAAATAACCAAATTCAGTATTACTTACTGTACCTGCGCCGATATGGTCGGCAGTAATTCCAGTAGCTAATTCAGTGTTTGTTATGGAAGCTGCCTTAACTATTGCACTAATATCAGTACCAGTTAGGGTAATATCTATGGTAGCCGTATCTGTTACTGAGATATTGTCCTGTTTTAAAGCCAGGGCATCAAACACAGCATTCTGAGATGGGGCTACGGTAGTCACACCATTTACAATAGTGTCTTGAACTTTTCCGTCAATTGCAGTTTGTTGTGCAGTGCTTACTGGCTTATTTACGTCAGAAGTATTATCTACGTTACCTAAACCTACTGCTGCCTTATTAAGAGGCTGAAAGGTTTTGTCGCCCCTGTAGTAGTCTGCTGCGGTAGTAGCCGTAATTGGTAATTCATTACCAGATGCTACTCCAGTTAAGTTTGCAGTAATTACGTTAGCTGAGAAATTACCACTTGCGTCTCTTTTGACTATAGTGGATGCTGTATTAGCAGCTGTAGCAGCCAGGGTGTCGTCTACTGACGTAGCTACTTGAAGGGCTGACTTAGTACCAACAAAGGCAACGACTGTTGTGCCAAATGGACCAGTGACATCTCCAGCTAAGGTAGTGCCAGCAACTGAATTAATTTGTGATTGTAGTTTCTGAACTGCTTGAAGAATAGTATCTGTAGCCAAGACTGTACTATTAGGACCAGCTACAAAACCAGTAAGAATCTTACCTATAACTGCGGCATTATCTAAGGTTATAGCAGCCGAGCCTGGGCCTATAGCAGTAGCTTCTCCAGTCAATTGAGTTATTGCGCTGGCGGTACCAATAGCAGTCTCTAAGCCGCTAGAATCTTTTATGTATAGAACGTTATCAGCTTTAAAATAAATTAAGCAGTATCCAGCGATAGGTGCTGGAGGGGATGCAGCTAGTGCCGCTAATCTACCTGTGCCTGCGTAAATAGTCATATCTCTCCCTGTTATTACACTAAGACAAACTCGCCGTCTGCTTCTATAACCAATTCGCCAGTCGCCTCAATTGAGAAGCCACTACTAACAAAAACCTGATCAGCACCTATAGTAATTACATCTGTTATTAATTTATTGGCAATAAAGCCTTGAGCTACTATTGCTCCGCCATCTTGTATAGTGGCTTTGCTATTTTGGATTAACTTGCCAGTAGTTGTATCGTATCTTGCTATGGCATTATCTGTTGCGGAGGCAGGACCAAATACGTCCCCTCCGCTAGAACTTGCTCCAACTATGTCTAGTGTACCAGTAAAGGGATTAAATTTCAAGGACATTTTACGTCCTCGCTACGCTAGTTAGTATAGTTTTAGTAGCATCTGTATAAGTAACTGTGACAGTTGCTACCGTTACTCCAGCAACTCCTCCTAACTTATATGTGTAGGCTTCTTGAGATACTGAAGGGTAAGTTACGGCAATAGCGTCAAAGATATTAGGAACTAACTGGCCCATATTCATTACATGAAGATTTTTATCTGAATCAATTACTGCGGCATGTTTAGTACCAGTCTTAGTTCCATCTTCAGATCCTACCATTAGGGTATTATCAGGAGTGGCTGAGAAGGCGTCTACATTTACATTAATCGAACCATCTGTGTTAACTGCTAGAGTATTAGTACCGTCGCTTATTGCTACGTTATCGCCATCTGAGGCATCTAATTTAGCATTAACATCAATAGAACCGTCAGCTTGTATTTTGAGATTATTACCAGTAACTTTATCTCCAATACTAACCTGATCTTTATCTGGAGTTAAGTCTCCTATATCTACTACAACCGTATCTAATGTTATTGCTGCGTCTACTGCTAGGCGTTTAACCCCATTAGTATCTGATATAACTGCTACAGGTAAACCAGTAACGGGGTCTACTAAGGTATTACCCTGAGTTACTCCCCGTTGGTTTATTTGAGTACCAGATGACTTATTGGAAGTTGTAGCCATTTATGTACCTTACTTAGCAAGCTTATCTAGTTGAGCTATTACTTTATCTTTGAATCCATCACGCTCTTGTTTAGTTAGCCTTGGTACATGGATACCTAAAGATTCTAATTTTGGGTCAGTTAAAATATGTTTTCTACAGTATCCACTAGGACTATTAGGTAAAGCTGGAAACCTGCACATTTCTCCTAGTACTGTGCCACTAGAGCATAGACCGTTAGCTTCTGTGTGTATCTCTACCTTTTTCTCTTCTTTTTGGATCTGTTCTTTTTCTAAAGTTGGTTGTATTTGTGCCATATAAGCATTATACACTTGAGGGCCGAATATGGAGTTAATATCTAGACTACGAGTAATAAATTTTACGTTTCGTAGGTGAGGTAACTCAAACTCAGGTTGGCCTCTAATGAGGGGCAGCTGCTTTAATTGAGTATATAATTTACTGCCTCTAATTACTACGGCGTATCCGCCTCGGAATTGAACTCCAAGTAGACTACCATTCATATCATTCAATTTATGTTTTAAAACTACGTACTCACTCATAATTGCTCCTTCGGCTCTTCCGAGGTTGGTGTTATTAATTAAGAAGCCTTGTAGTAAAAGAGTAATGAGATCACTACTCCCCTACTACAAGGCAGAAAAACCTAAACTATTAGGCACCCAGCGGTAAAACCTTGGCCATACGAGCCAACGAAAGTCTGTTGTAAAGGTCAAATCCGCAGTACCATTTCATACGATATTGGTAAGCGTTTTCGTTCTCACGAGGACCGACATACTCAAGTTTAAGACCAGCATTGTTAGCTGAAGTAAAGCCAACGATACCTTTGTACTCGCCCCAGCAACCGCAGTAGATGCTGGAACCGTCAGTGCGCTCAGCTAAGGTAACTAATTGTGCATCAGCAAAGACAGCGTTGTTAGGAGCAATACGAGCTACTAACTTGTTTTGCTCTGGGTCCATGAAAGAACCAGTTGAAGCAACAGTTAGAGTAGTTGTGCCTGCACCAGCTGAGATATCCCAACGGTAAAGGACGCCATCACTACCACGCATTAGAGCTGATTTCTCAGTAGCATCGCCAGCAACAGTAAGCTTAATAGTAGTTGCGTTGGAAGTAGCGATAACTAGAGCTTTAGCTTGTGTATTGACTGCATCATAACGACTAACGTAGTCATTACGGAAAACTGGAATACCTTGGTACATTAGCATTGGTTTTTCTGAGCCAAGACCTTGGGTTTGGATCATACCAGCATCAGTACCGCCACCAGTGTTACGTAGAAGAACACGTAGAGTACGGATATCACGAGAATGCATCATGAGAAAATCTGGTGATGCAGCAGTGATACGGTCAATAAGATCGTCTAGATCTTCTAGTGTGTAAACACGACCTTCTAGGCCATTACGAGCAGAAGCTGGATCGTCTTGCTCTAGAGTTAGTGTTTGTGTAGTAGCGCCACTGTTGTAGAACGGGTGGTTAACGTCATCAGCATTACCTTGCTCAGCGTCAAGGATGGAAGCCATACCTTTGAAGCGATCAGCAAGACCGATAGGGCCGTTATTTGCCTGAACTAGTGCGCCGCCACGATTAGCATTAACAACAGCATTCATATAAATACGAGCTAATTGTTTTGCTTTGCCTGAAATCTGAACTTGGAGCTGGTCGTTGTGGTCGGAAAGTTGGTCTTCTAACTGACCGTCAATGATAATCTCAGCTAGGATAGCAGTGAGGTTAACGTTAACAGATGAGAAAGTTGAACCAGACTGGTACTTAGCTGCATTGAGGTTAGTACCAGTTGTAGCGAAGTCGGCAGCAGCAAGAGTACGCTCACGGGTGAACGTGTAAGCTAAGCCTTCAAAGACTACGAAAGGAAGATAACGAAACCACTCATCAACTGAAATGATATCCGCAACAATACCTTCAACAAGTTCGTTGTTGGATAGTACCGCTGCTTCTGAAAGGGAAATTACTTGGGCCATGTTTTCTGTCTCCTTGGGTTAATTACTTGGTCCTAAACGCTGAGTTTGGGGTTCCATTTGACATTTTTTGTAAACCGTTACGAATAAGAGTCTTGGAATCTTTTTTCTTCCTAGCCTCTGCTTCTGCTTCTTTAGCTTGTGAATTTGAAAGTCTAGCTCCATCATTAGCTCCAGGAACTGCATGATTTACTACTACTTTCTTTTCGCCAAACATACCTTTGCGACCAGCTTCTGCGATGGCTAACCAACCTTCATGCGGGTCACTGTAACCTTGAACCATTTTGTCTGCGAATGTTCGTAATTCTTCTGGAACCTTACTAAGTTCCTCTTTAATACGTACACGGTAGACTTCTCGACGAGCTTCTTGCTCAGCTTCGTACTGTAGAGCCTTATTTCTGTAAGTTTCTACTTCCTTAGCAGATTCATCTAATTTTTGCTTATATAGAAGTTCTGTTTCGGTAATACGAGCTTCACGATTAGCTAGTTTCTCTTCAATACTACGTTTCTTGTCTTCTGCTGATGCTTCTAGGGCCTCAAGCCGTTTTTGTGCTTCATTAGCAGTTTTAGCACTTTCTTGAATTTGAGCAATCTTAGCGTCAGTCTCTTTTTGGATTTTATCCAATTGTTCTTGAAACTTAGTTCGTACTGCCCTGTTCTCTTCTCGAAGTTTCACAACTTCTTTTAGTGCCGAGTCTTTCGACCAAGTATCCGGATCTGCAACTGTTCTAGTTGCTTCGATAGCCGATTCTGTTGTTTCGGTAGCTACGTGCGTAGTTACTTCTACTTCTGCTGATCCTGCAGCATTACTGATAAGGTTTTGACCACGAGCCAAAGACTCTGATGGTGCTCCATTACCAATTGGTGCCCGGACTACAGGTGCTTCAGAACTCACTCCTGATGCTGGTGTTGAATCTTTCTTCCCTAAGGTATCTAGTAAATTAGCCATGTTGTTCTCCTGCTGGCTCTACCAGCGTTAAATTTAAAACTAATAATTAGAAGGTTCTAGGCCGTTGCCCTAGTAAATCATTCCCTTGCAAACTATTAGATAGACCACGATCTACCATTGCTTTCTGATACGGATTACTACTGTCTACAGTACTCTCCTCATATAGAGGCTTTAGAGTAATCTCGTAAATTAAGCCTGGTTCAAATGCTGTAATAATAGGATCTTCTAATACGAAGGGCTTAGGTTCTTTAACACTGTCAGCCCATTTGGTATGGAGTGCTTTCCATGTGGTCAGGCACTCCTCAAAGTTACTAGTTTCACGTACCATAATGTGAGCATTATCTTTACGTAAAATTGCTACTTGATAGATAGTTTTGTCTTTAGACATTATAGATCACCACTCGTATTAGTTATCCCGGTTTTTTTCTTACCTTTGCCGCCGGTTCTATTTGAGTTACCTCGGGGTGCTCCTCTACCATCGCCATTCTTGCCTGGCTGTATAGAACTACCTTCGGAATGTTTAGCCCGGTTATCTATCTTACTTCCAGAAACGTCCAATTCAGATTTATTCATATCTGGAGGGTCAAATCCTTTTTCGTCATATTTATCAGCTAATTCTAATTGAGTATCAGTTTCGCTGTGAGCTTGTTCTGAAGCATCTTTTCTAGTAGTCTTAAGTAGTTTGGCTATCTCAGAATCAGTCATGTATGGGTAAAGCTGTTTAAATGCTTGTGTATCCCCTGACTG
>Ga0315285_10003470_pt1 | contig 16413 bp, 10 predicted proteins | sample YL17G09_36_MG_FD_203698 | JGI IMG/M metagenome (GOLD analysis project Ga0315285, IMG submission 203698) | Sediment microbial communities from Yellowstone Lake, YNP, Wyoming, USA - YL17G09_36 | ecosystem: Environmental > Aquatic > Freshwater > Lake > Sediment | place: USA: Wyoming | collected... | reverse complement strand
TCTCAAGCTGCGCGTCGCGGCCGGCCAGGAAATCCTCGGGCGTGTTGTCCACCTTCACGTCGGGCTGCACGCCGAAGTTCTCCAGGTTCTCGCCGCGGGCGGTCCACACGCCGCTGCCCGGCGTGCGGATGCTGGAGCCGTCCATCAGCGTATAAGAGCCGGTGCCGATCACGGCGCCGTAGGTCGGCATTCCCACCGTCTTGCCCAGCCCCAGGTCCTTGAAGCCCTGAGGGAACATCTCGGCATCCGAAGTGGAGCGTTCGTTCTGCATCACCACCATGGGGCCGAAGAAGGCCTGTGCCGGACGGGTGACGTCGATGGAATCGCGGTTGCGTGTCTTCTGGTAGTAGCGCTGTTGCAGGATTTGCAGCAGCTCCTGGTCGATTCCGCCCCCCGGGTTGAAGCGCTGGTCGATGACCAGCGCCTTTTTGAGGCGGTTGTCGCCCAGCTCGCGTTCGAACTGGCGGAGCGATTCAGCGTTCATCTGCCGGATGTGCAGATAGCCGATCTCGCCGTTCGAGGCCTTCTCCACCATGGCCCGGCGCTCATCCACCCACTTCTGGTATTGCAGCGTGGCGAAGGCCGTGGAACTGACCGGATCGATGCGGAGTTCCCAGGCCCCTTCCTTGCTGGGCTTGGAGTTGACCAGGAGCTTGAACTTTCGGCCGGTCCCGGAGGTGAACAGCTTCCAGTAGTTGTCGGGGACCTTCAAGTCCTTGTCGTCCACGGCCAGGATGAAATCGCCGACGTGGATCTTCAGGTACTCGTGGTCCACCGGGCCCTTCTTGTAGATGTAGGAGACCTTGTAGTAGCCGGAAGGATCGGCCTGCAGCTCGAAGCCTGGGTTGCGGGTGCGTGCCGCCGACTCGTCGCGCGACCCGAAGCCGGCGCTGATGCCGGTGTGCGAGGCATTCAGCTCACCGATCATTTCGCTGATGACGTTGTGCATCTCCTCCTGGTCGGCGGTGTATTGGATCAGCGGCTCGTAGGCCGCCTTCGCCTTTTCCCAATCCACGCCGTGCATCTTGGGATCGTAGAAGCGGAACTTCATAACGCGCCAGGCTTCGTTGAAGACCTGCTTGCGCTCCGCGTCGTGATCGACCTCGATGACCGCGGTGAAGGAAACGCGGCGCGGGGTGCTGCCCGGCGTGGCGGCCGCTGCCGCGCTGCCGGCGGCGGAGGAACGTCCGCGCAATCCCGAAGGGGCGGCCGAAGCCGCGGCGCGCTCGGCGCCGCCCGCGCCGCCTACCTCGACAGAGTAGATGGAGCGGCCCTCGCGGTAGAACAGTGAGCGGCCATCTTTGGAGAACGCCAGACTGCCGAGACCGCCGCCAAAAAACCCGCGCGTGGGAGCTTCCTCTTCCTCGCCGCGCGGCCCGGCCTGCGCCACCCGGGTCATCCGCTGCCCGTCGATGCCGATGGTGTGAACGGCCTGGCTGGTCCGGCCGCCCTCACCTTCACTGCTGGCCACGAAGGCAACCGAGCGGCTGTCGGGCGCCGGAGTGAGATCGGCGACCATGCCGCTGAGTCCGATGAGGGTGCGGGCACGCCGCGTCAACCCGTCCCAGTCGATCTTCACTTCCGGCGGCTTGCTTTCGGCCGAGGGCCGCGCGCCAGGGATCCCCGTGCGGGTGCGGTCGGCCGCTTCGGCGGCGGCCGCCCCTTCTTCATCGTCGATGTCGCGGGCGAAGGGGTCTTTGTCCTGCTTCTGCAACGGCAAAAGCTGGAGCTGTGAGGTGGAGCGGCTGGACGAAGCCGAGGCAATGCCCGCGTATTGGCCGCCGCCGGAAACGAACAGCAGGTATTTGCCGTCGCGCGTCCAGACCGCGCCCGATTCGCCCGAAACGCTGTCGTCGGTAATGCGCCGTTCCTCCCCCCCACTCACCGGCACCAGGTAGACGTGCGGGCGCATGGCGCGGTCCACCTTGGTGTAAGAGATCCATTTGCCGTCGGGCGAGAAAGCCGCCGAGCGCGGCGTGCTCACTTCGCTGGAGGCCACCGTCGTCGTTTTGCCGTCGGCCAGGTTGTAGCGGTACAGCTTGCGGTCGGAGGCCGAGTAGAGAAGCGATTTCGAGTCCGGCGCCCAGAGTGCGCTGCCGGCGTCGCCGCGCCCGCCCGACTTTTCCGTGTCGCTGTCCGAGACTTTCTTGAGGTTCTCCCCCAGGGGACCGCAGAGCCACACTTCCTCGCGCCCCGAGCGGTCGGAAATGAAGGCGATGGTTTTGGCGTCCGGCGACCAGCGGGGCGAACGGTCCCGCGCCCCAGGCGATTCCAGCACCCGGGTGGTGTCGCCGCGCTCGGTGGCGATGGTGAACAGCTCGCCGCGCGCCGAGATGACCGCACGCTTGGTGGAGGGCGACAGGTCGAAGGAATCCGCTTCGCCGTTGATAGTCAGCGTCTCAATGGAGTTCTCCTTGGCGTCGCTGTCGATGCGGATTTTCACCTCGCGCGTCTGGCCCGTGGCCGTGTCTAGCTTCCAAAGGCCGGAGTTCTCTTCGTAGACGATCACCCGGCCGTCGGCCGACATCGAGGGCCAGTACAGATTGCCGCTGGTGTGCTTGGTGACCTGCACCGGCGCGCCGCCCTTTTCGGAAATCTTCCAGATATTGTTCACGCTCTTCAGCACTTCGGCGCTGCCGGGCTTGATGGCCTTCTCGTTGGGCAGACGGTCGGCCACGAAGAAGATCTCGCCCTTGTTGCCCCACATGGGCCAGAACTGGTTGTACTGGGCCTCTTCGCCCAGCCTGCGGAATTTCTTTGCGGCCGTATCCATCACCCAGAGGTCGGCCGCATAGCTGCCGCGGTAGTGTTTGCGCCACCACACCATGGGATGGCGGTTGAACACCAACTGCTTGCCGTCGGGCGAGTAGCTGCCCCAGTAGCCCCAGTCGGTGGGCAGCGGCTGCTCCAGGCCGCCTTCGACCGACACCTCGAACAGGTTGGGGATGCCGGGGAACATGCGGCCGCGGGAGGACTGGAAGACGACCTTCTGGCCGTCGCGGGACCAGCCCACCACGGTGTCGTCGGCGCTGTTGTAAGTGAGGCGGCGGGGCGTGCCGCCCGTGGCCTGCACCACGAACACGTCGTAATTGCCGTAACGCTTCGACGAGAAGGCGATCCAATGGCCATCGGGCGAGAGCCGCGGATAGACGTCGCGCGCCCGGTTATCGGTGATCCGAACGGGGCTCGACCCGTCTTCGTTCACTACCCAGATGTCGCCCAGGTAGCTGAAGGCGATTTTGCCGGCCTGGTAGCTGGGATGGCGCGCCAGCTTGATTTCGCCGGCCCCCGCCAAGGTGGCGCAGAGCAACACAACAAGAGCAACGAACCGGATTCGACGGCGCATGTGAGACCTCGTGTAGGGAGTGTTTGCGTCCTGCTATTCAATCACAAAGAAACTCGGACACCAAGCGGGAAGTGGGAGAGACAGCCACGGAGGCACGGAGGCACAGAGACGCGGCCGTCAGCGCTCCTGCAGAGGGTCGTGGACGTGGAGACCGGGAACCGTGCTGAAGTTGCGATCGTGGGTCCAGATCTCACTGGCCCCGTTCTCGAAGGCAACCAAGGCAATCTGCAAATCATAGATGGCTGATCCCTTTATGCCCAGATCGGCCGCTGATCTCATGAGTCGCGCCCAGAACCCTTCGCGAGGCATCCAGACTGTGGCGCCAACATCCACGGTCAGCATAATGAGGAAACCCAGAGCTTCCTGGGCACTGGCCGGACCGCCGATATTGGCCGGGTGTGTAACTACGCTCCAAAACTCAGCCACGGCGGGCAGCGCGACTCCGCAGCCGCGGCCGTCCTTGCTTGCCTTTTCGATTGCCCGACGAGCCGCCGAATGCTGAGCAACGCCTTCGCGGTGAGCATAGACCAGCAGATTAGTATCGAAAGCGATCATCGTTCGCCCGGAACCACTCGTACATCTTCTCCCGGCTGGAAATGTCAAGGCCCGGAGGAAGGCCGCCTTTGCTGGTCACCCAGCGAATCTTCCGGCGTTTGTGGGGTTCCTGGTTCTTTTCGCCCTGAAGCTCGCGGCGCAGGCTGCGCTCCATCAGCTCGCGAAGCGTGGTCCGGGTTTCCGCCGCTCGTTTTTTGGCCGCAATCAGAAGATCGTCCGGTAATTCAATCGTGGTTTTCATGCTTGCCGTCTTCCGGGTTTACCGTAGCTGCCAGGTGCCAAAACGTTAGTATCGAAAGCGATCATCATTAGCCCGGAACCACTCGTGCATCTTCTCGCGATCAGAAACATCCAAGCCAGGCGGTGGTCCACCCGGCGAGGTCACCCAGCGGATCTTCCGGCGCTTCCTGGGCCGTTGGTTCCCGTCGCCCTGCAGCTCGCGCCGCAGGCCGCGCGCGACAAGTTCCCGAAGCGTGGTCCGCGTTTCGGCCGCTCGTTTTTTCGCCGCGATCAGAAGGTCGTCCGGTAGCTCAACGGTGGTCTTCACGCCCCCATATTACCATATAACCATAATTATGGGCGTGGTTTCAGCGTCTTCGCGAAGAAGGCGCGAACTGCCGGCATCAGGTTGGCGTCCTGCTGGAAGCCCTGGCCGTGCCCGCCGCCCTTGACCGTGTAGAGCGTCACCGGCACGCCGGCTTTTTCCAGCGCATCCCGAAGCAGCTCGCTCTGGTGGTGGGGGACTAGCGGGTCGGCGTCGCCGTGGACGATCAGGAAGGGCGGCGCGTCCTTGCTCACGTAAGTGATGGGATTGGCCCGGGCAGCCTTCTCCTTGTTCTCCTGGATCGGCCCGCCGACCAATTTCGCTTCGGGCGAGCCCGGGCTGTCGTGGGCCAGCGCGGCGCCGGGCACGCGGTGCGCGTCCATCTGCAGGAAATCGGTCGGGCCGTAAAAATCGCATACGGCCTGAACGCGGCTAGACACTTGCAGGTTCTCGCCGACGTCAAACTCTTTCACGCCGCCGGTGGTGCCCAGCATGGCCACCAGGTGCCCGCCGGCCGACGCGCCCCAGACCCCGAACCGGTTGGGGTCGATGCGATATTCCCTGGCGTTGGCCCGCAGCCAGCGCACCGCGGCCTTGCAGTCCTCGATCTGCGCCGGAAAGACGGCGTGGCCGCTGAGGCGGTAGTTGATGCTGGCGATAGCGTAGCCGTCGCGCAGAAACTGCAAGCCCGTCGGCCGGTCCTTGCTGCCGTTCTGCCAGCCGCCGCCGTGAATCCAGATCATCAGCGGCAGGTTCTCTCCTTCGGCCGGAAGGTACAGGTCGAGCACCTGCCGTTCGTGCGCGTTCTTGGTCACGTACGCCAGGTCGCGCTGGACTACGGTCCCTTCCGGAAGTTGTGGCGCAGGCGGTTGCTGGGCGAGCGCCGCCAGAGCGAACAGAAAAACAAACCACAGGCAGAGGCGTGGGCACATCATGCGAGTTCTCGGTAGCGGCGACCTTCAGGTCGCCATCCGTCGTTGATCAGAAGTAGATTCTAAGCGACAACTGGATCTGCCGCGGATTGCGCGCCGCCGAATAGGCGCCGAAGTTGAGGTCCGTCTGGCGGCCGGCCGCATCGAAACGGCCCGTACTGTTGATGCCCGAGAATTGCGTGTGGTTCCAGGCGTTGAACAGCTCGCCCCGGAACTGGACGTAACGCCGCTCCGAACGCAGCGGTATTCGCTTGCTGACGGAAATATCCCAGTTGTTCCGGCCCGGACCACGCAGAATGCCGACGCCCACATTGCCGAAGCTTTTCGTGGGCGTCCGCTGAAAGACCTCGGTCTTGAAGTTCTGGTAGAACGTTTTTTCTTCCTTGGACAGTTTCGGATCGCCCACCACCGTGATGCGCGCGCTTTCCGTCGAGCCCGTGATATCGGCCGAATCGCTGGCCACCAGGGCCGGCGTAAACGGTGCGCCGCTCAGGAAGGACGTGATCCCGCTGATTTGCCAGTTGTCGAGCACCCAGGTGACCGGATTCCAGGCACTCAAGTGGAACTTGGCCCCCAGCTTCGGCAAGGAATAGATGTAATTGACGACGAACATATGGGGCCGGTCGAAGCTGAGCGGACCGTAGTTCCAGCTCCGCGCCGGAAAGTAGGGGCTGATCTCGTTAAGGTCGAGGCTGGCTGTGCCCAGAGTCTTAGACCAGGTGTAGGCAACCCCGAACTGCAAGCCGCGGCTCAACCGCCTCTGGGCGGACATCTGCAGTGAGTTGTAATTCGACGAGGAGGAGAATTCGGCGAGGCTGATATTCCCGTAGCCGGTGTAAGGCCGCAGGAAATTGTCCGGCAGATACCGGCCGGGTTGGGTGGGGTCGAGATTCCTGGCATCGAAGCGCGCGAACATGGGAATCGGGTTGATGTTTCGCGTGACCAGCAAGTGCCTCGACACCGAACCGACGTAGGAGACGTCCACCGCGGTTCTGCCCAGGCGCTGCTGGATCCCGAAGTTGTATTTCATGGTCATGGGCTGCTTGCCGGGTTCCAGAAGAGCGGAGACGTTGGAGGGGCCCATCACCCCGGCCGCCTGCGCGTAGGTAGCCAGGTCGCCGTACCACAGCGCCGGGGTATAGCTGACCGGCGGATTGCCGTTCGTGTTGTAGGTGGGATTGCCTATCGGGCGGTCCCTGAAGATTCCGAACCCGCCCCGGACAGCCGTTTTGCCCTTTCCGAAAACGTCCCAGGCAAAACCGAAGCGCGGGGCCAGCGCAAGCCATGGCGTCGTGTAGAGGCCAGCCGGGTAGCCATCCTTGCCGCCGACCCGTGAACCGTTGGCGTAATCGCCTGAACCCGGGACAAACAGCCCGATCAAAGCAGAGGATGCGGTCTTTCCGGTAAGCGGATCAACCGCGACTCGCTGGCCGGCTGTATTTCTTGTCGGCATGTAGAGCACGGGAGCTTTTTTCGGATCGTAGTAGCGCGGATCGAACGTGGCCATGGTCAAGTTTCGATCCGTGGTGGGCGGAAGATGGCAAAACCGCAGCCCCACATCCAGCGTCAGCCGCTTGTTCACGCGCCAGTTGTCCTGTACGTACCACTCCACGTTCCAGAACCACCAATCCGCGTCCAGCCGCCCGGTCGCCTCGCTGTAAGTCTTGAACTGGCCCAGCAGCGCATTGCCAAAGCTGTGCCCCGTATCGAAGGGGTTGTTCGCGTCGCGGGTGAAGTCGAAGGCGCCGCGGTAATTGGGGTTGCCCACCTGGTATTTGCCGGTGTGCTCGATATAGGCGCCGGTCTTGAGCTGGTGCGTTCTCCACACCTTGCTGAGGTTGTCCACGAAGGTGTAGATGTGGTTCCAGTTTTCGTACGGTATGTTCCCAAGGCCCGCGTTCGGAGCATTGGCTGGCTGCCCCCCGAACACCAGGTTGGGGATGTACGGTTTGGTCGAAGGGCCGTCCTGGTACCACTGCGGGACGTTGCCGAGCAGCGAACGGTTCGCGGCGTCGGGGTTGGAAAGGTCGCCATGCAGGCTGTTCTGGCTGCGGCCGAAGGTGAATTCGTTCACCAGGGTGGGCGACAGCGTGCTCGTCAGGCGCAGAACCTGCCCGCCGCCGGGCCGGTTGAATTGCACCGGAGTCAGGAGGTAATTGACGGTCCCCGCCACCCAATGGCCCCAGGGGAGGTATTGCAGGTCCTTATCGTTGAAGAAGCGATAGAAGAGGGTGATCGAGGGCCGGAGGTTGGCGTCGATGCGGATCATCTCCTGCCGCCGCGGGTAGCCGCCGCTGTAGGTTGCCCGGTAATTGCGCGCGTTCGCCTGGCGCGGGTCCGGGTCGACATAGTTGGGCAAGGGGAAAAACTTCAATATCGCCTGGCCCAGCGGGTTGATGCGGTTGGCCGGAATCTGATTGCCGGGGAACTGCTGGCCGGTCAGCGGGTCGGTAACTCGCAGCAGCGCTCCGTTCAGATCGACGCTCTTCGAAAAGTCTCCCGCCCGTTCCGCCTCGGTGGGCATCCAGACGAACCTGGTGCCCTGGTCCACACGATTTGCCGTGAACTCCTGAGAAAAGAAGAAAAAGAGCTTGTCCTTCGCGGCCTTCCAGCGCCCGGGCAACAGGATCGGCCCGCCGAGCGAATAGCCTGTAATCCAGTAACGGTACGGCGCCTTTACCGTGCCCGTCCGGTTGTTGAAGAAGCTGTTGGCATTCAGACTCTCATGCCGGTAGAAATCGTAAGCCGTCCCCCGGAACTCTTTCTGGCCCGACTTGGTGACCATGGTGATCACCGCGCCGGAATTGCGCCCGAACTCGGCCGGGTAACCGCTGGTCAGGATCTTGACCTCCTGGATGGAGTCCATGTTGGGCTCGTAGTGGAGCGCTCCGTTGGCCCCGGTGTCCATGTTGGTGACGCCGTCCACGGTGGCGTTCTTCTGGGTTTCGCGGGTGCCGTTGACGAAGATGCCGCCCAGCGCATTGCGGCTGATGCTTTCCCGCGAGGTCGCGGTGTCCACCACACCCGGCAGGACCCCGAACAGGTCGAAGACATCGCGCCCCCTGATCGCCACGTCGTTCAACTGATTGGCATCGATCGTCCCCGACCGCTCGCCGCTACCCAACTGAATGGGGGCGCTCTCGGCGGTCACCGACACCGATTGTCGGACCTCGCCCAATTGCAGCTTCAGTTGGCCGAGGGTGCGAAGTTCGCTGGCCGTCAGGTCGATGCCTTTCATTTCCAGCATCTTGAACCCGGGCGCCTGCACCGCGAGGTCGTAGGCTCCGGGGGCCAGGTTGAGGAAGGTGACCGAGCCGTCGGCGGCCGACTGCGCGGACCGCGCCAGGCCCGTGGCCCGGCTGGTCAGCGTGCCACCGGCGCCCGGCACGGGCGCGCCGCTGGGATCGACAACCACGCCCTGCAGCGAGCTCGAAACGTTTTGGGAATACGACAGAACGGAAAAGAAAAACACCAGGCAGGCGAGTCTGGCAGCGAGCTTCATGGAGGCCTCCTCTTCGGTTCACGACCGAATTCGAAGATTTGGGTCCTGCGATCCGCCGCCCCAGGCGAAAACAATCTGGCACGAAGCGGCAGATCGTGTGTATACGTAAAACCTGTGGTGAGCCAAATTATACGCCCGCTCAATCGCCTGTCAAGAAAAAAATGTGCGCAGAAAAATGTTGACGCCGCTGCCAGGCGGCGTTAACATCCGCACGGGACTTACGTAAACGTAGTACCGCCCTGGAGGCAACATGACACTTTCCCTGTTCCCTCCGTCACGCCTGGCTTGCGCTGTTCTTCTCCTTTTCTCGGCCGCATGGTGCTGCGGTCAGCAGGCCGCCCCGGTTCCGAATGCGGCTGATCTCTCCACGCGCTTCGGCCTTGTACCGGACAAATTCAAGCACTTTGACGTGATCGTGGAGCCGGACAAGAACGAGCCGGAATGGTGGGCGGGCGCGCCCTCGGTGGTGCGGGACGCCAAAGGGACCTTCTGGATGGCCTGCCGCATGCGCACCGCGGATGCTCCCCTGGGGCTGCGCGGCTACGAGATCCGCATCCTGCGCAGCGAGGACGGCATTCACTTCCGCAAGGTGCACGGCATTCTTCGCGAACAGGTTCCCATCCCGGGTTTCGAGCGCCCGGCTCTGCTGATCGACCCGAAAACCGGCCGCTTCAAGCTGTATGGTTGTGGTCCATGGAAGGGCGGCGGGTGGTCGATTATCAAATTCGACGACGCCGAGGACCCGACGCGGTTCGACCCATCTACGGCGCGGCCGGTAATCCAGCCCGCTTCGAAATCGTCGCCGCGCGAGGAGGGGGTGACCGCCTATAAAGACCCGTTCATTATATATGCGGACGGGGCCTACCACTGTTTCGTGATCGGCACGCTGCGTACCGAGCGGCTGTTTCACTTCACCAGCGCCGACGGAGAACGATGGGAGCCGGTCGGCCATCGCAGCCAATCGATCATGGACCTGTCGGGCTGGCACAACTTCTTTGTCCGCCCGGCGAGCGTTGTGCCTCTGGGCGCCGGATACTTGTTTGTCTACGAAGGCTCCAACGCCCGGTGGCACGACCCGGTCTACAACATCGCCACCGGGTTGGGCTTCACCTTCGATCTGCATCATGTCATTGACCTGACGCCGGACTCGCCGCTCCTCATCAGCACGACTCCCAGCGAGCTGTTCCACACCTGGAGGTATTCGCACTGGATGGCGGTGGGCGACGAGCTCTGGGTGTACGCGGAAGTGGCGCGGCCCAACCGGACGAACGAAATTCGCTTGTTCCGGTTGCGGCGATAGTGGCGAAAACTTTCAAGGAGAACAATGGGAAGACGCTTTTTCAGGGAAAAGATCGGGATGCGCATGCGTGGCGCTTACCTCTGCATGCATCGCCGTTTCCATGCCTGCTTCCTGCGGCTGGGCGCAACGGCGGACCAGTTTGTGGTTCTCACGCTGCTGGCCGAGGAGGACGGCATCACGCAACAAGAACTGGTCAGGCGGGTCTACTCCGATGCCAACACGGTCACCGCTATGCTGGCGCTGTTGGAACGGCAGAAGTTGATTCGGCGCACGCGAGACGACGACGATCTGCGCGTGCGGCTTGTCCACCTCACGGCCAAGGGGCGGTCGTTTCAGGAGAAGCTGGATCGCCGCGCCGAGGCCCTGCATCGGCAATTGCGGAACGCCCTGCCGCCGACGCAACGGCGCCTGGTTCTGGAGGCATTGAAGCGGATTGCCGAGGTTATGGCTCCCAAGGCCGGCGGAAGGCGGCAGTCCTCCGCAGGCAGGGACTTCAGGGCGCGTTTCCGGCGCAAGGGTGCGCCCAAGGAGGCAAAATCGTGAACTGGCGGCTGTGTCGAACGTTGGCGCCGGTGTGGGTGTGCGTGCTGTGGCTGCAGGCGCAGCCGCCGCCCCAGCGCCAGGCGCAGGTCATCCGCGGGGAGTCCCGCGTGATCGCCCGCGGAGACGTGGAGATCCTGACCTTCGAGTCCGAACAGGACCTGCTGCGGCTGGAGGAGCTGTACGAGCAGGGCCGCAAGTCGGCGCCCGCCCCCGGCGCGCTGACCATGCGCTATTTCCGCTCGGCCATGGACGGAGCGGTGCAACCCTACGCCATCTGGCTGCCGAGGGAGTACGATCCCGCCAGGGCCTATCCCTTGCTGATTCAGCTTCACGGCATCGGCCCGAAGACTTTGGCTGGCCGGCGGCAGGTGTGGAAGGGGATGGGAGTGCCGGAGTGGATCGACGTTCACACCCCGGCGATCATCGCCCACGGCTATGGCCGCGGCAACACCTTCTATCAGGGCATGGGCGAGGAAGACGTTCTGGAAACGATCGCCGACGTGCAGCGGAATTTCCGCGTCGATCCGGATCGCATCTTCATCATGGGGCACTCGATGGGCGGGGCCGGAGCGTACACCATCGGGCTTCATTACCCGGACCGCTTCGGAAGCGTCACTCCCATCGATCCGGCCATGGGCGGCCGGATCATGCCCCAGGCGGACGCGCAAATGCCGGAATGGCGGCGGCCGCAGGTGGCGGTTCAAACCGTGGCCAGCCTCTATCCCAACGCCCGGAACAGCAGCGTCTTTTTCAAAAACGCCGGGGCCGGCATCGGAGGCAAGTCCACCGAGTACACCGACGGGATCGTGGCCCAAGGGGGCTTCTCCACCGCCGAGAGTTTCCCGGGCATGCCGCATCACTTCGCGCCCGTACTTTCCTACTCAATTTTCGTGCCGCAGGCCATCGCGCGGCCCATCCAGCGCCGCCCCGCGGAGGTGAAGTTTTACACCAACACGCTGCGCTACGACCGCGCCTACTGGGTCACAATCGACCGCCTGGCGCGCCACAACGCCGACGCGCAGGTGGTGGCTGCTTACGATGACGGCAAACCGCATCCCGCGCCGCCCAGGAGGCCGGGCACGCCGGCGCCGCCGCCTGACCCCGGCCGCCCGCCTTCCATCACGGTTTCCACGAGCAACATCGAAGGGCTGACGCTTCGCCTGGCCGATGCCGGGGTGCCCACCGGCGCCCGCATGCCTCTCAAGGTGGACGGCGGCGAGGTGCTGAACGGGGAGGTCCCGGCCCTCGTGCAGTTGTTGAAGACCTCCGGCACGTGGCGAATCGTGGACGGACCGGCCGCCCCGGGCGGCAAGCGCCACGGCTTGCAGGGACCCATCGGCGACGCCTTCAACTCCCGCTTCCTCGCCGTTTACGGAGAAGGCGACCGGGACTTGGCCATCGCCGAGCTGGATGCGGTCCGCAATCCCCCGGGCCAGTTGGTGATCCACGGCGATTTCCCCATGAAGGCGGCGGCCAGGCTCACGCGGGCCGACATCGACTCCTCCAACCTGATTCTGTTCGGTACGCCCGCCTCCAACCCGATCTTGAAACGAATCGCTCCGTCGTTGCCTCAAACACTGATGGAGACGATCCGTAACGGCGGGGGCGTGATCTTCATCCATCCCAATCCGGAGAATCCGGAACGCTACGTGGTCATCTGGACGACGCGCCTGCTGTGCCTGCCCGACAACGGGCTGGGAGCGGGGTTCCTCTTTCCCGTCAACCTGCTGCCCGATTTTGCGGTGGTCAAGGCCGGGAAGATCGTCGAGGCCGGGCACTTCAACAACGATTGGCGGCCGGAGACGCGCTGAACAACCGGGGTAGCCGCAGATTGCGCGGATGGCACGGATTCAAGAGGATTTCCGGTCAATCTGCGCGGTGTGTGGCTCGGTGCCGCGCTTTTTTCATTGGCCGCATCAGGATGACACCGTTGACAGCCCTGAGCCTCGCTGGATAGGATGAAAACTTCCTGGGCGGGGTCTTGGAGCCGGATACCTGGCTCGACAGGGGAACACTATGGCGACGATAACACAGGCGCCGGCACGGCCGGCAACGGCGTTTGATCGGTTCAATGCCATCCTGAAAGAGGCAGTGGCCAGCCATGCCTCGGATGTGCACATTTCCGTGGGCAGCGGCTTCCGCTTGCGGCAGAAGGGCGAAATCATTCCCGCGCCGGACACGCAGCCGATCAGCCCTTCCGACGTGGGCACGATTGTGGCGGGCATCGCCCTGGCGGGCCGCAAGACCACGCGGGAAAACGTGGGCGCATTCGTCCAGAACATCACCGATTTCGACTGCTCCTACAGCGTGCCGGACGTGGGCCGCTTCCGCGTCAACGTGTGCTGCCAGCGCGGGACCCTCTCGCTGGTGCTGCGCCACATCCCCTTCAAGATCCCGGATTTCATGTCGCTGCGGCTGCCTCCCGTCATGGAGAAGATCGCCATGATGGAGCGCGGGCTGGTGCTGCTGACCGGAACCACCGGCAGCGGCAAATCGACCACGCTGGCGGCCATGATCGACTACGTCAACAAGAACAAAAAGGCCAAGATCGTCACCATCGAAGACCCCATCGAGTTCATGTACAAGGACCAACAGGCCAACATTGTCCAGCGGGAAGTAGGCTCCGATACCGAGAGCTTCGGCAAGGCGCTCCGCGCCGCCCTGCGCCAGGACCCGGACATCATCCTGGTCGGGGAGATGCGCGATACGGAGACCATCGACATCGCCATTAAGTCCGCCGAGACCGGGCACCTGGTTTTCTCCACCGTGCACACCACTGACGCTCCCAAGACCGTGTTGCGCCTGCTCAGCGTGTTCCCGCCCGAGGAGCAGGCCACGGTCCGCATCCGCCTCTCCGAAACCCTGCAATCGGTCATTTCGCAGCGCCTGTTGCCGCGGGCCGACGGCGCCGGCCGCTGCGTGGCCTGCGAGATCATGCGCCACACCAAATCCATCCAGGACTGCATCGCCGACCCGGACAAGACCGACGACATGAAGGATTACATCGAGAAGGGCAAGGAGATGTACGGGATGCAGACCTTTGACCAGCACTTGACCGAGCTGTACCTGGCCAAGATCATCACGCTGGAAGTGGCCAAGCAGGCGGCCACCAGCCCCGCCGACTTCGAGCGGAACCTGCAGTTCCAGTAGGCTGTAGGCTATCGCTCATCGTCGCCCACAGCCTACAGCCGACAGCGCCGGTTGGCACTCCAGCGCCTACCTGCTATAGTAAATTTATGGTCGGGGAAATCTGGCAGACGGCGTCGGGCTTGGCCAAAGGGATGGCGGTGACCTTCCGGCACTTGTTCAAGCCGCCGGTGACCGAAAACTACCCGGATGAGCCGCCGCACTTCGAGGCCCGCTATCGGGGCCTGCACGTGCTCCAGCGCGATGAGAACGGCATGGAGAAGTGCGTGGCCTGTTTCCTGTGCGCCGCGGCCTGCCCGGCCAACTGCATCTATATCGAAGCCGCGGAGAATACCGAAACCCAGCGGATCAGCGCCGGTGACCGCTACGCCAAGGTGTACAACATCGATTACAACCGGTGCATCTTCTGCGGCTACTGCGTGGAAGCCTGCCCCACCGACGCCATAACCCACGGCCACGGCTTCGAGATGGCCAGCTATAACACCACCTCGTTGATCTACCGCAAAGAGCAGTTGCTGGCGCCGCTGCCGGTGATCCAGTAGCTCCGTGTAGCAGTCGTACCATTCGCTGCTTTTTCAGCGGCGAAATGCCGGCCCCCCGGTCTTGCATCCGCAGTTCTGTGGGTTCCGTCCCGCCCTGCGGGATCCGTGGTGAATTTCCGGCTTACGGCAAGAACGGGGCGAGCAGGGGGTCGGGTTCCGCCCCGCCGATCACGGCGGCCAGCAACTGGGCCGTCAGCGGCGCAAGCAGAATCCCCTTTCGATAGTGGCCGACGGCCAGGAAGTAGCCGGGGAGGCTGCCTGGGCCGATGCGCGGCCCGCCGCGCAGGACCGCCGGCCGCAGACCCGTCCAGGCGTCCACCATGGTGGCCTCCGCCAGGCGCCCCACCAAGCGATGCGCGGCCGTCCGCAGATTGGAGATGGTGGCGGGATCGATGGCCTTGTCGTATCCGGCGTGCTCCATGGTGCTTCCGATGACAAGCCGGCCGCCGGCGCGGGGCACCAGGTAGACTGTGTCATCCTGCACCACGTGGGCGAGCGCCCAGCCTTCGGTGGCCACGGCCAGCATGTGGCCCTTGACGGGCTGAACCATGATGGGCGGGCCCGGGGCGGCGATGCGGGAGGCCCAGGCGCCGGCGGCGTTCACCACCGCGTCGGCCCCCAGGCGGGAACCATCGATCAGGGCCGCGCCGGTCACCCGGCCGCCCTGCCACGTGACTTCGCTGACCGATGACTGGAGGAACGTCACTCCCGCCTTTCGGCAGGATTCGACCAGGGCCGCGCACAGCAGGCGGTTGTCAACCTGGCAGTCGCCCGGAAAGAAGAAGCCGCCGGCGGCGCTGACTTCCGGCTCCAGGATGCGCACCTCCCGGGCATCGAGGTGCACGGCGGGCACACCCAACTCGCGCTGCCAGCCGAAGCGCTCCTCCAGGGCCGCGCGCTGCGCGTCGGAATGGTACAGGAACAGCGCTCCTTCTGCGCGATACGCGACCGTCAGGCCCGATTCCTCCTCCAGTTCACGAACGAAATCCGGATAGATCGCGGCTGCCCGCCGGCACAACTCGAACAGAGCGCCCGGCCCCTCGGCTTCCGCCGACACCGACAGGCGGCCGGCCGCCGCCCAACTGGCTTCGCCGGCCGGCTGCCGTGGATCGACCAGCCAGACAGCCTTGCCCTTGCGCGCCAGCTCGCGGGCCAGCGCCAAGCCGATGATTCCGGCGCCGATGATGACGACGGTCATACCTAAGTAAGGTCCAAGGGTCCAAGGGTCCAAAGGTCCAAGGGTCCAATTGCTCTGCCGACCCTTGGACCTTGGACCTTGGACCCTGGATCCCTTACGGCAGCGGCAACCCGTGGACCACCCGGTAGGTGTCGCGGGCGATCAATAGTTCCTCGTTGGTCGGAATGGCCCAGATAGAAACACGGCTGTTGGGCGCGGAGATGATACCCTCGCGGCCGCCCAGCGACAAGTTCCGCCCTTCATCGAGCGTGGCCCCCAGCGCATCCAGGCGGTCGCAAATCAACTGCCGTACCATCGCGGCATTTTGTCCGATGCCGCCCGTGAAGATGATGGAATCCAGCCGCCCCAGCGCCGCCCAGTACGCTCCGATGTACTTGCGGATGCGATAGCAGAAGACCTGCACGGCCAGCTTGGAGCGCTCGTCGCCGGCGGCCATGGAGTTCAGCAGGTGGCGCATATCGTTGGATTCACCGCTCAACCCGTACAGCCCGCTCCAGCGGTTCAACAGCGTGGCCACCTCGTGCGGCGCCAACTCGTCCTTGGTCATCAGGTGAAGGATGATCGAGGGATCGATATCGCCCGAGCGCGTTCCCATCATCACGCCTTCCAGCGGCGTGAACCCCATCGATGTGTCCACCGACTGGCCGTTTTCAATGGCGGTAATCGAGCAGCCGTTTCCCAGGTGGCAGACAATCAGGTTCGACGTGGTCTTGGCTGCGCCGGTCAATTCGCGGTAGCGATAGGAGACGTACCGCACCGAGGTGCCGTGGAAACCGTAGCGGCGGATGCGCTGCCGCCGATAGT
>Ga0315285_10003468_pt1 | contig 16423 bp, 13 predicted proteins | sample YL17G09_36_MG_FD_203698 | JGI IMG/M metagenome (GOLD analysis project Ga0315285, IMG submission 203698) | Sediment microbial communities from Yellowstone Lake, YNP, Wyoming, USA - YL17G09_36 | ecosystem: Environmental > Aquatic > Freshwater > Lake > Sediment | place: USA: Wyoming | collected... | reverse complement strand
AGAACCTCGCCGCCGCCGGGCGGCACGAGCGGATCGGCCAGTACATCAACGTCAAGGACAAGGTCGTCGCCGTCATCGGCGGCGGGGAGACCGGCAACGACTGCGTCGAGTTGGCCATGATGCAGGGTGCCAAACAGGTCCACCAGCTCGAGATTCTCCCGGCCCCGGCCCCTGGAGCGGTGCGTTTCGCCGCGCCGCGCGAGTACAGCCGAAACGGCATTGACCGCCGCTGGTCCGTCGCCACCAAGCAGTTCGCCGCCAGCAGCGGGCACGTCACGGCCCTTTCCGGCGTGCAGGTCCAGTGGTACGAGTCGCCCACTGGCCGGGTGATGAGAGAGAAGCCCGACACCGACTTTCACCTGAGCGTCGAGGTGGCGCTTCTGGCGCTGGGCTTCAGTGCCGAGGTCGACCCCGCTCTGGCCGAGCAACTCGGCCTGACTCCCGACAAAAAGGGCCGAATCACCCTGGCCGGCCCAGCCACCGGCGCCGAAGGCGTCTTCGCCGCCGGCGACTTCGCCCACGGCGCCAGCCTGGTGGTAAACGCCATCCGCTCCGGCCGGGACGCCGCCAAGGCCATCGACGAGTACCTGGCGAAGAAATAGGTGCATGTATATGGGACAACTTCCAACAGTGTCGGTGAGCAGAATAAAGGTCCCGCAGATTCACAGCGCAGGGACCGTCCGATCAGGATCGATAGACCTGGTTGAGAAGTTGAATAGTGATGGCCAAGCGAGATGGGCAAACAAATTGCATGTTGATGAGTCGCTAACCAGGGCAATGGTGAGTTTTCAAGCCAACAAGACCAAGGCTATCTATCGTTGGTTCAAGTATAAAGAGGCTTTTTCTGCCAGTCTTGTAGAGCACTTGTTGAGCAGATACGGCACTGACAAGGGCACGGTGCTCGATCCCTTTGCAGGATGCGGGACTGCTTTGTTTGCCGCAGGCGGTTTGGGGCTGAAGACGGAAGGCATCGAACTGCTTCCTTTGGGCCAAATCCTTATCGCGACGAGGCAAGTAATTGATTGGGAGTTGACCGATTCTGATGTAAAACGCCTGGTCTTTTGGAAAGATGAACACCCCTGGGAGAAGAGGGGGACGGCTAACCCGATAAACGAACTCAGGATTACACGCGGTGCGTATCCAGCGGAAACGCTTGAGGCTATGGGGCGTTTTATGGGAGATTCAGAGCAAGAAGATCATCGGGTACGAGGTGTTCTGCTGTTTGCGATGCTGTGCATTCTTGAGAGCATCAGTTACACGAGAAAAGACGGGCAGTATTTGCGATGGGATTACCGATCCGGGCGGCGCCAAGGAACAAAGATTTTCGATAAAGGCGAGATTCTGAGTTTTGACAAGGCAATCACAAACAAGCTCCAGCAAATGATTGCTGATTTACGCTCTGTTGACGTGCCCCAAGGCTTGTTCGCTACAGCCCGTTCAAAGGCGGAGATCAAATTGCACGCCGGTTCGTGTCTGAGTATCCTGCCGAAACTCAAGGCTGACTCCTACGATGGGATTATTACCTCTCCCCCATACTGCAACCGCTATGACTACACGCGCACCTATGCGCTGGAACTCGCGCTGCTTGGTGTAGAGGAGTGCGGATTGTCCAAACTGAGGCAGGAGATGTTGAGTTGCACAGTTGAAAATCGGGCAAAAGACCTTTTGAAAATGAATCCGGAATGGAGCCCCGCCGTGGCCGTTACCGAGCAACATCCACTTCTCCAAAGCATCCTTGCATACTTGGATTCCGAGAAGGAACTCGGCTTGCTGAATAATAACGGAATTCCCCGTATGGTGCGCGGCTATTTCTACGAGATGGCCTGCGTCATTTTCGAGTCAGCTCGTGTACTAAGGCACGGAGCTCCGCTTGTCATGGTGAACGACAACGTGCGATATGCTGGCGCAAGCATCTCTGTGGACATCATCCTTTCGGAGATTGCCGAGGAGTTAGGTTTCAAGACCGAAGAGATTTTGGTGCTCCCGAACGGCAAAGGAAACAGTAGCCAGCAAATGGGCACGCATGGGCGCGAATCGTTACGCAAATGCGTGTATGTCTGGCGGAAGGAATAGTAGAGTGGCGCCACCGTATCTGCAACACCTCAAATCCAGGAAGAGCCTTACAACAACCTATGAGGCTGTCTGTGGCGGTTTTGTCGCTCTTGCCTTGGAGAAGAATCGGCGAGCAACGCCGTTTGTCGCTCTGGCTCGCGCTTTGAAAACAGAGGCAAGCAAAGCTCGGTCACCCAGAGACTTGCTCAATATTCCAGATATTCAACACGCCCTCCTAACGGCCGCTGGGGTGTCAGACAAGGCGACCAACCACCTGCAAGACTCGGACAAGCGCGAGGCTGTTGACAGTCTGATCGAGAACTTCCTCGAACCAGCAGGGGGCAACTTCGTGGAAGAGCTTGTCTTCCGATTCTTGCTGACGCGCGGTGACACCCTCGGCGGTTCAATGCGGAACATTGGTGGCTTCATGGCGCAGAAGAAGCTCACGCGAGCCATCATCGCTTACCTGAGGCTTGTTGGACACAAGTGCCAGTGGCTTCACAGTGAAACGAATACTTGGGCTGAGTTGCCGGAGAATGACGCCGACGTGGAATTATGGCTGCGTGGCCTTTCTTGGGACGGGGGAAAGGGACAACGTACGCTCCTCTATAACGTCACCGTTCCGTTCGTCGGAAACAACGTGGATTTGGCGCTATTCAACTGTTCTGCCGAAGACCTGACGCGTGAAGTCATTAAAACGCCTTCCGCCTATATCGCTCTTGGCGAATTGAAGGGCGGCATTGACCCCGCGGGAGCAGACGAACATTGGAAAACCGCTCGGACGGCGCTCAATCGGATTCAGAATGCCTTTTCAAAGCGGGAACTCAACCCGCACACCTTCTTCATCGGTGCGGCCATTGAAACCAAGATGGCCAAGGAAATCTGGGAGATGCTAAAGCAAGGGCGATTGGAGAACGCCGCAAACCTTACAGACGAAAATCAGGTCACTTCCGTTTCGCAGTGGCTTTGCGCGCTTTGAGAAAAATGAGAGACCAAACTCTTTTCCTCAACCGGTTATTTGCCATCGCGGTGATCGTCAAAGGCGATGGAATGTCTTCGGATGGGAAAATGCACATGAAGGAACGGTTGCTTAGGAAGCAGCGCGTCGCGAAGATCATCAAGCTCCTCCGCCGGACCTACCCCGACGCCAAGTGCCGGCTGTACTTTCGCAGCCCGCTGGAGCTGCTCGTGGGGACAATCCTGGCCGCCCAATGCACGGACGACCGGGTCAACATCGTCACAAAGGACCTGTTCCGCAAGTACAGGTCCGCCGCCGACTACGCCCAGGCCGATGCCGAGCAGCTTCAGCAGGAAATCCGCTCGACTGGCTTCTTCCGCAACAAGGCCAGGAGCATCATCGGCGCCGCCGGCAAGATAGTCGAGGATTTCGGCGGCCTGGTGCCGCGGACGATGGATGAGCTTCTGACGCTGCCCGGCGTCGCCCGCAAGACCGCAAACGTGGTGCTGGGCAACGCATTTGGCCTCAGCAAGGGGATCGTCGTGGACACGCACGTCATCCGCGTCTCGATGCGGCTGGGGATTACGGATGTCCAAAAGCCCCAGCCGGAGAAGATCGAGCAGGACCTGATGAAAGTCGTCCCGGGCGAGCACTGGATGATGTTCTCGCACTGGGTGCTGTTCCATGGCCGGGCCGTGTGCATGGCGCGAAAACCCGACTGCCCGCACTGCCCCATCGCCAGGCTCTGCCCGTCGGCGGACAAGGGTTGACCGGGAAGAAGGCAGTGGTAGTTACATAAGCACGTATGGCCGGGCATTCCTGCTGGTCGAAGGGCTGATGCTATTCCTGCTGAAGCCCGGCTCGCGCCGTCACCGTCCCGCGGGGGCGGCCTGGCCGGCCTGTTTGAGGATCTGGGCGGTGAGCCTGGCTTCCAGGGCCCGGTCGTTGCCGAGTTCGACCATTTGGGCGGCCTCCTGCTCGCCGGTGAGTTTGTTCTTCCTTTTCGGGCGTTTGGTGAACATGTCGTAGGCATCGGAGGTGCTGGATATGCTGTCGGTTGGCTTATCGGACCGGCTCTCGAGGACTTCGACGACGGGCTCATAGCCCCTGCCGTCGCGGCCCTGGCGTATGGTCACCCTGACGGCGCGGTAGATTGTCTGGAGCGTGCTCTCGGTCGTGTCGGTCATCCGCGCGGCGTCCCTTCGCCATAGCTCGAAGAACTGCTTGCCCGTCATCGGCCAGGTTGTGATCGTCCCGGCGCGCGGGTCCTGGCGGTCGAGTCGGAAGTGATAGCTTATCAGCACGTGCCTGCCGGCCTGCCAGAGCCGATCGAAGCTCTGCTGCTCGGGCGTCTGGGGCGTGGGCTCCAGCACGGGCCGGGTGTACTTGGGCTGGCAGCCTGCCGGCAGCAGCATCGCCGCCAGCAGTAACGTTGGGGCAAACCTTCGCATGTTTTTTCCTTTGCCGCGAGCGGGAAAACCGCCCGCCAATTTGGCCGGACGGTGATTGTATCATAGGCTTCCTTTATAGCCAAGGAAACCAAACGCGACTGAAACGAAGCACACGAGACAACCCCCTGGCTGGCTCCCATGCCAGCACCAATGCCCCAGCCCCGGCGTCCGCCCAGCCGCCGGGGCTCCTCTTTTTATTTGGCAGCCAGGAGCCGGCAGCACGTCGCTTGTCGCCGGCGGGCGGGGCAAAATGCAACAGAGGCAGGTCTTTTTCCATACGCATAACAGGCGAGCCGGTTGCGTTGCGGCTTTGCCAAGCTGCTGCGGTCGTGGCTGGACAGTTCGTAGTGACGCCGTAAGGCGTTAGAGTCCCCGATATGCCCTTACGGGCACACTACGAACATCCGCAACGCAACCGGCTTATAACAGGCGCCCGGGTGGGCTTCCGGCGGTTAGAATAACTGACGGAGACGCGGATGCGGGATCCACAAACGATGCGGACATTTCGGCGGTTTCTCTCGGCCACGGCGCTGGCTGCCGTAGCGGCTGCCATAGTCCCGGCAACCGCCGGCGGCGCGCAGGTGGCCGCGCGGGTGGCTGGGCAGGTGGTCGTAACCAACTTCCGCGACGGACAGACCGTGCGGTATCCGGTGGTCCTGCTGGCCGGGCAAACCGGCGACGCCTCGGCAACGGGCGCGGGGGTTATCAACGAATCGTCCAGTCTCGACACGCGCCGGCTCGCCGGCCTGGCCGGCGGCGGGGCGTTCAAGGCACTGGCGGAGCTGGTGCCCGGCGAGAACCGTCTTGTGATCCGCTGCGGTGCGGCCGAGACGAAACTCACGCTCACATACCGGCCGGCCACAAGCGAGTTCGTCGTCCGCGTCTTCTACTGGACCGACAGCGCCGGCTCGACGGGCTTCCAGACGCCGGATGCCAACGACAGGCTCAACTGGCAGGGCAAGCTCGGCACGGCCATGAAACTCCTGCAATGCTTCACGGCCGAGCGGCTGAACGACATCGGCATGGGGCGCCGCACGTTCATCCTGGAGTTCGACGAGGCCGGGCGGGTGAAGGTACACTTGCTTCGTGGCAGTGCGACGGCCGCGGAGTATCGCAAGATGTCCGGCGCCCAGCTTTACGCCGCGGCGGCAGCCGAGTTGGAGCGGCAATATCCCAGCCGGACCGCGAAGGACCTGGTGATTCCCGCCTTCACGTTGTTCGACGCCAACACAGCCCGTGCGCTGGCCCACACGGCCCTTGGCGGGGGCGACCTGGCGCTTTTCGGGGGTGCGGACCTGTTCACCTGGCCGGACTGCCTGGCCGGGGCGCAGGCGGCGTTCATGGACGCCCGTAGGGTGGACCCCGCGAAGTTCTTCAGCGACTCGGTCGGGCGAGACACGTACTGGGCCTGCGCCTCGACCACGATGGGCGCCGCCCTCCACGAGCTTGGCCACGCCTTCGACCTGCCTCACAGCACCGATCCGCTGGACATCATGACTCGCGGGCACGACCGGTTGAACCGGTTCTTCACGCTCATCGAGCCGCCGCGGGCAGGCCGCGCGAGCTTTTGCGCGTTCAAGGCCGACGAGGTCGCGCGATGGTCGCCCGTAAGCGGCGAGGCCCTGGCGGCGCAGCGGTTCTTCGAGCCTGACAAGCGTAAGTGGGCCGATGTCGCCCGCACGACAATCACCCTGGACCGCCGCAGCCGGCGAATCAAGATCGAATCACCCGACGGCCTGCGGTATGTCGGCGTGTGGCGCTTGGAACTGCCATTGGGCCTCCAGGCCGTGCGCTGCGTGCCGCTGGCCGATGGCGCGCTCGATGCGTCGATGACGCTCGACGAGCTTGACGCGTGGGTGCCGCACGGCGAGGCGAACCTGGCGGTTCTCGACGGCCAGGGCTGCCTCACGCGGGTGATGGTCAAGGACCTGCTGGCCGGACCGTTCGTCACGAAGTGGCAGTTCGCCGACGTGACCGTGCCCTGGCCGGACGCCAACTCGCTGCCGGCCGTCGACGCGGCAAGGCTCGTCGAGATCGAGGCCTCGGCCGGACGAGCAAAACTCGCCGCCTCGGCGGGGCCTTACGTGGACTTCGTGGCGACATCGGGCCTGGGCAGCCGGCAGCGCGTGGCCGGGTACGCCATGCGCGAGATCCGCACCGACTCCGCCCGCCGGATACGCCTGCTGACCGGCAGCGACGACTCGCTGCGCATGTGGCTGAACGGCAGGCAGGTCGCCGGCGTGCTTGCCCTGCGAACCGCCAAGGCGGACGCCGAGACGACGGAGGTGGACCTGCGGGCCGGGGCCAACCGCCTCCTTGTGGAAGTGGGCCAGGCCGGCGGCGGCTGGGGGCTGATGCTCCGGCTCACCGACGACAAGGGCGACAAGCTGGAACTGACCGACGACGGGATGCTCCGCGGCGCGGCGGAGGCCCAGGACACGGCGACGCAACCTGCTATGTAGCGGGTTGAAATCGTGACATCCTGTCCACCGGCGGATTATGCCACCCCGTAAGGGGCCCCAAGGGCCGGCCAAACATTACTGGGCGTTATCGGCCCCTTGCCTGGGCGATCACCATCAGCGTATCGGAGGTCTGCTCGTCGAAGTTGTCGAAGGCGGGACCGGCGTGGCAGTCGATGCGGTCCAGGCCGGCGGTGCGGCAGGCGGCGGCGATTTCGTCGCGGGTGTAGGGGCGCAGGAGGGTGTCGGCCAGGTCGTGTCGGCAGCCGCCCGCCGACCACGTGAGCTTCAGGACGTTGAACCGGACGACGTCGGCCAGGAAGTCGTAGAAGCGGACGTACTGGGTATCGCCCTGGCGGGTGACGCCGACGATCCGCTCCCGGCGGGCGAGCACGCGGGCGTAGTTGAGAAGCCCAAGGACGACCACGCCCCGCGGCGTAAGCAGCTTGGCAAAGCCGGCCAGGGTGCGAGTCAGTTGGTGTGCGTCCAGAAGGTGCGGCAGGCTGTTGCCCAGGCACAGGATCGCGTCGAACGGTCCCTCGACGTGCTCCGCGATTTCCTGCATGGGGGCCTGGACCCATCGCACGGCCAGGCCGGCATCGGCGGCGCGGCGGCGGGCCTGGCCCAGCATGGCCTCGGAGATGTCCGCGGCCGAGACGGCAACGCCCATCCCCGCCAGCATCATCGCGTGCATTCCGTTGCCGCAGGCGACGTCCAGCACGGAGTCAAACGGGTGCCGCCGCCGCAGTTCAGCCAGCATGGCCTGGGCCGCTTGCCGCCGCCCGGCCGCACCGGTTACGGCGTCATAGTCGCCCGCGATGTGCTCGTAGAGGTCCATCGGGCCAATTATAGCACCAACACCGCCGGAGCCAGGTTATAAGCGCAAGTGGGATGTGTGCTTGCCGCAGGAACTCCCCGCGGAATCGTGGCACGGGGATGCCCGTGCCACGAGCAGCGCCGCGCGCCGCGGCCGATAATTCACCTTGACGCCCGGCGGGGCATTTCCGTACTATCGCCTCCTTGCTCGTTGGCTGGTGATTCGCTATGGCGGACCAGTATTGTATTGTGCGCACAAACAGGCGCGGGTCAGCCGGGCGAAGATGCCGGACGCCGGATGCCCGGCAGATGCCCCGTCGGAGCCGGGTGAGCCCGGAAAGACGATCTCGGGAGCGACGATGGCAATCAGGTGCGTTGTATGCGTCAAGCAGGTGCCGGACACCAAGCGGATCACCGGCGAGGCGATGAAGGCTGACGGCACGGTCAACCGGGCCGCGCTTCCGGCGATCTTCAACCCCGAGGACCTCAACGCCCTCGAGGCCGCCCTTGAGATCCGCGACCGCGTCGGCGGAACGGTCGCCGCCGTGACCATGGGCCCGCCGGCTGCATGCGACATCCTGCGGCAGTCGATGTTCCTCGGCGCCGACCGGGCGGTGCTCATCACCGACCGCCGGGCCGCCGCCAGCGACACCCTGGCTACCAGCCACATCCTTTCGTGCGCGGTAAAGAAGATCGGCGCGGACGTCGTGCTCTGCGGGCGGCAGGCCATCGACGGCGACACCGCCCAGGTGGGCCCGCAGCTTGCCGAGAAACTCTCGCTGCCGCTGGTGACGTACGTCGAGCAGTTGATGGACGTGGGCGCCAAGCTCCGTCTGCGGCGGAATATCGGCACCGGCTGGGAGGTCGTGGATTGCCCCGTGCCGTGCCTGCTGACGGTGATGGACACCGCCAACACCCCCCGCCCGCCGTCGATCAAGCGGGTGATGAAATACAAGAAGGCCCAGGCGGCCGCGGAGATCGCAAAGGCCGTCGCGGAGGAAATGCCGCAGGCCGACGACGACGCCAAGGCCGCCGAGGTCAAGCTGCGCCAGGCCGCCCTGGCGGCAAAGGGCATGCTCATCGAGACGTGGAACCTCGACGACATCGGCGCCGACCTGGCATGGTGCGGACGCGACGGCAGCCCCACCAAGGTCCACCGAATCCAGTCGGTGGTCCTGGCCGGCGGGGAGTACCGCGAGTTCCCGCCCACCGACGAGGGCCTGACGACACTCGTGGGCGAACTGATCGAAGACCACACAATTGGATGAGCGGGACCCAGGGTCCCAGGAACACCCAGGGATCCCGGGAACCCAGGGATTGCTACCCGCCTTCGCCAAGGCTTCGGTGGGCAGGTCCCTGGGCTTCCGCTGTTTTTTGTCCTACTACTTACTAACTACCACCACAGCGCGACTTACTTTTTGTTGGCGAATGTAAGCCATTCTATTGTAAGGTGTTATGTAGGACAATATATTGTGATTTTCAAGAGTGACCCAGCGTTTGTTTCACTGGCTTCGCCCAAGAAGCTGGCGACTACGTATCCGATCCCAGTTTCATGGGCGTTTCCGCCAAGGACGCCCGGTTGCCCAACCTTCGAGAAACCGCCCGTTATAGATGGAAAATGGGCCTAAGTTGCGCTGTGGTGCTACTACTTACTTCTTACTACCTACTACCTACTACCTTCTTTTCGGGATAGACCATGATCGAAGTGAACCGAAACGGCGAAGTGTGGGTTTTCGCGGAGCAGGAAGCGGGCCGGCTGTCGGAAGTGCCGCTCGAGCTGCTCGGCAAGGCCCGCGAACTGGCCAATACGCTCTCGGTGAGCGTTGCGGCCATGCTGGTGGGCGATAACGTCTCGGCGCTGGCGCGCGAGCTCATCAGCCACGGCGCCGACCGGGTGTACCTCGTCGAGGACCCGCGACTGGGCCATTACCAGGCCGCAGGCTACGGCAAGGTGCTCTGCGACCTGATCGCCGAGCGCAAGCCGCAGGTGGTGCTTTTCGGCGCCACGGCCATCGGGCGGGACCTTGCCCCCACGGTCGCCAGCGCCGCCAAGTGCGGCCTGACCGCCGACTGCACGGACCTCCAGATCGGCGACCACACCCCGCCGGGCAGCCAGGTGACGCACAAGAACCTCCTGCTCCAGATTCGCCCGGCCTTCGGGGGCAATATCATCGCGACGATTGTGAACTTCGACCGCTGGCCCCAGATGGCGACGGTCCGCGAGGGCGTGATGGCGATGGCGGAGCCGGACGCGAGCCGCGCCGGCGAGGTTATCAGGGTCCAGGCCGCCCTTGACGGCGTGAAGCTGCCCCTGACGCTGATCGAGATGAGCCGCCGGGCCAAGAAGGTGAACCTCAAGGCCGCACGCATCATCGTCGCCGGCGGCGCGGGTGTCGGCGGCAAGGAGAACTTCCGGCACATATGGGACCTGGCCAACTGCCTTGGCGGGGCAGTCGGCGGCTCGCGCGCGGCGATTGACCTGGGCTACGTGGACCACGATCACCAGATCGGCCAGACCGGAACCACTGTCCGCCCGGCCCTGTACATTGCGTGCGGCATCAGCGGGGCCGTCCAGCACCGAGCGGGTATGGAAGGCTCGGCCAAGATCCTCGCGATCAACTCCGACCCCGACGCCCCGATTTTCTCGGTGGCCCATTACGGCATCGTCGGCGACCTAAACGAGGTCATCCCGAGGCTGATCAAGGCCATCAGGCGCGGAGCGACAATCGAGCAGGCGGCCGGGCAGAAGGCATAAGAATTAACCGCAGAGGCGCAGAGACGCAGAGATGAAAAGAAGCACTTGCCGGGCCTGGGCTACTTCGATCTGCGGTCTCTGATGGACAAGAGATACTTGAGGTCGTCCTGATCCTTGGGCCGGTTGGCGGCCTGCTTCATCTGGATAAGGTCGTCTAAAGAAGCGAAAGCTGTCGGCGTCTGGGCGTAGAGATCGCAAACCTTGTTCTGCCAGACTTGGTCAAAGGTAATACCCGTAACAAAAGGATGTATGTCGGCGTCGACAAGATACTGACGAATAAGGACTTTGAAGGATAAGAGATCATCAGTTGTCAAGTCGGTTACGTCGTAGCCGAATTCGCGGAGTGCATCGAGAACCCGCTCCGCATTGGCCGGGTCGGATCGAATGAAGATATCTATGTCGAGAGTCGACCTCGAATAACCGTGAACGGGAAACGCCCTGGCGCCAATAACGACGTATTCAGCGCAATGGGCGTTTAATGATTTCAAAAGACTTTCGATGTCCATTGTGGATAAGCATCCGCATTATTTCGCGGCTGCTGCGATTCATCATCTCGAACCGCTCAGCCGTGGTAAGCGAGAGAAGGTATTGGAGTTCGAACTCCTGTTCACGTTCGGGATCGTCGTTGGGCAGCTTCAGAATCATAATTGAATTATACCGCCGGCGGCAAGAAGACGCAAAAGCATTAGTTTGGGCGGAACTTACATTCAGGAAGGTTTCACGAGAGAACCAAAATGGCGAACTTTTACACTGACAACGAAGACATCCGTTTCCTGTTCCACCACATGGACATGGCGCGCCTGGCGGGCATCATGGAGGAGGGCTTCCGCTTCCACGACGAGTTCGACTTCGCCCCCGAGAACACAGCCGACGCGGTGGACAACTACGAGCGGATCATGAACGTCATCGGCCAGATCGCGGGCGAAACAATCGCCCCGACGGCTGAGGAAACCGACAAGGTCGGCAACACGCTCAACGAGGATGGGTCGGTGACGTACGCCCCGGGCATCCGCCAGGCCCTGCGCCGGCTCGGCCAGGCCGACATGATGGGCTTCACGCTGCCGTATCGCTTCGGCGGGATCAACTGCCCGAACCTGCTGTACACGATGAGCAACGAGATCATCAGCCGCTCCGACGCGGCCCTGATGAACATCTACGGCCTGCAGGGCATCGCCGAGACCATCAACGCCTTCGCCGGCGAGGAAATCAAGCAGGAGTACCTGCACCGCATGTCCAGCGGCGAGTGGACCGGCGCGATGGTGCTTACCGAGCCCGACGCCGGCAGCGACCTCCAGGCCGTAAAGTGCAGGGCATACCAGGACGATCATGGCGACTGGTTCGTCCACGGCGTCAAGCGATTCATCACCAACGGCTGCGGCGAGGTGCTGCTGGTCCTGGCCCGGACCGAGCCGGAGATAACCGACGGGCGCGGCCTGAGCCTGCTGGTTGTCAACCGCGGGCCGCAAGTCAAGGTCCGCCGCCTGGAGAACAAGCTCGGCATCCACGGCAGCCCGACGTGCGAGCTGTTCTTCAACCACGCCCCGGCCAAGCTCATCGGCGAGCGCCAGCGCGGGCTTATCACGTACGTGATGAGCCTGATGAACGGCGCACGCGTCGGCATAGCCGCACAGTCGCTGGGCATCGGCGAGGCCGCGTACCGCGTGGCCCGCGACTACGCCCACAGCCGCAAACAGTTCGAGACAGCCATCGAGAACTTCCCGGCCGTGCGCGAACTGCTGGTGAATATGAGCGTGGACATCCAGGCCGCGCGGGCGCTGACGTACTGGGCCAGCTTCTGCGTGGACATCGAGATGGGCGCCATCAAGAGGATCGAGTTCACCGAGGTGCCCGCCGACGAGGCCAAGGAACTCAAGAAGCTCGCACGCTCCTACAAGCGGGTCAACGGCCTGCTCACGCCGATGAGCAAGTATTACGCCTCCGAGATGTCGATGCGGGTCGCCAACGACGCGATCTCCGTCCTTGGCGGCAGCGGGTACATGAAGGACTACGCCTCCGAGCGGCACCTGCGCGACAGCCGGATCACGACGATCTACGAGGGCACCAGCCAGCTCCAGGTGATCGCGGCCGTGCGCGGCGTGTCGTCCGGCTCGGTCGAGACCGCGGTGACGGGAATCCTCGACGCCCGCGCCGAATGGCCCGCGGAGCTCCAGCCGCTGGTGGCGCAGATCCGCGCCGGCCTGGCGGCACTCGCCGAGGCCGTCGCGTTCGTCAAGGCCCAGGGCGGCACGGAGTACATGGACCTCTACGGGCGAAAGCTCGTGGACATGGGCATCGCCCTGATCGTCGCGGCGCTGTTCTGCGACGCCGCCAGCGACAGCACCAGCGCCGGCGCCGGCGCCAAAAAACTCGCCGTCGCCCGCCGCTGGCTGGCGGACAAAATGCCCGAGCTGCGGATGAACAAGGAAATGATCCTCTCCGGCGACCGGAGCATCATCAAAGACTTCGACCTCCTCGCCGGCCCGGTGCCCGTGGCGGAATAGTACTTGGTAGCCGGGAGCCGGTAGCCGGTAGCCAGTGAGGCCTGCTCGCTTCAGCGAGCAGGGGAGCCGAGGCTGTCCGATAATTCCGTGCAATGGGTGCCGTGGCTTGCCGAGCCCCTGTGGGCGAGGCAACCACGTCTTGCCGCCCGACACTTCCCTGGCCGAAAGACGTGGTTGCTTCGGCCCTGCGGGCCTGCGCGAACCATGGCACCCGGCCTTCTTGTTGCACCCAGCCCGCTCGCCTGCGACGATGGTGCGATGGGCATTGTCCTGACAATCCTGCTTTGGCTTTACGTGGCGGCGGCGGCGGCGTATTGGGCCGTGGCGGCGTGGGCGATGTGGCGGATGGGTTCGTCAATTATCTGCCTCTGCCGGGCCGCGCCGGCCGGGCCGACGCGCTGGCCGAGGCTGTCGATCATCGTCCCCGGCTGCAACGAGGGCGACAAGATGGAGGCCGCCGCACGGACGCTGCTGGCGCAGGACTACCCGGACCTCCGGATCATCCTGGTCGATGACCGCTCCGGCGACGAAACCGGCGCGATCGTCGATCGCCTTGCCGGCGAGGATGACCGCGTGGCGGCGTTGCACGTCACCGGGCTGCCCGACGGCTGGCTGGGCAAGGTCCACGCATTGTCGCGCGGCCTGGCGGTCGCCGACGGGGAGCTGGTGCTGCTGACCGACGCCGACGTGTACTATCGGCCGGGCACGCTGCGAAAGGCCGTGGCGCACTTCGAGGCCCGCGGCCTGGATCACCTGGCCGCCCTGCCCGGGCTCTGGCCCTCAAGTGCGATATTGGACGGACTGATCGCCGGGTTCATCCGCCAACTCATGATGCTCGCCCGGCCATGGAAGGTTGCCGACCCGTCCTCGCCGCGTTTCATGGGCGTCGGGGCGTTCAACCTGGTCCGCCGCAATGCGCTGCAAGAGGCCGGGGGGCTGGAATGGCTGCGGATGGAAGTGGCCGACGACATGGCCATCGGCATGATGATGAAGCACGCGGGCCGCAAGTGCGAGGTGGTCAACGCGGCCGGGCTGCTGGAAATGCACTGGTATCAGACTTGCGGGCAGGCGATGCGGTGCAGCGAGCGAGGTTGGGCCACGCCGGGCGACTTCCACGCCGCCGGCATGATCGTGGGCGCAGCCGTCATAGCGATGCTGGAGGCCTCGCCTGTCGTGATGCCGGTACTGCTGGCCGCGGCGCTGGTCCTGCCGGCGGGGGCGGCGGGGCTGGCTGCCGCGGCGGCGGGCCTTGCGGTTACCGCGGCCTTCCTCGTGGCGGCCGGGATGATGACCCGCTGGTCCGGCGGGCGGATCCTCCCGCCGCTGCTGGCGCCGCTGCTGGCGGGCTTCGCCTTTTTCGCCACCGCCCGCGCCGCCATCCTGGGCCTCCGCCGCGGGGGAATCATCTGGCGGGGCACCCTCTACACCACCGACGCCCTGCGGAGGGGCAGGAAAGTGAAGTTCTTCTAGCGATCTGCCTCTTCGTTGATGAGCGTTCTGCGGGTCTATAAATCCGAAATTCGAATCTCGAAATCCGAAACAATTTCAAAGCACCAAGTTCAAGACAACGAGAATCTGATCCGGTGGTGGATCAGGGATGGCACCGGCCCCGCTGTTGGCGTTTGAAGCATTTGGATTTATGATTTGTTTCGGATTTAGAAATTCGAAATTCGGATTTGACCTTCTCAGACTGAACGCCCCTTTGGGCCAGGAGACAGCGCCATGCCGCTTACGTTCGACCTGTCGCTCGAGCAGTTGAAGACCTATCAGGGCACCAACCCGCGCCCGGCGGACTTTGATGCGTACTGGGACCGCAGCCTTGCGGAGATGCACGCGGTCGACCCGGCTGTCGAGCTTCGGCCGGCGGCTTTTGCGGCGCCGTTCGCCGAGTGCTTCGACATGTACTTCACCGGCGTCGGCGGGGCGAGGGTGTATGCCAAGCTGCTTAGGCCGCGAGGGGCAGCCGCCCCGCACCCGGCGGTGCTTGCGTTCCACGGCTACAGCGGCTCGGGTGGGGACTGGACGGACAAGCTGGCGTATGCGGCGATGGGTTTCACTGTGGCGGCGCTGGACTGTCGCGGCCAGGGCGGGCGCAGCGAGGATGCCGGCGGCGTAAAGGGCAACACGCTTCACGGGCACATAATCCGCGGCCTGGACGATGGGCCGGACAAGCTGCTGTTCAGGCAGATCTTTCTGGACACAGCCGAACTGGCGCGGATCGTGATGGCGATGGACGACGTGGACGCCGCCCGCGTCGGGGCGATGGGCGGCAGCCAGGGCGGCGGGCTAACGCTGGCGTGCGCGGCCCTGGAGCCGCGGGTCGCCCGTGCCGCGCCGGTGTATCCGTTCCTGTCGGACTACAAGCGTGTCTGGAAGATCGACCAGGACACCGGCGCGTACGTCGAGCTGAAGGACTACTTCCGCCGCTTCGACCCGCGGCACGAGCGCGAGGATGATATCTGGACCCGCCTGGGCTACATCGACGTGCAGTACCTCGCCCCGCGGATCAAGGCACAGGTGATGCTCGCCGTGGGCCTGCGAGACACGGTCTGCCCGCCCTCGACGCAGTTCGCGGCCTATAACAAGATTACGTCGCCAAAGTCGACGGTGCTCTACCCGGACTTCGGCCACGAGAACCTGCCCGGCCACAGCGACGCGACATTCCAGTTCATGGCGGGACTGTAGGTGGGCAATACCCCATTCTTTCCGGTTCTTCCTATTAGCCCGCTTCAGCGGGCTTACCGGCACCTGGCAGCCTCCAGGCCAAGGCCGGCCGCAAGAGTAAGCGCGCTGAAAGCGTGCTAAGAAGAAGAAACAGAAACAAGGATTGACGCGCCCCCGACCCAGGGCTAAAAGCCCTGGTCTATACCCCGCCTGCGGCGGGGTCGAAGCCCCGTGAACGGGGCTGGAAGAGTCGTCGGCGGATTCCTGGCGGGCGTATCGGCGTCGAAGCCTGCCGGCAGGCAGGCAGGCTTCGCCCGAAGGATGCCGTTGGCCCGGGTCAGGCGACAGCCACAGCCCCGTTCACGGGGCCTTCCTGCCTGCCTGCCGGCAGGCAGGCTTCGCCCGAAGGATGCCGTTGGCCCGGGTCAGGCGACAGCCACAGCACCGTTCACGGGGCCTGCCTGCCTGCCGGCAGGCAGGCTTCGCCCGAAGGATGCCGTTGGCCCGGGTCAGGCGACAGCCACAGCCCCGTTCACGGGGCCTTCCTGCCTGCCTGCCGGCAGGCAGGCTTGCCCCGAAGGATGCCGTTGGCCCGGGTCAGGCGACAGCATAGCCCCGTTTACGGGGCTTCGCCCCGAAGGGGTATAGACCAGGGCTTTTAATCACATGAAAGGCTGCCTCCAATAGCCTATCTTCTGGGGAACTTCAATAACCCTAGAGACAGGAAAGGAGACAGCCATGAGTACGCGGAGCGTTTACGACATGGT
>Ga0315285_10003467_pt1 | contig 16424 bp, 19 predicted proteins | sample YL17G09_36_MG_FD_203698 | JGI IMG/M metagenome (GOLD analysis project Ga0315285, IMG submission 203698) | Sediment microbial communities from Yellowstone Lake, YNP, Wyoming, USA - YL17G09_36 | ecosystem: Environmental > Aquatic > Freshwater > Lake > Sediment | place: USA: Wyoming | collected... | reverse complement strand
TGACGTGTCCCAGAAGACCCCAAACTCTGGCCAAATTTGGTTCAGGTTGGAGGATTAATTCCCGATGAATTTGACCGCGGAGGCGACGGAGGGTTTTGGTGGGAAGAGTCACTCTGCCTTGATAAAGACTGGCTCCACAAATTTCCACAGGTTGGGACCAAGGGTGGCCCACCTTTAATTTGTGGGGTTGATAACCTTTGTCTTTAATGATGGCCATAATTTGGTCAATTTGCTCTTGGGGAATAAAGTGATTTTCTTTCAGAGTCGAAAAAGCGAGATCGTCAGCCAAACGCGAATATCTCATCTCCTGACTTCGGGCATAATCAAACAGGCGCTTATCCATGGGGATCAGGACGGCATTGAAAAGGAGAGGAGAAGTAGGGTATCCCGGTGGGAGAAAATCTTGGATAAAGGCGTTGGTTTCCAAAAAAGCTACCATTTCAGGCTCGGCACCAAGATTGAGTAAAGCCTTAATGACTTTGCCTTTGGGAGTTGATTCAAAAGCATGATGAAGGTCAAGTTGAAGGAGGCTGCCCGCTTCTCGGTGTCTTTTGGCGTGGGTGATGAAATTTTTTCCTGGGACATAACCTTGAATTACTTGTTCATAGTAAAGATTAAGGAAATCGGGATGACGGAGAAGAAGTTGCCAAAGATGACGATGTTGCTTTTGCAGTTCTTGTTTGACCGCTGAACCGGGTTCAAAAACGGTTCTTTCTCGGCCATCAAAAATTTGGTAAGATTGGCTATTTTCTGGTGTCATCAAAAAAAAGGGAAGAGTGGTGGTAAAAAGAAGGCAGTGATGAACACTGATTACCAAACGCTCTCCCCGTTGTTTTCCTCGCAAAGTTCTGTTTTCCAATCTGGTTCCTCGCCTCACCAGCTTTCTCCCTCAGCCATTTGAAAGAGACTGGTTAAACAGACCTGCGAGACTCGCCGGAAACTGTCAAGAGAAAACAAACAGTGTTAAATGCGAGTTCACACGTCCAGGAACTGGACATGAATTCTTGTTCTTATCCTCGGTTTGGGTGCTTGGGCGAGGACCGGCTAACCGAAGATTCATGGCAAAGAACTTTACTTTCTTTGAGCTCATCATAAAAGGAAGAAGCCTAAAAGTCAACCCGGATTTGTTATCATACTTGAAAAAAATTATCAAAACACTAAGCGCTGTTGTATAATTTTTTCAAATGAATCTTTCAGTTGGGAAAACCAACACAAAACCCCGTCTTTAGAATTTAAGTTTAAGTTTGAGCTTCCAAGCGCCAGGAAGTGGAGAATTATCACAGAACGAGATGGACTAGGAAGGATTGTTAAAAGTGATGTTCCCTCCGATAACTCCAAAAACAATGGTGTTATAATTCAATACATTAATATGCAAGATCCCAAAATATTAGCTAACAAAGAATGGTGGGAAAAGATGGTTGCCGAAGGGGTTGGATTTACTCAACCCTGGTTAGATTTGGACCCAAACACAGTTAAACAATATGCAGAAGGTAAGTTAAAAAGCCCCCCTAAACCACTTGACCAAATGTTTCCTATCAGTGTTCTTACAGATGTAAAAGGTAAAGATGTGGTATGTCTTGCTTCTGGTGGAGGACAGCAATCAGCAGTTTTTGGGATCCTTGGTGCCCGTGTGACGATAGTGGATATTGCTGAAGGTCAATTAGAAGGCGACAAGAAAGCGGCTGACCATTACGGTTACAATGTTACCACAATCCAAGGAGACATGAGTGACCTATCAGAATTGAAAGATAACTCTTTTGATCTCGTGTTCCAAGCGCCTTCAATGGCTTATGTTCCTGATGTAAAAAAAGTTTATTCCGAAGTGGCGCGAGTTCTTAGATCAGGAGGGTTGTATCGTGTTGATGCGGAAAATCCCCTGTCACAGTTTATTGAGCACGAATCAGTTTGGGATGGTCAAGGATATCGAATAACAGTGCCATATACAGTGAAAGAGAAGAAAAGAGAGGGTAAAAGTGTTACAGAATTTCGTCACTACTTAGGTGAGGTCTTTAACGGTCTTATTGAAAGTGGATTTACAATTGAGCAAGTCCAAGAATCCCCAAATTATAACGACCTATACGGTAGTGGGCAGACACCTGAACCAGGGAGCTGGTTGCATTCTGAACTTTACATTCACGGAGCCTTCTTTATTTTGGCAAGAAAAAAGTAACATACAAAATCTGCTACTAAGTGGTAAAATAGCCTCATGGCTTTAAGTGTCGGGGAAGCCAACACATACCCCCGTTTTTAGACTTTAAGTTTGAATTTGAGCTTCCAAGCGCTAGGAAGTGGAGGATTATCACTCAATGAGACGAGTTTGGAAGAATTGTCCATTCAGAACCCCCCCCCGCGCGTTATATAATGGACTCATGAATTTAGAAAAATGAAAGACCTACAAATTTCCATTAAGCCTATTAAGCAAGTTAATCCCAATAGTTGCTCAATTGCCTGTTTGATAATGGTTCTTGATTACTATGGCATTGAGGTTTCTCACAAAGAAATATTGAACTTTATAATTAAGGCAACTCCTGAAGGTGGTTCTTTTGTAAGCGAGATTGCTAGGTTTGCTAAAAGCAAGGGATTCAAAGTTGACTGCCATGCTTACAATTTGTATTTGACTGACCCAAAGGATGCTGAATTGTCAAAGAAAAAGCTTCTTGAGAAACTAGAAAAGGAATTAGACGATTCTGAACGTGATAAATATTATGACCTGATGTTAGAGTCCACAATAAAGGGAATTAAAGAAGGAGTTAACTATATAATTAAAAAACCCAATTTCAGGATTATAAAGTCGTATCTGACCAGGTCGATTCCATTAATAGTCACAGTTAATTATGCCGCCCTTCATGATAGGCAAGGAGATCCTTTTGAAAGCCATGATATTGTTTTGTGTGGGCTAGAAGGTGAAACGGTTTATTTTGTCGATCCAGAACATGCCAAAATAGAGTCTATTGACTCTTCGGATTTAATGTTTGCTTTTCTTCAAAGAAAGATAATTTCAGGCAGTGCCTATCTTTTGGCTGTGTTAAAATAGTAGTTACAATGGCTTTAGAAGTCGGCATCGTTGGTCTGCCTAATTCAGGCAAATCCACCCTTTTTAATGCCTTGTTGAAAAGGCAGGTGGCTAATGTGGCTGCTTATCCTTTTACGACGATTGAACCCAATGTGGGCGTGGTGGCCGTGCCGGACGAGAGATTAAAGCGGTTGGGAGAAATGATTAAACCAGAGAAAATAACGCCAGCCACGGTGAACTTTATTGACATTGCCGGTTTGGTCAAAAACGCCCATCAAGGAGAAGGTTTGGGGAATCAGTTTTTGGCCAAGATTCGGGAGGTTGATGCGGTGGTCCAGGTGATTCGGGGATTTAAAGATGAAGCCGTGGCCCATTACTACGGATCGCTTGATCCCCAGAGGGATAAGGAGATTGTCGAAATCGAGTTGGCTTTGGGAGAAATTAAAAAACCGACTCTTTATCTTTTAAATCAAGACGAAGTTCGTCCAGTGGAAGGGTTTTTGGTCGTTAATGCCAAAACGGGAGAAGGAGTAGAGGAGTTGATTCGGGCGGCTTATCAACTGCTGGAGTTAATAACTTTTTACACCATTAAAGGCGGAAAAGAAGTCTCGGCTTGGTCATTAAAAGGAGGCGCGTCTGCTTTTGAAGCGGCGGCAAAGGTCCATACGGAAATGGCTCAAGGCTTTATTAAAGCCGAGGTCATTGGCTATGACGACCTGGTGGCGACCGGTGGCTGGCAGGCGGCTAAAGTCAAGGGGAAAATTAGGTTAGAGGGCAGGGATTATTTGGTTAAGGATGGCGAGGTGATTGAATTTAAATTTGGCCATTAGTGGTTGTCAAAAAAATCGTTTTGTGGTAAAATTTTTTGAATTAAGGAAAAAAATGATGAGAGACTACGAACTGGTTTTGGTGATTGACCCCGAAATTTCGGGGATCGATCAGAAAAAACTGATTGCCAAGATCAAAAAAATTATTGAAGAATTAAAAGGCAAGGTCGAGAAAACAGATGAGTGGGGCAAGAAGAAATTTGCCTATCCCATTAAGAAAAAATCCCTGGGGTATTATTTTTTATTGATGGTGAAATTACCGGCAGAAGCGCCACGGGAAATCGAGAAACAGTTTAAACTTGAAGAAAAACTTATTCGTTATTTATTAGTGAAAAAGGAATGAGGTGAATCATGGCATCCAGATCACTCAATAAAGTCTTATTGATTGGCAATCTCACTCGAGACCCCGAGTTGCGTTACACCCCACAAGGGACAGCGGTTTGCACTTTTGGGTTGGCGACCAATCGGAGCTGGGTGACCGAAGCTGGTGATCAGCGAGAGGACACCCAATTTCACCGGGTGGTGGCCTGGAACAAGCTGGCCGAGATTTGTTCCCAGCTTTTGTTTAAAGGCAGGCGTGTCTATGTTGAAGGTCGATTGAAGACACGAGAGTGGACTGCCCAGGACGGCAGTCCTCGCCAGACGACCGAGATTGTCATTGACGAGATGCTCATCCTGGATTCCAAACGGGCCCCGGGAGAAGAGCCTGGGGGGGAAGTCGCTCCTGAGGAACCAAAAGAGGTAGGAGAAACAGTGCCCATGGAAGGAGAAGAGGCCCCTTCCCGGCCAACCGCGAAGGTGAAAAAAGAAGGCAAAGTGGAGGAAGAGAAAAAAACCGGGGAAGAAAAAAAGGAAACGGTCAAAGCCGAAGATATTCCTTTTTAAATAACATCTTCCCAAAGCTAAAGCTTTGGGTTTCACCTCTAAAGGAAGATGTTCAAACTGCTTCAATTCATCCGCGCAATGAATTGCACAGTATTCTTGAAGCATTATATAATACTCGAAGAGAATTAGAATTATTTCTCGCTCGCACTCGAAATGCGAGACGCGAAGCACCGCTGTATAAACAAAAATGAGAAAATTTATCCAAAGAAGACCCTTACGGGGATTAAAGTGTTCTTTTTGTCAATCAAAGAAGCAACCCGATTACAAAAAGGATGAGGATTTGCGGCCTTTTATCAGTGACCGAGGGAAGATTATTCCTCGGAGTCGGACCGGGGCTTGCGCCAAACACCAACGCCGTTTATCTCAAGCCATTAAAAGAGCCCGTTATCTCGGTTTAATTCCTTTTACCGCTCAAGTTTAGAAGAATGACTGCCCAAAAAGTCAGTTTGGAAAAAGTGACCGCTTCTTTGAGATTGCCTCTTTTTTCCGGGGTTAAATCAACGGTGAAGAAAGGGGAAACGGTCAAAGAAGGCCAAATGGTTGCCCAACAAAAATCTTCTCCACAGACTAAGAAGTATCATTTGGATAAGTTGTTGGGGGTTTCCTCTCCCAAAGTGATTAAATTTTTAGTGAAAGAAATTGGGGCGTCGGTTAAAGAGGGGGAAATCATTGCCCAAAAAAAGGGCCTTTGGGGAAAAAAGGAAGAATTTGTTGCCCCGATTGACGGTGTTTTGGCTTCTTTGAGTGAAGAGGGTGTTTTGGAAATTAGCCAGGAGATTGAAGAAAAGAAAATTAAGGCGCCTTTTGCGGGCAGAGTTAAGGAGGTAACGGCTCATTCAATCACCCTGGTTTTTGCCTCGACCGAAATCAAAGGCAGTTGGGGAGCAGGGAACAAAGCGACGGGTTACTTGACCGTTCTCCAGGAAGAAAAAGAGGACCTGCTCGCTCTTGATGGCACCGCTTGTCGGGAACAGATTCTTGGCTTTCAAGGAGAACTATCTCGGGGATGGTGGTACAAAGCGTTGAGTTTAGGCGCCAAGGGTTTTCTGGCCGGAGGTTTGAAAGAGCGGTCTCTGATCAAGGAGATTGAAGAAGAGGAAGAGATGATTCCCGTGGTCATTTTAGGTCTGGGTGGTAAAATTGAACCAGGCATTTGGGCCGAGTTAAAAAAAGCCCAAGGAAAAAAAATTTTAATTGACGGCCAGGAAAAACGAATTTTAATTCCTGGTTAGAAAAAAACAAGTCATGAAAATCAAACTTAATTTAAGACAAATCAGATTAATCATCATTATCCTGGCCCTGGTTATTTTGTCCGGAGGAATTGGCTATTGGTTGGGCGGTCAGGGAATGGTGCTTAATTGGCGAGGTCCCACTCGAGTGACTTTAGACCGCTCGACACCGGCGGAGAAAGACCTTGATTTTTCTTTATTTTGGGTGACTTGGGATAAATTAAGCGCGGCTTACTTAGATAAAAGCGCTTTAGATCCGCAGCAAATGGTTTACGGCGCCATTCAAGGCATGGTGGCTTCTTTGGGGGATCCTTACACTGTTTTTCTTCCTCCAGACGATAACAAGGAAGCAAAGGAAGATTTGAACGGGGCTTTTGAAGGCGTCGGCATTCAGTTGGGTTATCTTGAGGAACAGTTATCGGTAATGGCGCCTTTGTCAGGAATGCCGGCGGAAAAAGCAGGGGTGAGAGCCGGTGATTTGATTTTGAAGATCGACGGTCAAGAGACAACCGGGATGACTTTGCCTGAAGCGGTTAATTTGATTCGGGGGCCAAAGGACACCAGCGTCAAACTGACTCTAGTTCACCAAGACGCAAAAGAGTCCTATGAGGTGACGATTGTCAGAACGACGATTATTGTCTCCAGTGTGGAACTGGTTTTTCCTCAAGAGGAAATTGCTCAAATTAAACTGACGCGTTTCGGTGACCGGACGAGTGAAGAATGGGAACAAGTCGTTAATCAGGTTTTAACTCACCAGCCGACGGTCAAAGGCATTATTCTTGATTTGCGTAATAATCCGGGGGGTTATTTAAGCGGCTCGGTTTTCATTGCTTCTGAATTTTTACCCTCGGGAGTGGTGGTTAAACAGGAAAATGCTTCGGGAGCGGTGGAGAGTTATTCGATTGATCGAAAAGGGCTGTTGCTTCATCAAACTTTGGTTGTTTTAGTCAACCAGGGTAGCGCTTCGGCTTCGGAGATTGTGGCTGGGGCTTTGCAGGAGTCTCATCGAGCCGAGATTGTGGGAGAAAAAACTTTTGGTAAAGGGACGATTCAAGAAGCCGAAGATTTGCCTGGCGGTTCAGGTCTCCACGTCACCACTGCTCGATGGCTTTTACCGTCCGGAAAATCGCTTGACAAAGAGGGACTCATGCCTGATAATCAGGTGATTGATGACCCCAATACCGAAACAGATGAACCGCTTCAAGAAGCCATTAAAATCCTTACCGATTAAAAGGTTTTTCATCGGCGCCGCCATTGGTTTGGTCATTCTCGGCTCGATTTTGGGTGGCGCCATTTCCGATCGACTCTTCGGTTACAAAATTCTTGATCGTTTTTTTCCTTCGGCAGGTCAACTCCCTCTTCTTCAACAAAGAATTTTATCTGAAGAATCGGTGGTGACTGGCGTCGTGGAAAAAGTCAGTCCTTCGGTGGTTACGGTCAGGGCTTCAAAAGAACAAGCTGTTCTCAACCCGATTGAAATTGGTCCTTTTGGTTTTACTCTTCCCCAACAGGAGACAGAAAAAGTAGAACAAGACATTGGCACCGGTTTTATTATCTCGGCGGACGGTTTTGTGGTCACCAACAAGCATGTGGTTGGGGATCTCAAAGCTCAATACACGGTAATTACCAGTGACGATCAAGAACATGAAATTAAGAATATTTATCGTGATCCGGCCAATGATTTGGCCATTTTGAAAATCGACGCCGATGGTTTGAAGCCAGTGGAAATGGGGGATTCGGATCACTTAAAAGTGGGTCAATTGGCGATTGCCATCGGTACAGCTTTAGGAGAGTTTCGTCAGACGGTGACCACGGGTGTCATTTCAGGTTTAGGTCGGGGGATTACCGCCGGGTCACCTTATGAAAATTATGTGGAACAGTTGGATAATGTCATTCAGACAGACGCCGCCATTAATCCGGGCAATTCGGGGGGGCCTTTACTCAACAGTGCCGGTCAGGTGATTGGTATTAACGTCGCCGTCGCCGCCGGAGAAAACATTGGTTTTGCCATTCCGATCAATATCATCAAAGCCGCGATTGAGAATTTTAACCAAACGGGTAAATTTTCCCGGCCGTTTTTGGGGGTGCGTTACCGAATGATTAATCAGGATTTGGCTAAGATGAATGAGGTGCCCCAAGGTGCCTACATCGTCGAGGTCGTCCAGGACTCACCGGCAGATAAAGGCGGCCTCAAAACTGGCGACATTATCACCCAGTTCGATGGCCAAGCGGTTCGGGAAGAAGCCGGTGGTTTGGCGAAACTGATTAACAGCAAAAAAATTGGGGACCGCATCTCTTTAACGGTTTGGCGTGACGGAAAAGAAGCTAGTCTTCAGATCACACTCGAAGAGTTTAGTCAAAGTTGACAAGTTGATTGAGACTGTGTTATTTTAAAAACTACTGCTCTTATAGGCAGTTTTTTATTAAGTCATCATGAGTCAATCAAAAATTGAAAAAACAAGTCGTTCTGAAATTCCACCTTTGACAGAGCCCGTCCTTCAAAGAAAAGATTTTGAAACTATTTTGGCCGTTCGACCCGCGGCCGTCCTATTACGGGACACCCTCAAAATTTTAGGCAGAGTTGATGATTCGGCGAATTTGAGTGACATTCTTTTTGTGGCTCAAGAATGTGGTGTCATTGAGGGTGATCTCCAAAGGGGTGAAATTTATAATTTTAGTCCTTTTGGTCCTGAACCCTATAGACCGGTTTCTGGTGAATTCGAGTATGATCTTGTTTTTTTGGAACATTATCAAGTCATCAGTCGCTCAAAGAGAGAGGAAATCTTTTGGCCCTTGGGAGAAGAAGAGTTGTCAGAAGAGGAATTAGATTTAAGACCAATGGGCGCGATAAAAAAACCGGGCCTTTTAAAGAAGATCGCCCAAATTGCGCCTGAACGATTGAGAAGCATGGCTCAGCTCTTGGTAGTAAGAAGAAACGCTGAAGATGATAAGGAATTTTTTGAAAGAGCCAAAAAATGTCTTTTTCTTAGTGAAGACAAAATGTTAAAGTTAATGATTGAATTGGCCGCCATTGTTAACCAAGTGAGGCAAGAAGGGGAAGTAAATGTCAAAAGAAACGGATGAAGAAAAAGCTTTGCGGGAAGCTAGGCTAGCAGAAATCAGAGAAAATTTTGAAAATAATGGCCTTGCTCCCGAGTTAGTGAAAGCAATTTCTGAATTTGGAGACTTATGGGGAATTAGGACCTGGTTTTATTTGGATAAGGAAAAACCAAAGGGTTACCTGTCGTTAAATTATCGTTATCAAGACGGGTTTTTATCTATTATAGTTGATGACGAAAAAAAGACACAATCTGGTTTTTCAGGGGATGGTTTTAAAAAAATAGGTATTGAGGAAACAGATGATTATTTTACCACTGGTCCTGAAAGGCCTTTCATCTTGAGGATGAGAGGAAATCTTTATTTTGAAAGAGATTTAGGCATTCATGGTACCGAAGTTGTTTGGGTCAGTCGAGAAGGAAATTTCTTTTTTGGGAAAAGAAATCTGCCAAGTAAGTAATTATTTTACTTCGTGAAACTGCCGATAATTTTCCTTAAGTTGCCATCGAGAACCGAATCTAAATTATGCCAGGATTTATTTAGTCGATGGTCAGACACTCTGTTTTGAGGAAAATTATAGGTCCTGATTTTTTCTGACCTCATCCCTTGACCAACCGCTTCCCGGCGAAGACTAGATAATTCGCTTTGCTTTTTCTCTTGTTCTCTTTGCCAAAGTTTGGCTCTGAGGAGTTCTAAAGCAATTTTTCGGTTTTGTTCCTGAAATCTTTCTTGTTCACAAGTGACCACCAATCCGGTGGGACGATGGATCAGCCTGACGGCCGAAGAGACTTTCTGGACGTTTTGGCCTCCCTGTGAAGAAGCCCGGTAAAATTGCCAGTCGAGGTTCTGGGGATTGATTTTGATTTGGTTTTCGGTGATTTCCGGCAGAACGGCGACGGTGGCGGTCGAGGTGTGGATTCTTCCGTGTCTTTCGGTAGTGGGGATTCTTTGGACGCGGTGAACGCCGGCCTCATTTTTCAAGATTTCATAAACATCTTTGCCTTTGACTTTCAGGGTTCTTTGGCCCAGATTCTTTATTTCCCAGCCTTGTTTTTCGGCAAAATGGAGGTACATCCGGAAAAGGTCATCGGCCCAAATTTTGGCTTCATCTCCTCCAGCGGCACCGCGAACTTCAATAATGGCCAGGTCTTGATTCATACAGTTGTTAGCCTTTCTTTTGAAGCATTTCTTTTAGGGTTTGGGGAGTGACATCTTTTTTTTCTTGTTTTTTCTTTTTCTGCCAACCTTTTTCCTTGGCCGCTTTTTGTTTAGCCTGGAATTTTTCTACTCTTCCCTGGGTGTCAATAAATTTCATTTCGCCGGTGAAGAAGGGATGGCAGGCCGAGCAAATTTCCACTTGAATTTCCGGTTTGGTGGAACCCACGGTAAAACGGTGACCGCAGGCGCAGGTCACTTTGGCCTCTGGATACCATTGGGGATGAATGACTTTCATAATTTTTTTCGTGTATTATACAGCGGCACTTCGTGCCTCGCATTTGAGTGAAACGAAAATCACTCTAATTCTCTTTGATATTATAACAAAATTAGCTCAGTTTTTCTATGGCTTCTTGAAGAGTCAATTGCACTTGGGATTTGCCTTGCATATTCCGAAGAGTGATCATTTTTTTCTTAATTTCTTCCGGTCCCAAAATAATGACAAAAGGAAAGCCTTTTTTATCAGCATATTTTAACTGTTTATCCAGTTTGGCGTCCGGGTCAAGATAGAGCTCGGTGTTAATTTTGGCTTTTCTTAACTGATTGACCATTTCAATTGAATTTTTTAGTAGTTCAGGAGAAAAAATTGTTACTAAGACTTTGATGGGGGTCGAGGTTATTTCGGGCATTAGCTTTTTCTCTTTAATCACTTCGCAAATTCGGTCCAAACCAATCGTCGTTCCCGTTGCGGGAATATCAGGTCCGCCCAAGTCTGCCACTAGTTTGTCGTAGCGTCCGCCACCGGTAATCGAACCAATTTTAGGCTCTTCAACGTAGGTTTCAAAAATGGGACCGGTGTAATAGTCGAGGCCTCTAACTAGACTGGGGTCAAATTGATATTCTTTTTCTTCGATTCCCAGTTGCTTTAAATAATTAAAGAGCTGTTTAAGATTTTCGTCGGGTTGGACTGATTTGATCAGGGAGAACAATTTTTCTATTTTTTCTTGGCTGAGACCCTTTTTTTTCAGTTCTTTTTTAACTTCATCGGTTTTCATTTTTTTCAATTTGTCCAATGACTGGAAGAGAGCGAATTGCTTTTTTTCTTGACTGATGCCTAAGTCTTTCATCAGTTTAAAAAGAACCTGGCGGCTGTTAATTCTTATGGTAAATTTTTTGAAGTTAAGTTTTTTCAAACATTGAGAGATGATGGCGATGATTTCCGCGTCGGCTAGGGGAGAAGTGGTCCCAAAAGAGTCAATGTCACACTGAAGAACTTCCCGGTAACGACCTTTCTGAGGTTTTTCGGCTCGCCAGATTCTTTGGATTTGATAACGTTTAAAAGGAAGACTGATGTCTTGGGAGTAGAGGGCAAGGACTTTTGAAGCCGGGACTGTCAGATCATAGATAAGGCCGACATCACGTTCGCCTTTATCTTTGAAGGTGTAAACCAGTTTGTCAGCTTCTTCACCGTATTTGCCTAAAAGAGTTTCAGCGTATTCCAAAGAAGGTGTTTCTAAAGGAGCATAGCCATATGATTCAAACACTTCTTTAAGGGTGTCGATGACCTTTTGGCGAATGGCCATTTCCTCGGGCAGAAAATCCCGAAAGCCTTTTAATGTTTGGGTTTGTTTAGCCATATTTTGATAATAACACTTTCATTAATTTCTGACAATTTAAAAACCAACCTGTTGGTTGGTTCTGCTGCTTATTTTATTCTTTTACGAGGGAAATGTCAAACTTATTCGCTTGTTTCTTCCTCCGTTGTTTCTTCCTCAACTTTAGGTGAAGGCGAGGGTGATTCTTCTTCCGAGGGAATGATCTCTGCTTCACTAGGAATAAGATGAATTAGTCTGGCGGTGATCATTTTTTTGGCGTTTTCCTCAGTTTCGCCGATGATGACTAAGTGGTCGTTTTCCCCAATGTCTTTAAAAGCAGCGGTTTCTTTATCACCATCTAGGGTTTGGCTAATTTCTACTTCCGAGTCCATTTCTACCGTGTAGATGGTTTCTTCCTTAGTTTTAACCGTTAAAATCTTTTCTTCACTGGAGATGTCGGTGACGATGCCAAAAATCGCTTCTGAATTGGGTGTTTGGAATTCTTCAATGATAACGACTCGCCTGGCTTCAAGAATTCCCTGATCATCCAAAAAACCCATGACAATTACTTTTTCGCCGATTTCTAAATCTTTCAGCTCAATTTCATCTCGGTCCGAATTGAGAATAATGGCGTCTTCGGCCACCTTGGCCTTTTCTTCTCCTGAAGGAGTTTTAAGGGTTAAAGTGGCGTTAGCGATTTCTTCAATTTCGCCAACAAAAGCCTGTTTGGTTTTTTCTTCAGCCGTGCTGACCACTTTTTCGATTCTTTCTTCCACTTTTTGTTTAATCAGATCTTCCGGTGAAGGTGAGGGTGCAGTCTCGGTTTGGGCGAAAACCGTTAACGGGATTAAGCTACAAGAAAAAAAGATTAAATTGGCGATAATTAATTTTTTCATTTTAGTCTAACTTAGCGGTGGAATAAACCACAGTAATCGTTTTTTTCGTTTGGTCTCCCTGCCGATTGAAGGCCGAGATTTCAATCAAATTGTCACCGCCCACCAAAGAAATTTCGCTGGTAAAGTTGCCTTTTTCATCCGCCTCTAAAATTTTTTCCCCTTCAGGATAAACGATGGCAATGATGGCGCCGGCCGAGGTTTGGCCAGAAACCTCAATGGTTTCCGTTTCACTGATGGTGTTATCTTCCGGGGAGGTGATGATTAATTCAACTGCCGGAACAGGTGAAGGCGTTTCTTCGCTGATTTCTGGTTCGGCTGTGGTCGTCGGCGCGTTTTCTTTTAAGGCTTTATTCGCGGTCCAAATGCCGAAAGTAATCACCAAACCCAGACCAAAACCGATAATAATAGCAATGAGGACTTCTTTTCTCATTTAAAGTGGGCAGTGAAAAAACTATAGACCAAAATGAGGCTCTTGTCAAGGGAGAAGTTTTATGATAAATTTTGTTTAATGGAAATCACTTATCTAGGCCACTCCTCTTTTCGGATTAAAGGCAAAAAAAGGATTATTGTCACCGACCCTTATGATGAATCGGTTGGTTTTAAAATGCCTCGGGTGACCGCCGATATTGTCACCGTTTCTCATCATCACCCTGACCATAATTATCTGACTGGAGTCAAGGGAACAACCAAAAGCGAAGAACCTTTTGTCATTGATGGTCCGGGGGAATACGAAGTCGGCGGTGTTTCCATTTTTGGTATTGCCAGTGATCATGATCAATCTCACGGTGCCCAAAGGGGAGAAAACACGATTTATTTGATTAATCTTGACGGTTTACGCTTGGCGCATTTGGGCGACTTGGGTCATAAATTAACCGAAGGGCAATTAGGAGAATTAAATGGGGTTGATGTTTTGTTTATTCCAGTTGGCGGCACCTACACGATTGATGATAATCAAGCGATTGAGGTGATTGGTCAGATTGAACCACTCATTGTTGTTCCCATGCATTATTTAACCAAAGAAATGAAACCGGATTTTGGGATTAAGTTGACGGTTGAAGATTTTCTCAAGGCCCTTGGCGAAGAAACAAACAAAATCAAGGAACGGTTGGAAATTTCTAAAGATAAACTGCCTGAGGAAAGAGAAATCGTCGTTCTAAAAAGAAAACAATAATGGCTGAAGAAGTCCGCCTTCCACCTCACAGTGACGAAGCCGAAGCCTGTGTTTTGGGTTCAATTTTAATTGACAAAGACGCCATTGCCACCGTGGCCGAGTTTTTGCGTCCGGAACATTTTTACAAAGAAGCCAATCGGTTGGTTTACGGGGCCATTCTCAAACTTTATGAAGAGCGAAAACCAATTGATATCGTCACTCTCAAAGAAAGATTGCAGAAAGACAAAAGTCTGAAAAGAATCGGGAGTTCCGCTTATTTAACTTCTTTGGTAAACGCCGTGCCGACGGCGGCTCATGTGGAACAGTATGGCCGGATGGTCAAAGATGATTACACCAAAAGGGAGCTAATCTCGGCCGCTGCCAAGATTACCGAAACCGCTTTTGATGAGGGCCAAGAAGCCACCGCGGTTCTCGATACCGCCGAGCAATTAATTTTTGCTTTGTCCCAAAAGCATTTGCGCTCGGTTTTTCAACCGATTAAAGAGGCCCTAGCTGAATCTTTTGATCGTTTGGACGAGCTTCACAAAAGGGCCGGAGGTTTAAGAGGTGTGCCCACCGGTTTTAAAGATATTGATGATACCTTAGCCGGTTTGCAGGCGTCGAACTTAATTATCCTCGCCTCCAGACCGGGTATTGGTAAAACGGCTTTAGCTCTGAATATTGCCCAATCTATAAGCGTCAACGAAAAGTTGCCCGTAGGGTTTTTCTCTTTGGAAATGAGTAGTGAAGAGTTGGTTGATCGGGCCTTAGTCGCTCAAGCCGACATTGATGCTTGGCGGATGAAAACCGGCCGTTTGGATGGAGAAGATTTTACCAAGCTTTCTGAAGCCATGGGTATTTTGGCCGAAGCCCCTCTTTACATTGATGATACCCCCGCCTTGTCAATTTTGGAAATGAGAACCAAAGCCAGGCGTTTGATGGCCGAGCACGGTCTACAATTGATTATCGTTGATTATCTCCAATTAGTCAGGAGTTTAAGTCGGCGGGAAAGCCGCGTCCAGGAAGTTTCCGAGATTTCCCAAGGGTTGAAAAATTTGGCTCGGGAATTAAAAGTGCCGGTTTTGGCCGTCTCCCAGCTGTCAAGGGCAGTGGAGCAAAGGGGCAGCCCTCGGCCGCAATTGGCGGATCTTCGAGAATCCGGCGCCATAGAGCAGGATGCGGACGTGGTGATGTTTATTTGGCGGGAAGATGATGAAGACTTAGAAAGTCTTGAATTGGAAGTGGCTAAACACCGGAACGGTCCTTTGCGCCGGATGAAAATGAGATTTCGTGGCGACCGAATTAAATTTTACGGGATGGAGACAAAGAGGGAAGAAGAATAACATTCTCTCCACATTAAAATGTGGAGTTTCACCCCTAAGGGAGAATGTTGTTCTAAGTTCAATTCATCCCAGATTTGAAAATCAGGGTTTTCTTGAACTGTCGAATAAAAAAGTTGGCTGGCAAGGGAAGCTGAGAAAAGAAGAGAGGCTTCACTTCAAATTTTACCCCTTTTTTGGTAAAATAAGACAAGCTTGTTTCTCGCAAGCTCGAAAAAAGACAAGCTTGTTTCTCGCAAGCTCGAAAAAAGACAAGCTTGTTTCTCGCAAGCTCGAAATATATTTTGCAAGCCGAGGTGCTGGAATTGGTAGACAGGCTGGTCTCAAGAACCAGTGGTGTGAAAGCATCGTGCGGGTTCGACTCCCGCCCTCGGCACTGATGATTTCCGTAACTGAATTAAAATCCGGGACTACTTTTAAACTCAATGGTCAACCCCATGTGGTCCTGACTTACAAACACACCAAATTGGGGCGGGGAGCGGCGAACATCAAGGTTAAAGCCCGCAACTTGGCGACGGGTAAGGTGGTGGAAAAAGTCTTTATCTCTGGCGCTAAAGTGGAACCGATGGAAACGGTAGTCGAAAAACTCCAATTTCTTTATCAGGATGGAGAAAATTATTTTTTTATGAATCCTCAAAGTTTTGAACAAGTTTCTCTGAATCAGACTGTCGTGGGCACCGCTGGTCGTTATTTGAAAGAAGGCAGTCAGGTAAAAGTGCTTTTTTTCAAGGAAGTACCTTTATCGATTGAATTGCCCAAGTCGATGGTTTTTACAGTGGTTGAGTCGCCGCCAGGAGTTAAGGGGGATTCCGCCACGGCCGCTTCCAAACCCGTCACTCTGGAGAACGGTTTGATTGTCCAAGTGCCTTTATTTATCAAAAAAGGCGATCGTGTGAAGATTGATACTCGGAGTGGAGAATACAAAGAAAGAGTCTCAAATTAGGCTTAAGAATAAATTATCAGGAAGGATATCAAGATAATCAGGCCTTGAATCAAAAGGCCTGATTTGAGCGGAAGTCTTTTTTGAAAACTCCGTTGGAAATTAATCAAGTTTTCGAGCCATTGAGTCCTCACCCCGAGAAAGAAATAGAAACCTTCGATGACGTCCAGAGCCACGGCGGCAAAGCAGGCTAAAATGATGAGGCTGGCTTGGGCAAGATTGGGGAGCGCTCGGCTGGCAATCAAGACACCCGCTCCAAGGCTAAGAAAGACGTCAATCGTGACCAAAAGAGTTGATTTTCGGGTAGGTCGTCCATATTTTTTGGTTTCGGTGTAGA
>Ga0315285_10003466_pt1 | contig 16425 bp, 10 predicted proteins | sample YL17G09_36_MG_FD_203698 | JGI IMG/M metagenome (GOLD analysis project Ga0315285, IMG submission 203698) | Sediment microbial communities from Yellowstone Lake, YNP, Wyoming, USA - YL17G09_36 | ecosystem: Environmental > Aquatic > Freshwater > Lake > Sediment | place: USA: Wyoming | collected... | reverse complement strand
GATTACGTCCGGCTGATCGTCGGCGATAAGAATGCGCGGGAGCGATGAATCAGATGCATTCATGACGCGCCTGGCTGGCCCCTATCTTAACGCGGATGACTGCAGGTGTCAGGCACCATATCGGGGCCTCAGCTCATAGGGCGATCGGTTGATTGCTCCATCGGGCCGATCGCAAAATGCGCCGCGTCGGTTCTTGAATGACCCGATGACTCAATGGCTCGATGGACCGATTCATTCATTCGTACCGCAAAGCCACCATCGGATCGACCTTTGTGGCGCGGCGCGCGGGGATGTAACAGGCCAACAGCGCCACACCGAGCAGAAACAGCGAGACACTCACGAAGGTCAGGGGATCAGTGGGCCGCACCTCGTACAGGAGACTGGCGAGGAGCCGCGTCAATACAAAGGCGCAGGTCAGTCCAGCCAACACGCCGATCGCGACGAGTCCTAACCCCTGACGTAAGACCATCTTCAGCACATCCCTCCGCTCGGCTCCGAGCGCCATCCTTACTCCGATTTCGTGAGTTCGCCGAGTCACAGAGTAGGACACGACGCCGTAAATGCCGACGGCCGCCAGTGCCAGGCCCACAGCGGCCAGAATGGTCAACATCGTCGTATAGAAGCGCCACTTGGAGGTGGAATCTCCGATCAACTCCTCGAGAGGCGCCAGTTTTTCGATCGGCAAATCGGAATCAACTTCCCCAACCACCTTGCGCACGTCAGCGATCAGGACCGCGGGATTTGTAGCCGTGCGTGCGACGAAGGTGACGTGCAGCGCGGTCCCAATCGCCCAGTCCACAAAGGTCTCGGCCTGCTCGCCACGCGTGACGTACAGAGTGTGCACGCCCGCCGGGTCATCGGGGTCGGGTATCAAATCTACCTTGACATCCGCCACGACTCCTACGACTTCCAACACCCTGTCGTGGTCCTCACCCCCATCTTTGGTCCTTAGATGCTGACCAATCGGGGTTTCATGGGGAAACAATTGCTGCGCTAACAACTTGTTGATGATCACGGCCCCGGAGGCGCGTTCTGATTCTGCTGCCGAGAAATAGCGTCCCTCCATGAGGCGGATCCCCATCGTCCGAAAGTAATCAGATGTAACCGGGCGATAATAGGCAAAAGGCGGAACGTCTGCCGCCGGGCGCCCTTCGACGCTGAAACCCCGCCCCCGCATATTGTTTTCAATCCTTGGGAGAAAGCTGGTCACGCCGACGGACACGATCCCTGGAAGATGTTCGATTCTTTGGCGGACCTGCTCGACATGACTTGACCATTCTGGCCGCAATCGCCACAGCTTCAACCCCTTGGTGTACTCTTTCTCGTTCGTGCCCAGCCCTGCGTATTCCGTGTACTCCCACTTGGGAAAGCCCACTTGCAGTGCCAGAACATTCTCGGGATCGAAGCCCAGGTTCACCTTCTGGAGGCGCAGGAAGCTGTTGATCATCAGCCCACCGCCGATTACCAGGACAAGCGCCAGGGCGACCTCGACCACCACCAAGAGACTGCGCAGGCGCTCTTGCCCCACTCCAGCGGCTGCCCACCTTCCGCCTTCTTTAAGGCTTTGATTCAAATCAGGTTTGGATGCTCCCACGGCTGGCGCGACCCCAAGGAGCAGACCTGTGAGGAGGGAGGCGAGCAAGGTAAAACACAACACCGCGGGATCGGCCGCCACCATGTCTTTGCGGGGTATGTCGCCAGGAATGCGACCCGCAAACACCTCGATGCCCCACAGCGCAAGAAGCAGTCCCAAAACCCCACCTAACATTCCCAACAAGACGCTTTCGGTGAGCAACTGGCGAATCAGCCGCCCTCGTCCGGCGCCCAGGGCGGCACGAACGGCAATCTCCTTTTGACGCGCCACCCCGCGGGCCAAAAGGAGGCTGGCCACGTTGGCACAAGCAATCAGCAGTACGAACCCCACAGCGCCCATCAGCAGCAAGAGCGCCGGCCTGAAATCCTCGACGAGGCCAAGATGCAGCGGCACGACATTAACACCAAAATCCGCATTCGATTTGGGGTACGCGAACGCCAAGCGATAAGCAATGGTGTCCATCTCAGCTTGGGCCTGTTCGATTGATACGCCCGGTTTGAGCCGGCCTATCGACTGCAAGCGGTGTACGACCCGTTCATTAGGAGGATCGTTCTCAAAGGGGTAGGGTAACCAGAGGTCAGGATCTTGGTCCGTATACCGCGGGAAGAAACGGAAGCCCTTCGGCATGACGCCGATCATCGTGTGACTCTTGCCGTCCAGAGTCAGGCTCCGACCCACTACGGAAGGATCTGAACCGAACCGACGCTGCCATAGTCCGTAGCTCAACACCACGACTGGCTCCCCGCTGGGCCGGTCTTCCTCACCAGAGAAAGTCCTGCCGAGCACCGGCTGGACGCCCAGAAGAGGAAAGAAGTTAGCGGAGACACGTTGAGCCTGGACGGTCTCGGGCGCACCGCCCGAAAGGGTGGCATTCGCAGGCCCAGTCAGAACCGCCATGTCCTCAAAGACGTGGTTCTGTTGCTTCCAATCGAGGAAGTTGCCGGGCGCGACAGCAAACCACCGCCTTGCGTAAGGACCGGAGGGAATGGTTTCGTTAACCTGCGCCAATCGGCTGGGATCCCTGTACGGCAGCGGCCGGACCAGGACGGCGTTGACGACGCTAAAGATCGCCGTATTCGCGCCGATCCCGAGGGCGAGGGTCACGACGGCGACCGCCGTGAAGCCGGGGCTCTTGGCGAGCATCCGCAGGCCGTAGCGAAGATCTTGCAGCAAGGTGTTCATCGTCTACCTCGAATCGCGCCATCTGGCCATCGGTTCATCGGGCCATTGGGAAAACGAAACTTGAGACTGGAAACCCGAAGTTCGGCGGCTGGCTGAAGAGTTACGGGTTTCGATTTCCGACTTTCGAATCCGATGGCTCAATGACTCAATCGTTCCATCATTCAATTCTTCACAATCCATCCGTCCGCCAGCTTGATGATTCGGTGGCTGTACGCCGCCCAAGTCTCGTTATGGGTGACCTGAATAATGGTTGTCCCCTCCTCGTTCAGTTTCTTGAAGAGCTCCATAATCTCTTTCCCCTGACTTGAGTGCAGGTTGCCGGTGGGTTCGTCGGCCAAGATTAGCTTCGGATTCGCAACCACCGCCCGGGCGACGGCCACCAATTGCTGTTGGCCCCCGGAAAGCTGGTTGGGGAAGAGGTCCTTCTTTCCGACAATCCGAAACCGATCCAGCGTGTCGGCGACGATGGCTTGGCGTTCCGAGGGTTTGATGTCCCGATAGGAGAGCGGGATGTCGAGGTTCTCCGCCACGGTCAGGCCGTCAAGGAGGTGATACTGCTGAAAGACGAAGCCGATATACTGCTTGTTGAGTTCGGCGCGCTGTTTCAGACTCAGTTTGTGGACGGGCTGATCCGACAAGTAATACTCCCCGCTCCAAGCGCCGTCGAGCATGCCGAGGATGCAAAGCAAGGTGGTCTTTCCGGCGCCGGAGGGGCCCATGATGGTGACGAACTCTCCCTCTTCGATGTCCATGGTGATTTGGCGCAGGACAAAATACTTCCCCACGCCCATGGGATAGAATTTCTCGAGATTACGTAATCGAATCACAGCACCCTCCTTCGCCTGCGGTCTTGGGAGGAACCGCAGCTAGCACCTTTTGGTATGTTTTCCAGGACCAACACGCCCCATTGCCCCCTCACTCGTATCTGAGCGCCACCATGGGATCGACTTTCGTCGCCCGCCGCGCGGGGAGATAACTTGCCAGAAGACCGACGGCCAGGAGCACTACAACCGCGACGGCCAGAGTTTCCATGTCGCGCGGCGTGAGACCGAACAGTAGGTGCCGGACGAACTGCGTGATCCAGAACGCTCCGGCAATCCCTATTGCAATGCCTGCGGCGAGCAGGACGGCACTATCGCGCAAGACGAGTCGGAGAATTGAACCTTGCCGCGCTCCGAGCGCCATGCGAATGCCGATCTCGTGTGTGCGCCGCGTGACGAGATACGCCATGACGCCGTAAAGCCCGATGGCCGTCAGCAGGAGAGCGAGCGCGCCGAAAAACCCGGAGAGCATCGCGAGCAGGCGTTCCGGCACGAGCGAATCGTCCACTTGCTGCGCCAGGGTGATGAATCGTAGCGAAGCGGCTTTATTCACGCCTCCAATCGCCTCCCGCGCCGACGGTATCATCGATGTGGGATTGACGGCGGTCCGGATCTCGAAAGAGCTGTCTTCCGGGATGAAAGGAGCCTGGGTGAGCGGGACATAAGCAAAGGGAAGATCGGCTTCGCGAAGCGATATGTACTTGGAATCCTTGACGACACCCACAATCTGGAGCTGCTCGGTGGAACCAGGATCGGGTCCCGACATGCGGAAGTACTTTCCTATGGGATCGACATTCGGGAAGAGCCGGCGGGTCAGGATCTCATTCACGATCGCGACCCGGGGCGAGGTTGCCGTATCACCGCTGTCAAATGTGCGGCCAGCGACTAGCGGCGTGCGCAGAGTGGCAAAGTATTCCGGCGTCACCCCGTTGAACCAGACCAGAGGCATCTCGCCCGCGGGCGGCTGGTACCCTTCCGGCTGGATGTCCTGGTTCCACTCCAATCCGGAAATCGGGGTTAGCCAGCTTTGACTTACCGAAACAACCCCGGGAAGAGATTTCAGCCGCTCCAGAACCTGGCCATAAAAGGAGACCCGCGAGCCGGCTGGGATACCGGCATTGTGAACGTCCATACTTACTAGGAGGACGTTCGCGCGGTCGAACCCCGCATCGAAGGTCAGCAGGTTCCTGTATGTGCGCACGAATAGACCGGTCCCGACCAGAAGAACCAGCGAGAGCGCCACCTGCACGGCAACGATCCAGCGCCCGGACCGGAATTGGGAACGGCTCTCGCTTGGCTGCTCCTCACCACCCTTCATGGCGGAGGTCAGTGAAACGCGGGTGGCCCGCCATGCGGGCAAAAGGCCGAACAGCAAGCCCGTCGCGATGGCCATGCCTGCCGTGAAACCTAAAACGCGCCCGTCCATCGACAGGTCGAGAAAGACCCTGTTCGTGGTCGTCGACACAAAGCGAACCAAGAGCGCGCTCCCCCATTGGGCAAACAGGATTCCAAACAGCGCACCCGTGGTGGACAGCGCCAAGCTCTCGGTGAGCAACTGGCGAATCAGCCGTGCGCGTGACGCGCCCAGCGACAGTCGAACCGCAAACTCTCTTTGCCGCGCCGCCGCACGGGCCATCATGAGGCTGGTGATATTGGCGCAGACGATGAGCAGCACGAAGCCCACAACAACCATCAGGATTTCGAGCGGTCGTTCATACTGGTTACGGAGACCGGAATACCCGGTGAGGCCGGTGGCGGCAGGAGTTATTGCGAAAGTGTACGACTTAAAGACTTCCTGATCCTGGAGCCGCCAAGCCGGGGGAACGGAAGCGGCGAAGATTTGAGGCGCGAGAACATTCAGGCGCGCGGTCGCCTGCTCGCTGCGGGTTCCAGGCGCGAGACGGCCCATCATCAACAGCCACCACCCGGAACGGTGATCGAGCAGCGAGTCCTTTCCTCGAATGATCGCTTCCGCGCAAATCGGCAGGGCGACGTCCAATTGGTCGCCGACGTCAGTGCCAAAGAAGCCCCGCGGGGTCACGCCGATCACCGGGAACGAGTGGCCGTTGAGCCGCAGCAGGCTGCCAATCGCGCTCTCCGCTCCTGCGTAATGCTGCTGCCAGAATCCGTAGCCCAGGACCGCCACGCCGTCACACCCGCGGCGATCATCCTCGGGCGCCATGAGCCGACCAACCGCCGGCCGCACGCCCAGCGTCGAGAAATAAGCGCCACTCGCGTAAATCCCGTGGACGTTCCGGGCTTCGCCGCCGTCGGCGAGATCGAACTCCTGCGGGGACCACGCAAACACGCCGGAGAAAACGTCCTGATGGTCGCGCACCTGCTCCCACATCGGATTCGTGTAGGTGGTCCGCGCCTCGGCGCTCCGGGGCGAGCGGAATCGAATTTGCACCAGTTGCTCAGGTTTCTCGACGGGCAACATGCGCAGCATGACCGCGTTAATCACGCTGAAGATGGCGGTGTTCGCCCCGATTCCCAGCGCCAGCGTCAGCACCGCGATCGCCGTGAAGCCGGGATTCCTGGCCAGCATCCGCAGGCCGTAGCGTAAGTCTTGAATCAGTGTGCTCATCGTTCACCTCAAATCGGGCCATCGATCCATCGGGTCATCGGCACATCGAGCCACCGGCTCATTGATTCATTGAAAGCTCGACCGCGTGGGCTAGCCGGAGCAATGGTTCAACGACTCAATGAGTCAATCACCCAATCGCTTGCTGGCTGCTCTCCTCCACGATGCGCCCGTCGAAGAGATGGACGGTGCGGTCGGCAAACTTCGCGTACCGCGGATCGTGCGTCACCATACAGAGCGTCGCCCCTTCCCGATGCAGGTTCCGCAGCAGCTCCATTACCGCTTCCCCGTTCTTGGAATCCAAGTTCCCCGTGGGCTCATCGGCTAGCATAATCGACGGCTTGCCGGCCAGCGCTCGGGCCACAGCCACGCGCTGCTGTTGACCCCCGGAAAGCTGCGAGGGGTAGTGCTTCACGCGGTGAGACATGCCGACCTTTTCCAGAGCTTCCTGTACGCGTTGCTTGCGCTCCGTGCCCGACATGCCCCGGTAAGTCAGCGGCAGCTCCACGTTCTCGTAGACTGTAAGGTCGCCAATCAGGTTGAACGCCTGGAAGATGAAGCCAATCTCCCGGTTACGGATGCGGGTGCGCTGCGAGAGCGACAGATCCTCCAGGGCTGTGCCGTTCAGCCAGTACTTGCCGTCCGTGGGCGTATCCAGGAGGCCCAGGATCGACAGCAGGGTCGATTTGCCGCACCCGGAAGGGCCGGCCACGGAGAGGTATTCACCCTTCTTGATCTCGAGGTAGATCCCGGAAAGGGCGTGCGTCTCCACCTCCTCGGTCAAGAAAACCTTCGTAACACCCTTCAGGTGGATCAGCGTTTGACCATTTGATTTCGCTGGAGCCTTCGCCCCAGCTTGCGGGTTAAGTTCGGTTGGTGATTCCATCTTACCTCCTCGTTGAAACAGAAACTGGAAATTAGAAACTCGAAACGCTGTTGTTGCTTGTCACTCATCACATCACACTTGTCACTGCCCTACTCGTACCGCAGCGCCACCATGGGATCCACCTTCGTCGCCCGCCGCGCAGGGATGTAGCAGGCGGCGAGGGCAAACAGCATCAATCCCAGGCTTGCGACGCTAAAGGCAACAGGGTCCATGGCCTTCACTCCGTAAAGGAAACCGGCCAAAACACGTGAAAGGGCCAACGCTGCCGCCAGGCCAATCCCCACACCCAGCAGGCTGACGACAAGCCCCCGGCGCAGCACCAGCTTGAGGATCTGGTTTCTGCGGGCCCCAAGCGCTATTCGGATTCCAAGCTCGTGCGTCCGCTGGCTGACGGAGTACGACATCACGCCGTAGACACCCACCATCGCCAGCACCAGTGCCAGCAGGCCAAAGACACCGACAACCTGGGCCGGTCCCGCAGTACCTTGGACGGATTCCTCCAGGTACTGATTCAAGGTCAGAAGCCGTGGCGGCGGCAAATTGGGACCGAGTTGCTGGAGAAGCTGCAGAATCGGCAGCATGGCGCCACGGGGATCACCGAGGGTTCTCACCACAAGATACGAGCTCTTGACATAATCAGTCTGGCTCAGCGGCAGGCAGAAATACGGTTGGGGCGTTTCGTTGAGGGCATCGTATTTCCCATCCTTGATCATGCCCACCACTTCCCAGTCCTTCCCGAAGTTGAACGTCTTCCCGATGGGGTCCCGGCCCGGCCAGTATCGCTCCGCCATGGCTTGGTTGATGACTGCCACGGGCTGTGAATCCTTTGTATCCCGATCGTCAATCCCCCGTCCCTCCAGAATAGGGATGCCCATGGTTTGGAAGTACTCTGGACCCACTACATTGCGCTCAAGGACCATTTGCTCGCCGGGAGCTGGCACGTATCCATCGATCGAGACGGTGCCATGGAGGTGAAGTTGTCCCAAGGGGATATTCCCGGCCAGCGCTGCCGACTTAACGCCGGGCAGGGCTTTGACACGATCGACGAGATGCCGCTCGAACTCCCTGCCTTCGGATTCCGAGTACTGGCCAAAACCCAGATCAACCGGGGCCACCAAGCCGTTCCGGGCGTCAAACCCGGGGTCCACGTCGAGCGTGTGCTGAAGGCTCCGCGCAAAGAGGCCTGCCGTGATCAGTAGAACAAGAGAAAGCGCGATCTGCGCTACCACTAACGTGTTCTGTGTGCGAGTCTTACGGCGGCTCCGGCTCAGCGTCGGCGTCTGCTCCCTCAGCGCGGCAAGCTGGTCCGACCGAGTGGCTTGCAGGGCCGGAGACAAACCGAATAGAATCCCCGCGAGGAGTGAGAGCAACAACGTAAAGGTGAGGACTCGCCAGTCCGGGCTTAGATCGAATTTAATGGGGAAAATAGAGGGTGGCTGAAACATCCCCAAGAGATCCACCGTCCAGGCTCCCACGAACAACCCACCCAGCCCTCCCAGGAGGGATAACAACACACTCTCTGTGAGGAGTTGCCGCAGGATGCGAGCGCGCGATGCGCCCAAAGAGGTGCGCAGGGCGATCTCCCTCTGTCGGCCGGACGCCTTGGCAAGCTGGAGATTGGCTACATTAAAGCAGGCGATGAGCAATACCACTCCCACCACCATCATCAGAAGCACAAACCCCCTCCGGACGCCATCGGTTGTATTCGTCGGGCCAATGCGGTTCCGATTCGCCTCAAGGAGCGAGAAGCTCTTCTCTGTGTTGGCGCCGGAGGGATACTCCTTGTCCAGATTGGCCGCCAGGACTTTGGCAGCCGCCTCTGCCTGCGCCATGCTGACGCCCGGTTTCAACCTGGCAACAATAAGCAGCCAGGGGTCATCGCGGTTGGTGAGTGATATAGGATACGGAATGACTTGGCGTATCATCGTGACCGGAACCCACACCGCTGGAACGATTGCAGTGGACAGGCCGGTGAAGTCCCGGGGAGTGACGCCGACAACGGTGAAGGGGTGGTCATTCACCAGCACCTTTTTCCCAATGATCCCCCGATCAGAATCAAAGCCCCGCTCCCAGACCCGGTAGCTCAGAACGGCGACCGGATGGCTGCCGGGAGTCTCGCCTTCCTCCGGAAGGAAGGTTCGGCCCAGGAAGGGCCTCACTCCCAGCACGTTGAAGTAGTTCGAAGTCACGGCTTGTCCTATGACGACTTCCGGTCTGTCCACCGTCTTAAGACTCATCGGGCAGTAGAAGTGCGCGGCCACGCCGGAGAACACACCATTGCGATCGCGCAGATCTGAATAATCCGGATAAGAACTCGGGTTGAAAGTATCGTCTCCTTTGTGGGTCATGAACACGGCTACCAGCCGGTCGGGCTGTTCGACAGGCAGCGGCCGAAGCAGAAGCGAATTCACAACAGTGAAGATCGCCGTGTTGGCGCCGATGCCGAGAGCCAGCGTCAGTACGGCCACTGTCGTGAAGCCGGGGCTCTTGGCGAGCATCCGGATTCCGTAGCGGAGATCTTGGAGCAGTGTGCCCATTCTCTACCTCCTCATATCGGGCCATCTAGCCATCGGGTCATCGAGCCATTGCGCGATCGGACCATTGGCGGAGAGCCGAAACTCGAAATCCGAAAATCGAAACTCGACAGACACTCCGACGAAGCCCATGCAATCACTCAATGACTCAATCTCCCAATCACTCAATCACCCGATCACTCAATCACTCAATTGCTCAATTCAATCTGATCCGGTTGAAGGCATCCCAGGCGGACATGTCTGAAAGGATGACCTGATCGCCTACCTGCAGGCCGCTCAGGATCTCAACGGTATTAACCGAGCTGCGGCCCAGCTTTACCTGCACGCGGGCTGCTTCTTTGCCTCCCGCTTCGAGCTTGAAGATTCCCACGGTGCTGTTCGGCTGCCCGAACGCCGGACGACCCACGTAGAGCACATCCCGTAACCGCTCTATTTCGATGGTGCCGTCCACGCTGAGGTCGGGGCGCGCACCCTTGGGCAGCGCGCCTTCCAACTTCACGTCCACCGTGACGGTGCCGTTTTGCACTGCCGGGTCAACGCGCATCACGCTGCCGGGAATGATGCCGTTGCGCGTATCAATGGAAGCCACCTGGCCGATCTGCACGTCTTTGGCTTGAGTTTCTGGAATCTTGAGTTGGGCCTTGAGGCGCGTCGGCTGCGCCACTTTGGCGAGGATGGTGCCGGCCGTAACGCGTTGGCCAACTTCCACAGGCAGTTCCTGAAGCACTCCTTCCGCTCCTGCCCGCACGCGCAGGGAGTCAAGTTGGGTGCGCTTGAGTTCGTACAAGGCGCGGAGTTGCTCCACCCGCGCTTTCTGGGCGTCGAGTTGGGCTTTCACCGAATCGCTGCTGACCTGCAGCCGTTGCTGTTCGATCGAGTTGCGCGTCGTCAGTGCTTCGGCCTTGGCCTTCGATAGCTTCACATTCAAGCTCGCGCCCAAGCCGAGCTTGGCCAACTCCTCATCCTTCTCTGCATTGAGCTTGGCCTGCTGGTATTCCGATTGTACTGTGGCCGCAGCAGCCTTCTGGTCCAGGAGTTGCGATTCCAACTGCGCTTTGAGGCTGTTTAACTGTGCCTGCGCCGCTCGCAGTTGCCACTCTGCGTCCAGCGCCAACTGCTCCAGTTCGGGATTGGTCAGCTCAAGCACCACGGTGTCTGCCGTGACAGGCGAACCCGGGAGGACGAACCGGCGCACGACGCGCCCGTCAGTGGTGGCGGGAATCCACAGGATCTCTTCCGGCACCAGCGTGCCCAGGCCTCGCACCTGGATAAGCATCGGCCCCCGCTTTACGGTGTCGGTCCAGACGGTGGCCTTCTCCACCGTGGGCGCGGCAGGCTTGAGCGTGGATAGTCCCCAGGTGATTAAAGGCACCAAAATGATACCGGTCACCCCGTACATCACCCGGCGAAGACGGCGCTTCCGAGCTACATCTGGCCTAGGAATGTCCATGGTTTCTCCCGTGGTCTAGTTTGCAGGTCCAATTCCATTCTCGCAGGTGTCTAAGTGCTTGTCCCTCCGTGGGTTAGGAGGCTTACATCTGCTCGGCCGGGGGCTGGATTGCCCGCTTCCGGGATTGACAAGTCCCAAAATCGGACACCCTCGTGTCCTCCACTTGCTCAACACACTCTCCCTGAGCCGCAGGCCCTCAACCCGGTCCATGGTGGTCTCCCGGACGGGTGTTGCTGGGAGGGGCGGGGGGCGAGGATGATCAAGGGTGTTCGGGGGTCCCTTTGATCGCACCCGTTCATGCTGTCATTCCGCGCACGAGCCCATGATCAAACATAAGCAGGCTTGGCACGAGAAAAATCACGGCTGAGATGTTCGTATGAGCAATGCGGGACATGACAATCTTTGAGGAGAAGGGTACTGCGGATTACCGGCGCTAGCCTCGGCATCTCGGCTGGCAGGCGGCCGCCGGTCGCCGCCGGCGCCAAGGGCGAATTCGAGCCTCTCAAGAACACCACCGAGTTAGACGGCACGGTGTACGACCCGGAGTGGTTGGGGTAATCGCCAATTCGCTGGGGACGGCACCGTCGATAGGTTCCCGTCGAGGCGGCCGAGCTTTCTTGTCGAAAGGTGCACTGCGAACGAGTCTCTATACCGCTGGCGCATGCCAGTGGGGCTGCGCACTCACGGACCACTCGGCCCGGCGCGTTTCTCCAGTATCACGATGTGCTCGCCGCGGCTCACCATCGCCACAACTTCGTAACCATCCTCAACAGCTTGGGTCATTTCTCTCTGCATCGTAGAGGTACGGGAGGTTGCCAGGAGCAGATAACGGTACCGGTTGGTCGTACCGGGAGCTTTCTCCATGAGCAGGACGATCTCCCGCGCGCCGAAAGGCTGTTCTTTGGCGATGATGGTCTTGGGCAGCAGGCGAAAGCCTCTAGCTGCGGCGTCGTTCAATTCCCGCTGCATCGTCGAAGTGCGAATCGTGGCGAGCAGGAAGTACTCATAGGGCTGAGGGAGGTTGGGCAGCTTTTCCAGGATCACCACTATCTCGTGTCCGCTGGTGGGCGATCCGACGATGACCCGGTACCCGGCGGCGGCCGCTTCGTCCAATTCTCTCTGCATGGTGTCGGTGCGGGTAGTCGCCAGCAACAGGTAGCGCTGGGTGAGGTCGAGGGTGGAGTCAGCCAGGGTTACACTCACGGGAAGCATAAGAAGAAGGATTGCGAATTGCAGGCCGCGTTTCATCGTTCCCTCCCCCCTTTCGGCCGACCAAGGCTGCTTATGCCGGCCAGTATAGCGCGCGTTGCCACCAGCCTACGCGGCTGGCTCGCTGGAAGTAGCTGGCCCGGCGGCGAGCTGCTTGGCGGCCTCCTTCACCTGCTTCAGATCGAGCTTCCCGCTGCCGAGAAGGGGCAAAGCAGGAATACGAAAGAAATTCTCCCGGCGCGGCACCCAGAGCTTGGGCAGGCCGGAATCGCGCAGGCGCTTGAGCAGCTCGTCCACGCCCACCTCGAGTTCGGTGTGCAGGACGACCAGCCTTTCGCCCTTCTGTTCGTCGGCGACGGAGGTCACCACCAGTTTCGGCTCGAGGCTTCCCAGAACCTTGTGCAGCGCCTCCTCCACCTGCAGGTGCGGCACCATTTCGCCGGCGATTTTCGAGAAGCGCGTCAGCCGATCGGTGATGGTAATGAACCCGTCCTGGTCCAATCGCGCAATGTCGCCGGTGATGTACCAGCCTCCTTCCCGGATGGCCTCGCGGGTCTTTTCCGGGTCGTCAAGGTAGCCCAGCATCACGCTCGGCCCCGCAACGAGCAGCATACCGTCCCGGTCGGGGGGAAGTTCCTCGAAGCTTTCGGCGTTTGCGACTTTCACCGCGACACCGGGAATCGGCCGTCCCACTGTGCCGGGCTTCACGCCTGCCCGCTTCGCGTCCTCTGCGCTAGAGCCCAAAGTTTCTACTGACACGACGGGAGACAGTTCCGTACAGCCATAGCCCTGGAAGAGGTCGCGGCCGAATTTCTCCCGGAAGGCCCGCGCCAGTTCCGGCTTCATCTTCTCTGCGCCCACGATGGCGACGCGCAGTGAGGCGAAATCCTCTGGCGCGCACCGCCGCACGTACTCCCAGACAAACGTGGGGGTACCAACGAGAACGGTGACTCTGTACCTGCGACACAGCTCCCCCACCTTGCGCCCTTCCAGCGGGTTTGTGTGGAAGACCGCGCAGAAACCTGAAACCACCGGGAGCCAGAGCGCCACCGTAAGCCCGAAAGAGTGGAAAAAGGGCAGGATGCCGAGCAGACAGTCGTTGCGGTCCACGTTGATGGCCTGCTGAACACCCTCGATGTTCGAGACGATGTTGCGGTGACTGAGCATGACGCCCTTGGGAATCCCCGTGCTGCCGCTCGAGAATATGACCGTGGCCAGCGAGTCAAGCTTTACCTCGCGGGGCAGCAGCCAGCGCTCCAGGACAAAGCGCGGCAGCAGTCTTGCAGCCAGGGTACACAGAAGCTTGTCAGAGGCAGAAAAGCTCCCGGCGACCTCCTCGACCATCGCCATCCCGGGACGCTGCGCAATGGCGAATCTTTCGAGCAGCTTTTCGGAGGTGAAGATGGTCTTGATCTCGCAGCGCTCGATGGCCGCGGCGAGCGCCTCAGCGGAAGTGGTGTAGTTCAGGTTGACAGGGACGCGCCCCGCCAGGCTGATTCCGAAGTTGAGCAGAGCGCTGGGAACGGAGGGCGGCAACAGGATCCCCACCATCTTTTCCTCGCCGCAGTGCTGGAGCACCCAGCGGCGGAAGAGTATTGTGCCCACCAGCGCCCGGCCGAAATTCAACTCACGCCCGGACGAATCGGCCATGGCCGGACGGCGCCAGTTGCGGCGGGCAATATCGAGGAACAATTGATGCAGAGGTCGCTGAGCGGCGTCGCGGCGGGCGAAGGCTTTCGTGCTCAGCGTCATGAGAGTTTGGTGGACCTCAAAGATGCCCGCATCCGGCGCCAGCGGCCGGCCGATGCTCACCGTCGCGGGGTAGGGAATGCGGCGCGGCCACTTGAAGGAAAACCGCCCGCGCTCGCAGCGAAAGATGTTGCCCCACACGCGGTCGAGATGAACAGGGATGATCGGCACTCTCATCCCCTGCCTGACGTGCTTAAATCCGCGCTGGAAGGGCAGCAGGTTCCCCGCGCGGGTGACGGCGCCTTCCGCGAAGATGCAAACCAACTCACCTTCGCGGAGATACTTTCGTGCCTGCCGCAGCGATTCCACGATTTTCCTTGGCGGGTCTTCTGCCGCCACCGGGATCGCGCCCATCAACTTCGCCAGCCAGTGAATGCCTCGTGCTTCGTAGAAGGGGCGATACATCAGGAAGCGAATCGGTCGCGGCGAACACGCAGCAATCAAGAAGGCATCGATGAAGGAAACGTGGTTGCACACGAGCAAGGCCGGGCCGCGCTGCGGCAGGTTTTCCCGTCCGCGCACCTGGAGACGGTAGAAGGTGTGGGCAAGCAGCCAGAGGCACAGGCGGATCATGAGCTGCTTCCCCCTCTGGATCTCCAGGCCGGCGGCGCGGCAGGGGAGGGGATGGTCAACTCCATTGCGCTGTCGTCGGAAACGCCCACCCCCTGTGCCGCATGCAGGCACATCAAGCCACACCGAAAGAAAAGGCTGACGCAACCTTGGGATAAGTTCCGCATAGTGTTGGGCCTGCGCAGAAACCGCTGGATCTACTTTGCCAAGGCTTTCGCGCCGGGGCATGATGCCGTTTCAACTTCCCAGCGCAGCGCAACCCACCTCGTGCCGAAAGGATGGGCGAGCCACCAGGACGACCGGCCCATGGCGATTGTAAAGCAAGTGAGAGTGGGGCGGAAGTTCCTTCACGACGCATGGCCAACGCGCGGCCTTCGTCGCACCGGCCTTCGCGTTGCCTAGAGGACTGCGCAGAGGGCGACCAAGCGCGCGCTACCTGATTCGCCGCCATTCGTCCATGAAAGCGTCGATATTGTGCCAAGTGCGGGGTGCGTCCACGGTGATGTTGTCCACGGGCGAGAGGATGAAGCCGTCCGGGCCCAGCATCTCCACTGCGTGGCGCACCGCCGCGCGGACCTCATCGTCAGTGCCCAATTCGACCGTCACCGCGCCGGAGACTCCACCCCACAGGCAGATCTGGTCTCCAATCTTCTTCTTGATATGGTTCATGTCGGTGTGCGTGCCTTGGATGGGGTCGATGCCGATCAAGACATCGATTCCTGCCTCCACGTAGTCGTCCAGCATGGGCGCGAGGCCGCTGGAGCAGATGTAACCGAACAGCGCGCCATGCTCGTGCGCCAGCTCCACCTCGGTCTTGAGCCGGGGCAGGATGACATCGCGGTAGAACTTGGGTGTCACAAAGTCGCAGCCTTCATACCAGGCCCGCTTGATAAACAGATCCAGCGACGCTTGCAGCACGGCGGCCATGCGCTGTTTGTTCCAGGCATGGATCATGTCCAAGAGTTCGATGACCAGGCCCGGCTGTTCGTGGGTTAGAACCATCAGGTTCTGAAATCCGCAGAGCCAACTCGCCATGTCCACGCCCACGCCCCATCCTCCCGCTACCAGAACGCCCTGCTCGGCAGCGAAGGCGTGCGCTTTCTGCGCCTCGCGTTCGAACTGCACAAGGTCCACAGGCTCGGGAGGGATGAGTAGGTAGCGCAGGGCCTCCAGTTCCTTGGCCTCGGCGATGAGCGGCTTGAGGGCGCGCGGCACCTGATAGTCGTCTACGAAGGGGATGTGATTGCCGTGGGGCCAGTCCTCCGACCAACGAACACTGGTGGACAGCCTGCCGGCAGGGGTGGTGTATTCCTTGTGCAGGATGGGATTCCCGTCAGGGACATCTTCTCGCCACTCGCGGGTTTCCACCGCAGGATGCAATCGGACCGGCAGGCCCCGCAGGTCGGGATGATCCAAGCGCTCCGGACGCGGGCTGGCGGGAATGAAAAGGAAGGAATCCAGTCCCAGGGCTCGCTCCGCTAAGACCAACTGGTAAAGATCCTCTTTACATTGGCGGCGCAACGCCGTGAAGCTCATGAAGCAGCAGGGCAAGTAATCAGGTTGCTGGTGATTGAGCGCGTGCAGCATCCGCTCTCTGGAACTCAGTGCAGTCATGCGTCAGGCCCCCGTAGCGCCGCCCTTGCTGGGCGGCATGCTCAAGATAAGCAAAATTGCCGGGCTGGAATCCGCCGCTACTTCCCGGCAATTTTCGTGTAGCGGAGTTGCTGCTTGCCGATGTCGCGGGGGTAGACGATCTCCACGTCGGCGATTCTGCCGTTCTTGCCGTAGCGCGGCATAAGGTCGGAATTGATTCCGGTCCAGAATATCGGCAGATCGATTTGCTTGT
>Ga0315285_10003465_pt1 | contig 16426 bp, 13 predicted proteins | sample YL17G09_36_MG_FD_203698 | JGI IMG/M metagenome (GOLD analysis project Ga0315285, IMG submission 203698) | Sediment microbial communities from Yellowstone Lake, YNP, Wyoming, USA - YL17G09_36 | ecosystem: Environmental > Aquatic > Freshwater > Lake > Sediment | place: USA: Wyoming | collected... | reverse complement strand
CACGGCCGCGGCAGGCCTGCAAGGTACTATAAACAATAGAGTTATAAAGGAGCGCTCCCAGATATTGCGGGATTTGGATGCCGAACTGGGCTATAAATTTCGGCAGCAATTTGTCGGCGAAACAGCTGAAATTTTAGTGGAAAATAGCGATGGTCGGTGTAAAGGCAGAAGTGAAAGGTATTTTATGGTCTATCTCGAAAAAACAGGGGAAAATCCGCAAAAAGGCGAATTAGTGAGGGTGAGGTTGATTAAAAATAGTGAAAATGGGCTAATTGGGCAAGTCGGAAATTCGCATCAAACGCGCAAGTTCGTGTAAGAAACATTCGAAACCGGTCAAAAGTTGTAGAAAAATTTGGAAAAATGTATGGAAAAGTGAGAAAAATGTATAGAAACGGTTGAAAATATTGGAAAGTTTTGCACCCCCCCTGCGCATTTGATTGAATTTTAATTAGCCACTGATTGTACAGATTTCACTGATATATTTAGTCATAAAAAAGCACAAAAACACATAGAAAAGTTCAGCTAAAGGTTACCTATATTAACAGGTTTTTTTTGTGCAGAGAAAGAAGTATATTAGTATATGCGTATATGCATACATACTAATGTCATGATCTAATAATCAGAGTTTTTAAAATGAAGGTTTTGAGAATTGGGGATTTGAGAAGTTGGTTTTTTTAGACAGGATGAAAGAGATCCCTCGGCTTGGTTCGACAAGCTCACCACAGGTCGCTCGGGACGCTAAGAGCGTTTTTCGATGATGGCGATTTCCTCGGGGTTAGTTTGTCAGGTGAAGTAATGACTATTACACATTATGAGGCACTTTCTGAAAGCAACTTTGATAAAATTTCAGATACTTTCTCTCCTTTCCCCCAAAGTTCATTTAATGGGACGGAATGGTTCCGAATGTTCATTCCATAATTTAATGGAATAGATTCCTTGCAATTTACAGGGGAAGATACAACCGCAGTAATCAAACCATAAACAAGAGATGCGGGCAGTATAAGTAAATCATTTTCAACTTTTATCATACCTTCATTAGTAAATTTCAGATTTAACGGGAGGTTAGCTTTATGTAACAAACCACATCTAACTGCATGATATAAAATCTGTTCAACAGAACATGTACCATCATTATCTACTTTAATTTTTGGGTGATTATATTTGATTCTAATGTTCTCGATTGTAACGCCACCAAAGGATGATTTGGTAATAAGTTTTAGATTTTTATGTAAGAAGATTTTGTAAGCATCACCTGTTTCACATTTGGGATATTCCTTTTGGGCAGTTGCATCAATTGCGATACTTACTGGAATTAATGCACCTTCAGCATCACCGGCAACCATTTTGTCTATCGCCTCCATAATACGTTTTGAAATACTCATATCTACTCCTCTATGAGAAATATAATCAACTGTTTTCCTCCACGATTTTTATTTCTTCGGGGGTTAGGCTGTATAAATCATAAACGAGGTTGTCGATTTGGGAATCGGTGGCGGTGATTTGGCGCTGGAGCTGGGTTTTTTCGTCAGGGACTTTGGCGGCGGTCAGTTTTTTGTGTAAATCCAACATCCTTTCAACAAGCTTGACCATTTTGTTATGCTTGGCTTTGTCATTCTGGTTTGAGAAATTAATGCGCCTAATTGGTAATTTTTTCAAATAGGGCGAGCTAAATTTATAATAACCGCCAGAGAAGACAGGACTATGAGTTGTTGCATGAAAATTGATTAAAGACGAATTTAATAGGCCAAGAAGGTAACGAATATCTTCTTTCATATCTTTATTTGGAATAATCGAAGTTACACCAGCAGTCCCAGTAACAAAAAGATCACCGGTGCCTAATGTAAAATTTGAATGATTACTTAGGGAAGGAGTAAGGATGTGTGGGTGGGCAAATGAGTCATAAGAATCTAAATACATCATGCCATACCATTTGCCAGAAAGTTCTTCTGCTCCTTTACCGAACCAGACTCTCTGAGCAAGTTCAGTTTTATTTTCAAAAAGCAGATTGTAAACATTTGCACGTTTTCGAAGCTCCGCTTCCGTCAAGATTACAAATTCGCCATTTTTTACTTTATAGGGGAAAATCAAAAGCTTAGGGTCAGTATAAACCACGTAGCGGCGGATATTTCGACCTCTAAAGACTTGGTGCAAAAGCTCAGTTTCTAAACTCTGATCTTTCGCAGCAGTACTATCCAACATAAGCAAACGGTCTGCGCCACTCTGGACACCGGTTCCAAAGCGTGCTGTTATTTCCTCAAGGGATTTCCCTACTGTTTCTATCTTTTCAAACAGTCTGCGAATACTTTGTTCCTCAAAATGCCATGTATCTGATAGGAACGCAGACCAAGGTACTTCAAACTCTTGAACAATTTCAAGTCCCTCTTTCGCTTTTGCATATTTTGGATTCACCCCAGAGTACTTCTGCAAAAACAAAATACAGGAGTAGTTTGTTGCCCCTGAAAATATCTGCTCATCGCCAAAATCCACTATACTACGTATGTACTTTGACTTTGATAAAGAAGAGCGAAGGCTAGACGCTGCTCTGGTGTGAAAAAGCTTGTTAGGCACAATCATTCCAAACAAGCCCACATCCGAAAGCAAAGACAATCCCTTTTCAACAAAAATGTAATACATGTCAAATTTTCCGTAGGCGGACGTGAATTTCTTCCTTAGATGGTCCAAACTGTCCATCATATAATAGCCTGCCATGAGCCACGGTGGATTACCGATGATGGTGTCGAAGCCGGGGGTTTTGCGCTCGAAGATTTGAGGAAATTCTTTTTTCCAGTCAAAGGCGTTTATTTTTTGCTGAAGTTCTTCATCTGAGGAATCAATATCAGGGTTATCAAAGAAATCCGGGCCGATGAGGGAGTTGCCGCACTTGATATTATTTCCCAAATCCGGCAGTGCCCTTTCGTGAAAGAGGCGATACTGGTTTTCGAGGGTCTGGGAGTTTTCACCTTCGAGGACTTTTAATAGGAGTGAGAGTTTGGTTACTTCGACTGCCTGGGAATCGATATCCACACCGAAGATGTTATTTAGGAGGATTTTCTTTTTCTCAGCGATGGTAAGGAACCACTGGCCGCCTCGGCCTTGATAGATTTGCTTTGTATATTTAGCAGGGTTGCTTTCAACATACCAATCGCGGATGTAGTTTAATAGATAAGTATATGCACCGAGCAGAAATGAGCCGGAGCCGCAGGCGGGGTCAAGGATTTTTAGATTTTCAATCTGTTTTGGGGTTTTGTCTTCGAGGAGTTTGCCGACGGTATTTTTGACGATGTAGTCAACGATATAATCCGGGGTGTAATAGATGCCGCCTGCTTTTTTGACTTCGGGTTTTGGTTCGATTTTTACATGACGGGCAGGGCTAACTAAGATGACTTTTCCGAGGAATTGCTCATAGACGTTGCCGAGGATTTCAGCGGGCAGGACGGAAAATTCGTAAGGGCTTTGGGGATAGTAGAGATTATGCAGAATCCATTTTAGGTCTTTGTCATCGATAATAAGGTTTAGCGTAAGTTTATCAGGCGGTTCGGCTCTATCTGTTTCATCGGTAAAATGGAATAGGCCTGAGTTGTATATCTGGTCGGCTTTCTCGAATATTTCGCAAAGGCGAAGGTAAGTCCGGTCGCCAGCGCTTATTTTTAGCAGCTGACCGTAGTTCTCTATGCCACGGTCTTCGCACATTCTCAGAAATAGGATTCTGTCGATAGTTCGCTGGACAGCGAAATTTAGTTCGCGAATGGATAGTGTTCTATTCCTTAAAGCAATAACTTTGGCGAGGATTTGGCGCCAGTTTTCGATTTCGGCGAGGAATTCGGTGTCGACGGTAGTGGTGCCGCGTTTTCCTTTTGGGGAGACAGCGAATTTATCGAATGAGCCCTTCAGGATGGCCTCTTTACTGAAGACGTCAGCGATTTCGTTCCACTTATCGATGTAATCCTTACAGGTTAGAAACATAATACGAGCGGTGGATGCGCCATCTGTTTGTTTTGGGCGCATCTGGCAGTCATAGACAGCAAATTCTTCAAAATCGGTGAGGATTGAGACGGGCAGTTTTGCGCTCCAAGCATAGCGGCGTAACTGGTAAGCCGGGTGCGGATCACCTCCTATATTGATAGATGGTTTTTTAGCTTCGAGGAAGAATTTGCGGACTCCGCCGATGCGGAAACTATAATCCGGCGCCTTGGTGGCAGTGCCTACTTTTACGGCATCTTCATGTATAACCTCTTTGTAAGCCTGTGCGTAGCCTTGTTTGTTCGATACGTCCCAGCCGAGTTCTTCGAAAAATGGGTCGATGAATTCTCTGCGAAGCTGGGTCTCATTATATTGTTGTGAGTGATATGTTTCGATGTTGCGGTCGAAAGTTTCGACAAGCTCTATAATTCTGGGAGGCGTGCTACTCATCTAGTGCTTTTTCCATTTATTAAAACACAAAAAGACACAAACTGACAAAATACTATCAAGATAGTTGATTAATGTCAACAACCCCCCAAAACGATAACTCTCTCGAACTAAGATTAGTTAATTTATTTTCTGGATCCCAGATAAAGGAGTTCTGGGATCTGCGCTGCGCTACGAGAGGAAAGTCCAATGAAAAATGCGGTTTTGGGTTAGTTTAAAACGACGACTGGATCCCCGCCCGTCGTTCGGAATATCAACCTCGAAAACATCACCGGCAAGAAAAGTGCATACGCATTGCTCCTTAACGGTTATGAGCATTCGCCGATAACAGAGTTGTCAATAACACTGTTGACGAGCTATCTACTGTAGGTAGCTCGAGTGATAACTGAAGATAATCAGGATTAGGCTGCCATTTAGAATGTCGAGCAAAATAATGCTGGACAGGAAAGTGAAAAAAAGGTAAAAATGCAGTGATTGGTGATTAGTAAATGGTAATTGGTAATTACCAGTATCCAGTTACCAAATACCAAAGGTTATATGTAATGAAGAAATTAGTTATATTGCTTTGCTTGGCTGTGGCAATGAGAATACGCCGGGACAGATTTGTCTCGACACTGCAAAAATAATAAAAAACGTATCGCTAAACGATAAAGCAATACCATTCGAACAATCTTCGCAAAAAGTAAAAATATATTACGCCCATAGTAAAACAGCAGACCCAATCACAATAAAGATATTCTGACGGAGCGGAAAAACTTTTTTAAAAGGAGGTCGATATGATGTCTGTAAATCGTGTATTACTGTGCATTTCTTTCCTGGTATTTTTTACAGTTTTTTCAACCGGAAAAGCAAATGCTCAGGAACAGGCGCTTGATGACTTCGAAACACTCGAAGGCTGGAAGACGATTGTTTCCGACGGCGTTACGCTCAACATTGCCTCGGATAAGGGCTTCAGCGGTAACGCAATACGGCTCGATTTCAACTTTGTCGCCGGTGCAGGCTATGCAATCATTCAAAAACGTATTCCCATCAGTCTGCCCGACAACTACCGTTTTACTTTTTACCTGCGGGCTGATGCGCCGGTCAATAACTTTGAGTTCAAACTTTTAGACCCGACCGACAATGTATGGTGGAACAAAAAGGTTAATGTGGAGTTTCCGCACGACTGGCAGAAAACAGTCATCAGGAAACGCAACATTTCCTTTGCCTGGGGAACCGACAACAGACCGCTCAGGAAACTCGACCGCATCGAATTTGTCGTTTCAGCAGGCAAAGGCGGCAAAGGTTCGATATACATAGACAATTTGACCATAGAGCCTATTGACAAATCAAATAACAACGCACTTCCTGTCGCTGCCGCCTCTTCTGCTGCAAAAAATGCGAGCCCGGAAAATGCGATTGACAGCAATCTTCAAACGGTATGGCGAAGCAGTCCGGGCAAACGCCAGTGGTTTCTGCTTGATTTTAAAAAGGCCGCAGAATATGACAGCATAGTCATCAACTGGGACGATGCCTATGCGGCAGATTATCAGGTGCTGACTTCAAACGATGGTCAAAATTTCGACACGGTTTTTCACGTACGAAATGGAAACGGCCAGAGAGACTATATCTATCTGGGCGAGTGTGAATCGAGATACCTCAAGCTCATTATGAATTCAGGCCCCCAAAAATATTACGGCATCTGCTCACTTGAGGCAATACCGACAGATGCAAACTCCACACTGAACAAACTGTATGAAAGAATTGCCGCCGATGCCCCTGGCGGACATTTCCCGAAGTATTTCGATAAAAAACAGACATACTGGACGGTTGTAGGGCCGGAAGGGAACAGCAAAAAAGCACTCATAAACCAAGAGGGCGCAATCGAAATCGACAAGGCAGGATTTTCTCTTGAGCCATTTCTGTTTGTCAACAATCATCTTATTACATGGGCTGATGTCTCGACAGCTCAGTCGCTGGAGAACGGCTATCTGCCGATTCCATCGGTTGTCTGGCAGCACAAAGACATTGAGCTTAAAGTTACGGCATGGGCAGCAGGAAAACCGGGGGCGTATTCTCTTTTCTCGAACTATCGGGTCTCGAATCCGACTGAGCGGACAGTCCGCGGCACATTTTTTCTGGCGATAAGGCCTTTTCAGGTACTTCCGCCATCGCAGTGGCTGAATCTCGTTGGCGGCACAACTAAAATAAAAAACATCAATTTTGACGAAGGCAAAGTCTTTGTTGACGACAGGTCGATAGTGCCGCTCGCAAAACCAGACAGGTTTATCACGGCAGAATTCGCAGATGGAGATATCACTGAATATCTAACCTCCTCAAAAACACCCGCCGGCAGCAACATTTCTGACGAAACCGGCCTTGGCTCTGCCGCTTTAGGATACAGCTTTAAGCTGAAACCAAAACAGTATATTGATATAGTTTTTGAATCGCCGTTCGATGGCGCATCTCAATTACAGCAGGTGGCTGCGGACGAGCGAATGGCTTTTGCCAGGCGAACGTTCGATGACGCAAAAACATCATGGCAAGGCAGGCTCGACAGAATCGATATCACGCTTCCTGCATCGGCGCAGCAGATTGTTCAGACTCTCAAGACGAACATCGGATATATCCTCATTTGTCGAAACGGCGCCGCTATTCAGCCTGGCGCCAGGACGTATGACCGTTCATGGATTCGTGATGCCTCTTGTACATCGGCAGCGCTTCTGCGAACTGGAAACTCGGAGGAAGTGCGTGAATTTATCGACTGGTACGCCGAGTATCAGTACCCAAACGGCAAAATACCCTGTGTGGTCGATTGGCGAGGAGCAGACCCGGTTAATGAGTACGACAGCACGGGGCAATTCATTTACGTAACGGCGGAACACTTTCGGTTTACACATGACAGGGCGCATTTACGAAAAATGTTCCCAAAAATTATTAAAGCTGTCGAATACATAGAATCTCTGCACAATGAACGCAAAACAGAACTTTATCTTTCAGGAACTCCGGAGCAGCAGGCGTGCTATGGATTAGTGCCGGAATCCATCAGCCACGAAGGATATTCCGCCAAACCGATGCACTCGTACTGGGATAACTTCTATATCATAAAAGGACTCAAAGATGCGGTGGAGATAGCTAATGCGCTCGGCGAAAAACAACTTGCTGGGAAATGGGCTAAACATCTCGAAGAATCTCAGGGAAATCTGTACGCCTCGATGCGGAAGGCGATAGCGAACAAGGGGATTAACTATATTCCGGGCTGTGTCGAGCTTGGCGACTTTGATGCAACATCAACGGCCATCGGCATCTTTCCCTGCGGTGAACTTAATTGCATACCGCAGCCGTTTCTGAATAATACCTTCGATAAATATTTTGACCATTTCACTAAACGACGGGACGGCAAAATAGAATGGAAAGATTATACGCCCTATGAAATTCGCATTATCAGTGCGTTTATCCTTATGGGAGACAGGGAAAGAGCCAATGACCTGCTTAACTATTTCCTTAAAGACCGCCGGCCTCTGAGCTGGAATCACTGGGCAGAAATCGTCTGGCGGGACCCCAATGAATCTAAATTTATCGGTGATATGCCTCATACATGGGTCGGCTCAAGTTATATAAACGCCATAAGGACGATGTTTGTATATGAACAGACTGCGGACAGTGCGCTCGTTATCGGCGCAGGGATACCTGAAGAGTGGCTGAAGGAAAAAGAAACAATTGCCATCAGAAATTTCCCAACATATTATTGCACATTCAGTATGTCGATGCAAAAAGCTGACAACAGTGTAATCGTTGACATTCAGACGAAAAACAAGGTTTTGCCCGTTAAGGTCGTATTGAAATCGCCATTGGCAGCGCCGATTAAAAGCGTTGTGGTCGATGGAAAAACAATAACATCTTTTACGCCTGACGAGGTGCTGATTGATGATATTCCATCCCGGGTGGTTATTTACTATACTAAAAACACAGGAGATATTTTATGAAAAAAAATAATTTATGTATCTGGGGTTTGATTATGATATTCGCTTGTGGAGTTGCCTATGGAAAGAGCAATGCTGTATGCTCAAAACAAGACGAGATGTATTTGCGCGAAATCCTTCAACAGAGGGGAATCGTGGCTGCTTGTTACACCTAATCAAGGAAAAATCGATAAAGAGCAGCGAGTGTTGGTAAGCGTAGACTGGCAGAAGGCACCGGCCGGAAAGCAGAGCGCTGCGATTACTATAACCGGACCAGATAACAAACAGGTCGTTATTCATGCTCCCATTAACAATCCTGCATCTCCGAAACCAGAGCAGGTCACCGGTTTTGTCGAGAGCAACGGCTACGTTTCTATAGAGGCCGAGCATTATTCCCGCGCAATCAATGCAGAACCAATCAAATGGCTGCGTATCCCTGATTTAAGCCGAACACTTTCCGGAATGACCCCTGTGCCAGTAACAGCTCAAAGTCAGAAACCTGAAGGAGATAGTCCCCGCTTAGAATACCGTATGTATCTTCTGGAAGTACCCTCCAACCTGGAATCAAGCGGTAAGTGATAATATTAAAGTGATGAGCTCTGAACACCTCCTCAAAAAGCCAGGTGAGCATGTTTTAAAATTCTGGATGGTTGACCCGGGCATCGTGCTGCAGAAACTCGTCGTAAATACAGGCGGTGTTAAGCCGAGCTACCTTGGCCCGCCCGAAAGCTATCGCAGCGGCGGTTCAGTTTCCTCGCTCGAAGGTTGTTCCCGTTGAAAGTGGCGTTGCCGGTTCAGGTGCTTTCGTCACCGGCAACTACCGCAACCTGTTCGTTGAAGCTGAGAAGCTGACTTCTCACCGACATGAAGAACCGGACGCTTATTATGGGAGAATTTCATACCTACGACCCGCTTAGTATGCGCTCTTTACAAAAGCTGTTGGGCTCAAAGGTCACAGGTTCATATCGGGTGAAATTAAGGGGGCAAAAGAGATAACTTCCTGCTACAAGAGAAGTTATCTCCAGGTCTTAATAGCGGGGGCAGGATTCGAACCTGCGACCTCCGGGTTATGGGCCCGACGAGCTACCAGACTGCTCTACCCCGCGATCGTTCTCGTATTTCGTATTTCGTCGCTCGTATCTCGTAGCAAATATAAAATAACGTAAGGAGCATTTTTTATCAAGAGGCCAAGGTGAAATTATAAATTTTCACGGATTTTAACAGCGATTTGCTCGATTTTTCCTTTCTCATATCTATAAGCCGGCCAGCGGTCAAAGACACCATCGCCGGTATTACGAGGGATTATATGAAAGTGCAAATGCTCGACGAGCTGGCCAGCCGCCCTGCCGTTATTGCACAATACATTATAGCCCTGAGAATTCATCGCACCTACTACGGCTGCGGCGATTTTGCCGAGATGTGAAGCAACCCGGCCTAAAATTTCAGCAGGACATTGATGTAATTTTTCAAAGTGCTGCTTAGGAATCACCAAAGTGTGGCCATCGCTTATGGGGCCGATATCCAAAAAAGAAAGAACAACATCGTCTTCATAAATTTTCGTAACCGGAATCTGTCCGGCCACCATTTTACAAAATACACAACCATTTACGCTCATTCTATGCTCATAGTCTAAATAATGAGTTACTGCTGTTTGCTGGATTCGTCCGCCTTGCTTTTGGCCTCGGCAGTTTCTTTTTTAGCCTTTTTACGAGAAGCTTTTTTGGCAGCAGCTTTGGTTTGTTTTTTTGTGCTTTTGTCCTGGCCTACGAGCTGCAACAAGACGAGCCGGCTGTTATCACCCAATCTTCTCAGAGACAGACGGATAATTCTTGTATAACCGCCTGGTCTGTCAAGGTATCGAGGGCCAAGCTCGCTGAACAATTTTCCGATTATGGTGCCCTTGCTGACAGCTTTGCCATCTTCATAAGCTATAATATCACGATTGCCAAGCAGCATAATGGCTCGACGTCTGGCAGACAATGTACCTTTCTTAGCCAGTGTAACTAACTTTTCGGCAAAGGCTTTTACCTCTTTGGCCTTTTCGGGTGTTGTTGAAACCGTTTCGTGCTGGATGAGTGAAGCGACAAGATTTCGGCGCATAGCCAAACGATGCTCGGCTGTTCGACTTAACTGACGCCCTGCTATTCTATGACGCATACGCCCAAACCTCTCTTATCTGTTACTACCGTCTGCAACTGTTATTAAACTAAACCACTCAAACTAATCATTTATACCTGTCATTCCCAAAGATAAACCGATATCCGCAAGTTTTCTTTTGACCTCCCGCAAACTCGTTTTACCGAAGCTGCGAACATTCAGTAAATCAGCTTCTGTCTTTTTCACCAGTTGGCCGACTGTTCCGACCTTTATTGACTCAAGACAGTTGCTAACCCTCACTGATAACTCCAATTCCTGAATAGGAATACTTAGTTTTTTGGTTAATTCCTCATCCACCGCTTCTTCCAATACTTCCTCCAGAACGATTTGCTCGGCAACGGTTTCCTCTCCAAGCTCGAAATACTGGACGAACGGATTGATGTGCTTACGCAATATTTTGGCGGCCTCTACCAGCGCCATATCCGGAGTAATTGTTCCATTGGTCCAAATTTCCAGAATCAGCTTGTCATAATTGGTTCGCTGGCCGACGCGTGTGTCTTCAGTTGTGTAGCGAACTCTTGTAACCGGCGAATATACCGCATCGATCAATATTCTGCCGAGTTCCTGCTCAAATCTGTCTGCGGCGGCGATTCGTTCTGAAGCCGGTAAATAACCGCGGCCTTTCTCAACTACCATTTCCATTTCAAAACTCACATCTTCAGTCAAAGTGGCTAACACCATATCTTTGTTTATCAGTTCTATGGCCGGGTCTGCAACTATATCGGCTGCCGTTACAACTCCGGCTTTGTTTGCCGAGACTTTCATTACCTTTGGACCTTCATCGTGGAGCCGAACAATAAGACTCTTGACATTCAAAACTATCTCAGTGACATCCTCCATTACGCCCTCCAAGGAGGTAAATTCATGGTCGGCACCTGTCACTTTAATGGATGTTACAGCACTACCTTCCAAGGAAGAAAGTAATACGCGTCTTAAGCTGTTACCGACAGTGGTGCCAAAACCACGTTCGAAAGGCTCGATGAAGAATCGGCCGTATTTATCGCTTGACACTGCTGTATCTCGTTCAACATGAGTCGGCAACTCCAAACCACGCCATGTAACTCGCATATATACCTCCTTAACGTCTATTAACAATTCACTATCGACCAGCAAAATCTAAAATCAAAAATAGTCAATCCGGTCCCCAAGCACCTTATCCGGTGTTTGGGAACCCTCTTCAAATACTACCTTGAACAGAACTCCACAATCAACTGCTCCTGAACAGGAATCTGAATATCATCTCTGGTGGGTAGTGCAACAATTGTAGCTTCGGGCTTTTCACTATCCACCTGCAACCAACTCTGTGTGGTAAAGTTTGGGTTACTTTCCAATTGTCCTTTTATCTTCTTTTTGCTTTTTTCGGAACCCTTGACCGTTATCTTGTCGCCGACTTTTATAGTATAATCGCCGATATTAACTTTGCGTCCTTTCACATAAATATGGCCGTGTGTAATAATTTGTCTGGCAGCCTTGCGTGACGGCGCAAAATTCAACTTATACAGCACATTATCCAAACGTCTTTCCAACAATTGCAGCAGAATTTCACCAGTATTACCCTTCATCCGCTCAGCTTCGTGGAAATACCTCATAAACTGTCGCTCCAGAAGGCCGTAATACCTTTTGACTTTTTGCTTTTCACGCAACCGAACACCATATTCGCTTGCTCTGCCTCTGCGCCAACTGTGCATACCGGGACTTAAATTGCGCTGTTTTTTTTCGACCGGGCACTTGGCCGTCTCACACCTGACGCCCTTGAGCATCAGCTTCATTGCCTCACGACGACAATATTTACAAGATGAACCAAGATAACGTCCCATCTTTTTTATCTACCTCCAAAAACATTCGCTGGGTACCCCATTTTACAACCAAGCCACAAAATGAAAACACGTTTTGGCACCCTTTTGCTTTATACTCGTCTTCGCTTCGGTGGTCGACAACCATTATGTGGAAGCGGAGTGACATCTTCTATCGAGGCGATGCGCAATCCAGCCTGCTGCAGGGCTGAGATGGCAGATTCACGACCCGAACCAGGACCCTTAACCCTAATTTCAATCTCGCGCACACCGTTACGCATAGCAATACCGGCGCAACGTTGCGCAGCCTGCTGCGCGGCAAAAGGGGTACTTTTGCGCGAGCCCTTGAAACCAACACAGCCCCCTGAACCCGAGCAAATTGTGTCACCATTGGGGTCTGTAATTGTAATCAACGTATTGTTGAACGTCGCCTTTATGTGCACTATAGCCCTGGCGATATTCTTCTTAACTTTTCGTTTTGCAATCTTTGGCATTATTAGAAAAATCTCCAAATAACAAAACTATCAATTTTTAGCAGCGAAATTGAGCTCTTATCGTTGTTCCTTCACACCCTTCTTGCCTGCCACCGTCTTTCTGGGGCCTTTGCGAGTTCGTGCATTAGTCTGAGTGTGCTGGCCCCGAACAGGCAAACCTTTTCTGTGTCGAATGCCTCTATAACAGCCTATATCGCGCAATCGAGCGATATTTTGAGAGGTCTGCCTGCGAAGCTGGCCTCCCACGATGTAATTGTGGTCAATAATCTGAGTTATTCTGCTAAGCTCGTCTTCACTGAGTTTGCCGGCCTTGGTGCTTTTTTCGATCTTGGCCTCCTTCAAAATCATTACCGAAGTATACCGGCCTATACCATGAATATAAGTCAATGAAATCCATATGGATTTGTCATTAGGAATATCAACACCTGTTATACGGGGCATATCAGCTCCTTTTCATATCCGGCCCGACGATACAATCCTTCGACTCCGCTCAGGATGGTGAGCGAAGTCGAACCATTAACCCTGGCGTTGTTTGTGTCTTGGGTTGGTACAAATCACCCGCACAACGCCTTTGCGACGAATAACCTTGCAATTCTCACATATACGCTTTACAGAACTTCTAACTTTCATTTTTTGCAATCTACTTTCGTATCCTATATCTCATTTAGGACACACTTCTCAATTTCGCAGAACTATTCGGCCTCTATTCAAATCATACGGTGACATTTCAACTGTAACGGTATCACCCGGCAAAATCCGAATAAAATGCATCCGCATTTTACCCGAAACATGCGCCAAAATCCTGTGGCCGTTTTCCAATTCCACATTAAACATTGCATTCGGCAACGCATCAATCACTGTGGCCTGCAATCTTATTGTGCCCTTTCCTGCCATAGGCATCTCCGAAGCTAAAAGCTGGAAACTTTTGAATTCAAAGTTCCGCAGCTTTTCGCTTTTCCGCCACACTTCTGGCGGATTCTGCTTTCATTACTTTACAGTCAGCACTTCACAACCATTTTTCACTATTGCAATTGTATGCTCAAAATGAGCCGAGCATTTTCCATCCTTTGTTACCACTACCCATCCGTCTTTCAGTGTTCGCACATCACTGGTGCCGGCATTAATCATCGGCTCCACTGCCAAGACCATACCTTCAGTCAGAATAATATCACATCTGAGCAACTCATCACTGACAAAGTTGGGGACTCTGGGCTCTTCGTGCATTTTTCCACCAATGCCGTGCCCAACAAAATCCTTTACTACCGAAAAGCCGGCTGATTCAGCATAATCCTGCATTTCGGCGGCTATCCGGCTCCATTTGACACCCGGTTTCGCTCGAGCTATCGCAATATCGAGAACATGCTTAGTCACGTCTATAAGTTTGCGCTTATCCTCAGAAATCTGGCCAACAGCGACCGTAACAGCAGCATCTCCACAATAGCCATCGAGTCTGGCGCCAAAATCAATGCTGAGGATATCACCATCCTTAAGCATAACGGTCTCGGAAGGAATTCCATGGACGACCTGCTCATTTATCGAGGCGCAAACGCAGGCTGGAAACGGAACGCGAGCATAAGGACTACGTACACCCTTAAACAAAGCCACTGCCCCGGCTTCAGTTGTAATTTGCGAAGCTACGCTGTCCAACCAGGCAGTAGTTACTCCCGGTTCTGCAACCTCTTGTAATTTTGAAAGAACATCGGCTACAACAGCACCTGCTTTACGAATCAACTCAATTTCTCTTCGGCTGCGAAGCGTTATAGCCATTTAATTTCGTATCTCGCCTCACATTTGGGCTCCCCCTAAGGGGGGTCCCTCACTCTTTGGCGAGGGTATCCAAATTCTCGAACAGTAAAGCGGTTACCTCATCGACATCTTTGTCAGCGTCAATATCATAAACAGTATTGTTTTTCCTATAGTAATCCACCACTGGCTCCGTCTGCCGGTGGTATGTCTTAAGCCGATTCGTAACTACTTCAAGACTGTCATCTGACCTTTGAATAAGGGTGGCGCCATCGTTATCACATATTCCTTCGACCTTCGGCCTTAGGTTTTCAATGTGATAAACCGCACCACACTGAGAACAGCTTCTTCTACCGGTCATTCGCTCAGCTACTATCCGGTCATCTACCTTTAAGTTTAAAACAGCATTTATTCTTTTGCCGTTACAAGCCAACGATTTGTCAAGCCTGTCGGCCTGATTAACGGTTCTGGGAAAACCATCCAGCACGAAACCGGCCTGCGGTGTCTTTTTAATCGCACCAGCCATCATTTCAACTATTACTTCATCCGGCACAAGCTCACCTGAATCCATATAACCCTGGGCACATCTACCCAGTTTGGTTCCTGCGGCCCTTTCTTGTCGCAAGATGTCTCCGCTGGATAAATGGAGCAGACCATATTTTTCAACAATGCGCTTACACTGCGTTCCTTTGCCCGCACCTGGAGCACCCAACAAAACTATCCTCACGCATAGGCTCCTTTAATTCTGCCGGTTTCACTAAAACCATCGTAGCTGCGCATCAAAAGGTTAGCCTCGATTTTCTGCACCATGTCCAGCGAGACACTGATAACTATCAATAAGCCGGTGCCACCCAAGAAAGATGCTATTCTCCAATCAACTCCTAATAATATTGTAACCACCGACGGCACAACGGCAATTATGGCTAAGAATGCAGCTCCAAAATAAGTGATTCTGGTCATTACCTTTTCCAAATAGTCAGCGGTTCTGCGCCCCGGGCGAAGTCCTGGGACGAAGCTGCCTGAATCCCGCAAATTTTTGGCCATTTCCTTCGGCTGAAACTGTATTGTTGTCCAAAAGTAAGCGAATAAGAATATCAATAACATATACAAGACATTATAGGTATAAGCACCAGGACCCAAAGCATTCTGCAAACTCTGAAGAAATACTGAAGCCGGGAACATGTTTGTCAACTGGCCAACAACTACCGGAGGGAACATCATAAAACTCGATGCGAAAATTATCGGCATCACTCCACCGTGATTAACCCTAAGCGGCAGATAATGTCTTTGGCCGCCATACATTCTACGACCACGCATCTGCTTTGCCTGCTGAATAGGTATTCGGCGCTGGCCTTGAGTTATTAGTATGGCCCCCGCAACAACGAACACAAACGATGCAATCAAGAACAATACCTTTGCCGGACCTATGGTTCCGGGCGGTGCACCGACGCTGAAGTCAACATTCTGCCAAAGCGTCTGGATTGCCCAGGGCATTCTGTCGATAATGCCTGCCATAATTATCAAACTGATACCATTACCTATGCCGTATTCGTCTATCTGCTCGCCGAGCCACATCAGGAAGATGGTACCGGTCGTCATACTAACAATGCCCATTATCATAGCCTGGGTGTACATACCGGCATAGATATAGGCCCCCAACCCAAACAGCCTCATATACATTATCGCCTGAAAAACACATACCGGCACCGTCAGGTAGCGTGTGTACTCCTGTATCTTTTTATAGCCGGTTTGGCCCTCCTGGCGTAACTTTTTCAAGGCTGGAACAACCTCGGCCAGCAGCATAAGGAAAATCGATGCCATAATATAGGGCATAATTCCCAGGCCAAACAAGCTACTATGGCTCAAGGTCCCACCTGTGAACATTTGGAGG
>Ga0315285_10003463_pt1 | contig 16430 bp, 17 predicted proteins | sample YL17G09_36_MG_FD_203698 | JGI IMG/M metagenome (GOLD analysis project Ga0315285, IMG submission 203698) | Sediment microbial communities from Yellowstone Lake, YNP, Wyoming, USA - YL17G09_36 | ecosystem: Environmental > Aquatic > Freshwater > Lake > Sediment | place: USA: Wyoming | collected... | reverse complement strand
GTTGCGGAACTTGCCAGCAACAACTACAGCCGCTTCACGGTCGATGTGCGCACTTTGGCAAAACCCCACCCCGACTATTCGCTGGGCCACCCGCAGTGAAGCAATCAGCGTAGTGCGTCTGCCGGCGCAACCTCGCCGTTTCCTCACGACGACTGCATCAAGATCAAGCCATGCAGGTATATAAGGGTGCCGGCGTATCAAGATCCGGGCTGAGGGCTGTAGGCTGACGCCGACTGCGGGGATTCCGGCCGACAGCCCACGGTCGAATCCCGCTGCAATCGCGATGATGCGGTCTTCGTAGCGCTTCAGAGAACGCTTTACGGCACCCTCCGGCCTTTGTTTTTTAGCCAGAACACGATGCCTGAGGAGATCGTGGAGCGTTTCGCTTTTTCTGGCGTCTATGGCACCCTGCTTGGAGATCTTCGTGCCCTTGGTGCCTCTGTGTTTCACCTGGCGGTTGCGGCGCTAGCCGCTCTATGGGATCTGCCGCGCCGGGGGTCAGAAACGGTACAGGTACGAGATTTTGGCGAAGAATTGGCGGTCGGCCGGGTACTGCGCCTCGGTCCGAATGCCGGACAGCAGCTCCTGCCGGACCGGCCCGATCAGCCGGGCGCGCCCCTCCCGGATCAGCTCCGCCAGCTCCTCCCGAACTGCGCGTTCCCCTGCGGTTAGCTGCCCGGCTTGCCGGCGGAGCGCAACCGACCAAACGGAAGTGTCCACCAGTACCATCATGTGCGTCTCCGGCCTCGCTGCTGTTTATAGTCGTAGGTAGGGGCATACTCGATGGTCCCAAATCGTTTGATCAGCCGGAGTTGCCTGCGGCGGCTCACGTACTCTTCCAGGGCCGCGGTCACCGCTTCCTTTTTCGTTCTGTGGCCTCCGATGCGGCGCGCCTGCGCGATCAGTTTGTCGTCCAGAGCCAGATTTGTCGCCATTTCTCGCACCCCCAAACGTGATTCTACACACACCAATGTGTAGGAACAAGTGTCGAGCTGCGACTGCCGGACGGCTTCCCGCCAGTTCACTCAGTCGCAGATTCCACGGGTCAGGGCGCGCTGGTTGCGGCATAATCGGTGGAATCGTCGAAAGGAGAGACCGATGAAACGGACCACAAACGATGCGGGCATGAATCGCAGGGAATTTCTATCAGCCACCGCTGCCGTGGCCTGCGTGTCCCTTTCCCAAGCCGCCTTCGGCCAGGAGCTGCCCGGCGAGCAACTTCGGCCAGCGGGGATGCTCGGCAAGCTGCGCAAAGCGGAGGGCGAGACGCCCATTGCCGGCGCAGCCTGGTACGTGGCCGAAAGCGAGGGCGACGGCCTGCGCTACACCTTTCCCGCCGGCGCGTTGGCCAAAGCCAAATACCTGGCGGCCGACATGCTCCTGGACGGCGCCACGCTGGTGGTCTTCTCGCTGCGCCTGCAGGAGGGCGAAAAGGGCCGCGCCTTCCGCTTCAACTTCGGCGGCCTGAATCAGTGTTCCTTCCGCCTGCGCATGGACCTGGCGCTGGTGGACCAGAACCGCTGGCTGGTGGAGCGCGAGGGCGCGCTGCTGAAGCCAATGTGTGGCGGTGACCGCGTGGACCTGGAGAAAGTGGAGCGCATCACCCTGGCGGTGACCCGCAAGAGCGCGGCGCCGGCCCGCTTCTGCATGACCGCCCTGCACGCCGCGCCCGCCGAAGTTCCCAGGCTCGAGAAGCCCATCCTGCCCAAGGGCCTGCTCATCGACAAGTTCGGCCAGAGCACGCTGCACGATTGGCCGGGCAAGACGCGCGCCGAGGAAGAGCTGAAACAGCGGATCCAGGAGCAGCTCCTGTCGGCGGCGAAGCAGGAATGGCCCGCCGCTTTCTCGCGCTGGGGCGGATGGAAAGCCAAGAAGATCGGCGAAGCCACCGGCTTCTTCCGCAGGCACCATGACGGCCGGCGCTGGTGGCTGGTGGACCCCGACGGCTATGCCTTCTGGTCGGCCGGGGTGGATTGCGTCCGGGTGGACACCGACGCGCGCTACGACGGGCTGGAGACGGCGCTGGCCTGGCTCCCCGATCCGGCCGGCGAATTCGCCGACATCTACGGGGCGCGGCGCGGCCGCGCCGGCAAATCCGTCAACTTTCTTGCCGCCAACATGATTCGCGCCTTCGGCGCCGCCGGCTGGCGCGACAAGTGGGCCGCCGTGGCGCTGGCGGAAATCAAGCGCCTGCGGTTCAACACCGTCGGCAACTGGTCGGACTACGAATACGCGGGCAAGGCGCGCTTCCCCTATGTCCGCCCCTTGAGCTTTCGGCCCAGCCGCAGCCGGCTGGTGTACCGCGATTTCCCGGACGTCTATCACCCCGAATTCGAGCGCGACGCCGCCGACTACGCCGGCCAGTTGAAAGACACGGCCGCCGATCCCGCCCTGGTCGGCTACTTCCTGATGAACGAGCCTACCTGGGCGTTCTCTTCCGAGCTGCCGGCCGCCGGCATGCTGTACAACACGGAAGAATGCGCCAGCCGCGGCGAGTTGGCTGGGTTCCTGAAGCGGAAGTACGCGGACGATGCCGCGCTGTCGGCCGCCTGGAAAATGCCCGCGGGTTTCGACAAGGTGGCAAAAGGGAAGTGGAGCGGCATCTTCAGCCCGGAAGCCGTGGCCGACCTGCGGGAATTCAGCGCGCGCATGGTGGAGCGCTACTTCGGCGCGCTTTCGCGGGCCTGCCGCCAGGCCGACCCCAACCACCTGAACCTGGGCATGCGCTGGGCCGGCATTCCGCCCGCCTGGGCGGTGCCGGGGATGAAATCGTTCGACGTGTTCAGCCTGAACTGCTACCAGCAGAAGCTGCCGCTGGAGCAGGCCGAGAAGATCCACGCGGCGCTGGCGATGCCGGTGCTGGTGGGCGAATGGCACTTCGGCGCGCTCGACGTGGGCCTGCCGGCCTCCGGCATCGGCCACGTCAAAACCCAGGCCGACCGCGGCCGCGCCTACCGCATTTACCTGGAAGACGCTGCCGCCGATCCCTATTGCGTCGGCGTCCACTGGTTCACGCTGTACGACCAGTCCGCACTGGGGCGCTTCGACGGAGAGAACTACAACATCGGGTTTCTTGACATCTGCAATCGGCCATACGCGGAGTTGGCAAAAGCGGCCATCACCAGCCACGAGCGCATGTACTCGGTTGCCGACGGCCAGGCGAAACCCTTCCAGGAGGCCCCGGAGTACCTCCCACGGGTGTACCTTTGACCTGCCCGCGCCGTTTGTCCGGGAGATTCGCCACGGATGAACACGTCCAGGGGAGTGCCTGGAGGGTGATTCAACGCAGAGGCGCGGAGGGCGCCGAGATACGCAGAGGGTTTCTCTGCGTTCACTCTGCGTGCTCTGCGCCTCTGCGTTGATTCCACGGTTGCGGCGGTAGGCGCTCCGCGTTCATCCGTGGTGGATTCCGTGTTTTCTGGTACAGTGCTGCCCTGATGGAGGTTCGGCTTTCCAAGTACGGCCAGGCATCGACCCGGCCCTCGCCGGCCAGCCGAATGATGTCGGAGTTTGCGGGCGACTTCCGCGACGGCGTGGATATCAACCTCGGTGTCGGCTACGTCAATGAAGACACCATCCCGGTGGCTTACCTGGCCGAGGCCATGGAGGCCGTGGCGGGCGACGGCGTCAAGTACCGGCAGGCATTCAACTACGGCAGCCCGGCCGGCTCCGCCAACCTCATCGCCTCCATCCGCCGCTTCCTGGTCGAGATGCGCATCGGCGGCCTGGACCAGGCTGCCATCGAAGGCAAGCTGTTGGCCATCGGCGCCTGCGGCGCCACCAGCCTGCTCGACGGCCTGGCCGACGTGATCGAGCCGGGCATCGTGGTCACCTCCGACCCCATGTACTACATCTACTCCGACGCGCTGGAGCGCAAGGGGTTCGAGCTGCTCGCCGTTCCGGAGGACGCGGAAGGAATCAATCTTGAGGCCCTGAACCGCAAATTAAGGGCGCTGGGGGCCGCGGCCCAGCGCATCAGCTTCTTTTACACGGTCACGGTGAACAACCCGTCGTGCACCATCCTGTCGAACGCGCGGCGGCGGGCGCTGCTCGAGGTGGCATCGGCGCTGTCGCGGCAGCAGGGGCGCCTGATTCCGATTGTCTTCGACCTGGCATACGAGCTGCTTTTGCACGACCCGCAGGCCGAGCCGTTCCTCTCCGTCCTCCCCGAGGACGAACTTGGCATCGCCTATGAAATTGGCACTCTCTCCAAGGTGCTGGCCCCGGCGCTGCGCATCGGCTACGTGCTGGGGCCCGATGGTCCGCTGATGCGCGCGCTGGTGCAGAGGACCGCCGACCACGGTTTCAGCGCGCCGCTGTTCGTTCAGGAGATGTCCGGCTACCTGCTCGACCGCCGGATCAGGGAGCAATTGCGGGCGGTGAATGCCGGCTATCGCCAGAAGGCGGTCGCCGTGCGCGAGGGGATTGAGCGGGATATTGGGCCGTTTTTGGAGGAGTGCCGGGGCGGCAGCGCCGGCTTTTACTATTACCTGACGTTCCGCGACATCGAGACCCACCCGAATTCAGCGTTCTTCCGGTTTCTGACCCGCACCACGGGCGATCCGGCGATTGACGGCCCCGAAGGCGCGCGCCTGCCCCGCGTGATGTACATTCCCGGGGAATACTGCGCGCATCCCGCGGGTGATCTGGCTGCGGTGGGCAAGCGCCAGCTTCGCTTGTCTTATGGCTTCGAGGATGCACCGCAGATTCTGCGCGCCCTGGCCCTGATGCACCAGGCTGCCGTCTTCGCGCTCACCTGCCCTCGCCCGGTCTCCACCCGCTAGCCGTGAGCAACCGCCGTTGTGACCGGCCTCGTCGCCGCGGCGACTCCATGGGCCGGAGGCCGTCGTTCCGAGTGATTGGGGCGAGCCGGCGTGTGCCGCGCTGGCGCGGCAGGGCAGGCCAGGAGGCCTGTCATCACCAAGTGCGGGGCATGTGATGCATAATGGAGGCATGGCTGCGAGCCGAGTGCGTGTGCCTGAATCCGAATTGGCCGAGTTCTGCCGGCAGAACGGCATCCGAAGGCTTGCTCTGTTCGGGTCCGTCCTGACGGAGCGCTTCTCGGAGTCCAGCGATGTCGACGCGTTGGTGGAGTTCGAGCCTGGCGAGCGTGTCGGCTATCTCCGAATGGCGGCGCTGGAACGGCAGTTGTCTGTCTTGTTTGGAAGCAAGGTCGATCTTCGGACGCCGAATGAGCTCAGCCCATACTTTCGTGACGAGGTCGTGAAAGGGGCCGCCGTTCAATATGCAAGTGAGTGACGCGGTTCGCCTCCGCCACATGCTGGACGCCGCCCGCGAGGCTGTCGCCTTCGCGACCGGTCGCAGCCGCGACGACCTTCTGAGAGACCGGGTCCTGACCTTGGCCCTTCTGAAGTGCATCGAGATCGTCGGGGAGGCGGCCTCTAAGATCAGCCCCGAATTGCGCTCCTTGCACCCCGAAATCCCATGGGCCGACATCGTTGGGATGCGAAACCGCCTCATTCACGTCTACTTCGACGTCGACCCGGATCGCCTCTACGACACCATCACCGGCGATCTTCCTCCGCTAATAGCCACCCTGGAGAGAGTTCTTTCCAGTGCGGGAAGGTAACCCTCCGGCCGACGTTGCATGTCCGCCACGGCCGGCGCATGCGCCTGGGGGTTGCAGGCGAGACTTGGTGGACGTGAGGGCATTCGAACCTCTGGCCTCAGCGTTGCGAACGCCGCACTCTCCCCGCGGTGAGCAAGCCAGTCTCCAACCAGCCCCTCGTGGCCGCGGGGCTGCACCGCAGGCGGGACGCCAGCGGTGCAAGGGATCGCTTTTCAGCGTCTCTGGGGGGTCGCCGCGGCGACCATGCGGAACCGCGTTGCCGACGCGGAGATGTTTGCCGGTGCAACCCGACGTTTTCAAGGCACGGCGACGAACCGCCTGGCCTTGGAGTCCCAGCGATAGCGTGCTGAGCCGGTCCCCCGCAGCTTTCCGTCTACTTCCTCGCGGGATCGTGTGAGGGCGGCGACAACCGCGCCCGCCGCATTGCGCTCGAAATCCACCTGTGTCACGCGCACGATCCGGCTGTCACCCTGCTCATCGTCATGACTCTGCTGGTCTCGGAGGGTGAGAACAGACAGAGCTTGATCCACACCTGGTTCCGACACAACATACAGCCGCAACCACTGTTCCCGGACTACGTCGCCGCCGCCGCAACAGGGGTTGTCCGAATCAGCGGTGACGCGGAAGGCGATGGCTTCGAAGCCCTGGACGGGCAGCCTTTCGCCCAGTTCGACGTGAAACAGGCGCGAATCGGCGGCGGCATCGCGGTCGAACGGCAGGAACTGCATGGTGGAAGAAGTCGGCCGAACGAACGCCAGGCGCTCGTCATAGTACTGGCGCACCTGCGGGTCGGCGCTCTGGCAGCGGAGGGCAAGCCACAAGCCGTCCGGCTGCCGGAGCAGAACGCGGATTCCCCACTGAGGAGTGTTGGCCGGATTCTCGCCCCAAGCCGCGATCATGGCGCGGCACCCGTTTTGCATGCTTGCCGGAAGAGTTGTGATCAGCGGGTGTTCGTCGGCCGCGGAAAGAGTTTGGACCGTGCTCAATTGCAGGGCAGCCGCCACGGACTCGGCCGGCAGGCGCAGCACCGCCGACTGCTGCGGCAGGCTGAGGCGCTCAATGCCCTGGCCGCAAGCAAAAAGCGCCGCGACCGCCAAGCTTGTTGCAAGCCGCCAGGCGGAAGGCGAGATGGCCATGACCTTATCGTTCATCCAACCGCCTCGTGCGTCAAAGGGAAATTCGGTTCTGTCCGACGGGCGCCGCCGAGTCAGGTCCCTCCCGACCTCTCCTGGGCGGGACGCCCGCCATTGCGGAAGGTTACCGCTGAATGCGGGCCGAGCCGCCCTGGGCGTAGGCCTTCACCTGCTCCACCGTGGCCATGGTGGTGTCGCCGGGGAAGGTGGTCAGCAGCGCGCCGTGTGCCCAGCCGAGCTTCACGGCCTCTTGCGGCTCCTCGCCGCTGAGCAAACCGTAGAAGAAACCCGAAGCGAACCCGTCGCCGCCGCCCACGCGGTCGTAGACGTCGAGCTCCGCCGTGGGGGCGGTGTAGTTCTGGCCGTCGATCCAGGCCACCGCGCTCCAACTGTGGCGGTTGGTGGAGTGGACTTCGCGCAGCGTGGTGGCTACGATCTTCACCTTCGGATACTTCGCGGTCACGGCGCCGATCATGCCAAAGAAGACGCTGGGGTCGAGCTTCGAGGCGCGGTGCACGTCGGGGCCGGAGACGCCCAGGCCCATCTGCAGGTCCTCCTCGTTGCCCACCAGCACATCCGCGTTCTCGACGATGCGCGCAATCACCTCCAGCGCCTTGGCGTGCCCGCCCCAGATGTTCCAGAGCTTGGCGCGATAGTTCAGGTCGAAGGAGACGACGGCGCCGGCTTGCTTGGCGGCCTTCATGCCCTCGATGATCACGCCGCCGGTGGTCTCGGACAGGGCTGCGAAAATGCCGCCGCTGTGGAACCAGCGCACGCCGCCCGAGAAGATCGACTTCCAGTCGAAGTCGCCCGCCTTTAACAGCGCCCCCGCCTCGTTGGCGCGGTTGTAGAACACCACCGGGCCGCGCGCCCCGAACCCCTGGTCGCTGTACACGGCGGCCATGTTCGGGCCGTTGACTCCATTGTGCTTGAAGCGCTTGTAGAAGGGCTTCACGCCCATGGCCTTCACCCGCTCGGCGATCAGGTCGCCCACCGGGTAGTCCACCATGGCGGTGGCGATGCCGGTGTTGAGGCCAAAGCAGTCGGCCAGGTTGGCGGCGCAGTTGAACTCGCCGCCGCTGACGTGGATCCGGCACTCGGTGGCCTTGCGGAACGGGATGATCCCCGGATCCAGGCGGTGAACCAGCGCGCCCACGGACACGAAATCAAGCGCGCCTTTCTCGGGAATACTCAGTCCGTATTTCATCTCAGCGCATTTCTCCTAAAAGATTCAGCCAGTGTACCTATTGAGGGGAGTTGTTGCCAACACTACTTTTGAACGGCGCTCGGATTCCGCGCAAGTGGTTGCGCGGGGCCTCTCTGGGCGACTCCGGTCGGCGGCAGCCTTGGCAGCGAATTCTTTGGTGGTGAAAAAACCAGCGCGGGTGGAGCTATGATACCCGCCATGGGCAGACGCAATTCTCCGTGGACCTGCTTTCAACCGCTGCTGCTTTGCTGCCTGCTGCTACAGACGGCCTGGGCGCAAAGTCCTTTGAGCGAAGCCCGAATGCGGGCGGACCTTGATTATCTAGCCTCAAACGAATTGCACGGCCGGCTGTCGATGCAGACCGGCTCCGACGTCGCTGCCCGGTTCATTGCCGCCGAATTCGAGAAGGCGGGTTTGAACCCGGGCAACGGACGCTCGTTTTTTCAAGAGTTCCGTTTGGTCGCCTACCAGCCGGGGAAGGGCGCGCGATTGCGCTTTCAGCATGCCGGGACCGCCCAAGAGCTGGGCTTCGGCATCGACTTTTCCGCCAATATCCCTCGCCAGGTAAGCGTCAAGACGCCGCTGGTGTTCGCCGGCTACGGCATCACCGCGCCTGAATACGCTTACGACGATTACGCGGGCCTGGACGTGCGCGGCAAGATAGTCCTGATCTTCGACCATGAACCGCAGGAGACGGATGCGCGGTCGGTATTCAACGGCACCGGCCATACGCGCCACGCCGGGCGATGGCTGAAAATATTCAACGCGCAAGAGCATGGCGCCGCCGGAGTGCTGGTGGCCGGAGAGCCGTTGCGCAAGCATCGGGGCCCGCTCGACGCCGCTGCTCGGGCCGCCGCCTCCGCCGAGACGGCGCTGCCGGCGCGAAGCAGCCAGCCGAGCCAGCGAATCACCGCGCCAACGCAGGCCTTGGAAGACAGCGAAATTCGCATCCCTGCCTTCTCGATCAGCGACGCGGCTGTGTCGAAGCTGCTGGCCTCGTCGGGCAAGGCGCCGGCCGACTTGCAGAAATCAATCGACGCGCAACTGAAGCCCGCTTCATTCCCGTTGCCGGACGTCGTTGTCGAAATGCGGGCAGGCGGCGGGAACCAGACACGGGGGCGCTCCTTCAATGTTGTCGGCGCCATTGCAGGCGCCGATCCGGCCATGCGGGAGCAGACGGTGTTGGTGTGCGCCCATTACGATCATATGGGCACGCGCAATGGAACTGTTTACCCCGGCGCCAACGATAATGGCTCGGGCACCGCCGCGCTGCTGGAACTGGCCCGGGCATTCCAGCAGGCGGTTCCCCGCCCCAAGCGCGCCATCTTGTTTGTCGCCTTCGGCTCGGAAGAAGAGGGGTTGCTCGGATCCTATTACTACGTGGCCCACCCGCTGCGTCCGCTGGCCGGAACGGTGGTGGTCAACATGGACATGATCGGCCGGGACGAAGCGCATATTCCGCAAAGCGAAGGAGTCCTGGACATCTCCCAGGACACGTCGAACGAGGTTAACCTGGTGGGCGCGTTTTACAGCCCGGCTCTGCGGCAGGTCATCCGGCAGCAGAACGGCACGGTGGGGCTGACGATCAGCGAGAAGTTCGACCGCGACCACGCCCTCAACGCGCTTTTCCGCTGCGATCACCTGCCCTTCCTGCTGCACGACGTGCCGGCGGTCTGGTTATTTGGCGGTTTTCATCCCGGCTATCATGAACCGTCCGATACGGTCGACCGGCTGAATTTCGCGAAGTTGCTGAAGATCGCGAAGCTGGCCTACCTGACCGCCGGGGCCCTGGCCGACGCGCCGGCATTGCCGCGCTTCAGCGCCAACGGCCGGTGAAACCGGTGGGCAGCAAATTTACCGGGCACATTGGTAGCGTTCCGCGGAAGCCGGCGGAGGGCATGGGCGGTCACGAAGCGACCGAGTGAGACCAGCCCGCCGTTTCAACGGCGGGGCCAAGGGCCCCGGGCCGTCGGCATCGCGAAGTGACAGCATGAGCATGGCCGGCCATCTCCGGCGGTCGCCGGTCGCGGACGCGTCATCTGGCGATTGCCGTTTTGCCAGCGGCTGCGCTATCCTCGTTATTGAGGCAGGCGGGCGCCGCAGTCACGATGCCGCTGCAAAGGAGGGCTTTGCCGATGAAGGGCAATCCGAAAGTCCTGGACGTGCTCCAGGAGGTGCTCAAAGCGGAATTGACGGCCATCAATCAGTATTTCGTCCACGCCGAAATGTGCGAGAACTGGGGCTACAAGCGGCTGGCGGGATTGATCAAGAAGGAATCGATCGATGAAATGAAGCACGCCGAGAAGCTGATCGAGCACATCCTGTTCCTCGACGGCACCCCCAACGTGTCGGATTATTTCAAGATCAACATCGGCGGCACGGTCCCCAAGCAACTGGAGAACGACCTGGAGGTCGAATGTGCCGCCATCGAGCGCCTGAACCGCCACATCAAGACCTGCGACGAGAACGGCGATGCCGGTTCGCGCGAGTTGCTCGAAGACATCCTGGCCGACGAGGAAGAGCACGTCGACTGGCTCGAAGCCCAGCTTCACGCCCTCGGCGAGATGGGCATTGAGAATTACCTGGCGGAACAGATGAAAGGCTGACCAGAAGTTCTCAGTTTTCAGTTCTCAGTTATCAGTTCCCGGCCGGGCGGCAAACTGAAGACTGAGAACTGACAACTGAAAACTGAGAACGCCAGAACGGACAAACGTTCATGCCTGCCCTGCCTTCCTACGAAGAACTGGCGGCGATGATCGACCACTCGCTGCTGCGCCCGGAACTGACCGAGGCGCAGGTGGAGGAGGGGTGCGACCTGGCGATGCGCTACCGGGTAGCGACGGTATGCGTCCGCCCCGCGGACCTGCCCCTGGCGGCCGCCCGGCTGGCCGGCTCCCCCGTGCGCCCCACCACGGTGATCGGGTTTCCCCACGGCGGCCAGACCACCGAGGCCAAATTGTTCGAGGCCCGCCAGGCACTGGAAGCGGGCGCCGCCGAGTTGGATATGGTGCTGAACATCGGCAAGCTGCTCTCCCGCCGCTTCGACTGCGTGGAAGGCGAGATCCGCAGGATCACGGAAGCGGCCCACAAGGCCGGCGCGCTCCTGAAAGTCATTTTCGAGAATGCCTATCTCACCGACGAGCTGAAGATCGAAGCGTGCGCGATCAGCACCCGCGCGGCGGTGGATTTCGTGAAGACCTCCACGGGGTTCGCGCCGGGCGGGGCCACCGACCACGACCTGCGCCTGATGCGCCGCCATTGTCCCCCATCCATCCAAATCAAAGCGGCCGGCGGCGTCCGCACGCTGGACCGGGCGCTGGAGGTGCGCGCGCTGGGCTGCACCCGCTTCGGCGCCACGGCCACGGCCGCGATCCTCGACGAGCTGAAATCCCGGCTGCAAGGAATCCACGGTTGAATTTTCTCGCCCCACGGTCCTACGGCGCGGTTCGTACCTCCAGGCCGCAGGCCCGGGCGGCCAGCGCCTGCTGTGCCTCGTGGGTGAGGAATGTCAGCGGCTCGTCGCGCTCCTCGATCCACAGCAGCGCGGTGGCCAGGTGAATGGCATCCAGCGTGCCGACTGCCGTGGGAAACGAAGACCCAGCCCGTGTGAGGACCGCAGGGCGGATGGGGATCACATTGAAGGATCTGGTAACGCGGTGCAGCACGTCCAATTTACCAGCGAGATACGCGCCCGTGGCTCGGCTTTTGACACGCAGCCGGTCGAGCGCGCGCAAAGTCTCCACCTTGAGCAACTCGCTGACAACGGCCAGTTCCCACTCCTCCGGCCCGGCAAATGCGCCCGGTTGGTCGAGCACGATCCGGAGGACGACCGACGAGTCAACGTACACTTTCATAACGGTCCGTCTTCAAAACGCTCGCGGCGCTCCTCGCGCAACGCTTCCTCCAGATCCTCTAGGCTGACAACCGGCTTCTGTCTGGAAGCCCGTATGATCGCCGCTGCCTCTTGTAGCGAGCGGGTGGGCGGGATCACCTCCAGCCGCTCGCGCCGCTCCTTGTACGGCACCACGCGGGCGATCGGGGTCTCGCGGTCCTTCACCACGATCTCGTGGCCCTTGCGGACCGAGCGCAAGTACCGGCTCAGGTGATTCTTGAGCTCGGCAATCTTCACTTCCGTAGCCATATAGCCAAGTATAGCCCAATGTGGCCAGGACACGGTACATTGATCCTGGGGGAGGAGAACACAGGCCATGCAGACGGCGCTGCACTCGATGCTGTCCGGCTCCGGCGCGCGATTCCGGGAGATCGCCGGTTGGGAGGTTCCCGAAAGCTTCGGCAACCCGGAGGCTGAGTACTGGGCGCTGCGCCGGGCGGCGGGCATCGCCGATCTGTCGCCGCGTCCCAAGCTGGCGGTCACCGGCGGCGACCGCGTGCTGTTTTTGCACCGCATGCTGAGCAACGAGGTGAAGTCGCTTCAGCCGGGCCAGCAGGTCAACGCCGAAGGCATTCCACTGGAGGTCGGCACTCTTCCCTTCCCGCGGGGATGACTGCGTGGAGACTGACCGGAAATGTTCCGGGAGCCCGGAACATTCTGCCGGCGGCTGGTGTCTATTGCGGTGAACGGGCAATCACACACCAGGAGGAGTGATGGCAAGAAGAATAACAATGATCCTGCTGGCGCTCGCGCTGGGCGCAGGCACGCTGCTGTGGGCCGCGGATGCGACCATAAACATCAGCGACGAGAGCAAGCAACCGCTCAAGCTGGTCCGCATGGTCAGGCCGCAATATCCGCCGGAGGCCAAGCAAGCAGGCATCCAGGGTGCGGTTCTGCTTCACGTCAAGGTGGCCACCGACGGGACAGTCAAGGAGATCGTGGTCAAGGAGGGTGATCCGAAGCTGGTGGAGGCCACGGTCGAGGCGGTCCGGCAATGGGAATACGAGCCGGTCCAGGTGGACGGGAAGGCGATCGAGGCCAGCACCGACGTAACCGTCAATTTCACGCTCTCGGACAAGAAGTAGTCGAACACCCCGCAGGCCTGCGGCGGTGCTGTGAGGGCGGCCCTTGTGGTCACCCTCGTCCCGGCCTTGAACACAGCACTTGGATTCCGGCTCATGCTCCGGCGGCGCGGCCCCCAAAATACTCGATGGCCGCGGCCGCCGTGGCGTGGATTCGGAAGATCCTCTCCACTCCCGTCACCTTGAAGAGCTTTTGGACGGACCCTTTAAGGCCCGCCAGGCACATTTCGCCGCCCCCCTGCCGCAGCTTGCCCGAGCAGGTGGCGACGATGCCCAGGCCGGTGCTGTCCATGAAGCTGAGCTCCGTCATATCCAGCACCATCTTCTTCTCGTTCTGGCGGATCAGCTCGCTGATTTGCGACTCGCACTCGTCGCTGTCGCGGCCCAGCGTCAGCCTGCCGGCAAGCCGCACCACGACGATGTCCGGTTCAACGCGCTCTTTCGTGATCGTGAAATTCATGATTGCCCCGTCCCTTAAACTGACCAAAGGGAAGCACCCACCCGGGCGGATGGCAGGAAATCTACGAGGGAATCGGGCCGGAGTCAAGCCGAAACGATACTCCGTTGCTGACGAGCTTAGCCGCGGATTGCGCCGATTGCGCTGATTTGGCCGCACACCCATGGCGCAAACCGGCATTGCCGGATGGGCAGGAACGGGGTAGACTTGACGCCACTACGGCCCTCCCCATGGGATTCCACCTGGAGGGTTCTCGTTATGCTTGGCCAAACAATTTCCCACTACCAGGTCCTTGAGAAGCTGGGCGAGGGCGGCATGGGTGTGGTGTACAAGGCAAAGGACACGCATCTGGGCCGCCTGGTGGCCATCAAGTTCCTGCCTGCTGAAAGAGTAGCAAACCCGGAACGCAAGCGCCGGTTCATCCAGGAAGCCAAAGCGGCGTCGGCGCTCAACCATCCCAACATCGTCACCATCCATGAGATTGCCTTTGAAGACGGCCGCGATTTCATCGTCATGGAGTATGTGGCCGGCAAGACGCTCGATCAGTTGATTGGGCGCAAGGGCCTGAAGCTGAGCGAGACGCTGAAGTGCGCCATCCAGATGGCCGACGCGCTGGCCGTTGCCCACGCGGCCGGCATCGTCCACCGCGACCTCAAGCCGGCCAACGTGATGGTGACCGAAAAAGGGCTGGTCAAGGTGCTGGATTTCGGCCTGGCCAAGCTTACCGAGGCAGCGCCCGGCGACGAGCTGGGCGAAACGCTGAGCGGAGCAGACCAAGCGCCGCGTACCGAGGAAGGCGCCATCCTTGGAACCGTGGCCTACATGTCGCCCGAGCAGGCGGAAGGCAAGAAGGTGGACGCCCGATCCGACATCTTCTCATTCGGCTCCCTGCTCTACGAGGTAATCACCGGGCGACGCGCGTTTCGTGGAGAGACAAAGGTCTCCACATTGTCGGCAATCCTCAAGGAAGAACCGAAGCCGCCCAGCAGCGTGGCCGAAGATGTGCCGCGCGACCTGGAGAAAATCGTCGCCCGCTGCATGCGCAAAGACCCGGGCCGGCGCTTCCAATTGATGGAAGACGTAAAGATCGCGCTGGAGGAACTCAAAGAAGAGTCCGACTCGGGCAAGCTGACAACGGGAACGCCGGCGCAGTTGGCAGCGGCACAGAAGCCGCCCAACCGATTGCTGGCGGCAGGCCTGCTGGCCCTCGGTCTGGCATTGATCGGAAGTGGAATCTGGCTGCGCGTCTTCCACCCCGGCGTGACCGGTGGCCCTCCTTCGCGAGTCGTCCCGCTAACCAGCTACCCAGGCCTGGAGATTGAGCCGGCTCTTTCGCCCGACGGTAAGCAGGTAGCGTTCGCCTGGAACGGCGAGAAGGAAGATAACTACGACATCTACGTGAAGCTGGTTGACGCCGGCACCCCGCTGCGGCTGACCACCAACCCGCAGCCGGATTATGCTCCCGCCTGGTCACCCGACGGGCGCTACATCGCCTTTCTGCGCTGGTCTCCAAGTGGCGCTGAAGTCTATGTGATTCCCGCACTCGGCGGTTCGGAGCGCAAACTGGCCCAGACGGAGGCCGTTGAGGCGGGAGGCGGCACGGCATCAACCGGATATCAATTGTCGTGGACGCCGGACGGAAAGTTCCTGGCGATCGTGGACAGGGACTCGCCCAAGGAACCGAATAGTATCTTCCTCCTTTCTACGGAGACGCGCGGGAAGCGCCTATTGACCTTCCCTCCCAAGGACGGGTTCGGCGATGTCTATCCCGCGCTGGCCCCCGACGGCCGCACGCTGGCTTTTGTCCGGATGCGCACCGACCAGACAAGAGACATCTACTTGCAACCGATCGCCGCGAGTGCGCCTGGCGGGGAAGCCCGGCGCCTTACCTTCGACGAGCGGGTCGTCAACGGAATCGATTGGACTCCGGATGGGCGCAGTATCCTGTTTTCATCAGATCGCAGCGGCACGTGGGAGATCTGGAAAATCCCCGCGTCCGGCGGGCAGCCGGAACGTGTGGCAATCGGGAACGGCCACCATCCCTCCATGTCTCGGGACGGGCATCGTCTGGCCTTCGCCCGGTCCATTTCCGATTACAACATCTGGCGCGTGCCCGGCCCGGGCGCGACAGATAAAGGAACTCCGCCCACCAGGCTGATTGCCTCCACCCAGTCCGACTTCGAGGCGCAGTTCTCGCCAGAGGGCAAGAGAATCGCTTTCTCCTCCGACCGCTCCGGAAGCTTCGAAATATGGGTTTGCGACAGCGAGGGATTGAATCCCGTTCAGTTGACTTCCTTCGGCGGCCCCGCGGTGGGCAGCCCCCGCTGGTCTCCCGACGGCCGCTGGATCGCCTTCGACTCCACCAAAGAGGGACAGCGAGATATCTACGTGGTCAGCGCCGAAGGTGGCGCCGCGCGGCGGTTGACGACGGAGCCGTCGCTGGATGTCAGGCCGAGCTGGTCCGGAGACGGGCGATGGATTTACTTCGGTTCCAATCGCAGCGGGGACTGGGAAGTGTGGAAGCTGCCCGCCGAGGGGGGAAGCGCCGTGCAGGTCACCAGGAAGGGCGGGCGCGAAGCCTTCGAGCTGCCTGATGGCCGGTTCCTTTACTACACGAAGTTTGGGGCGGACGGTATTTGGCGAGTGCCCGTCGACGGCGGCGACGAGACGAAGGTACTCGACCAAGGACGTCAGAATTATTGGGCCTTGTGCAGAGAGTGCCTGTGTTTCCTCAGCCGCACCGCGTCGGGCGCTCCCGTTATACGCTTCTACAGTTTCGCCACCGGCCGGCTGACCGACATCGTGGAACTGCCCAAGGCCAAGGGCTACAACCACCTTGCCGTCTCGCCCGACGGCAAGTGGATCCTCTATTCGCAGCTCGACCGCGTGGACAGCGACCTCATCCTGGTGGAAAACTTCCGCTAATGCCAACCCGCCGGCGGCTCCGCCGCTTCGCTGTGCGGAATGGCTTTCAAGCTGGGAAAAATTCAAAAAAAGACTTGACTAGCGATATAGCTAGTTGATACAATGCTGCCCGTTGGAGGGTCAGCAGATGGGTTATCTCTCCCG
>Ga0315285_10003461_pt1 | contig 16431 bp, 12 predicted proteins | sample YL17G09_36_MG_FD_203698 | JGI IMG/M metagenome (GOLD analysis project Ga0315285, IMG submission 203698) | Sediment microbial communities from Yellowstone Lake, YNP, Wyoming, USA - YL17G09_36 | ecosystem: Environmental > Aquatic > Freshwater > Lake > Sediment | place: USA: Wyoming | collected... | reverse complement strand
GCCAGCCCCCGCCCTTCCCTCTGCCCCTCCACGCGCCTCCAAAGTATCCTCCCCCGCGGCCGCCACGAGAGGTCCCGGCTCCCCCTCTCTTCTTGAAGGCGTCGGGGTCGTCGTGGGCCCCGTCCTCTGCGAGGGGGGCGGGGGGCTCCTCGCCCGCGCCGCCGCCGCCGTCCTCTTCCGCTGCCGCTTCTGCTGCTGCAGGAGCGGAAGCAGCATCAGCATCAGCATCAACAGCAGCTCCTCCCCCGGAACCGACGAAGACGCCGCGGGCCCTCGCCGCCTCCTGCCACGCGCCCTCGGCCGCGGCCCTCGCGACCCGCGCAAAGTCGACGTGCGCGTAGCGGCCCCAGACGCCGCAGCGGTGCCACTCTATCGCCGGGAAGCACGGGGAGCCCACGCCGTGGAGGATGCGGGCTATGGCCCTGGCGTGGATTGGGGGGGACTGGTGGTGTGGATTTTGTTTTTGTTTTTTTGGTTTCGTAGGAAAAGAAACGAAGGCGTGAGAGGCGGACGGAAAAGGAAGAAAAAGAGGAGAAGAAAGAAATACCAAGAGGAAAAAAAAATCCTCACCCCTCGGGTCCTCGCCTCGCTCAGCAGCCAGCGGACGTCAGCTGCCAGCCCCCTGTCCGCCTCGCTCAGCGGAAGGCCCTCGAGGGGCCTGCAGGGCGGGAGGCACGCGGCGGCGGCCGCGGCGTCAGCGGCAGCAGCGGCAGGAGGCTCCCCGGGAGCGGCGGCGGCAACAGGGGGCGTGTCGCTCTCGAAGTACTCGTCGATGCCCCGCCGCAGCCCCAGCTCGGCCGCCGCGAAGCCGCCTCCTTCGCCGTTCTTCCTCGCGGCGCGGTCCGCGGCCGAAGTCAGCAGTCTGTAGACCGAGTCAAGTCTCGCCGAGGCGGCGGAGACGACCGCGGCGTGCCTCGCCGCGAGCCGCAGCGCGAGGCGCCGCAGCGCGGCTGGCGATGGGGGCCGGCGGTGGACGCGGAGCGCGACGGCCCTGCCGAAGCCGCCCCCGCCGCCCCTGCTCCCGGTGCTCTCGACCTCCATGCTGATCTCGCCGGTCGCGGCGAGCCTCGAAAGCGCCGCGAGGCACTCCCCCGGCGGCATGCGGGCCAGAGAGGCGAGGGCAGCCGTCGGCACGAGGTGCTCCCCGCTGTTGCTGCTGCCGCTCCCGGTGCCCCCCCTGCTGGGCGCCCTCCTGCCGCACTCGAGGACGGCCGCCACGAGCGGCACCGCCCTGGCCAGGTCCCTGGGGTCGCGGCGGTAGAAGGCGACGCGGACGCGGTCGCCGACGGAGGGGAGGAGCGAGACGAGGGGAGGGGGAGGGGCCGGGCCTTCGCCTCCGCCGCCACAGTCTCCTTCCGCTTCCTCTTCCTCGCCTTCCTCTCGCCGGCCTTGCCCCCCCCCCGCCCCCCCCCCCCCCGCCGGCCGCCGGCGGCCCCCCGCCCCCCCCCCCCCGGGCGGGGGCCGCGCGCGCGCGCCCCACCCCGTGCTCTCCCCCTCCTCGCCCCCTCCCTCCCTCTTCCCCTCCCCCACCTGGTCGTAGAAGGTGCCGTCCAGGCCGACAAGGGCGACGCCCGCGTCGGCCTGCAGCTTCCACGCGGCGGCCTCGACGTCGGCCGCGGTCTGGAGCAGGTCGGCCTCGGGCAGGTTGCCCTTCCAGAAGCTTCAGGGTGGAGGGAGGGGGTGGGGTGGGGTCGGCGGGGATTGGGGTCGAGGCAGGCGCTCCGAGGCCGCGCGCGCGTCGGGGCGGGAACGCGGGCGGCAGCAGCGCCCGCCGCCCGCCCTCCCTCCTCCCTTTCCCCTCTCTCTCTATCCGCGGTTGCACTCACGCTTCGAGCGCCTTTTTCATCTCGCGGTTGGGCCCGATGCGGGGGAAGCCTGGAGGGGGGAGGGCGCCGCGATCGTGGGCGCGCCGATGCGCGCGGCGCTCTGCTCGCGCGCTCTCCCTCTCTCGCGCCCTCTCCCTTCGCGCTCACCGATGGTGGAGGTGGTGACCGGCATGGTGGATCGACGCTGAGTGGGAGAGGGGGGGAGGGTGGGCGTGGCGGACCGCGCGCGCGCCGGCGGCCGGCGCGCCGCGCGGGGCCGGCGGGCGCGTCCCGCGCCGCGGTTGCCCCCCCGAGGGGCGAGCACGCGTCCGCGTCCATCGTCAGCGGGGCGCGCGGCGGCCGCCGGCCGCCGCACAGGCGGGGGACGAGGCTCGTCGAGCGATCGAACCGAACTCGCGCCGTCCCGGCCGCGGCCGCGCCGACTCTCGCGCCCGCGGGTGGACCGGGGGGGGCGGTAATGGCCGCCGGGGCGGCGCACCTGGGCAGCGACGGTGCGGGGGGTGGGGAGGGAGTGGAGAGGAGCGCGGCCGCTCTCACTCCCCGCCGCACCCGCCATGGCGACGCCGCCGCCGCCGCCGCCGCCGGCGCGGGCGGACGCCACGCCGGGCTGCCCCCAGGTCGTGCTGGACGCGATAGCGGCGGCCGGGAAGGGGGCGACCGCGGGCAAGACGGCGGCGTACGAGGCGTCGCTCACCCGGTGAGGGGAGGGGAGAGGGGGGTGGGTGGCGTGGTGGCGCGTGTCGACGGCCGCGGCGGGCGGGCGCCGCGGCCGGGCCGGGGCGCGGCGGCGCCGGGAAGCCGCGCCGCGTTCGCTGCCCGACGCCGCCCTCCCCCTTCCCCAGCTGGTGGGGCGAGTACTCGGACCGCAAAAACGACGAGGGGGAAGAGCACGTCGCGGATTCCCTGCTGTACGACCGCAACCACCTCCCCCGCTCGGCGCCCGCGCCCGACTGCGTGCCGCGCGCGCCTGTCGCGGGGGGTGGCGGTGGAGGGACTGGGGGGCCGGCCACGCCGCCGCTCGATGGGGGGCAGGGGTGAGGAGAGGGGGGTGGAGGATTGTCTCGCTGCTTTCGCGGGTGTTGGTTTTTTGTCGAGGCCGCCGCCCGCCATGCAACGCCAAGAGGTGCTCGTGGGTGGCTCTCGCTCGCGCGCGGTGGCGGCGCGTGGTTTGGAATGTGCTCTCTCCGTCGCTCGAGGGTGATGGGCGGGAAGAGCAAAAACTGAAGACTCTTGCGTTCGTGCCACTTCCTCAACATTCGTGCCCACGACCCCTTGCCCGTCGCCCGCCGCCTCCCCACCCCCCCACGCGCGCCTGCACAAACACCCTCCACCGATGCGTCACACGCGGCCCCCCAGTGAGAGTGCCGGCGGCCCCCCCCCCAATCACCCCCCCCAAAAACAGCGCTCCACCCCCTGCCTCACCATCACGCCCCCACCGCGTCCATGTACGCGGCCAGGTCCTCGATCGTGACACACTTGAGGCCGTGCTCGGCCGCAAACGCGCGCAGGAGCGGGGTGCGCGCCATCGACCCGTCGGCGCGGTCGACGATTTCGCAGAGCACGCCCGCGGGGCCGCAACCAGCCAGCCTGGCCAGGTCCACCGCCGCTTCCGTGTGCCCCGGGCGCTCGCGCACGCCGCCGGCGCGGGCGCGCAGCGGGAAGATGTGGCCGGGCCGGCGCAGGTCGTGCGGGGAGGTCGAGAGATCGGCCAGCAGGCGAATGGTGGTCGCCCTGTCCGCTGCTGAAATGCCGGTGGTGACGCCGGCCGCGGCGTCGACGGTGACCGTGAACGCGGTGCGCATCGCGTCCTCGTTTTCTGACGGCGCGACCATGGGCGGCAGCGCGAGCGCGTCGCACCGCCCCCCGGGCAGCCCCACGCAGATCACGCCCGAAGTGTGCTCCACCATAAAGTGGAGGGCGGCGGGCGTGGCGGCGGCCGCGGCGAGAATCAAGTCTCCTTCGTTTTCGCGCGCCGCGTCGTCCAGGACGACGACAAAGGCGCCCGCCGCCACGGCCGCAATGGCTTCCTCGATGGCGTCAAAGCCGGGCGTCGGCGGCGGGAGCGCTGCGCGCGCCGCGGCGGGCGCGGCGGTCGGCGCGGCGACCGCGCGCGGGCGGGGGGGGCGGGGGGAGGAGGCGGCCGCCGCGATCAGGCGTCGGTTGATGACGACCGGTTGAGGGATGGGCGTGTGGCTGAGGAGGGAAAGGAGGGAGGGAGGCGTCGAGTCGACGCGCGGCCGGCAGCGACCGGGCGGCAGGGGCGGCTCGGGCGAGCCTCGCGGCGCCGTCGTCGCCCGCCGCATGTGGCGCATTGCCGCCACCCTCCCCAATGCGTCCCTCACCTGCCGCCCAGCCCGGGCCGCGCCGCCGCCGGCGGCGCGGCGTGCGCCGCCGCGCGCGCGGGCGCGCCGCGCGCCGCCATGGAACGGCGCGTGAGTCGACGGAAGGAACGCGGCGGGCACGTGCCGGCGCAGGAAGGGGCGCAGAGGCTCGCCGTGTGGCAGCCAGCGGCGCCGGCGCGCGGCCACTCCTCGATGGCCGCCCCGGACTGGCCGCCGGGCGGCCCGCCCGCGGTGCGGGAGCTGCCGGCGACCGTGTCGGGGCCGGACTTTTGGCGGGACGCCGTCGCGGCGCGGCAGCCCGCCGTGCTGCGCGGGCCACCGCCCGACGGAGCGGGGTGGCGCGCGGCCGACCGGTGGACGGCCGAGTACTTGGCCGACGTCGCGGTGAGAAGAGGGGGAGAGGGTTGAGAGGCGGGGTGGGCGGCTTCTTGCCGCGGCGCGGCGCCCGACCCCTCTCTCCTCTTCCTTCCTCCCCAGGGCGCCATCCCGGTCGACGTCGAGCGCCGCCCCGACACAAGAGCACGCTTCGGCACCGGGGCGCGCCGCGAACGAACCCTGTTTGGCGACTTTGTGCGCGCGGCCGCCGCTGGAGACGCGACGGCCTACCTGACCGCCGACGCCCCGCCGCCCGGCCCCGGCGGCGCGCCGGCCCCGTTGGGCCCGCTTGCGCTCGCCCTGGCGGCGCGTGGCGATTTTCCGGTCCTCCCCCCGCTCGCGACCGGCCTCGCCCTCCACGCCGTGCACGTCTGGGTTGGCGCCTCCTCGACCTCTCCCGCATCGTCCGGCCTGCACCACGACTACCACGACAATGTCTACTGCGTGGCGTCCGGCGAGAAAACCTTCACCCTGTTTCCGCCGGCGGCCGCGCGGTCGATGGCGACCGTTGGCCGCGTCGCGGCCGTGCACGCCACGGGGCGCATCGTGTACGAGGGGCAGGGCGACGTGGGAGCGGATGGGTCGGATGCAGGGATTCGGCGGGCGGCGGCGGCGCTGGGCAAAGGCGGCGCGGCCGACCGCGCGCAGGACGGCGACGACGACGATGCCGACCTGGACGCCGCCCTGGCGGCCGCGGCCGCCGGCGAGCACGTGGTGGACGATTTCGACGACGCGGGAGGAGAGAGCTCGGACCGCGGCAGCGACGGCGGCCGCGATGGCGGCCCTTCCACCACCACCGACCCACCCTCGTTCTCCACGCTCGACCCCGCCACCGACGCCGCCAAGCTTCCCATGCACCGCGCTGCCACCGTCACGCTGCGCCCCGGGGACGCGCTGTTCCTGCCGGCCGGGTGGTTTCACTCGGTGGTGAGCCGCAGCGGCGCGGGCGGCGCGGACGCGCGCTTGCACGCCGCCGTCTCCTGGTGGTTTCACCCGCCGGACGTCGCGGAGAGAGGGAGGGAGAGGGCGTACACTGGCGACCACTGGGGCGCGCTGTGGCGGGCGGCGGTGGCGGCGTGCCCGGCGCTTGAAGCGGCGGTCGCCCACGCCTGCGCCCGCGCGGGCGTGGGCGACCGCGCGTCCCCCGCGCCCAAGCCAGCCAAGCGCGCGCGCGGCGAGGAGTAGTGCGGTGCGGTGGTGCCGTTCCTCCCCTCATTCTGGCGCCAGGCAAAACATTGCAAGTGCAGCAGGACAGCAGACTGCGCGGCCGCGGGGCGGGCTCTTTCGTCCCTCTCCCCCTCGTCTCTCCCCCCCTGTCACGCGTCCTCCCCACTGTCCGACAGGTCGGTGTCGTCGCCTTCGATCAGCTTGGGGCTGTCCGACCCTCCCAGGCGGGACCGGGGCAGGGGCGCGAGCGCGCTGCGCGGCGGCGCGGCGGGCGACGGCCGCGAGCTGCCGTCGCTCACGACAACCACGTCGCCCCCGGGATCGTGCACGGCGTCATCGGCATCGCTGAAAGGCTCTTTGGTGGCGGCGACGGCGGGGGAGGCGGCGCCGGCGGCGGCGGCGGCGGCGGCCGGCTTGCTCCCGCCAGGCTCGCCGCCGCTCTCGCAGACGCCGCCATCCTCCATCAGACAAACCCGCACCTGGTCGGGCGTGAGTAGGTGAAAGTCGTGCAGGGTGAGCAGGTGCTCGCCAAACGCGGCGCGCAGGCCGGGGTCGGCCGTGAGCGGCGCGGCGTGCGCGCGCGCGAAGGCGGCGGCGGCCGCCGGCACGGACGCGTCGCACAGGATGGGGTGCGCCCGCACGTGCGACGTCCATGCCAGGGCGAATGCGCGATCTTTATCGCCCAAGCCGGGGCGCCGCGCGAGCACGCGCGCGGCGCGCTCGTGCCAGCCGGCCTCGTCGCCGTCGTCGTCCGAGTCGGGGTGCGCCGTCGGGTCGGCCATGATGGCGACCACCCGGTCCCGGGGCATGGGCAGCGCGGTGCGCGCGTGGAAGCAGGCGGGCGGGGCGAGGGCGCGCGGGAGGGGCAAGGGCGGGGCGGCGACCGCGCGGCGCGGCGCCTTGCCCTTTGGCCCTGGCGCCGCGCTGGACCCCGCGTCTTCCGAGGGCGCGCGCTTGCGCTTGCGCGCGGCGTGCAGCACGTCCAGCGACACGCCCGCCGCGGCCGCGCGGGCGGCCAGAGCGGGGCCGCGGGCGGCAAACTGAAATTTGGGGCCGTGCCCCGCGCCGCCGCGCCTCGGCGGCGCGGGGCGCAACTGGCCGCCGCCGCCCCGCTCGTAGGCGCCAGGCGCGATGGCGAGGTTGACCCGGGAGCTCTCCACGTCGGCGGCCAGGTGGTCGTGCGCGGCGGCGAGGTGGGCCGCGAGGCCGGCGCGCGTCGCGGCGTCGACGCCGCAGAGCGCGCACGCCCACCCGGCGGACGTCTGGGACACGTAGTGGCGGCTGCTGCCGTCGTCGGCATCGAAATGGAAGCGCCAGTGCAGGGTGGGGGGGCGGTCGGGGTCGGTGAAGCGCGGAAGGGCGGCGGCGGCGGCCTCGGCCAGGTTGCGCGCCGCGCGCGGCGCGCGCAGCATGAGAAAGAGCGACACGTCGGGGCCGCCGTTGGCGGGGGAAGGGGCGGGGGTCAGGGCGAGCCGGCAAGCGCCGCCGTGAGCCCCTCCCCCAACCGCCAGCCGGTGCGGCTTGAGCTCGCACACGTTGGCTGACGCCGACCGCATGTCGGCCGACGGCACGATGGCGGCCAGGACGCGGGCGCCGTGCGGGATGAGGCCGCCAAAGGCGCCGGAGGGCGCCGCGCACGTCGCGAGCCGGCGCGGCGCGCCGGCGCGCGGCGCGACGCCGGGGCCCAGGTCGGGGTGGTCGGCCCAGACGAGCAGGAGGAGGTCGCCGCCTTCCTCGAGCACGACGTCCAGGGTGGCGCCCGCCGCGCTGGCGGGCACCTGGGCGAGCCAGGCCGAGGCGGGGGCGCGCGCGCGGTCGCCGCCCTCCCCCTCCTTGCCCACCCGCTCCAGCGGCACGACGCACAGCGACAGCGGCAGCGTGGTGTCGGGCGGGCACAGGTCGGTGTTGAGCGAGAGGTGGATGCGGTCGGTGGCGGGGGACGGACGAGGGCTTTGGAGGGGTGGGGCGTCGGTGCTCGCTCGCCTCTCGCCCGCCCTCCCGCCCCTCCCCCCCCTGCTCGCACCTCGCCCGCGGGCGCACGTACGCCAGGTTGCGCGTCAGGAATCTCTGCCGCGACGTGCGCGCCTGGGGAGGGAGGCAGGAGGGGGGGGTCCGCGCGGTAGGAGGGGGGGCGGCGCGGTCGAGCGCGCCGCCGCCGCCCGCCCCGCCACCACTCCTCTCTCCTCCATCTCCCCTTTCTCCATCTCACCCGGTCCTTGAGCAGGCTGTAGAGATCCACGGGTTTGATGTACACCCAGAATCCGGACAGGACCTTGTCCCCGCGCGCCACCGCGACGGCGCCCGCGTCGCGGTCGGCCCGGCGGGAGGAGGGCGGCAGGGCGGGGCGGCTGGCGGACGGGCGGCCGGCGTCGGCGCCGCGCGCAGCCATGGTCGGCAGCGGCGCGGGGATCGGGGGGGACCGGCGGGCGCGGCCTGCGGGGGAGGGCGCGCTCTGGGCGCCGGGCGCGGCGCGCGCGCCGGGGCGGCGGGCGGCGGTGTGGGCGGGGTGCGGCGGCGCCCGGCCGTGGTCAACGCGGCGTCCCGGCAGACGCCCCTCCACACGACTCTCGCCCCCCCCAAAGCAACCAACGACGCCCCCGACACGGTCACTCTTCGCGCCCCTTGCGCTTCCGCGGCGCGGCCGCCCGGGCGGCCATCCGAAAGTCGGCCGGCCCGACGCCCCCCTCCTCGGCCAGCTTGCTCTTTTTCGCGCTCCGCACGTACGCGCGCAGCGCCCACTCGTCCTCGGCGGCCGCGTTGTCCAGGGTGCCCAGCTTGATTTGGTAGAGGCGCAGCTCGAAGCGCGGCCCCACCTCGGTCAGCGCCGCGCTCGCTGGCCCGCGCGGCGCGGCGAACGTGTGGTGCCGCACCGACACGTGGTCGGCCCGGTTGGCAAACGTGATGACCCGCTTGGCGTCGGGCTTGGGGGGGGGGAAGAGGTGGGTGAGCACTGTTTTGACGCGCGTGCCCAGCGCGGTGGTGAAGCCGTCGAAGACGAGGTGCGGGGCTGCTTCCGACAGGGTGCCGACTGTCTTTTTCGCCCCCAGGTCGTGGCGCAGCACGGCGTTGTGCACACCGAACGAGACGGTCGGCCCGTGCGGCAAGTGGCACACCACCAACCCGTCCGGCTCGCCCCGGTGCTCGTGCAGGACGACGATGTCGGTGAAATCGTGGGCCCGGGCCGAGGACACGAGATCGGCCACGACCTGGCCGCCGCGGTTGACGCGGGTCGCGTTGGGGATGACGAGGCGCACCTCCTTCGAGAAAGCCGTCAGGCGCGAGCTGGGGTCACGCGACGTGGTCACGAGCACTTTCGGGTCCCGCTCAGCGGCGCGGCCGTACTCGTCGTCGGCCGACGCGCGCGGCACGGCGGTCGAGTCGTCCTCCAGGGCCACCTCCCGGCGCAGGGCCGCTTCGTCCCGGCGCAGGTCGGTGGGGATGGGTTTGCCCTCTGATGGGGGACGAGGACGAGGGGTGTGGGAGGGGGCGGGGCGGCGGCGGCGGCGCGGCTGGCCGCGGCGGCGGCCGCATTCCCCTCTCTCTCCCCCCCATCCCTACCGGCCAGCGCCTCGCGGATGGCGCGCTTGCGCTCGTACTCGGTCCGCTCCTTGCCCTCGAGCGACTTGCGGTACAGGTACTCGCGGCGCAACCGCGCGTTGCGGCGCAGCATTGAAGGAGGGGGGGGGAGGGCGGCGGCGGCCGGCGGCTCGAGGTGGGACCGACGCTGAGCCCTGCCTCGATCCGGGGGCGGGCGAGGCGGCGCGGGCGGCCGCAGGAGTGGGGGCGGCGCTGGCGGCGGGCGCCGGCGCCACCCACACCCGCTTCACCGGCGCTCCCGGCCGGCGGCGGGCCTGGCGGGCCACCACACACCACAGCTACCCCCCCTTTGTCCAATGTCGGGCGCGCGCGCCGCGGCGCCCGCCGCCGCGGACGCGGACAAGGGCCGCGTGGCGGCCGCGCTCGTGCGGCGCTACCGCGCGGGGCAGGCGCCGACGTGGGCGGCCGAGGGAGAGCAGGCGGCGGGCGACGCCGCGGGCGGCGCGCCCGCCGACGCCGTCCCCTCGTCGTCGCGCGTTGTCGCGCCGCCCGTCGTGCTCGACCCCGCCAACGACCCCCGCCTGGCCCGGCTGGCGGGCCTGGGACGGGGAGGGGAAGGCGGGCGGCGGCGGGTGCGCGAGGTGGTCGCTCCCGAGATTTTGAGTGAAGGGGTCGGGCCGTCGGCCGCGGCCACCGCGGCTGCGGTCGACGACGACGATGACCTGTCGGCCGACGAGCGGGCGCGCCGGCGGGAGGCGACGCGGTCGCGCGCGCGCGCGCTCGCCGCCGACGCCGAAAAGGCTGCGGCGGCCGCCGCCGCCGCCGCCCCCGCCTCCTCTTCCTCCTCCTACGAGACCGACGCCGACGACTCTGACGACGCCCTCACCGCCCCCCGCCTGCTCAAGCCCGTGTTTGTGCCGCGCGGCGCGCGCGACACGGCGGCCGAGCGCGACGCCGCGGCGGCCGAGGAAGAGGCGGCCGAGGCCGCCGCCGCCGCGCGTGCAGTGGCGCGCAAAGCCGAGGCGCGCGCCCTGGTCGCGGCCGTGGTCGCGGCGGACGAGGCGGCGGTCGCGGCGGCCAACGCGCCGACTGGCGACGGCGCGGATGTCGTGACTGACGACGACGCGCTAGACCCCGACGCCGAGTTTGCCGCGTGGAAGGTACGCGAGCTGTCGCGGCTGCAGCGCGAAGCGGACATCGTGACGGCCGACGAAGCCGCTGCCGCCGAGCGCGCCGCGCTCGCGTCGATGACCGAGGCCGAGCGGGCCGCGCGCGCCGCGGCCATCAAGGCCGACCGCGATGCCGCCAAAGCGCCCCGGGTGCGGACCGGGCCCATGGAGCGGTACCACCACCGGGGCGCGTTCTACCAGGCGGGCGCGGACGCGCCGCCGGGGGTTGGTGCGGGAGGCGGCGACTATGGCGTCGCGGCGGCCGTTGCCGCCCGCGACGCCGCCGCGGCGGCCGCCGGCCCCACCTCTTCGTCGCGCTCGTCCCTGCCCAAAGTGATGCAGGTGCGTAATTTCGGGCGCGCGGGCCAAAGCAAGCACACGCGGCTCGCCGACCAAGACACGACCGCGCGCCCGGGCGACGACGCCCTGGCCGCCGCCGGGCGCGAGCGGGCGCGGTCGCTGGCGGGGACGGGGGACGTGGACAAGCCGCGGGGGTACCGGACGTAGAGAGGGAGAGAGACCGGCGAGGCGAGCGGGGCGTGCAGAGCGCGCGCTGCTCCCCTTCCTCCACACAACGCGCCCGCGCTCTCCGCCCGCCCCCGCCGATTCGGGCTCGGTCTCGCGAGACCGCCGCCAGGGCGACCAGGCCCTCTTGCCTGCGCGCCGCGCGTCGCCGCGGGCGGTCGCCCCGCATCCCGCGCCCTCGCCCGGCCTCGCCGCACCCTCGCCCCACCACCATCATGGGCACCGCCCTGGGCTACGCCCTGCTCGTTGCGGGCCCGCCCCTGGCCGCGTACGCCGTGCTGCTGGGGCGCAAACCCTTTTTCGTGCTCGCCACGCTGGCCAGGTGAGATGGGGGAGACGCGAGGGGGAGGTGTGGGTGGTGGAGGCGGCGCACGGTGTGAGCGCGCGAGGGAGCGACCCTCTCGTCTCCCCTCCCCTCTCAGCGCCTTTGCCTGGCTCGTCGCCCTGCTCGCCACCTCGCTCCTGCTGCGCCCCCTGGCGCCGTTGGCGGGCGCCGCCAAAGCGGTGCTGGCGCTGGCGGTGGCGGTGGCGGTCGACACCGCGACCCTGCGCGCTCTCTGGGCGGGCGACCGCGCCCTGCTCCGCGCCCTCGCCGCCGCCGCCGCCACCTCGCCCGCGCCCACGCTGCCGCCGACCGTGGGCGACGCCACCGCGATCGCCGCCTGCCACGGCCTCGCACACGGCCTGACGCACGCCTCTTTAATGTACCTCGCCTGGCTCCCCCTCGCCGCCGGCGGCCGCACCCTGCACGCGCCCGCGTGCCGGCACGCGTCCCTGTTTGGCGCGGGGGCCGCGGGGGCGGTGGCGACCGTGCTGACGCACGGCGGCGCCGCCGTCGTCGCGTTTGGGGGGTTTGACGCGGGCGACGCGCGCGTGTGGGGGAGGGCGCCGGCCGCGCACGCGGCGTTGGGGGTGGCGTCGTTGGTCAACCGGCTGCCGGGCGGGTGCCTGGTTGGCCTGCCGGCGTGCCTCGCCGTCGGCGTCGCGACCGCCGCCGCCGGCGCACGCGTCGCGTGGCGGCTGGCCACCGCCGACGGCGGGCGGTTGTGGGCGAGGCCGGTGGGGGACGCAGGGGAGGGGGGAGGCGGGAGCGGGTGATGTAGAACGGAGGCCGACCGCGCCCGCACACAACCCGCTCTCTCGCCACCACCATGGCCCAACCACCGCCCCCGCCCTCGGACGCACACCACCCACCCCCCACGCTGCTGGGCCGCTTCCTGACGGGCGCCGCGCCGGCGCACTCGGCGCCGGTCAGCATCGGCCGCTCCGCGCCCGCGCCCGCGTCGGTCAAGGCGGCGACGCCGCCGTCGCCGGTGTCGCACCCCGAGATGTGAGGGAGGAGAGGGGAGGGAGAGGGCCGAGGGCTTTCGCGCGGGCATGGGGTCGGGGCGCGCCCTCGCGCCCCGGGGCGCACCCGGGTCACGCGCGGCGCCTCGCGGCGGGCGTGGTGCGTGGCCCTACTGCCTCAGTGAGGGACCGCCGGGACCGGAAACGGTCGCGCGGCGCAGGCCTGGCCAGGCCTCGACGCCCCGACTCGCACCCTCCCACCAACTCCCCACCAGGTGCTTCACGCCCACCGATGTCGGCATTTGGGAAGTCAACCGCGTGCCGCGCGCGGGGGTGGGCGCGGGGGGGCTGTTCAATTCGTTCTTCGGGGGGAGGGGGGGGGGGGGGGGCGGGCCGGAGGCGCCGGCGCCGCCCAAGTGAGCGCCCGTGCGCGTTGTGCAATCAATCGGGGAGGGGTCGCGTGCTGTGCTGCGGGGAGAGGTGCGTGCAACTGTATTCGGGGGCGTGCGTGGTCGGCGAGGGGTCGGTTGCCAGACTCTCTTTCTTCTCCACCCCCTACCCAGCACGCCTCTCCGCGCGCTGCCGCATGGCAGGGCGTCGAGCGCGGGGGCGGGCACTGCGAGCGTCGCGCGCCGGCGTGTGCGGCCTGGCCGCGCACCCTAGTGACCCACCCCCCTCCCCCTCTCGTCTCACTCTTTCCCGCCGTCGACGCCCCGCCGCCCCCTCCCTGTCGACGCCCGGTCGACACTATGTCGTCCGCCGGCCTGCCGGGCCCTCTACCCACCTCGCGCGCAGGCGGGATGGGAGCGCCCGCCCCTCCCCCCCGCGCGGCGCGCCCCAAGTCGCCCTCGCCGCGCGGCCCGCCCCTGAGCTGCCTCATTCCGCCCACGGCGACATCGATGGCGTGCCCACTGCCGGCGGTGGCGCCACCGCCGCAGCCCGGCGCGCGCGTGCGGTCGGCGACCGTCGCGTTTCCCAGCAAACGGTGCGCGCCCGCGCCCGCGCCGGTCGCGCCATGGACCACGATGCCGCCAACGGAGGGGTGGAGGGACGGGCAGTACTGGGCGTTGGCCGAGGTGAGAGAGATGGGGGCCGGAGCGCTCGGCGCGCCCGGGGAGTCACGTGGAGCACGGGGGTCGCGCGCCGGCGGCGCTCCTCGCGACACAGGGCAACAGAAAGGAGGGCCCGACTAGGGGGGCGGCGCGGCGCGGCGGCCGGGGCGCGGCCGCAACGGCCGGCAGCGACGCGCCACCGCCACGACGTGCCCACCCTCGTCCTCCAACCCCCCCCACCCACCTTCCACCCTCCACCCCAGGTCCGCCCGACCGACATCGACGAGTTCAACGTCGTCCGCAACACGGTCTTCCACGAGTACTTGCTCATGAGTGAGGGAGAGGGCGAGGCGGGGTTGGTGGGCGGAGGCCGGCGGCGGTCGCCGCGCGCGCGCGCGCGGCGAGAAGCCACGCCCGCAGTCGGCCCACGCTCCCTCCCCTCCCCTTTTCAGTCCATCACAAGGCCTTTGGCGCCGCCACCGTCCCCGTGGCCACCGCGGTCGCGGCCGGCTTCTTCCCGGTGACCGCCGAGACGGCCGTCCGCTTCAAGCGCCCGCTCCACCCCGGCGACCGCTTCCTGGCGTGCGCGGGGATCAGCCGCGTGACCGCGACCCGGCTCTACTTTGCCGACACGATTCTGCGGCTGCCGGCGGGGGGCGGCGCCCCGGACGTCGCCGCCGAGGCGGACGTCGTGATCGCGTTCACCGGCCCCGACGGCCGCCCGCGCGCCATGCCGGCTTCCATGAAGGCCGCGTTTGCCGCGCGCGCGGCTGAGTACGCGGCGGCCGTCGCGGCGGCGGGCGCTGGCGTGCGGCCGGTGCTGGGGTAGGGGTTTGTCGCCGCGCCGTTGCCCGGCCGCCGCCTCGCGCGCGAGGCGGGGCCGGGCGCCGCGGCCGGCGCTGGTTCGCGACCGGCACGTTCAAGGCGGCCGCCCGCGGCCGCGGCCGCGGGGCGCCGCCCGGTCTCCACTCAATTTTTCGTTTCATTGCCGCACCCGCGCTCTGCGACGCGGCCTCCCCTCGCTTTTCATGCAGTGGCCCCCCTCCCGTATTTCGTGCGTTGTTCCGCGCCCCCCCCCCCTCCCCCCCCCCGTATTCATTCAACCCCTTTTTCATCGCTGGGCGCACTACCCCCCCTGGACGCTCGAGTCCTGGGGCCGGTGCCGACCCCGCCGCGGGTCCCGGGGGGCTTTTGGGCGAAAAAACGTGCAACGGTAGTCGCGAGAGTCTAAAATAAAAAAGAAGGGGGTGATTGTGTGCGCGGCATTCGTTGCACCGCCCGTCGCTCTCCTTCACTCGCCGCTCTCGTAGCCGCTGCCAGGGTCGGGCGGGGCGTCCACGCCGTCCTCTGCCGCCACCATCTCGGCCGCCGCCGCTTCGGCCAGCGCGGCCGTCGCGGCGACCGCTTCGCGCGCGTGCGAAAGCGGCACCCGCATACCGTCAAACGCGGCGCCCGCGCCCGCCACCAGCAAGCGCTGGGGGTCCGCCCTCGCATCCGGCGGCAACCCGGGGTGGCGCTGGGAAAAGTGGGTGAGCAGCGTGGCGCGCACCGCCGCCGCGGCCGCGACGCCGAGCGCCCCTGCAGTCGTCGCGTGCCGCTTGCGGTCGGCGTGCGCGCGCTCCGCGTCGGCAAACGTGGCTTCGTGCACCATGAGGTCGACGCCGGCGGCGGCGGCGGCAAAACCGGGCGTGGGCGCGGTGTCGCCCGAGACGGCGAGCGACCAGCGCGCGGCACGCGCGACGCAGCCGTGCGCGTCGGCGCAGTGGAGGGCGGGGACCAGGCGGAACGAGTCGAGTCCTAGGGCGGTGCAGACAGCGGCGCGGGCGGGGGCGCCGGCTGGGCCGTAGAGGGCGTGGGCGGGGACGACCAACGCGCGGTCAGCGACGCCCGTTGCGGCCGCCGCGCTTTGGAGCCACCGCGCCGCTGCCGCCGGCGCGACCACGAGCAAGGGCGGCGCACCCACCGGCCGCGCCTCGAGCACGCCCACCGCGCCGAGCACGTGGTCTGCGTGCTTGTGCGAGAGCCAGAGGAGGGACAGAGAGGCGAAGGCTTTGCGCCCGCCTTCCGCCCCCAGCGCGCGTTTCAACGCCCCTGCCGCGCCCTCGCCCGCGTCCAGCAGCGCGCCCCGGCCCGAGGGGCAGGCCAGGTACATGGACGAGGCGCCGCGGTGGGCGGAGGGCTCGGCGGAGCCGGTGCCCAGAAAGGTGAGGGTAGGGGTGGTAGGGGGAGGGGGTGGTGGAGGCGGCAGCGGTTCGGCCGTCCCTCCACCGCCCAGCCTGGCGCGCAAAGCAGACGCTGCCGACGCGTTGGAGCACGGCGGCGCGTTGTCGGCTCGCCGGGCGCGCTTGGGCGGCGGCGGCGGCGCGCCGGCCGCCGCCGCCGCGTCAGCCATCGCCGCCTCCCGGTCAAACGGGGGCGGGCACGCGCTCACGTCGATGGTTGCGCGTCCGCCATCGTGACCAACCAGCCTCATGAGCAGCGACCCGGGCAGCAGCCCAGCGGTGAGCGCAGGGGCGGGGTCGTCGCCGCCGCCCTCCCTTCCACCCGGCACCGGAAAAAGGGCTTCATCCACCACCGCCAGCCGGGCCAGCAGCCTCGCGGACGACAGGTGGCCGATGGCGGCCTCGGGGGCGCCGGGAGGCACGGCGGCGAGGACGCGCGGCCGGGACGGCGACGCCGACGCCAGGCCCGACGCCCACGCCTGGTAGGCCGGCGTGCGCGCGACAGCAGCCGGCGTCAGGTGCACGATGGCCGCCACCGGGGACGCGGGGTCGGCGAGCCAGGCGGCGAGCGCGTGCGAGCGCGCGGCGGCGAGCGCGGTCTCGCCGGCCACGTCGACGACCGCCACCGCGGCAGAGGCGGCGCGGATCCACACCACATACGCCCAGATGGTAGAGGCATCGCTGGGGTCTGCCACGGGGCGCTTGACGTAGAGCGGGGTGCGCCAGGTGGGGTCGAAAAGAGAGTAGTCGGAAGCGGGTGGGGGGAGGGCGGGGGCGGGCGGGGCGCGGGCGCCGGCGCCGTCGTCGCTGGATGATGCAGCCGATGACGATGGCGATGGCGAAGTAGAGGACGACGGCGGCGGCGACGGCGTCCGCCGCCGCACCTTCCAGGCCGAGGGCGCGGGCCCACGACGCGCACCTCGCCATGG
>Ga0315285_10003460_pt1 | contig 16435 bp, 13 predicted proteins | sample YL17G09_36_MG_FD_203698 | JGI IMG/M metagenome (GOLD analysis project Ga0315285, IMG submission 203698) | Sediment microbial communities from Yellowstone Lake, YNP, Wyoming, USA - YL17G09_36 | ecosystem: Environmental > Aquatic > Freshwater > Lake > Sediment | place: USA: Wyoming | collected... | reverse complement strand
GTAAGGAACTTCATTGGATTCCAGCCAGTAATCTTCACTGATATATCCGTTCTTGACTGCATCTTCATAGAAGGCTGTCCCAGGCAGTAGCCAAAGGATGTTCGCGCTGATTGATGATCGCGGTTTGATACGACCAATTAAGTCTATAGTTTCATCAATGGTTGATTCATTTTCACCTGGACAACCAACCATCAGGTATGCTCTGGGAAGAATATCAATCTCATGAACAAGGTCAAAAACCTTTTCAATATATTTTCGCGTTTGCCGCTTGTTGATATTTTTCAGGATCTTGTTGCTTCCGCTCTCGACTCCAAAGTCGATGGTCACGCAACCGCTAGCCTTCATCACCTCCAGCAATTCACGATTCATCATCTTTACGTGACTACAGCAAGCCCACTGCAGATCCCAACCGTTGTTGATAATCCCTTCGCAAATGGCAATAGCACGCTCCTTGTTAACGGGAAAATTGTCGTCGAAGAAATAAAGTGAACGAACGCGCAGATTTTCGACCAACCATCCTATTTCTTCAAGAACGTTTTCCGGCGAGCGGAACCGCCATCTCCTACCCCAAAACCGAACTGAAGCGCAGTAGTTGCAATCGAACACACACCCCCGAGAGGAAATAACAGCTGCCGTCGGACGGGGCAACGGCGGAAAACCTCCGTAGTGCGAAAAGCTGAAGTGCCGAAATCCGGCGTAATATGGACGTGGAATCGAGTTGATGTTTTGAATAGGGGCGCGAGGAGCAGTGTAAAACACGTTACCATCTTCGTTCCGCAAGACCATGCCGGCAATGTCCCCCAGATCTTTACCTTCTGCCAGAGACTCGAGAAACTCCGCAAATGTCTCTTCCCCCTCGCCAACAATCACCGCCGATGCATGGGTCTTCTTGAAGATGTGCTCGGGGTACATTGTGGCATGCGGACCGCCAAGGAACAAAAAAGCCTTCGGGGCCACCTCTTTCAAGGCGGCACACAATTCCCAGACCATGTTACGGTCGATCGTCCAACATGTAACGCCGACCAAGTCCGGAGAGACCTCCCGTACATCCTGCATAATCTGCGAAAGGGTCCGAAGCCCACTGTCGATTAACAGTACTTCGTGACCTGCTTGATGCGCCATCGCACCAAGGTATGCGATACCCGGTGGAGGGAAGTCCGGCTTTTGACGCCGATTGGTTGGACTACTGATTAATATAATTTTCAAATAATCACCTCCTTGGCTCCATTTATATGTATTCCCAAGTCCCCAGCCCATGCATATCGAAAGATTGATCACATTGCACAACCTGCTAGTAGGAACAAACTCTTAAAATCCAAGCGCACAATTCAGAATCTTGCGCAATTTTTTCGATAAAAACAACTGGCTTCATTATCTATATAACCTCATATCATATATATTTACAATCAAAATTGTTTTTATATCAATTCATAATTTTTAATTGCTTTTGAAAATTCGCCCAATAACTTTTCTACCGTCATATTCCAGGAAAACTTTGATGCTTGTTCTCTTGCCTTTTTTGAAATTTCTTCACGTTTATAGTTATCCCATTCATTCACAGAGTTAATAGTTTCTGCTAAAAGCTCTCCCTTTTTAGGTATATAATAAACCGCTGCATCACCGAAAATTTCTGGCAAACAAGGATTATCTGCAGATATACAAATACACCCATGTGCCATAGCTTCTCCAGCAATCATACCAAATGATTCCACTCTACTTGTCATTACAAAAATTTTACAATTTCTATAACACCAACTCATCTCTTTTTCACTTAATTTCCCCACCCAATATATCTTTGATGATAAACCATATAATTTAATCCATTTTTCCAATTTTTTTCGGTATGAGATCATTCTTGATTCAGTTTCTCCTGCAATTACCAATCCCTTAATGTTCACTTTTTCTAAAACTAAATATTTCATTGCCCAAAATACATCTTCTAATCCTCTTGCCGGGCGGATAGAACCAACAGTAAATAAAAAATTTCCTTCCCAATCTTTGGGAATATTGTTTGGACGAATAAATTCCTTAAATCGAGGTATTTCTATTCCATGATAAACCAAACCTATTTTTTCTTCTGGAATATTCCACTTATGTGATAAAAATTCTTTAACATATTTTGATAAAGCAATTGTTCTATCTGCTTTTTTTATTGCTCTTTTCGCCACAAGACGCTGGATATACAATCTACATTTATTGATAAAATAATTTTCATCAATATTTTCTGCAAATGGTTCCATATTTTGAATCATATTAACAATAGGAACACTATTAAATTTAAAATAACGTTCTACCGGTATAAATATTACATCAGGGGAAAACTCTTTCAGTGATTTTTTCAAATCATCATCTGGTCTATAATACATCCATTTAAACGGTTTACAAGTAATAAATTTAACTTTAGGCAAAAAACTAAACCAACTTTGAATATCTATAGACGAAGGAGTGGCACAAAGTATTGACTCTATATCAAGATTTATAGCCATCCTGGGAATAACATTTCTCATATATTTTTTATACCCCCCACTCATTCCTCCACCAGTTAGATTAATAATTGCAATTTTCATTTTATTATTCCTTGACAATCCTTTTATATTTATAATTTAATTACCAATCTTTTCTAAAACAAATTCTTAAGATTAACTGAAAAATTCTCTACACACTTTCTACCACTTTTTATAATAAAAAACTAAAAGATTATTGATCTGTATTTTTTCTATTATTTATTCCTTATATTCTATATATTCTATTTTGAAGAATTTTTAGTAGCATAACTTATAATTGCTTGTCGATAAACCTTCTCCCATTGTTTCCCAATTACTTCCTGAGTATAATAACATTGTACTAAATCTCTTGCACTACAACCTAATTGTAAACGTAAATTTTGATCCCTTAATAATAATAAAACCGCATTAGTTGCTTCGTCTAACGATTTATATATATAGGAATTTACCATATTTGTTACCTTAATACCTTCAAAAACAATTGGTGTACCCACAACAGCTTTCCCCCCTGCAAGAGCTTGAAGTACTCTGGTTTTAATTCCTGAACCTGCTTTATCAAAAAATATCACAATGTCTGATACTTTTAATGTTTGCATATAATCCTCAACCCACGGAAAGAATTGTATCCCTGGTTCATTTATTAAAAAATTAGCAATATTCTTTGGAGTTTTGCGACTAACTATAATAAATTGGATATTTGGAAAAATAATTCTTATTTGTCTAAAACCAGTACGTATAAAATCTACCAAAGGTTCAGCCATATAACTATTATTTAAAGTACCCGATGTAAAAATAATTGGAAAATCTTTTTTAAAAACATTATTATTTGCTTTATATATAGGAATTTCTAAAAATTTTGGATCCACGCTTAATTTAATAACCTTTATTTTTAAATTTAAATTTTTAGATAAAAGATACCCAGCGTCAATTTCAGAAACGACATGTATACTAGTGAATTTTGGGTATATTTTAAACTCAAATGTATCAATACGTTTGGCTGAAAAAGTCAAGGCAATCTTCTTTAAAATATTATTTGTAGTGTTCGCAACACGCCAATATCTCATTGAAATTGCATCATTTACTGAAAGTACAGTAGGAATATTTTGCAAAAATGACCAATATTGTGCCATATTAATCATATCTAAATGCACAACATCATATGAATTTTCTTTAAAGGCTCGACAAATAGCATTAACAAATTCCTGACTTTTCCATCTACCTAATGAGGGAGGGTTCCCCTTTATGATTTCCCAGACTTGATTAATCCTTTGTTTCAGGTTAAATGGTTGAGGAAAAATATCCAATACTTTTAATCCTGGCAAAGATGAGCACCAATCTTTAGCTCTTTCTAACTCATTTGACACCCCAAAACTAATAATATGACATTCATGTTTCGTTTCCATATAATTTAACAAATTATAAATCTTCCAGCGAATACCATTATCTGGAGGAAAAGGGAATTCTTGTAAAATATATAATATTTTCATGTTCTATGTTTGTCCAACCCTTCTTTTAACATATTTATAATTATTAGAAATTAAAGATTCATTGCCTAATGTTCTTAATAATAATTCACAAAATATAATCACTAAAATCGCAGATAAACTTCCCCAATGAAAGATCGTATCGAGACAGCCATCAAGAATCCAATCAACAAACATTGACAAAAATAAAATTAGTGCAATAGGCTTGCATTTAAGATTCGCTTTTAGAATCCATAGCCATACGGTCCAAATTATTGAAATAAATAAAATGGGACCAAATATTGCAAACCAATAACCTCCAACCATATAAAACCAACCTAAAAAAGAAGGGGCACTACTATGAACAACATACTCAGGGATTCCTTCGACTTCTAAGGTAAAAATTTTCGCCAATCCATAGCCACCGAATATTGGAAAAATTTTTAAGGCTCCAATTCCTAAAGGTTTAAAATCTTTAGCAATTATCATCATTAGACTTTCAACACCAGTAAGTCTATTAAACATAGAATTAAAAGTATTAACGAATATATTCCTAAATCCTCCATCAGAATTTGACATCAGTATCATAATGGCTTTCGAAATACCAGAAAATAATCCAGCTTTTGGATTTGCAACTCGTATCCAACGATAAGTACCCATAATTGGATAAAATATAAAGATCAATAATGTAGAAATGCAAAATAAGAATAATTTACTTTTAGAAAAGCTTACTCTTTTTATAATCAACATAAAAAACAATAATATCAATAGATTAATAATCGCTCCTTTTGCTGATCTTAATAGTGTTTGAATTAGTACATGTAGAATTAAAAAACATATACTCAAGATAAAATATATTTTTGGTTTTTTAAGATAATTCATCCATAATAGAAGGAGTAATATCCCTGGAATAATTACTAGAGCAATATAGAAAGTGATACCCGCCAATCTAAAGGGAAGATATACCGACATAGCACCCATAATAGCTATATTCTTAGAATACATTAAATAATTACTGAAAAATATCAAAATAAAAACAAGTGGCAATATAAATAAATTCAGTTGTTTCCAATATATTATTTTGTTTGAATCTATACGTTGAAAAAGTAAATCAATTTTTTTAGTTTTTATTTTATTAAGAAATATCCATGCTATTGTGCAAAAACCAACAAAAGAGTATGTCACAATACGATATGTACTAATTAAAATTTCTTCAGAATCTATTATTTGAGGTAATAAATAAAATCTCTGAGAAGCAAAATTAGGATTAAATATAAGCCAATAAAATTTTAAATAATATGCAATGATAAAATATGAAAACATAATCCATATTGGTAAACCAAAAGGAATTGGCTTATAAATATAAAGAAGTAATAAGCAGCAACTAATTATAGTTAAAATCGTTAAAAAAAAATATTCCAGCCCATTTTTCTCAAACCTTGAAGCTGTGAGAAAATATCCTAAAAGAAATAAAAACAAAACAATTATATAGATTACTCCCCTATATTTCTTTATCAATCCTTTAGTTCTCCTCTTACACTGCTAATAGTTAATTGGTATTATGTTTCCTTCAATTATACAAGCGATATTACACTAAACCAATATAGATAATAATTGACTTTTTATTATATAAATAAAATATTTTATAGTTAAGCAAATAAAAACAAAAATATTACTATCCTTGAACTTTAATAATATTTATCTATTTCTGTTGTTTTACCCGTTTTTCCTTTTATCCCGTCAATAAATCCTTTTAATAAAATCCTTATACGGTAAAATTTGTAGTTGTCATACAAAATAACTCCAATGATTTGTCTAATAACTTTTAAAAAAATATATACACAAGCAATAGCAAAATATTTACCAAAATATTTTTTTGTAAAATATAAATGATTTCTTATCATATAATAATTAACTGTAACAAATTTGCTTAATGAAGACCTAATGCTTTGTCTGCTTAAAAAAACCTTCTGGGCAGATTTTCCACTTGAAGCACCACCTTTATGCCATATTTTACTTTTTCCACTACAAAATAACTTCCACCTCAGCTTAGAAGCCCTAAAACACCAATCAGTTTCTTCTACCAACATAAAGTATTTGTCATCGAACATACCGGTCATTTTTATAACTTTATTTTTTACTAATAAACTTGCACCATATATATATCCCTTTATTTCAAAATTGCTATCAAACTCAGGCTGGTCTTTTTCAAAAGAATAAATGTGTTTACCAGTAGTTTTCCAATTTATCTGATCAGTTCCTCCTAATGCTTGAATAATATTTATTTTGTCATAATATAGTAATTTTGACCCAACCATTCCAATTTTCTCATCATTTTCAGACAATTTAACCATTTCTATTAAAGCATTTTTATTAACTACTGTATCATTATTCAGCAACCAAATATAATTACTATCACTCTTTAAAATTGTATATCTTATCCCTAGATTACTTCCACCAGCAAAGCCAAGATTCTCACCTGTTTGAATGAAAATTAAAGGATAAGTTGAAGTAGGAGTCAATTCTTTACTATTAGATTTTCTTTGTCCTTGCCATTCTTTGGTTATTTTTTCTTCTAATTTAATATTTCCACCTTTTTCAGTTTCTTCACGATTATAATAAATATAAGGGATAGGCTTCTCAATTGACGGATGGGATAAATGATATAAAGGGTGAGTTGGTTCGGGAGTTAAAACTTCCTGCTTCCCTTCTGCCCAAGCTTTTATTTTCTCCATTGAACCATCAGTTGAACCATTATCAACAACTATTATCTGATAATTTGGATAGGTATTTCTAAATACACTCTCCAAACATTCTATTGTATCTTTCCAACCATTCCAATTAAGAATAATAATTGCAACTTTGGGCCATTCCTGCGTGCTTTTCTGTTTTACTTCGATTGATTCTTTATTCTTCATAATAATATCTCATCTCGCCTCATAATTCTTTTCTACCCACTTTTTATATTCCCCATTTCTTACTCTATCCACCCAATCTTGATGGTTTATATACCATTTGATGGTAGTATCTAATCCTTCTTCAAAGCCAAAATTCTGCCTCCAGCCCAGCTCATTTTTTATCTTATCACAATTTATAGCATATCTTCGGTCATGTCCGGGTCTATCTTTAACGAAAGTAATCAATTTCTTATAATAATCTTTATCTCTCCCTTTAATCTTGGCTATCTTTTCACAGAGAAAATTGACCAACTCAATATTTTCCCATTCATTTTCTCCACCAATATTATAGGTTTCACCAATTCGTCCATGGTTTATTATCTTCCAAATTGCTAAACAGTGATCCTCAACATATAGCCAATCCCTTATATTCTTTCCGTCTCCATATATCGATAAAGATTTTTCTTCTAATATATTTAATATAATCAGAGGGATTAGCTTTTCAGGGAATTGATAAGGTCCATAATTATTGGAGCAATTGGAAATAGTTATTGGGAGACCATAAGTCTTAAAATACGACCTGACTAAATGATCAGAAGAGGCTTTGGTGGCAGAATATGGGCTATTAGGTTGGTATGCTGTACTTTCAAAAAAATATTTACCTTCTTCGGCTGAGCCATAAACTTCATCTGTACTGATGTGGTGAAATAATAATTGACTGTAATCTTCTTTTTCCCACACTTCTCTGGCGACTTCCAATAAATTAAAAGTACCCATTATATTGGTTTGAATAAAGTCTTTTGGTCCGAATATTGAACGATCAACATGAGATTCGGCCGCAAAGTTTACAACAGTATCAATATCATATTCACTGAATATATTTTTCATTCTCTCAAAATTACAAATATCTGCTTTTTCAAAAAAATATCTTTCTCCTTTTAACTTACTATCAATTTTTTTTAGATTCTCTAAATTTCCGGCATAAGTTAATTTATCTACATTGAGTATTCTTCCATTAAATTTAGTTTGATTAAAAATAAAGTGGATAAAATTTGACCCGATAAAACCCGCTCCACCGGTTACTAAAATATTTTTCAATCTCCCTTTTGTTATACTCATTGTAATTTCCTTATCTTCCCAATCTTTTTTGATTTCTTTTTAATGAAAACAAAAAATCTTCCAGTGCTTCTTCCCAATTCCTGATGTTTAAATGAAATTCCCTCTTTATCTTCCTCTTGGATAATACTGAATACTTCGGCCTTTTAGCTTTCGTAGGATAATCTTCTGTCTTAATACTAATTATTTCTATGCGCCTTTCTCGCTCAATTAAACCTAACTTCACCGATTTATCATAAATTGCCCTGGCAAACTTATACCAACTGGTAATCCCTTCATTGGTAAAATGATATAAACCATGACTAGAGGAATTGCTATTGATTATCTTTAAAATTACCCCAGCTAAATCAGCGGTATAGGTAGGAGAACCTATCTGGTCATCTACCACCCTTACCACTTCTCTTTCTCTAAATAGTCTTAACATCGTATAGATAAAATTATTACCTTCCAGCCCATAAAGCCAAGAGGTACGTACGGTAAAGTATTTATCTAAATATTTCTCAATCTCCTTCTCTCCAGCTAATTTACTTTTTCCGTAAACATTTATCGGATTGGTTTTATCCTCCTCATTATACCCCAAGGGCTCTACCTTATTGCTATCCTCACCATCAAAGACATAATCGGTAGAGATATGGAGCAATTTAGCCCGCCTTTTCAAAGCCACCCTGGAAATATTTCTAACCCCATCCCTATTAATCTTAAAAGCTTTTTCTTCCTCTTCTTCTGCCTTATCTACCTGGGTATAAGCCGAACAATTAATTATCCATTCTATTTTCTTATCTTCTTCATATCTTTCTAAACTTGGATAATTAGTAATATCCACCTCTTTATCACTAGCTATATAAGATATATTATCCTTCTTTAATAGCTTTTCTACCTCATTTCCCAGCATTCCCTTTTTCCCAATAAGCCAGATCATAAATTATTTATCCTTTTTTATAAAGTTTTAAAAAATATTTCCTATTTATCTTTTATCTTTATTAGCAAATGAAACTTTTCTCATCAATAAACTCTGAGTTATAACCTTAACTCTTCTACAATATCAACTTATTATAATTAAATAACTTAATTAAAATAACATGTATGTAATCATTCTAATATTATATTCGTTAGATTTATATTATTAAATTACAATTCTTAATTTATATAATCTTTGGATCAGGAAGTGGCAAAATAAATTTCCTACCTTTTTGTCTGTATTTTTGCTCTTTTTGTAAAATTGCATCAGCATAGTTCCAAGCTAAGAGAAGGGCATAGTTAGGTGGATCTCTGTGAAACTCTTCTTCTGAAAAAATTGGAATATGCATGCCTGGTGTATAACATCCTTGTTTATAAGGAGTTGTATCACTAATATAATCTAAAATATTTGTACCAATTCTACAATAATTTAATAAAGTATTTCCTTTTGCTGTTGCACCATATCCACTTATTCTTACCTTTTCATTCTTCAATGTTTTTAAAAGTTTTATTAATTTTTCTTTTACTAAAACTACTTCTTTGGCAAAATTTGTATACGTTTTAAATGAATCAAGTTCGGCATTTTGTTCTATTAATAGTAATTTAGCAACATTTTGAGATTGTTTTTTGTTTGATCTTTTTGCAAAGATACGAATTGAACCACCATGAATAGGGATTTGTTTTATATCCACAATATTCATTCCAAATTTTTGGAATAAGTAAACTAGAGGATAAATAGAAAAATAAGAAAGGTGTTCATGATATATTGTATCAAATTCTATATTATCTAATAAGTTTATAAGATAAGGTACTTCAATAACAAAAACACCGTTTTTTGATAGTAAATAATCTATACCATGTAAAATATTTTCTAAATTGTCTACATGTGCAAAAACATTAGTAGCAAGAATTATATCTGCAAAACCATATTTTTTATAAATGTTTATAGCACACTCTTTATTGAAAAATTTATTTATAGTTGTTATGCCTCTTTTTCTTGCTATTTGAGTGATATTTGAAGCTGGCTCAATACCTAATATTCGTAGACCCATTTTTGAAAAATATTGTAACAGTGTTCCGTCATTACTTCCAATATCCACAACTAAACTATCTTTGCTAGCTTTAAAATTATTCACTACATCTTTTGCAAGACCAGCAAAATGTAATTCCATAGGCTTCGACGCACCAGTTATGTATGCATAGTCCTTAAACATTACTTCGGGAGGTACTATATCTAATAATTGAACAAGGTGACATTTATTACAAAAGTATACATCTAGTGGGTAATGTAATTCCTTCTTATTTAATTGATCTACCCTTAAAAAATTATTAGCTAAAGGAGTTGGGCCAAGTGAAAGAAATTTTGTTAATTCTTCACTACCACAAATCCTGCAATTTGTTCTATGAATAAAATTACTCTTTGCACTAACTGTTTCAATCATACTATTCTCCATTTCTTCAATTAATTACTAAAACTATACTTTTTCTTACCTGTGTAATTAGAGTTTTTATAATTAATGATAAATTTATTACAAAATAAAAAACTTTTAATAAATTAGTTTATTTTTTATACATCTTATTTAATGCTATGAAAATAAGAATTATAATAATTTTTATAGTTATTTCTAACTTAAGAATATTAATTAGCTTTATATATGTAAACTCTAAAAACCCTTTCTAAAACAAAAATATAGATAATTTATCCTTTTTGAAAAATAATTTTTTATTTATTATTTAATCGCCCATCTTAAAAAGACTCTGTTTATCATTCTCATATCTTTTCTCATCGACATCTTCTTTCCTGCCCCACCCTCTATGTAATCTATCTGGATAATTTATAACCATTCCTATCTCATCTTTAGAAATATTCTTATAACCATGAACAACACCAAATGGTATGATAACCATTATTGGATTTTTTTTACCACCAAAAAATTCCATATAATTCCCATAAGTTTTACTCTTCTTTCGATTATCCCAGAACTTTATTTTAAAATCACCTGGCCCAATAAAACAGAATATATCAGTCTGTTTTAGGTGTTCATGAGGTCCTCGGGCTATCCCTGGTTTAGTATAAGAGATGTGGCTCATTACTGGCAGTAAATTATCCGGCAGATTATCTATCCTGAAGGTTTCTATTAAAAAGCCTCTCTCATCAGTAAACTTAATTAGTTCTTTTATTATTACCCCATCAATTTTACCTTTTTTAAAATCCATAGCCATCCTGCTTTATTTTCTGATATTCCTTTAAAATTACTTCTAGATATCTCTTATAATCATTTTCCGGTAATCTGCCAATTATTTCCTGAAATTGATTCTTATCAATATAGTCCATTCTAAAAGCCACCTCTTCTATACAGCCAATCTTCAATCCCTGTCTTCTTTCGATAGTGGCAATATAATTGGAGGCATCAATCAGACTATCCGGTGTCCCGGTATCCAGCCAGGCATAACCCCTCCCCAAAATCTCTACCTTCAAATTTCCTTTTCTTAAATAAGCTAAATTCACATCAGTTATCTCTAATTCCCCCCGAGCCGAGGGCTTCAGGTTCCTGGTAATATCGACAACCTCATTATCATAAAAATACAAACCCGGAACCGCATAATTAGATTTAGGGATTTTTGGTTTTTCTTCTATACTTATAACTTCATGATTATCATTAAATTCAACTACTCCATATCTTTGCGGGTCAGCTACCCAATAACCAAAGATGCAACCACCACTTTTAAGACTTGCCATCTTCTGCAAGGTCATAGATAGGCTATGCCCATAAAATATATTATCCCCCAGTATCAGACACACCGAATCTTCACCGATAAATTCTTCTCCAATTATAAAGGCCTGAGCAATCCCCTCTGGCTTGGGCTGTTCTTTATAGAAGATATTAAGGCCCATCTCTTTACCCTCACTAAATAAATCTATAAATTTGGGCAAATCTTGTGGGGTAGAGATGATTAAAATATCTTTAATTCCCGCTAACATTAAAGTAGATAAGGGATAATAGATCATCGGTTTGTCATACACTGGAATTAACTGTTTGCTGGTCACTTTGGTTAGAGGATTGAGTCTAGTTCCTGCCCCACCGGCTAAAATTATGCCTTTCATAATTTGCTCCTTTAATTTATATTTTATATTTACAATTTTTTAATAACTCATAATTTTTAAATCATTAAATCGAAATAATTATCAATATTTTTTTTAATAAATGCTGCCTGATCTTCTTGGCCACTCTCGTTTAATTCTTTAGCCAATTTTTTATATTTTATAGCCAGTTCCTAATGAAGTGCATTTGAGTTTTAGGCGTGAAATAAGAAACTAAGACGCATTTTCACGTTCAGGCATAGGAAAACATTTTTTTAAAACCTTCCCTTTTGTATTTATTAATCGAAAATGTGCATGATACAAAACAGCATCCGGATTCCTTTGAATAAGATTTTTCATGATTTCAAGATAGTTAGAATCAAATAAATCATCATGACCAATAATATTCATATATTTCTTTTTGGATATAGAAAGGACCCGTTTCCCATTCTCCTGAATTGTCAAATTTGATTTGGAGGTCAAAATATTTATTTGGGGCTCGGGCAATTCTTGTAGTTTATTTATTGCTTGATCACTGCTACGATTGTCAAGTACTATCAACTCAAATTTTCCATAATTTTGGCTCAGAATACTTTCTACGCAAAGTTGCAAATATTTTCCTCCATTATACACTGGCAAAAAATCGTATATTTAATATCGTTTATATGATTCTATCACTTATTATATTTTAGCTCAATTCTTCCTAAAAACCATTGTATAAGCACTCCCATGCAAACCATTGCGTTCTATAGGGTTTAAAACAAAACTTATAATACGCCACATTACTCGCATGCTTAACTTACCAATCGGATTATTAAAAAGATGCATTAAGGATACATTCCACCCAAACCTATTTAAAGTTAATCCATCTTTATCAGTTGTAGTAATTAACACAGTTTCCAATCCTCGCTCATGCATAAAGCGTTTTAGTAATGTTGCTGGAATCAGTTCCAAGTGACGTGGAGCGTCAACGTTAACCCAGTAACGTTTAAGTATTTTAAACTGTAACGAATCCGGATTTGGTGTTGAAATAACTATAATCCCTCCCGGCAATAACAACTTTGCAAGCATATTAAGGATTGTCCAAGGCTCAGACAAATGCTCAATGACATGCCATAATGCAATTACATTATACCTAGGAGCCTCCCAAAGAGCCATAATAACATTATCAGTATTAATGGAGTATACCCCTACAACATCTGTCAAAAATTGACAACACTGTTTATCCATTTCGATCACTTTAACTTCAAAACCCGCCTGTTTGGCAAGAAAGGCAAATCCACCATAAGAAGGACCTATTTCCAGAAGGCATCCTTGAGTAACAAATTTTTGTACAATTTCAATCCTGAATCGCACTTTTTCAGATTTAGCTATTAAGTCCTCTATGGATGTTGGTATAGCATACGCAGGATAATTACCTCGATAATAAATACCTATGTCAGAAGGAACTGGAAATAAGAAAATTAGCCTACATTTAGGGCAAATATAATAATCAAAGATTTCACAAGAAATCTTTTGATTCAAATCTTTAGTTTGAAAAAACAAAGATGACTCTTGTTTACATTGTGGACATAATACATTCATATCAAATTTCTCATTTTTCTAACTTTCTCTTATGCCTCTACTAATGTGGAACATTATACTATTATACATCCTGCGCAACCATTCACTTACAAATGGCATAACCAACGCTGAAAAAGACATAGATAGTATTAATACTATGAAAATCCATACCAAAATAAAGAACACAGACATATTATCAGGCATAAATATACGACCCAAAATACCTATAAAAAGACAGCTAAGTAATGGCAATCCTACATCAACAAAATACCAACGCCACATTTCGTTCCTCAGAAGGCGACTATGCATTATCGGAATTTCAAATAAAAAATATCCAATATTAAGAGCGATCCATGCTATCGCTGCCCCTGCCGCACCATAATTAGTAACTAATAAAATTAATAACGGTATAAATATTATAACAGCAAATACATTCTTATAAAAAGACAATTTAGTCCATCCATAAGCCAACTGAAGGGCAAAAGGGAGTAACATTATGGCATTAAATGCTGTTCCAGTAATAATTAGACTTACTAGAAAATAAGATCGCTCTACTGTAGATGGATCTCTAATCCAAAAAGACATCAATTCCTTCGAAAATAGCGCTACCACAATCCATAGTGGTATAACCATAATATACAAAAACTGGCATCCCTTATGGTACAGAGTTATCAGATCTTCCTCTTTTTTTTCGGCAACCAGTTGTGAAAATCTTGGAAATAAAGCTGAAAAAAGTGGATTTGCAATATATTGTAAAATACCGGCAACTGTTGTAGCCAAGGCATAGTATCCAAACACTTTAAGCGTTAACATTTTACTTATAACAAGTTTATCTAATTGAGTCAGAACTGTCGTCAATAATGTTATTCCAAGCAAACCAGTTGCAAATTTCCAGTTATTAATCAATACCTGTTTTCGAAAATGAGCCTGTCCAGTAGCTTTGGGAAGCGATATCCAAAGGCAAACAGCCAATGTTAATACAAGAAAGGCAGTAATAATAATTTGCCAGATAAAATAGGCATAAATAGTAGGTGAAATCAACCACAGAACTAAAATTACCCCACATCCTTGAAGGGTTGCGGCTATTATCCTTACAACATTCAACAATACCTGACGCTGTAAGCCCATCAAACCACCCGAATACAGTGCTATTGGCCACTGAAATGCAATAAGTCCACCCATTATCCTCAGTGCTACCGTAACTGTTTTAACTGAAAGCCCCTGAGCATTTAACCAGTGATGGGCGATCACTGGAGCCGAAACAATTAATACAACACTAATTATTATCCCGACACACCAATAGATCATCTCAAAAGTCCGAACCAAATCTCTGGCCTCTTGATACTTATCTTTTAAGGTCGATAACCGCGATAGCTCCCGGTTGAGTGTTGTGCTAAGTCCCATATCAAGCACTGAAAACAAAACCAACAATGATGCATAAATTCCTATAAGACCATATGCTTCAATGCCTATAAACTTTATATAAAGTGGTATAAAAATCAGAGCCAGAACACCCGACCATACTCTCCCTACAAAATTTGCAATAATGTTATTCTTAACACTCATGTTTACTGTACCTCTATCAAATTAAAAAAGATACCTACGGATTTGCTTTATCACCCCATGCACAACGAGATAAATATAATTTTGTCTTATTATCAGCATACAAGTACTGATTTGTCCGATTATCCGCAATCAATAAATTTTCTTGGTCTCCTTGCCGAAAAGTTTTTGAATTGTACCAGATCTCTTTTTCATAACCATTCCCATCCTTACCAACAATTAAAGCTTTCAGTTTCATCTCTAATATTTGTTTCGTCAAGCTATTCTTTCCACTTTCAAACCTGTGGGCATCAATTTTGTTAACTATTGGTAAATACCGTATTTTGCGCATGAGCTCACCGGAAATCATGAATCCATTTGAACGAATATGAAAATTAGGAAAAGGATCAAAATATAGTTTGTATTTTCTTAACGATAAACGATGTTTAATACTTTTATAAAATGGTTGGTTCTTGTTTTTTTTACTCCACGTATTTAATTCATTAGAATATAGACTCTCATATGATCCAGTCGCCCCAACTAAACCAATATCTTCCTGACAAATATACCGGTACATTTTAATCAACCATGCATTATCGAGTATTATGCTGAATGAATTAAGAAAACAAAAATATTTGTAACCAAATTTTTTTGCAACTTCTAAATAAGTCCCGATATCGTAGCCGACATCTTCAACAAAGAAAGAGTGATAGCTATAACCTTCTAACAATTTTCTATATTCTTCTAATTCCTTTTCTCTATAAAATCCCTTAAATATTATAAGAAGCTCATGTTCTATTCCACCACAGTTTTTGCTATATGATTCAAGAAATCGCATAAACGGCTCTATACCATTTTTAGCTCTAATTAAATGAACAACACAAATATTATCAAGATATTTACCTGCAAATGATTTATCTCTTGTTACTTCTCTCACAGTTAATAGATTTAAACCAAGATCATTAAAAACCCCAAATATTCCAGCAAACGCCAGGGTAAAAGATAAAATACCAAAACCTTCTGCGCCTAAATAGCGAACAATATACATTACATAAAAAAAGCCTAATATTTTACTAATTATATTAGAAGCAAGTAAAACTAATGAATTTTTCGCAATTTTTTGAACTGTGTTCAAACTTATCTCCTTTCACGCCAATAATTCATAATATCTTTTAATGTTTTTTTTAATGGAATTTCTTGTTCCCAGCCTGTTTTTTTTGTAAATTTTGTAAAATTTCCTATTAAAAGTGGAACATCTGATGTCCGCAACCTTTTTGGGTCTTGATTTACTCTTATATTTTTCTCACATAA
>Ga0315285_10003459_pt1 | contig 16440 bp, 16 predicted proteins | sample YL17G09_36_MG_FD_203698 | JGI IMG/M metagenome (GOLD analysis project Ga0315285, IMG submission 203698) | Sediment microbial communities from Yellowstone Lake, YNP, Wyoming, USA - YL17G09_36 | ecosystem: Environmental > Aquatic > Freshwater > Lake > Sediment | place: USA: Wyoming | collected... | reverse complement strand
CAGAGACTTTATTAACAAGTTTTATATCTACCAACGAACACACCTCATCAGAGGTAAACTCATTTGAGTAATATAAGGTTTCACACACGTGAAAAAGTTATATAGGATAATTCTAATCCCGGACCCATTACACTAAAAATGATAGCTAGCCCCGTAGTGTAGTGGTCAATCATGTTGGCCTTTGGAGCCAGCGACAGAGGTTCGAATCCTCTCGGGGCTACTTAAACCATTAATGCTCCTGTAGTGTAGCGGCCAATCATGTCGCCCTTTCGAGGCGACGACTCGGGTTCGAATCCCGACAGGAGCACTTTTTTCACTTTTTCTCCTGTTGAAACGACGAAAAAAATTGACGAAAATTGATTTTTCTTCTGTTGATGAAAAAAAGGAGCATTATACTCGAAAAGTATTTATGTTAGATATTTTCAGAGGTTCTTCAATCTTGTAAATAGTAATCTTTTTCGAATAATAAATTATCTCTTTTTTTCGCAAATCTTCCAATGACAAATTATTTTCTATATGTGAAAGACCTCTAAAAAAGTAATCTCGCATGGGGATCTATTGGTATGGGTGCAAATCACTTTCCCTACACTTCCCCTAGTTGCAAGGTGGCGTAAGCGTAGAGCTAAATTGGAAAGTAAGATATTTTTATAAATTGACGTACTTCTTGCTTATCTCCCATAATTTTTTTGCAAGATCCATATCGTAAGATTCTTTGGATGATTGCTTGATTTTTTCTTTTACAAAATATTCTCCCGTTATATTTTCTACCTCTTCGGAGCTTGCCAGATATATAGAGGTTTCAGCACCTTTTTTTGGGTCTTTTCCTAATAATTTAAAACCAATTCTGGAAAAGGTTCCCGCGTCTCTTCCTAGTTTTGTCCTATTCATTCCAGGATGAACACAATTCACTGTTACTCCCGTTCCTTTTAGTTTTTCTGCTAGTAGTCGTGTGAATAGGATAATTGCTAATTTCGATTGACCATAAGCTTTCATACCTGAAAAATTATGTTTAAATTCTATATCATCAAAATTAATTGTTCCACTATGCAAACCTGAAGTAACGTTAATGATTCTAGCGGGTTTACTTTTTTGTATTACATCCAAAAGTAGGTTTGTCATTAGAAATGGTGCAAGATAGTTTGTGGCAAAAATGTTTTCGATACCATCTTTTGATTCCCTTCTTTTAAAATCCCAGACACCAGCGTTGTTGATTAGGACGTGAAGGGATGGATATTTTGTTTTGAATTCACTGCAGCAATTACGAATGGAAGTAAAGGATGCTAGATCACAATAGATTACGTCTATATTTTTATTATTAGTTGCTTGTATGATTTCATTCTTTGTTGCTATTCCTTTATTTTGGTCTCTTGCCGTCATCACAATGGTTGCACCCAAAGATGCTAAACCTATTGCTGTTTCTTTGCCAATGCCTGATGTTACACCTGTTATTAAGACGATTTTATCCTTCAAACAACTCATCTCCCTATACTTTTGACGAATTATACGTCGTTACTATATCAAGGTAACGGAATGAGATTGAAAACAATACTGTAATTTTGTGTTCAATACTTTCCCCCTGCACTAATAGTTTATATTGATTTTATTTACATAAAGAGAAAGAAAAATTTTCGCGCGCGAATAGTCAAAAAAAGATATTAACGCAAATTCTGTTGTGGATTACTGAGGTTTATGTCATCAATTGATTTTATTCTGACTCGCAGAAGCATTAGACACTACGATAAGAAAGCTATCCCTGAGGACATATTGAACCAGATCTTTGAAGCTGGAAGAAACGCTCCTTCAGCTGTTAATAGGCAACCAATTCATTTTATCATCGTAAATGATGAAGAAGCAAAGAAAGAATTGTCCAAAGGAATGTTTAATCGCCATATCAAAGATTCTCCAGCAGTTATAGTTGGTTGTGCAGATGTAAATTCGGCTTTGACTGGAAAATGGGCAATTGTTGATGCTGCAATCGCAATGCAGAACATGGTTCTTGCCGCGTGGGCTTTAGGAATCGGTTCTTGTTGGATAGGAGACTTCAGGGAAGAAAAAGTGAAGGAGTTGCTGAAAATCCCTGATAAATGGAAGGTGGTTGCGTTGGTAACCCTTGGTTATCCTACTGAACAGCCAAAGCAACGAAAGAAGAAACCAGTCGAAGAATTGTTTAGCTTCAACAGTTTCTAATTGTTTGGATAGAACCGGTATTTTGGTGTCAAATCCCTTCCCCTGCCCTTTTTCTATCAGTTCTTACTGGCCTTTTTCCTTCTATTATACCTGTTTTGGTAAAAGCCAAAACAACCTAACATGACAAAATAACAGATTATGAGCGTATTTCCATAGAATTTTGATACAAGAAACCCGTACCAATTCAAGGCTATACTCCCAATTTGAAGCAGTATTAAATATATTATTAAACCAACAGGCCAACGATTAGGGTGATGTTGAGGTTTCTTTTTAGTAATTAACCGATACCAGAGATCATAGACCAGATAGATGATTATTGGCAGCCCGGTAATCAGGCGTCCACTATCGCTTCCATTGAAAAGATTCACTGTCCATAAAGTAACAAATGGGATCAACAGGAAACTAAAGACTGGGGCTAACATCAATTCCAGTTTATCGCGCTCAAAGGCTCGCAATAAATATACTATGCACAAGAAAGCATAGTAGATAATTGCAGAAAAAACAACCATGTTATCTATTAGGACTTCATCCACCATACGCTACACCTGGATCAATTATACAATAGAACCTTCTATAATAAAAATTGTATGCTGACCATGGAGCATGCTATTCATTAATATGGTTAGTTTACAGAAGAAAAAAATCTCACTTATTTCATTTCAAAAAAACTATTATTTCAATACAACCACTAAAGTCCGATTTTCCCAAAGACTTCATACGATACTCTCTGATCCGTACAGCCTTTTGTATAGATAGCCAATAACTATTCCAAGAATGAAATACGTTGGCACGTTAAGCGCTGCGCCGATGAGGAAGATATACTGGGCATCACTCGTACGACTTGCGGCAACTCCGAGCAAGATTAAGTTTATGACGTAGGCGACGATGCTTAGTATCACGGATTTTAGAATTGGATTCTTTGTTGGAACCTTGTCAAAGAATCGAAGCAAGAAAAAGCTGACAAAGAATCCGATAATCAGACTACCAAGCAAACCTTCAACAAGAACCGATTGAACATAATCCATTGAAAAGGCAGCTCTGAACTCCGCTCTGATGGGAGTCAGGGAAATTGCGATGGTAGTTACCCAGAAGGCTAATCCTCCCCCAATAGTCAGTTTGAACAGCTTCTTGTAGAACTTGTATGGCGTCTGTCGCTTGCTTCGACCTGAGGCTTGGGTTTCCATGGTTGTTCAACTATTCCCCCTGAGGAGACTTGGAAGCAATTACGGATGGATTGAATCCTTTGACTATCAACCATACCGCAAGAACCATTTCTTGCGGGAGCATTGGAAGAGCCATAACGACTTGTTCCGTACCAAAAGGAGCGATGAGACCGACCGTGGCTAACACGCATGATAACATGGCCAATATGCTTGCAACAAGACCCCAGACCGATATCCATCGAGGAACTAGTTTTGTTCGATAAAATATGATATAATATAGCAGACACCCTATGGAAAAAGCCAGCAGCGACCCAACATTGCCCACCCAATGATATCCTGCATATAACAATGAGCCTAAGGTTTGGAAATACGATGAATCCGGAGCTCCAGCTTTTACAAATTGCTGGCTTAATGTTATTAGTGATAGCAGACCACACACAGAAACAAAACGTAACACTCCCTCAGAAATCCTGAAACCAACAGCTCCAAGAGCTAGACCTGCATTGAATTTTTTTAGCACTGGATACAGCGAAATTGCAATACCAGCAGCGCAAGCACCACCGATAAATAAAAGAAGGGCTCCTGTTCCTACTAGCCCTGCATTTTCAGAAACACTAACAAGATAATTCGTAGCCGTCACAGGTCCCAGAAATAGGAAGCTTAGGATATCTACACTCGTATAAATGATAAATAATACTCCCGCAGCTATTGCGTACTTTCTGTATGAATCCATTTTATTCACCATAACCTTTGTCCCCTTCTTTTATTACAATCCAAAAAGAGTTACTTACTAATAACATTTTCTAAATCTTTATGATGCTAGAAACCCTTCAGCGGTTTGGTAAACCTTTTCCATCTGTAAAAATCCAAATAAAATCTCATTTAAAGAAATGATCAATAATGAGGGATTTATACCCGTGGGTGCTCAATCCCGACAGGAGCATGCTAATCATTAACATTGTTATTTAATAAAAGGATTTGTAAAACCTCCAGCGACTTCCTGAACCTTTTCTACGCTTTGACTATGTGAAAAAAATCCTTACTTATTTTTTATGTTTTTATATCGATGATTTCTACTGCGATTTCATTTCTTCGTAAAAAACCAGGGGTGAACGGGCTGTTATATCTCATCAACACAGGTTCACCTTTCATTTGCACGTTATGAGCTTTCAACATAGTAATAAGTTTTTGTATGTGTTGTTGTACTCTCGTTTCAGGAGTTCTGCCACCGAATCTAAGAACCGCCATAGTTTTTTTCGGTTGTACTTCAATTTTTACGGATGAATTTGTTGGTATAGGAACCGTATTTTTATTGTACGAAGACGAAATGGCAAACGCCATGTAATTTTTTCGGGTAATAACCGGCGTAGTCATTTTAATTTTTTCTGAGGTGATCACTGGTGCTGTCATCGCAATTCTACTTCTTGTTTTATTTTCTCCAGAGATATATTGGAAAAGCAGTCCAAACCCAGAGTCATCAACATTGTCTTCTACAACAGCAAATATCACTTCAGGGTAACGACGGATTTCTAAATCTTCTATTTTCTTCACAACTTCATAAGGAACTTGATCGGTCATACTGTGAAATATATGATAATACTGTATATATGATTGTGGTCATTTCTTCATTCTGTTTTTTTTTATTATCACGGATTGTTCCCTGTTGGAACTGCCTGACAATAAAAAATTTTTCTACGGAAAGACCAATCAGAGCACAATCCTTGTCTTGGATGAACTCAGCAAGATACGGGTGTTTTTTCAGAAGAATATCGATAAAACTTTGAGTGTCGTCTTTTATCTCATATGCCGTTCCGACAACGGTGATCGCAATGGCGTTTTTCACATCTGATGAGAGATTCTCTCTGTTGTCGATAAGGATAGAGATTTTCGGATTTTTTTTGATGTTGGTAAATTTCCTTGTCTGTCGTAATGTCGCAAAGATAAGATACGAAAGATCCTTCGTTGCAGAGAAAGCAACCAGGCTCGTGTACGGTTCAGTATCGTTTTGTGTCGCAACAACAGCAAATCTCTGTTGTGTGCATAACTTCCGGAAAAGCTTTTGTTCTTCATTCATAACATCATTTTTATCAACTAGGTGGAAGGTGGAGTTCACGGTTATGACGAATCAGGGGGACGTTAATAATAGACCGAAGGATATCCACAGGCGGGAATTGCTCTTTGTATCCTAACACTGCAACATAATCTCCGCCCGTTTGATAATGGTCCCAATAATAGACATAATAGGTTCCTGAGGTATTCATCGTCTGATCAAATTTCGGTCCTTGGTAGTACCATTTTATACCGAATGGTTCGAAGAACGTTTCACGGTGATGTCCGGGTGGAAGATCCTGTGTTACGATTGCACCATATCCTTGAGGCAGATCAAACGGAAGCGTTTGATTAGGGGCGGGGAGCCCAGGGCCAACCAGCGCGAACCAGGGGGTAAAATTGACGTAGTAGTACCCGTTGACAACCGGGACAATTACCTCGATATGAACGAGCGTGGGTTGCTGTATGGTAAAGGTATACATATCGATATCTGTTGAAGGATGAATATGGTCCGTCTCAAGCCATGCGTAGACACCTAGCGATTGGGTGATAGATCTTCGTACTTGGAATGGGTGCTGCACTGAGAAATCACGATGCTCTAAATAGGGTACATGCGCAAGAGCGGTTGGGAGAAGAAACAGGCTACCGCAGATGAGCGCAAATATGGAGAAGATTTTTCGTTTCATAGACATCATGTATCTTAAAGATCATATCTTAAATAAACTTTTGGTTCCCATAGACTTCGATTTTAAGGGACATCGAAAAGAAAAAATAGGGGGACGAATATTGCTTTTATGATGAAAAAAACCCAATTGTTATCTCTTTTAATTCTGACGTTAGTCCTTCTGACATTGATGGAAGGCGTATCTGCTCATGCTCCGCTTTCCGGAGAGGTTGATAATGAAAGCCTTGACAAGGCACTTGTACTATCAGATCCATTGAAATCATGGGTGATTTACAAGGAGTTTCACACCGCCGGGGAAGCCAATTACTATACATTTGAATTAGAGAAAAACGAGCATCTGACAGCGAACCTCCTCATCCCTGTTTCTGAGAAAGACACATTTCTCCCTGGGCTTATCATCATGGGTCCTGGAATTCCTAATAATGGGACCGCCCCAAGTTACGTTCAGGTTCCTAACGGAACCCATGTGATGGTCATTGAAGGAAAAATGCCTGTCAAGGCAAGCTATGAGCCGTTCACCCCAGCAAGCTCCTATTTCCTCGTCGATGTTGAGATGAACGTGACAGAGAAAGGCACCTATTATCTTGTAGTCTTTGATTCTTCAAGTGGTGGAAAATATAGTCTTGCTATCGGCTATAAAGAGGAATTTACGGTCAGTGAATGGCTGTTGATTCCCTTCAATCTCATTAGTATTCATTTATGGGAAGGACAAAATATAGTGCTACTCTTTGCACCGCTATTTCTTACGATACTCATCGGAATCATACTGATTGTTTGGAAACGACCACACGTGTTTAAACACCTTCCCGCGTGGACTGGAATCCCTGGAGGATTGCTCTGCCTGGGATCTGGTTTGCTGACCCTCACACAGATGTTTTATGCACTCTCGATTGCACCCGATATGATCGCTCTTGTCACGCTGATATTTGCGGTCGTCCCTATTATTTTAGGGTATGTGATCCTACGGACTTTTTTGAAAAACACAGAAAAAATAACGAGAACCCAGAGAATAGTGTTGGTGATTTGTGGTGCTCTTGGGTTGGTGGTCTGGGCAGGGTTTATTGTTGGACCTGTTCTTACGATATTGACTGCTTTCCTACCTTTCATAGTAATCCTTAAGAAAAAAATGATACCATCAGAAAAAAAGATATAAAAACAATCTATTACTAAGCGAAAGGAATATAGGGAGATTGAAGAGATGGAAGAAGTAAAAATTAGTTGCCCAACCTGTCGGCATCAATTTATGGTGCAAGGGAAACCCGCTGAAAAGATCTATTTGACCTGCCCACAATGCAAAACCTATGGTACCTTTATGTTTCCTGCAGGTGCATGTGACCCGAATAAAATTGAGTGTTTTGTAAAAGAAGGAGACCAGCGGTTTCGGAAATTACGCATGTTTAATGGGGCTATGGGGTTCCTCCATGTGATCCAAGGATTGCTGATGCTGTGGTTGAGCAACGCATTTACCTTGCCAATGACGTATTCGTATCCGTTTTTTAACACAACGACGAAAACAATCGGCCCAGTATCACACACACTCATCGACGTTCGTATTGGTCCACTGGTTGCGCTTTTCCTTTTTATTTCTGCAATCGCGCATTTCCTGCTAGCAACAGTACTGTATAAGTGGTATGTTGAACGACTGAAAAACCATATCAACCCAGCACGATGGTACGAGTATTCGCTTAGCGCATCATTAATGATTGTCATCATTGCGATGCTTACCAGCATCTACGATATAGGAACGCTCCTCGCATTATTCACGTTAACCGCAATGATGAACTTAATGGGACTTATGATGGAGCTGCATAATCAAACCACGAAAAAAACCAATTGGAGTTCGTATATCATTGGGTGTATCGCCGGGTTTGTCCCATGGGTCGTCATCTTTATCTCCTTGATTGGGGCAGTATCAGCTTCCGGAGGAAGAGTCCCCGACTTTGTGATCGGAATCTATATCTCTATTGCTATTTTCTTCAATTTGTTTGCAATAAATATGATTCTTCAGTACAAAAAAGTGTGGAAATGGAAAGATTATCTCTACGGAGAACGAGTCTATATCATCCTTAGTCTTGTAGCGAAATCCTTACTTGCTTGGCAGGTGTTTGCTGGAACGTTACGACCGATGTAACATAAGGAAAAAACACCGCGGGCTTTTCAGTTATACTCCGTAAACCCTCCAGCGGCTTTGTTGAGGGATTTATACCCGTAGGTGCTAAATCCCGACAGGAGCATTCTATTCCCACCCAACAGGAGAAAAAACGGTGATTTTTTCAGACCCGCTGGGGGCTTTGAACCTCTAGCAAGTAATCCTCCAGAAGGATTTTACCCTCATTTTTTTATCCTAACAAAGGTTTAAATAACCAACGTAAATTTATTTTTTATATGGAGGAAGGACGTTGGTACGAAAAGGTTTAGTTATTGTAATCATCCTCTTATTCGTTGGAACCTGTCTCATTCCATCCACTGCACAAAATATTGAAAAATCATTACTGACATCAAGAGGTGGTTGGTTGTATGTTGGTGGAGATGGGCCAGGGAATTATTCAAAAATTCAGGATGCAATTGATAATGCATCTAAGGGTGATACGGTTTTTGTGTATCATCATTCCATGCCATACTATGAGAACATCCTTATCGATAAATCAATTCGTTTACTTGGCGAAGATAGAAATACCACGATTATTGATGGGAACAGAGTTAGGAACGTCACTTTGGTTACAGCAGATAATGTCATCATCAGTGGTTTTACGCTTCAACATAGTGGAGATTATGATGTGTACGGGGTCTCTGATTCCGGGATATTTTTACTCTCCAATGGGAATTCAATCATCGGAAATATCATCAAAGACAATCGAAATGGCATCTGCACTCGGAATTCCATGAATAATACCATTGGATATAATGTCATAGAAAACAACTTATCGAACCACTCGTATGACGGGATTGATCTGCTAAATTCTACCAAAAATAGAATCGAAAATAATACGATAGCTCACAGCGTTGCTGGAATCGACGATGAGTATGGCAGTGAGAATACCATTATCGACAATGTTTTCATAAATTGTCTCATCATTTCAATATATTTTTCCTATTGCATTAATAATCGTATTTCTCATAATACAATTATAAAGAATGAGGTGAATCTCCCTTCTAACATTGGTTATTATTCAGTTTGGATGTCCAACTCGAACAAAAATTTAATTTCGGAAAACACCTTTGATAATACAATAATAAACGCCCATAATATGATGATTATCGACTGTTTCAATAACACCATTGTGCGTAACAACTTTTTAAACATATACCCTTATGTTTATTTTGCTGAATCATTCCATAATGTGTGGAATGGGAATTACTGGGGGCGCGCTCGATTATTACCAAAGATGATCCTTGGACATAAAGGGATGTATGACCGATTTCCAACCGCGTTGAATTTCGATTGGCATCCTGCACAAAAACCCTATTCAATCTCAGAGATGAGATGAGAGAATTTCGTAATTTTTTCCGATAAAGTATAAGTGGGGCACTGAAGTCTTGGTACGTAATCCCGACAGGATCACTCTGTCATTTTTTCTCCTGCAGAAAATTTATGAAAATGTTGTTTTCTTCTGTAACATTAAAAAAGGGAGCTTTATAACCGAAAATAGCTACTCCCGATGATATTAGAAGATATACATTTTGATGATTATTAATCTTTTTTTAACAAGATTTTTTCTCTGGTTCAGCAAGCCCTCCAGCGGTTTTCAAGACCGCCACGGTTAATCCAGCTTAACCACCCGAGCAACCATCAGAGTAAACAAGTAAAAAGTTTAATCTAAGACTTTTTTATATATCGATATCAGTTCCATGAAGATAAAAATTAAGATATTACCTCGAAACGTGCTGCAAGAAGTCGACGTTGCAAATGGTTCAACCGTATCAGATCTGTTACGAAAAATAAATTTAAAGCCTGGTGCATTCGTCGTGTTAAAAAACAATTCTCCCATCCCAGTTGATTATGTCTTAATCGATGATCAGGAGCTGTGCATTCTACAGGTCACTTCTGGTGGATAGTTATATTTGTTCCCCAAGAATAGCAGATAATCATAAAGCCTTCTCAAGGCTTTAACACGAGTTCAAATCTCCGACAGGGAACATTCGACAAGGAAAGTTTTGCAAAAAAAAGTTAGGCGGATATTAATTACAACAATAGCATGATGAAAAATCATCATTTAAACTAACATACCTAAAATTGTGATATTTTTTCGAATAAGAAAAATTTTTTAACAAGATTAGTATTCCACTTGTATCGCTCTAGTGCGCGGTAGGAAAAATGTTATGTCTAGTAAAAAAGAAATCGAAGATGCATTAAATATTGTCAAATTAAAATTTGATGATCCTAAATTGAAACCGCGTTTTGTTGGTTTTTCAAAAAATATGCAATTTACATTTCCGGATCTTAAAACAACGTATTTGATTAGGGTTAATAATGGTGTTGTACAGTCACTTTCAGAAGAGAGTATCCCTACTCCAGATATCCATGTAACAATCAATAGCGGGATTCTCATTGGCATCATGAATAAAAAAGTGAATCCTATGACCGCTTATCAAACCGGTCAGCTGAAAGCAAAAGGTAATCTTACTGATTTATTAAAATTACAAAAATTATTGTAGAGCATAGAGTAAATTAAAATGGTATTATTTGGGATTTATTCATATGTATGAGATGATAAAATGAAAGCATTCATTACAGCTCCGTTTCATGAGTTAGGATTTAAGATACTTAAAAAATATATGAGTGTTACCTATGAGAACTGGCGAGAAACTGGTGTTCTCTACCGCGATTCTCATGAGTATATTGAGAAGATCAACAAAGAAAAAGCCGATGTTCTTATCACTGAAGGGGATATGATTGATGGAGATGTGTTGTCCTCATGCGATATAAAGATTATTGGTATTTGTCGTGGATACCCTGATAATGTTGATATGGATGTTGCCACCAAAAAAGGCATCCCTGTTTTTTTTACGCCTGATAGAAACGCCGATGCTGTTGCGGATCTCACAATTGGGTTAATGCTTTGTCAGTTACGCCATATCACCAAGTGTGATCGACTCCTACGATCTGGTACTTTCTTTGTTGATACAGGTGAGGGATTGGCTGATCTCTACCGACGTTTCATGGGATGGGAACTCGGAGGCAAAACCGTTGGCATCGTTGGTCTTGGTGGCGTTGGAATGCGGGTTGCAAAGCGGTTGAAATTTGGATTTGATGCAAAGATTCTGGTCTACGATCCTTATGTTGAAGAGAAAAAAATAAAAGAAGTTGATGGGAAAAGAGTGGATCTAGAAACTCTACTTAAAGAATCTGATCTTGTGTCTCTTCATGCGAAGGTTACTGGAGAAAACGTTGGGATGATTGGTGAAAAAGAGATTACATTGATGAAGCCAACAGCCTATTTTTTTAATACAGCCCGAGCAGCCCTTGTTGATGAAGATGCGTTGTTTGAAGCATTGAAAGAAAAACGCATCGCTGGAGCCGGTCTCGATGTTTTCGGATCAGAACCGGTTGATTCCGATAACCGTTTTCTTGTATTGGATAATGTGACGGTGACACCTCATGTGGGTGGATCAACGTTTGATGCTGAGATTCGGCAATCGTTGATGATTGCACAGGATATTGAAAGCTATTTGAAACAGAAGAAACCAAAGTTTTTGAAAAACCCTGAAGTTCTTAAAAGGTGAAAGGATATGAGTCGGTACGTTGTAGCTTTGGATTTTGGACATGGGGGGGCAAAGGTTCTTTTTTTTGACCTTGAGACGGGTCATCGTTTTTCTTTGTATCAGAAATGGGGGTATTTTACACCAGAGAATGACGAGTATCGGAAAGAGTTCCATCCGTCTGAGTTTTTTAACATCTTTTGTCAACTCGTAAGTGACGGACTACGCAAGCAGAAAATCAAGCCTCATGATGTTGTTGGCATAAGTATTGCATGTATGAGACATTCGTATGTTTTTTTAGATGGTAAAGGTATGGAGATTTATGCTGGACCAAATACGGATGTCCGGGGGGTGTTTTATCAGGATGTTGTCGAAAGCGTTCCTCTTGATTTGTACCAGTTGACCGGTCAGGGGCCTCCTCTGATGTTCATGCCCGCACGTCTGTTATGGTTTAAAAATGAGAGACCTGATGTGTTTAAAAAAATAAAATATGCGATAACGACCGGTGATTGGCTGCTGTACAGACTCTCTGGTGTGTTTGCGACAGAGCCATCGCTTGCGTCAACGACTCTTTTGTTTGATTTGGAGAAGAAACAATGGATTCCTGAGATCATGGAAGCCCTTGACATGAACGATGTGAATCTTCCTGAGGTTCATCAGGCGGGGGAGAGGATCGGTGAATTGACAAGGGAAGCATCTAAACAAATGGGGTTACCAGAGGAAACCCCTGTTGCTATAGGTGGGTCTGATACGCAACTCGGTATCCTTGCCAGTGGTGCATTAGCTGATGGGGATCTGGGAGTGGTAGCGGGAACGTCGATACCGGTGATGATGGTGCTTTCGAAGCCTGTTATTGATCAGAAGAGAAGGATTTGGACGAGTTTCCATGTTACCCCTGGGAAATGGGTACTCGAGGGGAATGGTCAAATGGGTGGTCTCATTTACGACTGGTTGAAGAATAATGTTCAGGAGATGGCGATGAAGAACGACCAAGAGACGTATGCGTATATGGAATCGGTAGCAAGAAAAATCCCTGCCGGATCTGATGGTGTTCTTGCGTCTCTTGGATCGGAGATCTTTGATATCAATACGATCTCGATTGTGAGACCAGGGATGTTTAGGTTTCAGCAGCCGGTGCATCCGATGAATACTACTCCTGCTACGTTTGGTCATTTCATACGAGCGGCACTTGAGAATGTTGCCTTTGCGGTGAAGGGGAATATTGAACAGATTGAGGAAATAACGAATAAAAAAACAAGTACGTTGAGAGTTACTGGTGGAATGAGTAAAAATAGTTTGTGGGCTGAAATATTAGCACAGGTGACTGGAAAAAACGTGAAGGTCACAAGTATCGAAGAAGGAACCGCGATGGGGAGTGCAATGTGTGCTGCTGTTGGTGCCGGGATGTATAAGACTCTTGAGGAAGCAGCTAAAGATATTGTTCATTTACAACGAGAGATAACACCTGATGATGAGAATATGAAGGTCTATGAACGGTGTTATGAAACCTGGCGGGAATGGTATATGAAACTCGCGGAGATGTAGAATGGATAAGAGGTGAGAAGCAATGGAATATGAGGAACTCAGGAAACAAGTTGTAGAAGCTGGGTTGAAGATGTATCGAAGAGGGTTAACGCATGGGACCTCAGGGAATATCAGCTGTCGTGTCCCGAAGAAAGAGAAAATGCTCATTACACCGAGTAATGTCTCCTATGAGGAGATACAAGCGAAGGATATTATGCTGGTGAATTTTGCTGGTGAAGCAGAAGAGACTGGTCGGAATCCATCATCGGAGACACCATTTCATCTGTTGATCTATAAGAATCGGGAGGATGTTGGTGGGATTGTTCATAGTCATTCGGTGTATGCGCTTGCGATTGCTGCAAGTAGGAAAACAGTTCCGGTTTTTCTTGATGAAATGTTTTCAGATATTGGCGGTGAATTGTTAATTGCTGATTATGCACTACCGGGCAGTGAGCAATTAGCGAAAAATATAGTGGGTAAATTAGAGGATAAAAATGCTTTACTTTTAGCCAATCATGGAGCTGTCTGCTGTGGTAAAGATTTAAAAGAAGCTTTTCATGTAGCTGAAACAGTTGAAAAAATCTGTAGGATCTTTGTTCTTGCGTCCATTTTTGGTGAAGTTACTTCTCTTTCTGAGGATGGTGTTGATTATCAGCGGATGATATACGAGATGAAAAAAGAGTTTTGAATAAATTTTTATTTTTCTTATAAGTTTTTCTTTGTTTGAATTCATAAAAAAAAGCAATTCCCAATAGTATTATAGCAGCAATAACAAGAAATATTCCATATGATAATCCCCAGCTTGCTGGAATCTTTACATATTCTTGAGAAGCAGGTGGTAAAATTTCTAAGGTACCAGAGCCCTGTAGACTTCCAAGTCCAACTTTTGTAAGCTCACCAAACCCATAGGAGAAAATACCACAGGATAGAATCAATAAAAACATTCCTAAAAATGTTGAAATATTTACTATTTTTCTATGTTTTCTTAACAAGATACTACCAGCTATTGGGATACAACTGACTGCTACGATTATGGTTATCGCAAATAGGAACATTGTAAATTCTGCTGGGATGTTTGCAAGTTCAGATTCTTGTATATTTTCAAAAATGGTTGTTGTTATCATTGTTTGTGGTATTAGGTAAGTATTGGTGGTTCTTTCTATGGATTGATAAGATCCATAGAGTTGCCACCATGGTAAAATCAAGGCAGTTATTATGAAAGCCATGCTCAATATTTTCAAAAATGATTTAAGAGAAATTTTTTTAAAAAGAATTAAGACTGCTCCCAGAATGATTAATAATATAGAAGCTACCATCATTATCATCGGGTAAATTGGTTCTTTTGTTGTTACGATATACGCAGTTTCATCTCGAGAAATTTCAATCTGTTTTTCACCAATAACAACATTTTTATCATCGTATGCCTTAACTGTGTACATTCCACCTGGTAAATTGAAAGTTGTTAATCCTTTTTCATCTGTTACATCTTGTAATGTTTTTTCTTCTCTTTTGATAATTATTTTTGTATCTGACAATGAATTTCCCCTAGCATCATAAACAGTGGTAGAAAACTGGAATGTTGGTGAAAACACCATGCTAATGGTGTCGCCATCGACGGGGACCTGGATCATTTTTTTATCAAGATACTGCTTGTAAGAAACTTCTATTATATATTGACCTGATGAAAGATTCATAAAACGGTAAACACCTGGTTTTTCTTCCGCTGATTGGATGTTTACTGGTTTTTCCATTTTGTCACTTGTCATAATAGGAGTGATTTTTATACCAGGGGGTAAACCAAGTTCATCTGTTATTAATAATTTAACGTTTGAAAGCATAAGTGTAATGTTTTCATCTTTTTGTATAATACCTATCTTTACTTCTTTTTCGTATATTTTGAAACCATTGTAAATGATTTTTAGCTGATAATTACCTCTAGGCGCATCAATTATAGCTTTATCTTTTTCAGTGGTTTTTGCATCCGCAATGCTCATGTTTCCTAAAATCAGATAACACTCTGCGTTTGGTACAGGCCTACTATTTTGATCATTGACTGCAATTTTGATTGTTCCTTGTTTATGACAAATGATATGTATTTTTGTATCTTTTTTCAAATCAATGGTTTGTACTCCAACGTAATTGTTTTCATTCTTGATTCTAATATAGATTTTTATAGCATAATTCCCTGGGGAAAGTTTCGGGAATTGGATTTTTTTGAAAAATGATATGTTTTTCCAATCAAACAACTTGATAATCCCGGATAGAGTGATTTTTTCAAGGTTTAATTCTCCAGCTAGTGATATTCTACTACATATACCGGATGATATTAGATTTCCATTTTGGTACAACTCCGCGTAAGTATAAGAAAAATTTTTTCCTGAAGCCGCAGAAATGAGCGAACCTAGTGGGAAAGATGGTGCCAAATGAGTAAATATAGTTAGATTGTATTTTTCTTCTTCCTTTTCACTACCGCTTACATTTCCATTAAGCAGTGGTCGGTATTTAACGAGTGATTGGAACAAGATTGCTTCGTTTTCAACATCCTTATAGCTATTTATTTCTGTGGTAAAGAACTCACCATCTAACTCGACCTGTAGATCAGAAGGAATAGAAAGATCAGGTGAACCATCAGGATTATATGCATTACGAAAACACCCCATGCCAGAGGAATACGCCTTTAATCCCGGGATGTCTACTTCTTGTTTTTGACTGGCTTTTAACTGAATACCATCTTGTTCATCTTTACCTGATTTTACAACCTTATTTGATGAGAAAATCAGAGCATGTGCTTTCCCTGTTTCACCATTATCTGCAGAGACCCACGGATAGCTTCCTAAATCAGCATTATCTTCTACTGATACAAGCCATTCCTCATCTCTTGATTTCGGATCGGTATCCGCCGGAATTTCTTTTACATTGTCATCTATATTATAATAATGAATATAGGGTAATATTTCACCGGTGTTTAAGAAAGCGTTTGCTTCACTTCTTGTTTTAAACCCACTTGTAAACGCATATTCTCCATCTACCTTTTCAACTCCAGCTACGTTAATATCTTTTAAAATCTCATGTTTTACATGTACACAAATTCTTTTAAGATCTAATGGAGAATAATAATACTTGTAGATATCG
>Ga0315285_10003457_pt1 | contig 16443 bp, 19 predicted proteins | sample YL17G09_36_MG_FD_203698 | JGI IMG/M metagenome (GOLD analysis project Ga0315285, IMG submission 203698) | Sediment microbial communities from Yellowstone Lake, YNP, Wyoming, USA - YL17G09_36 | ecosystem: Environmental > Aquatic > Freshwater > Lake > Sediment | place: USA: Wyoming | collected... | reverse complement strand
AGATTTTTATAAATAATTCAGATAGTTTCCTCTCTGTAAGAGGAATAAACCTATCTCTTGAACTTTACTTTTAGACTTCTTATTTAAGTGATTTAAAAGTCTCTTTCAACTTAAATACGAAAGAGGGAAAAAATCCGTCAGGAGGACCGATGAAAAAAGATAAGATTGACCTCACAGGATTTAATGAAATTAAGATCATCACTACTGGATATACCCGACCAGGAGCCCAAAATGCCGGGAATGAAGTGAACCGGTTCCTTCGAGAAGGATGGATACTCCTCGAAACATATACAACCTGTTATAGTAATTCATCCCCCCTTTCCTCCCAACAAGAAGTCCACTTTGTATTAGGTAAAAAAGAAGTGGTTCAACCCGAGCAGACAGCGAATGCCTTACAGGCTTAGCCTATCCATTGGAGAGATAAACCCCGTTAGAAAAGATGGGACTTTCACCCCGTCCTCAGTAAGGAATGAACATCTTTTTTCTACATCCCTGTCATAAATGGCGGGGTTTTCTAACGGGGTGCCAATTGCCTTCCTGTAACTGTATGAAAGACCTTCCAAACGATTTTCTCAAGTTTCTCTCGATCTTTTGACATCCCTTCCTCTTCAATATTGACGATCCAATCGGCCTCACGGAGAATCTCCCCCTTCTTCCCCCTCCCTGGTCTTTAACTCCCAAGGGGTTTCTCCGATACACTGCTCTGCATACTGACACCATTCGGCACAGCCAAAATCCAGTTTAGGATTGACGATCACATGACCACAACGGCATTTTCGCTTCACCTCATCTTTGAAGAATTCCACTTTGCCTCCACATTTTGGGCATTGGGTCTCAAAGATATCCCCTGGTTTCCAAAACCTCATATCCTGTCCTGGGCATTTCATCCTTATTCTCCTTTGCTTTTAAATTAACTCCATTCTTCATAAATTTTCATTGACTTAGGTCAAAAGGTTTGAAAACAAGGAATTCATTAATATTGTCAAATAATTAGAAATATAAGAATTTAGATTCAAACTCCTAAGAGGTTATTGTTAAGAGTTTACCTTATTTTCCCCTTGCAAAACGATCGATCATATGTTAGCAAATGGTAATTTGAATTAAAATTTAAGGAGGAACAATGGGAAAGAAATGGAGGGTTCGATGTCCGCGGTAACAATGAAAGAACTTCTGGAGGCTGGGGTCCATTTTGGTCATGAGACGAAACGCTGGGATCCGAAGATGAAGCCTTATATTTTCGGAGCAAGGAATGGGATTTATATCATTGATCTCCAGAAGACAGTCCAATTCTTCAAAGAAGCCTGTCAATTTGTTCGGGATATCGTTGCCAAGGGGGAATATCTCCTCTTTGTTGGAACTAAAAAACAGGCTCAAGAGACGATTTACGAACAGGCGACTCGTTGTCAGATGTTCTATGTGAATCACCGTTGGTTAGGAGGAATGTTGACCAATTTTCAAACCATCAAACGATCCATTGATCGATTGAATAAACTCGAGGCCATGAAAAACGAAGAGATTTACAATCTCTTACCCAAAAAAGAGGTTATCCAATTGGAGAAACAGAGGAGCCGTTTGGAGAAAGTCCTGGGAGGCATTAAAAATATGGATCGACTCCCTGGGGTCATCTTTATCATAGACCCCAAAAAGGAAAGGATCGCTGTCATGGAGGCTCGAAAGAGTGGCATCCCCTCTGTCGGCATTGTGGACACCAATTGTAATCCCGATGAATTGGACTACTTTATCCCGGGCAATGATGATGCGATCCGAGCCATTCATCTTTTCACTTCTAAAATTGCGGATGCTGTGATTGAAGGCAAACAACTTTATGAAAAACAACTCCAGATAGAGGAAGCGAAAGAAGAAAAAAAGAGTGTGGAGCAGGTTGAAACTCCTGGAGAAATAAAGAGTGAAGAAGAGATCGAAGAAGTGGAGGAGGAATAGAAGGAAATGGAAATTTCTATCGAATTGGTAAAAGATTTGAGACAGAGGACAGGGGCTGGAGTGATCGACTGTAAAACCGCCCTCCAAGAAGCCAAGGGAGATGTCGACGGAGCGATCGAATATCTCCGGCGGAAAGGATTATCCACTGCTGCCAAGAAGGCAGGACGAATTGCTACAGATGGCCTGGTCTCCTCCTATATCCATGCCGGAGGAAAGATGGGGGTTCTGGTCGAGATCAACTGCGAGACCGATTTTGTAGCCAAAACAGAAGATTTCAAAACCTTCGTAAAAAATATGGCTATGCATATTGCTGCCGCCAATCCCCAATACATCAGGAGAGAGGAGATCCCGGAAGAGGTTTTGGAGAGAGAAAAGAGAATTTATCGATCCCAAGCACTGGATTCAGGGAAACCTGAAAAGGTGATTGACAAGATCGTCCAAGGCAAAATGGAGAGATTCTATTCTGAGGTATGTCTTTTAGAACAGACTTATTTCAAGGATTCCGATCTTACCGTCAAGGAAGTTCTGGATACTATGATCGGTAAGGTTGGAGAGAACATTAACATTCGCCGATTCACTCGATTTCAACTGGGTGAAGGATTACACTCCAAGTCGCAACCTGCCTACGCCCCTCCAATAGAATAAGGCAAAACCCCATGAAGAGAGCCGGTTATAAAAGGATTGTCTTGAAGATCAGCGGTGAGGTCTTAACGGGTGAGGGAGATTACGGAATTGACCCCGAGATGATCGGTCAGATCGCCCAGGAGGTCAAGGAGGTGAAAAACCTCGGGGTAGAGGTAGCCATTGTCATTGGTGGGGGCAATATCTTTCGGGGAATGGCCGCCAGTGCTAAAGGGATGGACCGGGTTTCTGCCGATTATATGGGAATGTTAGCCACGGTGATTAATGGTCTTGCCTTTCAGGATGCGTTAGAGAAGATCGATGTTGCTACTCGAGTTCAAACAGCGATTGAGATGCGTGAGATTGCAGAACCCTATATTCGGCGAAGAGCAATGCGTCACCTGGAGAAGGGTCGGGTCGTCATCTTCGCCGCCGGAACAGGAAACCCCTACTTCACTACGGATACCACGGCTTCTCTTCGCGCCATGGAGATTGGGGCAGAGGTGATCCTCAAGGGCACAAAGGTCGATGGCATCTATGATGCCGATCCACTCCTGAATAAGCGGGCTAAGAAATATGATGAGCTCACTTATTTCGAGGTTCTGAAGAAACAGCTTAAAGTCATGGATGCCACTGCCATTTCCCTCTGTATGGACTATCGGATCCCTATCATTGTCTTTAATTTGAAGAAAAGGGGAAATATTAAGCGAGTGATTTGGGGAGAGAGGGTAGGAACGAAAGTGAGAGGATGAACCATGGATGAAAAAATCGTTAAAGAAGTAGAAGCCAAGATGGAGAAGACCCTTTCCAACTTAAAGACTGATTTAAATAAAGTGAGGACGGGCAGGGCCTCTCTGGCCCTCTTCGATGATATTCGAATCAATTACTATGGGACGCCCACCCCCCTTCATCAGATGGTTACCTTAGCTGTTCCCGAACCCAGGCTCATTACCATTCAACCCTGGGATACGTCTATCATCGGTGAAATCGAAAAGGCCATCCTCAAATCGGAACTTGGGGTCACTCCTGCCAGTGATGGAAAGATCATCCGTATCACCATTCCACGATTGACAGAGGAACGCCGAAAGGAACTGGTCAAGGTGGTGAAAAAGATGTCCGAGGGGACGAAGGTGGCGATTCGAAACATCCGTCGGGAGGCGAACGAGCAATTGAAAGGGTTAGAAAAAAATAAGAAGATCTCTCAGGATCAACTCCATCAGTGGATAGACAAAGTCCAATCCTCTACGGACAAATTTATTGAGAAAGTAGATGGAGTCCTCGCCGCTAAGGAGAAGGAGATTCTGGAAATATAAAGATAAAGGGGGTGATATCCGTGGCCTATGTGATTACCGAGGAATGTGTGGCTTGTGGAACATGTTCAGAAGAATGCCCTGCAGAAGCCATTGAAGAGGGTGAACCCTACGTGATCAATGAAGAAAAATGTACGGAATGTGGAAGCTGTTCTGAGGTATGTCCTGTCGAAGCCATTGTAGAAAAATAGAAGGGGGGGGATGATCCTCCCTCCTCCCTCCCCCTCTCATTCTACCCCTCCTCTTTCTGAGAAACCTTCTCATCAGTATTGATTCTCATCAGCTTTGATTGAAAATCACCACCTAATATGCTAATTTTAAAAAGTTACCCTTAATATCACATAGTGATATCATTCTAAATAATCGCCGGCTTCATCTTCCCCCTCTTAAGGGAGGAGGGTAAGGTGGGAGGATTTTTGAACCATGGAAGAGATCGATAAAGAAAAACTTCCTCGCCATATTGCGATCATTATGGATGGAAATGGTCGCTGGGCCAAAAAGAAAAACCTCAACCGGATCAGTGGCCACATCAAGGGAGTCAATGTGGTCAGGGAAACGGTTACGACTTGCCGTGAATTGGGAATCAAGGTTTTAACCCTCTATGCCTTCTCTATTGAAAATTGGAGAAGACCAAGGGATGAGGTGACGGCATTGATGGGGTTATTGAAGGAATATCTTCTTAAGGAGAGGGAGGAGATGATTCAGAATAATATTCGAATCTCTGCCATTGGCAGGGTGGAGGATCTTCCCCTCGATGTCCAAAATACACTACGAGAGTCGATTAAAAAGACCGAACAATGTGACGGAATGATTCTAAACCTGGCGTTGAGTTATGGAGGCCGTTCGGAGATCCTCCATGCCGTTAAAGGAATACTCTCCGATTTCAAAAAGGGGAGGATCAAACCGGAGGAGATCAACCTGCAACGTTTCTCCCAATATCTCTGGACCCGTGGAATACCCGATCCAGATCTTCTCATTCGCACGAGTGGTGAATTTCGCATCTCCAACTTCCTTCTCTGGCAGATCGCCTACACGGAGTTATATGTCACTGAAACCCTTTGGCCGGATTTTGATCGAAAAGAACTTCTGAAGGCGATTGCCGATTATCAATCCAGGGAGAGGAGGTTCGGCCTGACCAGTGAACAACTGAATGGAAGAGAAGAATAAACACATTGCAGATTGCCGAATGCGGAATGCGGAATTAAATTCCGAAATCCGCAATCCCCGCCTGCCAAAGAACTTGTTCGGCGGGCAGGCGAATTCCGAAATCTAAAGAGGCAGTATGGGAAGGTTAGAAAAGAAAAAAATATGGACGGCGATCGTGATGGTACCTCCAATGATCTTTTTGATTGCCATGGGCCCTCCTGCCGTGCTTATTCTGATGGTATTTCTGGCCACGTTACTCGGACTCCGTGAGTTTTATACCCTCACCCTGCCCCACTCCAAATGGTTCGAACGGTGGGTAGGAATGGGGCTGGGTCTGATTCTTTCCATGATGATCTCCTATGGGGATACAAAAATCGTTTTCCCTTTCTTCGTGTTCTTGCTCCTTTTGCTCTCTATCCTTTTCATGATCACCTCGCAGAATCTTTCGTCAACCATCTCCAATATGGGAATTATGTTCTTTGGAATTTTCTATATTGGATTTCTTCTCTCACACGTCTCCATGATTCGAAATATGGTCGATGGAAAGCAGTGGGTCCTCTTCCTGATCGCAACGGTCTGGGCGGGGGATATCTCTGCCTTCCTCAGTGGTACTCTCTTAGGAAGGCACAAACTCTACCCCAAGATCAGCCCAAAAAAAACCTATGAAGGATTGGCAGGGGGGATTGTTGGATCTGTCATTGTGGCACTCACCTTTACCTTACTCTTTATTCCAAAATTAAAAATAGAATCCTGTATCTTGCTGGCTATCGGCTTGGGATTCTTAGGGCAGTTGGGAGATTTCACCGAGTCGATGTTGAAACGAAGTGCTCAGGTAAAGGATTCAGGGTCTCTCATCCCGGGCCATGGAGGCATGTTGGATCGCTTAGACAGCTTCCTCTTCTCCGCCCCTTTTCTCCATTACTCCCTCCTCTATCTCTTTAAGGAGACCCTATGAAACGTCTGGCGATCCTGGGCTCCACCGGTTCGATCGGGGTGAATACGCTCGATATCCTCCGTCAATTTCCAGAAAAATTTGAGGTTGTGAGCCTCTCTGCCGGTGTCAATATTCAGCTTCTCAAAAAACAAATCCTTCAGTTTCGACCGAAGTTGGTCTCTGTTCTCAATAAAGAATTATCAGAAACCCTTCGAAGAGAACTCCTTAATCCACCCGTTGAAATTGTCCATGGGGTAGAAGGCCTGATTCGGGTCGCCACCCATCCAGAGGTGGATCAAGTGGTTTCCGCTATCGTCGGTGCGGTCGGCCTCATCCCAACCCTCTCAGCCATCAAGACCGGAAAGACCATTGCACTCGCCAATAAAGAATCTTTGGTGATGGCAGGAAAGATTATGATGAATGAGGCGAAACAGAACCACGCAGAGATCTTACCCGTAGACAGTGAACATAGCGCTATCTTTCAATCACTGATCGGCCACCAGAAGGAGGATATCCATCGCCTCATCCTCACCGCATCGGGAGGCCCTTTTCTCAATCTTCCCACGAAAAGACTTCATGAGGTGACGGTAAAGGAGGCCCTCAATCACCCTCACTGGGAGATGGGGAAAAAGGTCACCATTGATTCCGCCTCTCTCATGAACAAGGGCTTGGAGGTCATTGAGGCCCACTGGCTCTTCAATATTCCTGTTGAAAAGATCATGGTCCAAATCCATCCGCAGAGTGTGGTTCACTCCATGGTCGAATATATCGATGGTTCCATTGTTGCCCAGATGGGGATCGCTGATATGAGGATCCCAATCTCCTATGCCCTTTCTTTTCCTCATCGACTCCCTCTGAATTTGCCTCCTTTAGACCTCTCTCAAATCGGAGGACTCACTTTCTTGCCTCCTGATCCAGAAAGATTCCCCTGTCTCAGATTAGCCTATCGATCCATTGAGATCGGAGAGACCATGCCTGCCATTCTCAACGCGGCCAATGAGATAGCAGTGAATGCCTTCTTGGATGGATCCCTTAAATTCACAGATATTCCCCTCCTCATTCAGAGGGTGATGGAGGAACATGAATTGAAACCGGTTCACACCATCGAAGACATCCTGAGGGCAGACCAGTGGGCCAGAGAAAGATCGAAGAACATCGTAGAAGGGAGAAAATTGTGATCACGACCATACTTTCGACCATCATCGTCCTGGGAATTCTCGTTTTCGTCCATGAACTGGGCCACTTTTTATTGGCCAAAAGGTTAGGCGTGGGCGTCCTCACCTTCTCCTTGGGATTCGGGAAAAAACTCATTGGGAAAAAGATCGGAGAAACCCAATACCAGATCGCTGCTGTCCCTTTGGGGGGATTTGTTAAACTCATCGGAGAAAATCCAGAAGAGGAAGTGAAAGAGGAGGATCGAGCCCGTTCTTTTTCAATGCAACCAATATGGAAACGTTTCTTGATCATCAGCGCAGGCCCATTCTTCAACTTCCTTCTCGCGGCAGCACTCTTTTCCAGCATCAACCTTTTTGGTATTCCTTTCTATCCCTCCAAGCTGGGAGAAGTGAGCCCAGGTCTTCCAGCAGAGAAGGCAGGTTTGAAAAAGGGGGATGTCATCCTCTCTATCGACGGAGAAGAGGTATCGAGGTGGGATGATCTTTCCAAGATCATTCGCAATAGCAAAGGGAAGGACCTCCTCCTTAAGGGCAAACGAAACAGTGAGATCTTCGAGATCAAAATAACTCCGAAGCTCTCTATGCAAAAGAATCTCTTTGGAGAAGAGATCCAAACTTTTGTCATTGGTATTACCCCTACTGATGAAATCATTGTCCGGAAGGTGGGTCCCCTTGAGGCAATGGGAAGAGGGCTTTCCCAAACCTGGCAAGGAATTGAATTAACAATTGTGAGTATCATAAAATTAATCCAAAGAGTCATTCCTGCCAAGACAATCGGAGGCCCCATCCTGATCGCTCAGTTGGCTGGAGAACAGGCCAGAAGAGGATTGCTGAGTTTAGTTCTCTTCACTGCCATCCTCAGCATCAACCTGGGAGTCATCAACCTCTTTCCCATCCCCATCCTCGATGGAGGCCATTTCCTCTTTTTAGGATTGGAGGCGGTTTTGCGAAAGCCCATCAGTATCAAAAAAATGGAAATCGCTCAGCAGGTCGGCCTGATCTTCATCATTCTCCTGATGCTCTTCGCCTTTTATAATGACCTGATCCGAATTTTCTCTCCTGGAGGATTTAGCTTCTGAGATGAACACTCTCCCTCTCCCTTGAGAGACTGTGTCGTAATGGGGAAATGAGGAAAAATTTAGGTAGCCGCAGCCTTTCAGGCTGCGATATCCTTAGGGAATTCTGCAACGCAGGCTTTTGAGATATGGAATCCAGAATTCAGGAAATTGGGGATTTAGGAATTTAGGGATTATTAATTCCTCAATTCCTAAATTCTAAAATTGGATTAATTGAAATGAAGGTTCTCGGAATTGATACCTCCACATCCTGTGGCAGTATCGGATTGATCGATGATGAGTGGATCATCTCTGAATATCTCCTCAACATACCCGTGACCCATTCCGAAAGACTCCTCGGAACCATTGAACTCATTCTTAAGGAGGCTCGTTTTACCATTGGAGATCTGGATGGATGGACGATCTCTCTTGGCCCAGGTTCTTTTACAGGATTAAGGATCGGAGTGAGCACAGTGAAGGGATTGGCCCTTGCCACCCGAAAACCCGTGGCAGGTGTCTCAACACTCGATGTCTTAGCCTCCCAAGTCTCTTCTACCCCCTACCTCATCTGTCCGATCCTCGATGCCAGAAAGGGAGAGGTCTATACGGCTTTCTACCGCTATGGGGAGGGAAATGATCTCAAACGGCAATCGGTTTATCGAGCGATCAAGCCAGAAGATCTCATGAAAGATATTCAGGAGAGAACCATCTTCATTGGTGATGGAGTGAGAACTTACGGAGATTATCTCAGAAGCTCCCTCCCATCCTTGGCCGTTTTCCCCCCCAATCAACTTAATCTTCCTCATGGTTCAGGAGTGGCCAAACTGGGGCTTCAACTTCTTCGAAAAGGAGAATCCTTAGATCTGGCAACCTTCACACCTCTCTATATTCGACCTTCAGAAGCTGAAATGAAGTTCCACTCTGCCAATGGTGGGAAAGAACTTCTTTAACCCCGTCCAAGGCGGTGCTTTCAGGAAGCCTACCATTCAAATGACAAAAAGGACCATCTACATTGACAAACCGACTGGATTATATTATCTTTTTCTGATCAAACCAGTTGGAATTTCAATTCGTTACGCTGGGGGTTGAGATGGCGAATAAAGAGGAAGAATTGATCGAGAGGTTGATGAGGGAAGATGAAGTTTTTTTAAAGGCAAAACAAACCCATGCCCAACTCGCCAAGCAATTGGAAGAACTTGAAAATAAAAGTCTCATTACTCCTCAGGATGAGATCGAGATCAAAATCCTGAAAAAGAAAAAATTGGCCTATAAGGATCAGATGGAAAGAATTCTGGTGCAATACCGATAAAAGACTGGAATGATAGAACATTGGAAGATTGGAATGATGGGTTTAACCGAAAAGAAAAAATTAAAAATCCTTTTAGCTCCTTATACCCCATTATTCCATTATTCCACCACTCCATTATTCCAATGGGTTAAGTAATGAAAAAGACCGGTGCTCAAATCGTTATTGAATGTTTGAAGAAGGAGGGTGTGGATACCCTTTTTAATTATCCAGGAGGGGCAGTACTCCCCCTCTTTGATGAACTTCAGAGTGCTCCATTCCGCCAGTTCTTGGTTCGACACGAACAAGCGGCTGTCCATGCAGCGGATGGATATGCCCGGGCCACAGGAAAGGTAGGGGTGGCTGTGGTCACTTCCGGACCGGGAGCAACCAATGCGGTAACAGGGATTGCCACTGCCTTCATGGACTCCGTCCCCATTATTATTCTCACCGGTCAGGTGCCTACTCTTCTGATCGGAAACGACGCTTTTCAAGAAGTAGATATTATCGGCATCACACGACCCTGCACCAAGCATAATTATTTGGTAAAAGATGTGAGTGATTTAGGGCGAATCCTGAAAGAGGCCTTTTATCTCGCTCGGAGTGGAAGACCAGGGCCCATTCTCGTCGACCTACCCAAAGATATAATGGTCAATTCGGCCGAATTTAAATATCCGGAGAAAGTCTTCATCCGTGGCTATCAGCCCACCTATGAAGGACATCCTGGTCAAATCCAGAGAGCAGTAAAGTTGATCCTGAAATCTAAGAGACCAGTTCTCTACACGGGTGGGGGGATCATTTCCTCCAATGCTTCGAAAGAACTCATTCTTTTGGCCGAGAGGTTGGGTATTCCTGTAACCATGACCTTGATGGGATTAGGTGGCTTTCCTGGTAATCATCCCCTCTCCTTGGGAATGTTGGGAATGCATGGGACTTATCGTGCCAATATGGCGGTCATGGAATCCGATCTCCTGATCGCTGTCGGAGCTCGGTTTGATGATCGGGTGACTGGGAAGATTGAGTCCTTTGCCCCTCAGGCAAAGATCATCCATATCGATATCGACCCAACCTCCATTAGTAAGAGTGTGAGAGTGGATCTTCCAATCGTTGGGGACTGCAAACGTGTCCTCACCAAAATACTTTCCCTCCTCGAAGAGGAAGAGATCAATTCCTTCAAAGAAGGGCTCAATAAATGGCGTCATCAAATCGAAAAATGGAAGGCCCTCTATAATATGGAATACCAACAGAGGGAGAAGATTAAACCCCAATATGTTGTGGAGAAAATTTGGGAATTGACAAAGGGGGATGCAATCATTACCACTGAGGTGGGGCAAAACCAGATGTGGGCAGCCCAGTATTACCAATTTATTAAACCGAGAACATTGCTCACCTCAGGAGGATTGGGAACGATGGGATATGGTTTTCCAGCGGCTATTGGAGCACAGACTGCCTTCCCAAACAAGTTGGTGATTGACATTTCGGGTGACGGCAGCTTTCAGATGAATTCTCATGAACTGGCAACAGCCGTCCAATATCAATTACCCATCAAAATAGCCATTTTGAACAATGGCTATTTGGGGATGGTCAGACAATGGCAGGAGTTCTTCTACGGAAAACGCTATGCCTCGTCTTGCCTGGAAGGGATCTCTCCGGACTTTGTCAAATTGGCAGAGGCATATGGAGCTGTGGGTTTGAAGGCGACCAAACCAGAAGAGGTTGTCCCGATACTGAAGAAGGCATTTTCGATCTCTAAGCCTGTCATCATCGATTTCGTGGTCGATCCGGAGGAGAATGTTTATCCAATGGTTCCAGCGGGAGAACCCCTCAACCAGATGAGGCTGGTATAAAAGCAAAATGTCAAATGTCAAAGCTTAAATGTCAAACCAAATCCAAATTTCAAATTTAAAAATTTTCTATTTTGAACTTTGACATTCCTTTGACATTTGGATTTTGACATTTGAACTTGAATGCCGATCCCAGCGGATCTTGTAGATACGAGGCTTAAATGAGGCATGTCATTACTCTCTTAGTTGAAAATGAGTTTGGAGTCCTGGCCAGGATCGCGGGCCTCTTCAGCGGCAGGGGTTTTAATATTGAAAGCCTGGGGGTGGCTGAAACCCTCGATCCCGATGTCTCCACCATGACCATCGTCACCCGTGGGGATGACCAGATCATTGAACAGGTGATTAAACAACTCAATAAATTGGTTTCCATCATCAAGGTGGTGGATCTCATTGATAAGGATTTTGTGGAGAGGGAGATGGTATTGGTCAAAGTTGCGGCCAATGCCGAGACCCGCGAGGAAATCCTCAGGGTGGCTGATATCTTCAGGGGAAAGGTGATCGATGTTGGATCCAAAACCTATACGATTGAGGTGACGGGTGACGAAAAGAAGATCAATGCCCTCCTCGCTCTTCTCAAACCTCTCGGAATTAAAGAATTGGTCAGGACAGGTCGTGTGGCCATGCTCAGAGGGAGTAAACTTACGACAGAACCTGGGGTTTAGACCGAGGTCCGATGGATGATGGGGCCTTATATTCTCAATCTCTGTAATCGTCTATTAATCTGTGTAATCATTTTCTACATGCGAAAGGAGACATAGATGAAAATCTATTACGACAAGGATGCAGATCTCAACTATCTGAAGAAAAAGAAGACTGCCATTATCGGCTATGGAAGTCAGGGACATGCGCAGGCCCAGAATCTCCGAGATAGCGGTCTTGATGTGATCGTTGCCGAGTTGAAGGGAACTGAAAATTATCAGTTTGCCCTTAAAGATGGTTTCAAACCGACCACTGCGAGTGAGGCATCGAAACAATCCGATCTCATTCAGATCCTCGCCCAGGACCATGTTCAGGCCAAACTCTATGAAGAAGACGTCAAACCCCATCTTCAAAAGGGAAAAACCCTCTTGTTCTCCCATGGATTCAATATCCATTATGGCCAGATCATGCCCCCAAAAGAGATCGATGTGGTGATGATTGCTCCCAAAGGACCTGGCCACCTGGTACGAAGAGAATTTGTGATGGGAGCTGGCGTTCCATCGCTCCTTGCTATCCATCAGGACTTTACGAAGAATGCGAAGAAGACTGCCCTTGCCTATGCCAAAGGTCTGGGCGCCACTCGAGCCGGCGTCATCGAGACCACCTTCAAAGAGGAGACCGAGACCGACCTCTTTGGAGAACAGGCCGTTCTCTGCGGAGGGGTGACCGAACTCATCAAGGCAGGCTTCGATACGTTGGTGCAAGCCGGCTATCAGCCGGAAATTGCTTATTTCGAATGTCTCCACGAACTGAAGCTTATCGTGGACCTGATTTATGAAAGAGGAATTCCTTTCATGCGTTATTCTGTTAGCGATACTGCAGAATACGGTGACCTCACCCGAGGCAAGCGGATTATCACGGAAGAGACACGGCAAGAAATGAAGCGAATCCTCGAAGAGGTCCAGACGGGAAGTTTTGCAAAGGAATGGATCTTAGAAAATCAGGTGGGCCGACCGGTCTTCAATGCCTTGAGGAAGAAGGAGACTGAGCACCCCATCGAAGAGATTGGGAAGAAATTGCGCTCCATGATGGGTTGGCTTAAAGAGAAGAAGGATTGATGACACAGAAAAATCAATGGCCAATCGCTAAAGAAGGGTTTCTATTTCTGATCCCAAGCGCTCTTCTTACTATTTTTTTGGCGGCGATAGGATGGAAGATTTTGACGCTTTTAGGGATTCTTTTTACCCTGTTCATCGCCTTCTTCTTCAGAAATCCGAAGAGAAAGATCCCATCTCTCCAGAACATCATCCTCTCCCCAGCCGATGGCAGGATCATCCATGTGGGAGAATGTGAAGAAGATCGTTTTTTAAAAGAGCGAGCTTTAAAAGTGAGTATCTTTATGTCCGTATTGGATGTCCACATCAATCGAGCTCCTGTCTCTGGAAAGGTTCTCGAAAAGAGTTATTATCCAGGTCAATTTTTGGTGGCCAATGCAGAGAAGTCATCCCTCCTCAATGAACAGAATGCCTTCATTCTTGAGACGGAGGATCGGCTGAAAATCGTCCTGATCCAGATTGCGGGTTTCGTGGCGAGGAGGATCGTCTGCTATGCCAAGGCAGGCGATACCTTGAGGATGGGAGAAATCTTTGGTATGATCCGTTTCGGATCGAGAATCGACCTCTACCTCCCTAAAAAAGTAAGACCCAATGTCAAGGTTGGACAGCATGTCAAGGGAGGGGAGTCGATCATCGGGTATCAATGATGAGAAAGAGAAAAACCCATATCAAAATGAGGAGGGGAGTCTATATCCTTCCCAATCTCTTTACCACAGGAAACCTCTTCTGCGGGTTTTGGGCGATTATCTCTGTCTTCCAAGAACAATATTTCTATGCGGCCGTGGCCATTCTTCTGGCATCGGTCTTCGATATCTTGGATGGCAAAGTGGCCCGCCTTTCAAGAACCAGCTCCAAATTCGGAGTCCAGTATGATTCCTTAGCGGACCTCATCTCGTTTGGAGTTGCTCCTGCCCTGCTCGCCTTCAACTGGGCCCTCAGACCTTACGGACGATTTGGTTGGCTGGCTGCCTTTCTCTTCGTTGTCTGTGGAGCCTTGAGATTGGCCAGGTTCAATGTCCAGACCTCCTCCGGGGAGGTGAAATATTTTAAAGGCCTTCCCATCCCTGTTGCGGCTTCGATGATCGCGCTGACGATCCTCCTCTATCTTCGATTAATCGAAACGGGATGGGTAAAAGACATCATTATTCTGATAATGATCTGGGTTTTGGCTTTCCTGATGGTATCAAACATCCGATACTTCAGTTTTAAAGAATTCAATCTGGCCAAAAGGAAGCCTTTCAGGATTTTTCTCTTCGTCGTTCTATCGATGATTGTGATCGTCATGGAGCCCATTATCGTCCTCTTCTGCTTTGTACTCTTTTATGTCTTCTCCGGTCCGGTCAACATTCTGATTGCATGGCAGAAGAAGAAGGCCTTGAGGAAAATGGAGCCCGTTCCTGAGGAGGATTTCCTGGTCCGCGGTTAAAACACCCCCAAAAAATTCCCCTCCCCTGGCGCCTGCCTGCCGGTAGGCAGGGGAGGGGACTGAGGGGAGGGGGTACTTTTTACTTGTCATTGATGAGATTTTCTTGTAGAGTTATTTTGAAATTGGCAGCCAGAGTTTTTGAGTTTTTCACTTTTCACCTTTAACTTTTCACCAGTCTTTTAGATATTCCCCGGTAGCGCCTGCCTGCCGGTAGGCAGGGGTGGCTGTTAACCATGAAACAATGGTTTGTTTATGCACTTCGAAGTTTGCGAGATGGAGATTTGTATATCGGAATTTCCCAAAATCCAGAGAAACGGCTTCAAACACATAACAAAGGTGTGACGCCATCAACGCGATCACGTAGGCCGTTTGTTTTGATCTTTCGCGAGGCCTGTAAGTCGAGACAGGAGGCCAGAGGAAGAGAAAAATATTATAAATCAGGTTTCGGAAGGGAAATACTAAAGAACTCAGATCCCCGGTAGCTCAACCGGTAGTAGCGGGTGGCTGTTAACCACTAGGTTGCAGGTTCGAGTCCTGCCCGGGGAGCCATTTCGACGCGCTTAGGGGCACACCACAAAAAGTGGGTGCCCCTTTCGCTTGCCTTTCGGCTGGCTCAAGGTCCCGAGCAAAGCCGAGGGACTCAAGGTCTCCGACCGGGCACAAGAAGCGCGGAGAAATGGCCTCGAGCCTGTCGAGGGACCAACAATCAGTTAATTATGCCTGCATGGTTTTATATTCTTCGACTCCAATCCGGTTCACTTTATCCTGGAACGACCACTGATTTGAAAAAGCATTACAAAGAGCACTGTACCAAACGAGCATGCAGGACCACAACCCTTGATCCGCCCATTGCCCTCATCTATTCGGAAGAATATGAGACGTTCAGTGAGGCACGCAGGCGCGAGGCTCAGGTGAAGCGTTGGTCTCGAGCTAAAAAAGAGGCCCTTGTCGCTGGTGATTTAGCCACATTACGAAACCTAGCCAAATCAAAATAGGTCGAATGTGCTGCGTCAGGAATCCGAAGGGGAGGTTACGCAGGGAGAAACAAGAGGTTTCGACCGTAGTAACCGAGTTTACCCCGAGCGTGTCGAGGAGTCCTGCCCGTTATAAGTTTTTTGTGTGGAGGCCTCATGGATAACGGGCGGGTTTATATCGTTGAGAAAGAGATGACGATAGGCGACGATCCGGTCAAGCATTCTCCTGGGCATCAGATATTTCCTATTCCAGAATCCGCAGACACCCAAGGACCTCCTGCATTCCAATTTTTGGGAATATGGGCTTGCCCGGAAGCCGCCTTTAGCGGCTGTAGCAGGAATTCCCGAAGATGTAAGAGAACGTCAGGTAGTTCCGGCACGTCCCGTTGGAAACCACCTTTGCGGACAAACGCTTTCCACTGGACGGACTTTGTGTCGTCGTACCCAAACTCATCCGTCAGCGCCAGCGGGGTTTTTTGTGGAATTTCGGTCCTGCGCCTCTTGAAGGTCGCCTTGATCGCCCTGGTTAGGGTAGCACCATCAAACGCGAAGTCCCGCGCAAGCACGTATAGATCGTAAAAGTCTTTCATCCGGCTGTTGACAATACCCAGCACGATTATGGCCTGCAGTTTCTCGGCGACGACCGTCTCGCGCGGGCATGCACGGATACGCGGTGCCGGGAGGTCCAGAAGTGTGGGATAGATGATCAGTCTTGCCTTGGGTGTGACTACGTCGCCGAATCCGACATCCACCCGGATGGAGATTCGAGCCTTACCGAGAAAGGCCATCAACGTGATGCGCTGCCCTTGGTATTCCTGTTCCTCACGAATCTGCGAAGCCTTCACACTATTGGCGTCAAACTCCAAGCCATCCGGTTGCACTTCAACGGCACAGACATTCCGAAATACTCCCATAAGTCGCTCGCCGGAAGCTACACCATGGCTAAGGAAATCCATGTCAACGGTTGGTCTGTATGAT
>Ga0315285_10003455_pt1 | contig 16449 bp, 12 predicted proteins | sample YL17G09_36_MG_FD_203698 | JGI IMG/M metagenome (GOLD analysis project Ga0315285, IMG submission 203698) | Sediment microbial communities from Yellowstone Lake, YNP, Wyoming, USA - YL17G09_36 | ecosystem: Environmental > Aquatic > Freshwater > Lake > Sediment | place: USA: Wyoming | collected... | reverse complement strand
CCCTCCACGTAAAAGGGGGTGCTGACCATGCTCACCACCAGTGCTCCTTCCTCCTTGGCAAGCCTTGCCACTACAGGGGCCGATCCGGTTCCCGTCCCCCCTCCCATGCCAGCGAGTAGGAAGACCATATCAGCTCCCCGGAGATATCTCTGAAGGACGCTCTCTGCCCTCTCTGCAGCCTCCCTGCCTGCCTCGGGGTCTCCGCCTGCCCCCAGGCCGCCGGTGTTTCTCCTTCCGATTAGAACTCTGGCATCGGCTAAAACGAGCTCCAGCTGCTGGAGGTCGGTGTTTATGGCCAGCGTCCTGGCACCCTCCAGCCCAGCTGCTGCCATATGATGAATGGCATTGCATCCCGCTCCACCGCAGCCCACGGCCAGAATTCTGATCTGGCCGAAGCCTGCCAGATCTTCAGGCGGCTCCGATCCCGCTCCGATCGCAGCATTTCCCCTCATTGCCAATTCCCTTCTTGCTCTAGCATCAATAATAATAAAATTAAAGTAGATAAGACTTTCCAAGGACGGTTAGCTTTATCAGGCCTGGCGGCCGAGCAGAGATAGCATGGCTTTGCCGGAGATCGAAGCTAGAAGGGATGGCGAAAAGGCGCGGCTTCCCAAAGGGGTGAGGGGGGCGCAGGAGCTGGCCGACTTTATAAAAGACAACTACTCCGGCAAGGTGGTGGAGGTTGGGGTAGGCCTCCGGCCTGAGGTTGCCTCGCTCTGCAGACCTCTACGGCTATTGGCAACAGACAAAGAGACGCGAGCTCTGGGCGACGTCCGCGTGGAAAAGGACGATATATTCTCTCCCCGTCGGGAGATCTACCAAGGGGCGAGCCTGATCTACTCTGTCAGGCCACCCCTTGAGATGCAGCAGGCCATGGGAGAGCTGGCCAGGGAGGTGAATTGCGACGTCCTGATCCGTCCCCTGGAGGACGAGATTGCCGATCTGCCGGGATTCTCCCGCCGCTTGATAAATGCGGGATGGGCCAGGTTCTATCTCTACAGGCTGAAGAGAGATGTATGAGAAAGGCCGATCAGGCGTCTTTTGCCAAGATATCAATGAAAATCCGATTCGACATAAGGTCGAGCGTATGTGTTTAGCTCATCGGCCTTGAACCGCTGATTGGATTGAATTTTATGCCATCCCATCCAGGTCTGCTGTCCTTCCATGCTTCTCCCCGAGACAGACACACTTACTATTACTACTGCGCTTTTTCGTGTGTTGCCCCGATGCCTTTAGCTCCCGCTCCAGGCCGCGAATCCCGGGGCGTCCGCGGGGGACACTGCACGCGGGAGTGCATTGATCGAGGTAGATAGATCGATTCGCTCCTTGTTTGATTCACAATCAAATTATTTATATTAATATTATTCAAAAATCCATATTTCCCATCCCTCGCAAGCCCCGGAGCTCATCTGTTCTCGACGCACCTGCCGTAGGCAACTATGGCCGATATCCCCGGCCGGGCCAGCTCCTCCTCCAGAAGCTTCTCGATCTCCTCCTCTGCAGCGGGCAGCCTCAGCCTCCGCAGGGGCAGGAGGCTCTCCAGCAGCCCGGTCAGGTCAGGGGCCTCTTGCCCTCCCGTGGTGGCCGCGATATCATTCTTGAGCAATACCACCAGAAGATCGCGTTTGCGCCACAGGGCATTGATCACTCCCTGGAGGCCGGAATGGGCCAGGGCGAAGTCGCCTATGACTGCAATCCCCTTCTTCCCAAATCCCGAGGCTACGCCTACTGAGGAGCCCAGGCCATAGACTACGTCCACCGATTGATAAGGCGGCCGGGCAGCCCGGATGACGCAGCCTGCGTCCCCTGCCACAGGCACATCCAGCCTTCCCAGAGCTGTGAAGAGGTCTGCAAAAGGACAGCCCTGGCATATTCCCAGGTAGCCTCTCTGTGCAGCCAGCTCATAGCTGTAGGAGCCTTCTAAAGGTTCTACATCCGCAGAGGTGGATTCTGCTGGTTCACAGCCCATCCCCCTTAATTCTCGGTCGGCTTCCGGCCCTTCTATCAATCCCCGGTCGATGCTCTCCAGCGCCCTCACTAGGTCCGATCTTTCCAGAGGCCCGAAGGGCAGATCTCCCGTAAGCCTTCCCCTCACCTTGGAGCTCATCTGCAGCCATGACTCGATCAAGGCCCCGGGCTCCTCGGCCACCAGAATCCATCGATGGGCGGTGATAAAGCTCCTGATCAGCTTCCAGGGAAGAGGATGGGAATAGGCCACGGCCAGCAGCGATGCTCCCAGGCCGGATGCCAGGTGGGCGGGAAAGCCGCTGGCCACAATGCCCACCTCTGCGGAATATTGGACATCATTTAGAGGCGTGGCCTCGGAGATCCCAGCCGCCTGGGCCAGCACCTCTTTGCGATGCCTCTCCTGTCTTCCTCTGGCCGTAAGGCCCCAGGTAGTCCAGTCGAACCTGCGACCGTCGAACCTGGGGCTGTTGAAGCTGCAAGGCTCTGCTGAGGTCGGGATGCGCTGGACCTGCGGCGCGGCCGTCGAGAGCAGCCGCCAGGTGACGCGGACGATCACTGGCACTCTGAGCCTTTCTGAGACCCCGTAGGCCTCCATGATGGAGCGGTAGAGGTTGGCGGGATCCCTGGGGTCCAGCACGGGAAGCTCTGCCACCAGGCCGTAGAGCCTGCTGTCCATCTCCACCTGCGATCCCCGGGGGCCCAGGTCGTCTCCGGCCATCACCACCACCCCTGATCCCACAGAATGGAAGGAAGAGACGGCCAGGGGATCGGCCAGAAGGTTCATCCCCACCTGCTTTACTACCGCCATGGACCTGCAGCCTGTGGCCGAGGCCCCCAAAACGATCTCCAGGGCCACCTTCTCGTTTACGGAGATCTCGGCTCCTAGCCTTTCAGCCAGCTCAGTTATCGGATAGCCGGGAACGTAGGTTATAGTGCCCACGCCCGCGTCCTCGGCTGCATATTTCACAGCCTCTTGCCCTTTCATTCCATCCCCGGGACTACGGATTCGTCCGGCCGGGCGAAGAAGGGTAGGGCTGCCACGGCCCCTATCAGTCCTCGCCCCTCCAGAGCTATCTCCACGCCCGCCTCTTTGGCAATCTGCAGGGCATCTTCGTACTGCACCCGCTCCCGTTTGCACCTCATAGCGAAAGAAAGCAGCTTGGAAGCCTGAAAGCCTCTTAGGACGGCCATCCCCGTATGCTGGGATACAGTGTACCTCCGTAGCAGGGCCTTGAAGTCGACCAGCATCTCTTCCGAGCGACCCGGGAGGCAGGCGAACTCCACAACAGTAGAGACGCAGTTCTGGGTCTTGGTGGGAACTGGAAAGAGCTGGACCAGGGCATGGGTGATGTATCTGGCCTCAGGCCTTTCTACCCGGCAGGCGATGTTGTGGACCAGCGACCAGGTGGCGCCTGTGGTCTTGGAGTCGGTGTCGTCAACACCGATTATGAGCCTCTCCCTTCTGGGAACCACAATGGTGCCCCTGGCCACCTTCCCACCTCCGCTATCCGTCACCTTATGGCGGATGACATCCCCGGCCCTGGCCCGGGAGAGCGTGGCTCCCACCCCGCCGCCCCCCAGGCCGGCGTAGCTTATCTCCACCTCGTCTCCCCTGACCAGAACTGACTCTATGCCAGCAGACCTCTTTGAGGATATCAGATCCAGATCAGCTCTCCCCGGCTTGACAAGATAGCGGAACCATTCTCCCACGTTCCTTGAGCTCAGCACCATCGGACCCTGGGAATAGTGAAACCTGGCCCAGGCCGAACCTCCATAGCAGCTGGACCTCTCCAAGAGCTCCACCATGCTATCGTCCTCGCTGCAAAGGGCGTGGATCTGCTGGTAGACCACCACATAAGGATCTTCAAGCTGCACGCCAAATCTTTCAGGGCTGATCGGTGATAATGGTATCGCCTGCGGTAGTGGTGTCCATCTTCATATATTCCCTCAAGACCACAGTAGCATAGCTCCCCGGCGGAAGGAAGAACTGTAGCTCAGCGACGTCCTTCTCTACATCTGCAATGATATTGCAGCGCAGCAAGGCAGGCCTTCTCGCCCCGCATGACCCCAGCTCAGAGCAGGCTTCCACCTTGAAGCCCTCCAAAGTCACCCCCTCCCCGGCCAGCATTTCCCTCTCCATGTCTCCTACAGCTCCTGCGACCAGATCTGACTGGTAGCCCAGCAGGGTCAGAGTTACAAAGGCCCTTCTCCGCTCGGCCAGACGGTTCACCGCCTCCAGGTTGGCCTCCGTGGCTTTTTGCGTCCTGGAGGCATCGGGCAGACCATCTCGAGCGAAGCAGACAACATCGCCCAGGACGGCCCTGTCCAGGGGCAGGCCTGACCTGAGGCGCCTGCTCAAGAGGCGGTTGAAGAGATAGGACTGGTAGGCGTGCACGAAAAGACGCCGCAGGTTGGGAGGCAGGACCAGAAAGGAGCCAGCATAATCCTCGGGACTGGCGACCAGATGGTTGAGCATTGCCCGCTCATACCGGAGGTGTTCTGGAAAGGCCTTCAGGGCTAAGGCAGGGTCTCTATCCTCCCAGAGCTGCCCGCGCGCTCTCCGGCTGAGCTCCAGCTCTCCGGCAAAGGGAAGGGCCAGATAGATGAAAGCAGCATCCTCCAGGTTCCCGCGCACCAGTGCTTTGCCAACCAGGTGGGTAACCGGCCGGGATTCTCCAAACCTCTGCACACCGAAATAGTTGGGCAGCCCTCCCAACCTCGATATCTCCTCTGTTATCCCCGATATGCTCCATCGGGGCCGAGGACATTCGAGCTTCATGATCTTGATCCTGAAGTTATTCCCCCGCAGGTCGCCCAGGCCCACCGCCCGGTTGCTCCGGCCCAGGACCTTCATCTTCAGGCCGTGGAGGGTTACCTTCTCAAGATCGCCTTCCTCCAGGTTCATGATGCTCATGCGCTGCCTGGTGACGGCTCGCTTGTCCTTTGTCCCGGCGAAGCCCACTCTCTTCTGGCTTATCCTGAGCTGCCGGGAGATCTCCCGGATGAGATGATGAGTGTCCCAGTCCCTCTTCTCTACCTCCAGGACCAGATAGCGTCCTCCGGCATACCTCAGGTCCGGATAGACCTCTTCCACTGAAAAGTCCTCCGGGGAGCTCCTCAAAATCCCTCCGCAGCCGGGAGAATCGGTGAGAAAGAACTCCATGCCCAGCGCATGATCCTTCTCCGGGGCCTCTATCATATAATCTACCTCTAGAGAAGGCTGAGCTTTCCTGTGATCCTGTCCATCTGCTTGATGGGCGCCGGCCCAATTCCGAGAGCGGTTATGGTGCCAGGAGGAATCTCCGTCAGGCCGGCATCGGCCACCAGGGCAGAAGGAAGGCCGGCCCTCTCCGCCTCCTCCCTGAGCCTGAAGAGATCCTGCACTCCAGGCACCTTCAAGACCACCTTCTTCTGTCCCTCGGACTTCCAGGAGGATGTCATCGACTTATCAGCCCTCTCCAGGGCCAGCACTGCGGCGTGGGCCACCTGCACCGCCAGCTTGCCTGCCGAGAGCTTCAGATCCTCTCTGACCACAATGCACTGCTTGAACTCCATCGCTACCCCAAAAGCCCGGGACGGTAAAAAGATATTGGGGCGAAAATTGGAGATCAAAGAGAGGTTTTCATCTCTCTTTGGTCAGGACCTTGACGCAGATGGGGCTCTTGGCAATGTTGCCGAGCTTGGCTCCGATGAGGTACTGAAGGCCCTTCTCAGCCGCTATGTCCAGGATGCGCTGCGTTACCACCCCGTCGAAGATCACGCCGTTGACCTCGCCGTTGGACTCCTTCAGCTCCTTGGCCAGGTCCCTTACCGCTACCTCTCTCAGAACGTTGTGCTCTTTGTCGAACAGCCTTGCAGAGAGGGTGCCGTCCAGCTCTTCCACGTGAGGCTTGAACCACTCCCGCTCCGCCTCCACCTCGGCCGCCGCCTCGGGCTGCTCAGGGGCCTCTTCCTCAGGCATCGGCTCTTGGGCAATTATGTCCCTGGGCATGATGCGGCGAGGGGCAATGGCTTCTGCCCTCTCGGCCACGCTTCTAACCAGGAGGGGCTTCTCCCGGATCAGGCTCTTGCGCTTGGTAGTTATCTCCCGCCTCTTTCTGGCCTGGTTCTTGATCTTGTACTGGTCCAAGATCTGCTCAACAGGGATCTTCTGCCGCAGAGCGCGCACTATCTCCTTCTGAGTCAGGCCCTCTACGTTCTTGCCTTCAGGAGCCCTGGCAACATAGTCGATGTCCGCAACCTGCAGAAGCTCTTTTACGATCAGCTCCCCGCCCCGGTCGCCATCGGTAAATGCGGTGACAACCTTCTTAGAGCAGAGCTCGGCGATGGTCGGTGGCACATTCGTGCCTCCAACCGCCACGGCGTTCTTTATGCCATACTTTAGGAGGTTGAGCACATCCGCCCTGCCCTCCACCACCAGGATAGCGTCTGAGTCGAGCACATTGGGGCCTGCGGGAAGGTTGTCTTTTCCGATATGAGTAATCTCTTCAACTCTGACCGACTGCCTTATCTCCTCGGTTATCTCTTCTGTCTCCAGGATGTTCTCGTCGAACATCTCCACCAGGATGCGCTTGGCTCTATCGATGACGTACTTCCTCTTGGAGGCTCTCACATCCTCGATCCTATTCACGTCAATGTGGGCGATGCAGGGTCCCACGCGATCTATGGTCTCAAGAGCTGCAGCCAGAATAGCCGTCTCCACCTTGTCGAAGCTGGAAGGGATGGAGATAGTTCCTCCGGACTTGCCCGCGCTGGAGGTGATCTGCACATCGATGCGACCCAGGCGGCCGGTCTTCTGCAGATCTCTGAGATCCAAATCACTGCCCAGCAATCCTTCGGTCTGCCCAAATATGGCCCCTACCACATCTGGCCGCTCCACTATTCCCTCGGCCGTAATATCCGCGTAAATCACATACTTAGTTGTATCAACATTTTGCATATAAGACACCTCTAATTTTAAAATAGCTAGATAAAAATCGCAACCCACTTTCTTCCGCTGGAACTATCCTCGGCCTTCGGGCACAGCCGCTCTTATTTTCGCCCGAGCCGCGGGCACCTCAGTGAATTTTGAATGATAGTGAATATGCGTTCATCTAACTATTTAGGCGCCTGCTCGTCAACTTCATGGATTCTTCGACAGAACGCTCTCATATCTTGTCCTATCTAATCTCAGGCGGGCATTCATCGCCCTTGGTAGGGCTTAATCATCATGTGATTTTGAAGCATGAACTGCTTCTAAAATAAAACTTGCCTGGAACTAGTTTAAGAACTTTTTGGTAAGAAGGCCACAAGCTAGAGATTTTGAAGATATATAAAAGTTACCCTAATACTATGAATCCTCTAGCCGTCTTTATTACCTCCACCTCCTCTCCCGGCTGAGCCCCTAGCCCCTTGGGCCGAGACGCGAAAGCCGTTTTATAGCTCTCGGGATCCATTATCTCCAGGACCTCACCGTCTCCCGCCACCACAACAGCCCTTTGCGCCTCTGATCTGTTGCCGAGGACCTCCGCCTCCTCTGCCTCCTTCTCGCTCCAGCTGCGCCTCCTCCCGTCGCCAGAGAGGGGAGCAACCAGCGTCTTGCGGCTGGAAAAGCCCTCCACGCAGAAGAGATTGCCCCGCTGCAGAAGGATGTCCCCTTTCGTGAGCTTGGGAAGCCTCACCAAAAGGGTTATTCTGTATATATCCCGGCCATCCCTCCTGCCCACCAGCTTGCTGGACTCCTCCAGCTTTCCCCCAAAGCGCTGGAAGATAGCTTTGGCCAGCTGTCTTCCCAAGCGGGCTGAGCCGAGGACGACGTCCAGGCCGCCTTTTGTCTCCTTCATCTCTTGAATGAAGGATAGCCTCTCTCCTCCCTCCAGGCCGGCCTCGGCCATGGATTCGGCCAGGACCTGGCAGCGCTCCACCTCCTCTGCCGTCATTGTTCTGGAGCTGCTTCCTCTGACCTGCACTGTAGCCTCGAAGTATTTTCCGGCCTTCCTGGAGCAGGTCTCGCAGGACACCAGGTTGACCTTGACTGGAATTTCGCATCTCTCACAGATGGAGCGGCCCCTGAAGCTCCCCTTTAGCTGGACCATGGCCAGGAAGCGCGTGGCCCCCCTGGGGATGACCTTGATCTCCAAACTGGCCTCCTCAAGGTCATCCCGCCAGGAGACGGATTCTTTGATCTCTCGCCAGATCCTCTCCTCCAGACTGCGATCCGCAGCCTGCCATTTCTTCTTCCAGCGCTGGGAGCCGCAGACAGAGCAAAGGGTGATCTCTGAGCGCTCAGGACAGCTCAAAAAGCGAAACGACTGCAGCTCGCAGTCCGGACATAAGCCCCCTTCCGAAGGTCTTCCGCATTTGGGGCAGACGGCCAGCCTCACATTCGCACCATCTGAGCGCAGAAGATCCCCTCAATGGAGAGGACGTTCTCCCTTTCCACATAGCCTAGCCTTATGGCATTCTCTACGGCACGGCAGCCCGCGAAGTTGGCCATAGTGGCCTCGGCCAGGGCCTCCTCCACCTCGGAGGGCGTTGCCAGCTCCCGGCCGTAGAAGTCAGAGCTTACCTCCAGCTGCAGCTTTCCCTCTTTGAACTTCTTGCCAAGGATCTCACAATCGCAGACCGCTATGAGAACATCTTTTCCCTGCCGGTATACCTTGAGGCACATCTCTTTGTCTTCCAGATCTGACATCTCTAGTCCCTTCAAGGCAGCCTGAGCATGCCGGGGCGGGGCTCGAAGAGGTCGCCATCTCTTCTAAGCCGGTCGATGATCTCCTCCGCCCTTTTCCTATCCATCCCCAGGCTCTCTGCCCTGTCCAAGACTGCGTCTCTTGGGGCCGGGCCCTGGTTCTCCCTGCAGATCTCTCTGATGATGTCCATCACCGATTTCGTCCTGTCTCTCGAGCTCTTAGTCATTCCGGTGGTGATGACATCCACATCCAGTAGTCCAGACTCAGGATCCACTCCCACCTTTCTCAGGCAGGCCTCAAGTATGCGCACCACCCTTTCCGAATCCTTTGAGGTTATCTTGTCGCTCAGCCTCAGCCTGGCGCTGGCTTCGCCCATGCGGATCAGGGCCTCCAGCTGGCGCGCCGTGACCGGAACGGGCTTGCTTGAGTCCTGGCCCTGGGTTCTCAATCCCACATAGTAGTTCTTGAAGTGCTCCCTGGCCTCCTCTGTCAGCGTGGGAAAGATGTTCTTGCGGGCGTAGGCCACGTACTTGCGCAGCAGCTCCGGCTCGATCTCCGGCTTTACGGCCTCCAGGGCGGCATCGATCTCGGCTTTTGTCAGCTCCGGGTTGAGGGCCTTCTGAGCATCGAGCTCCCCGGCATAGTTGCTCCGCAGGATATGCTCTGCAATCTTCGTGTCTCTCTCGGTGTCCGGGTCATCGGTGAGCACAAAGATCAGGTCGAAGCGGGATATTAGCGCCGGTGTCATATTAATCTGCGGGGCAATGGGCTCGTACTTGTCAAACCGTCCCATCTTGGGGTTGGCTGCCGCCAAGAGGCAGCAGCGGGACTTGAGGGTGGCCATCACCCCTGCCTTGGCGACACTTATAGTTTGCTGCTCCATGGCCTCGTGCAGCGCGCTCTTGTCCTCGTTGTCCATCTTGTCCAACTCGTCTACGGCAGCGATGCCCTTGTCTGCCAGCACCAGCGCCCCGGCTTCTATCGTCCACCTTCCGTCGCCCAGCTCGTCCTTGACTGCGGTAGCCGTAAGACCGGCAGATGTGGTGCTCTTGCCCGAAGTGTAGATGCCGCGGGGCGAGATCTTGGTCATATACCGTAGAAGCTGGCTCTTGGCAATTCCCGGATCTCCCACCAGCAGGATGTGAATGTCTCCCCGGATCCTGGCCCCGTCGGGGAGCTTTTTTTCAAATCCGGATACGAGCTGCAGGGCCAAAGCCTCCTTGATATCCTCGTAGCCGTAGATGGAGGGGGCAATAGACCTTTTGATCTTCTCGTAGATCTCCGGGTCCCTGGACATATCCAGGAGGACCTTCTCGTCCTCGGGAGAGATATCGATCTCCTCGAAATCCTGCTCCTTCATCTCCACAGATACTCCCCGGTGGACGAGGTCGAAGTAAGTGCTCTTCCCGGCTTGAGGACTGCTCCGCTGGTAGGATTTGAGGACGCCGTTCACAATGATCCTGTCGCCGGGAAAGACCCTGCCCGCCAGGTCGTCCTCCAGCTCTACATCCAGAGTCTGGGGCTGCGCTCCACCCCTGAGATCCTCAGGAGACTCCTGGACGCGAATCTTCTGGGCATCCACAAACTTGCTCTTGGATAGAATCAGCTTGAAAGGCCCGCCTCTGTCGCAGGCCTCGTTCTGGCATTTGAGGTTGGCATCGTCAAAGCGGGAGCCGGTCTGCTCTTTGTAGAAGGTGTGGCCGCACCTCTGGCACTGGAAGGCGGCGTGGACGATCTTGGGCCTTACCTCGGTTGCGGTTCTCACCATTCCCTCGATGGCCAGGAAGCTGCCGATGTGATCTGAGCGGAGCTCGCGCGTCTTGTAGTGGCGGGGAAGATCCTTGATCCTCACATGGGCCTTTTCCAGGTAGACCTCTATGGGCAGGTCCATCTCCAGAAGGGCGGTCCTGGCTGCCTCCATGATCTGATCGGGACTTTGCAGCAGCTCCTCGGCGAACTCTGGATCGAACCTGTCCAGATCGGGGAAGCTGATGACCAGGCTGCGCTGGTCTGGGTAAGAGTCGGCCAGCTTCAGGAGATCATCCCAGTAGCGGGACCGGAGGAACTCCACCCACTTGGCCACAGGGTCGGCGGTCATTGTCGTTGAGAACTTGGATGGGCATAGTATCTAAAGGTTATTCGGGGGATGAAAGTAATCGGGTGCGAGGATATATATCCTGATAAAAATGACAAGACAGATAAATTTATAAGCGGCAGAGCATTCCATGACGGAAATTAGTCATAGTGTCAAATCAATATGACTTATTTAATATAATTCTTTGCGCGATCTAAAGGCACCGGGGCGACACACAAGAAAGCATAAAAGTAAGTCGTTATTTTGGGGAGAGAAGCACCGAGGACAGCCAGATCCGGGAAGAGGGGCAGAAAACAAACCAGCATGTTCCTCGCCATGCCACACTACACCTAAGCACATCCAACATGTCGGCAGCGAGTGGGAAAAAAGATGGCATTATAAAACTCGAAACCAATTAGAGGTTCAGTTCCAATAATATTGATATTAGTAATATTCAACAACCCATCATGCTGGTCCTGGGAGGTGTATTGAAGGCTCCTGCGTCGCTGTAGCCCCAGTCCAGAGTCTTGTTGCAGTACTCCACTGACCATTGGTGAACCTTTATCCTCACCGGCATTCCTGCGAAGCAGCCTGTAAACCAGAAGTATCCAGGCAGGCCCTGCAGATTTATGCCTTCGGCATTGGCTGTGGTGTCCACGAAGTAGTACCTCTTCTCCCCTGGCAGCTTCACAATGTTGTAGGCGTGGCCGGGATGATTTCCGAGAATAGGCAGGTCGTAGCCGGAGCTGGCGGTGGTGAAGGCCTCATCCCTCGCATACCCGGCCTTGCGGAGGAGAGTGGTCAGGGCGGCGGCATAATCGATGCACACACCTGTCTGCAGAATGTTCACCGTGGCATGAGTGGGAAACATTCCCAGCACTGCGCTGTTCTCAGTCATGTTGGAGTCCGACCTCCAGGCCGCGAGGCCCCAATCCTCTGGCCGGCAGGAGAGGTTGCTCACGTTCCCGTTAAAGCCCTCCCTAAAGGCACATGTGCCGGCCAGATCGGCTACGCAGGCCCGGGTGCATTCAGGATATCCCGAGCAGCAGGCCTTGAAGAGGGCGTAGCCCTTCATGTACCTGGCATCTGTGCCCAGGGCCTTGATGATGTACAGCCCTCGGCATCTCTTCTTGCTCCCCTCGGAGTTGGCTCGGGCATTGGCACAGGCCTCTCCCGGCAGAGGCGTGCCGTCGCAGCAGTTGACGGCATCGGCGACAATATAGTCCAGACCGGCATGGCAGACCTCATGCTCCATGCAATCCGCAGAGCCATTTGGCCAGGTATCCCGGCATGAGGTATCTGGCGGGAAATAATCGGGCTTGGGGCTAGCATTTTCGCAGACCCGAGGCTCTGCCACCCCTATCTCCACATGGTCTTCGGCAGTGACGCCTGCGGCATCGGCAGTGCCGAGGGTTATTTTGTGCCAACCGACGGAGAGGTCGCTTCTGGAGAAGCTGGGCCCTTCTCCAATAGCTCCGTCGATGCTGGATCTCCAAAGGTATGTGACCGGCTCCCGGCTGCAGGAGGCTGAGCCCTGCAACGCGATGCTCTCTCCTTGAGAGAAGGTGCGCACGTCTTCGGGAAGGAGTATCTTGGCCTGGAGGGAGCACTGGCTCGGGTCCGGCTCTGTGATCTCATTTGGCTCTGCGGTCTCATTTAGCTCTGTGTTTGCTGGGCAGCTGCTGCAGCTGCCGGGAGTTGAGCCTGCTTTCAGCTCCGCAGCTCTATCCAGGCATTCTCTGGCCTGGTCCTTTTTGCCCAGCGCCTGCAGAGCACGGCCTTCTCCCTCCCAGGCTTGGGAATCGGATCGGTTTACATCCAGAGCCAGCTGGTAGGCTCTCGATGCTGCTTCATAAAATCCCAGGCGTTCGGCCAGGCGGCCCTCTGCCAGGTTTATGCCGGCTCCCACTGTATCCGGAGCCCTGACCAGGAAGACCATGGCCAGGAGAAGGATGACTATCCCCAGGCCGGCATAGACCATGAGTCTGGCAGAAGACTGCTTTTGGGGAGGATCCTTTCCGGAGCCTGCGACAAGGAGCATGATAGCGCTGAAGATCATTAGCAGTCCCGGAACCGTCCAGGTCTTCCAGCCGCAGATCAGAAAGGTCATCGATGCCTGGCCTACTGGAAATCCCAGCAGGCCTACTGCTAATAGTAGTGCACAGCCTCTCTTTTTCACGGAAGCGACAACCGCTGCTGCTAAAGTAAAGATTATGAGAAAGCCTGCCGTCCACTCCTGGAAGAAGAGGGATGCTGCCAGGCCAGCTGATGCAGTCAGCGCCGCCAGGGCGCCGGAGATCCTGGCAGCCTTGCTGCTGCCTAGCGTGAGGACCAGCAGGGCAGACATGCCCATCAGGATATAGAGGAGGCCTCCAGCAGCTGGAGAAATGGCTATGGCTCCCTCGGCGAGGCTGCCAAGAGATGGGTAGTTGAAGAGGAAGGCGATGCACCCCAGCAGAACTGCCAGTATGCCTCCCAGGATCCCCGGCAGGGCCAGGGCAAGCTTCTCCTTCTGCACCTTTTGTAAGGACCTCCAGCCGAGCTGATGCCATAGCGCTCTTTTTCGCATGTCGGCCTCGCCGGCCAACGCTGCTTTCTCTTGACATCAGAGCCGTGGGCCTACTTTAAGCTTGCCGTAAGACAATCCTTACTTTCCCGGAAGGGCAGCTTCGAGAGCTTTCCAGCTCCGGCCGGCAGTTTTTGCCGATGGCTCCTGGGCCTTGTTAGCAGCAAAGGGGCGTTCCCGCTGCTAGTTTTAAAGGGCTCTTGTGAAAAGATTGCAGGATTCTTATCGCCGGCCTGTGATGCCGGACTTTTCTCCGCTTGAAGCAGCCAGCCATTCTCAATGCCCCTTTGATGCCCTTAAGATAGAATGGGCCACGAAGCAAGATGTGAGAAGGAGAAGCATGAAGTTGACTGCGAGGAGCGCTGCCCGATCCGTCACATTTACTGGATCCACAGCCAGCCCGGCGATGGAGTAGGCCGCCAGCAGAAGCAGAGAAATCCTGCTCTTATCTGAAGCGTAGATGATGCTGCAGAAGGGTATGCTCCAGGTCAGGTACTGCTCCCACACCACAGCGCTGAAGATGATCATGGAGCTGAAGGCCAGGGCTGCATAGGCATAGGCAGTTATCTGCACAAGGGCGGCCAGAAGGATCAGGAAGACGATGTAGAGGGAGAAGATGGCAGAGGTTATCATGTGCATCTGGTCGTAGGGAAGATTGGCGAAGACTATCATCCAGGAGAAGCCGCGGGGCGTCTTGTCGGTATGTGCGAACAGAAGATTGCCGAGGTCTCCATAATCGTAGATTATGCTGGGCAGCAGGACGATCAGAAAGACCATGATCGATCCCAGGATGTACTTCACATTGCGAAGCCTTAACAGGAACCAGGGCAGCATGAATAGGGTGAACTGCTTGGTGGCAAAGGACAGCCCGAAGCAAAGAGGCATTTTGAGGTTTTCAGTGTTCCTCAATGCCAGCAGGAGGAAGAATAAGGGAATAGAGTCGAACTTGCCGGAGACGGCGCTGACAAAGATCACAAAGGGGTTGAGGAGATATAGACACATGGCCGACAGGCAATCCCTTTCCCGCAACTTCATCGACAGGAGAAGCGAGTAAATGAGATAGCTCACCCCCAGGTCGCCCAGCATGATGATGGCCTTGCCCAGTATGGCGATGGGCATTCCTGTAAAAGCGGAGACGTATCCGGCTGCGATCATCATATACACGAAAAGGGGAGGCTTGGCAAAGGGGTAGTAGGTGTAAAGGACGCCATCCAAGAGGAACTTGCTGCCTGAAGGCAGGGGATTGTGGTAAAGATGGCCGCCGCCGGCAACGTTCTGTGCATCAATGATGAAGTCGGCAAAATCCTGGTTGAAGGGCAGAGGAAAGAGAAGGATGCGGATGAGAGCTCCAAGAAGCAGCAGCAAAATGAGATATATTGTGGGCCTTGTGCCCAGATTATCGATTATAGTCTGAGATCCAATCAAGCATCATGGCCCCTGAGAGATTCAATGGTCAGCGGAGAGATAAGCATTCCCTCTGAAAAGGTTTTTTGAGCTGTGGAAGGAGGAGGTGACCAGGGCCAGAATGCCATTAAGTTCTTGTATTCTTGCGACAGGTCAGGCCCAGAGAGTCCTTCTAGGTGATCAGGCAATGGACGCCGGTCTAGACCTGCGGGTCCTTGGCGAAGAGAACTGGCGCTGTCGAACCCAGAGGGGGGGGGGCATGATCAGAGATCATAAGCTACAGAGAGCGGAGCTCTTCAAGCTCAAGAGCAAGTCTTCCTCGGCAATAGCAAAAAATGTCGAAAGAGATAGCTACAGTTGCGTATACATGCGGATCTCCCCCATATTTCTAGCCCATCGATCCTTCAGCCCATCCAGCTCCCTTTTCGATGACGGTGACGAGGAGTTGTCCTGCCCGCTCAACTTGACAAATTGCATCGTTGGCCTTAGGAGGCCATATTTCTGAGATCAAAGCAATACATGGGCATCCGGTCTTCTGAGTAACCACAAACCGTCTCGGAACATCTTTCTGTAGCTCCCAACGAGGCTGCCTGCTCTTCCAACATGCACCGGTATCCAGAGGGACAGCCCTCGGGGATAGGAGTGGAGGGGATCTCGCCAGCCTGGAAGCAATACTTTAGCTCGCCGTCCGGTGCTGTGCCGCAGGGATCCTTGAGGCATCTCTGGGGGTACTCGAACCTCTCCAGAGCCGTATTTCGGTTCAAGCATTCGCATCCACCTGGACACAGTAGCTCCGGCTGTAAAACAGTTGCTGGACCCTTAAGCATGGCCGCAGAGCCGTTGAACCTGACCCATCGTTTTGCTGGTGTGACTGCTGGTGTGACGTTGCTGAGAGTGACCATAGTCTCCTTGCTGTCATCTACGCCTATTTGCAGATATCCTTGCTGCTGCCGTTCCCTCAGAGGAACGTCCATCCAGGTGATTTTGAGGAGGTCAGCCTGGACATCTCCCCAGCCCACCTGAGCCCAGGAATCATACTCATCCCTGGATTGGGCAAACCATGCTACCAGACTGCCCGATTGTCTCAGGTAGTATAGCCCGCCATCTGAGCATTCCCATATTCCGGTGAGGGACCTTTCAAGTGTGCCAGGGATCCTCGCCTGTATTCCAGGTGTTGTTATCCCCGTCCCTTCAGGGGAAGGTGTAATTTGTGGAGGAATATTAACCGCTCCCACTATGACTCCGGCAACAATTTGCCCCTCTGCCGAAGTCCTTGCCTCCTCCCCTTTAACACCCGACATGCAGCACTCCCTTGGGAGGGGGTCGGGAATCCCGTTCTTGAGGTAGCACCTTGCGCTGGGACCCTGGAAGCCGGGTTTTACATATGTGAAGGCCTTGCATTGGGGATCATCGTAACAGGCCTGAGCGCACTGGTCCGGCAGAGGATTCGCCATGTCAAAGCTTCTTATATCCATTCCCGGGCGATCGGTGTTATCTTCCAGGGGATTCAGCATTGCTGCTCCGCTGCCCAACTGCTCCAGGTTGGAGGTGGCTGAAGAAAGAAGCACGAGCATTAGCAGAGCTCCAGCAAAGGCTGGGATCAACATCGACGATTTAAGCTTCAATTCAATCTCTCCTTTATCTCCTTTAGGGCTTATGGCTTCTGGCTAGTGCTCCATAACACAAGTTTTAAATTGTATTAATTACATTACAATAAAGATTGTGCCAAGGAAAAGATTATACTCTGTTCGACTGAATGAAGAGGA
>Ga0315285_10003453_pt1 | contig 16457 bp, 9 predicted proteins | sample YL17G09_36_MG_FD_203698 | JGI IMG/M metagenome (GOLD analysis project Ga0315285, IMG submission 203698) | Sediment microbial communities from Yellowstone Lake, YNP, Wyoming, USA - YL17G09_36 | ecosystem: Environmental > Aquatic > Freshwater > Lake > Sediment | place: USA: Wyoming | collected... | reverse complement strand
TTAATCGAGAAGAATTTCTTATCTTAGACAAGGGTCATGAAAAAAGACTTAGAGATTTGGGTTTTCGGAGACCATCGCAATGATCCTCAGGATCGATTAACGCTTCAGGTATTGGGGCAGGCGCGGTCTCTTTCAAGTGAAAAAGGAAAGGTGACGGCGGTTCTCCTGGGACACCAGGTGGAAGAGATCGCCAAAAAATATGCTGCCCACGGCGCCCATCGCATCCTCCTCGTGGATCATCCGGAATTGGCTTCTTATCGGACGGATTTATTTCCTCCCATCATTAGCGATCTGATCCAGGAGCACAAACCGGAGATCTTTCTGGTTGGCGCTTCTGATTTCGGCAAAGAGTTAGCCTCCAGGATCGCTAAACGCCTCGGAGTCGGCCTCAGTGCAGACTGCGTCAGTTTAGATTGGGATGAGAAAAGAGAAACTCTTGTCGCCTCAAGCCCTGCCTTCGGCGGTAGTTTCTTAGCGCACATCGCCTGGAATATCCGACGACCTTACATGGTCACAGTAAGTCCAGGAATTTTACCTGAGCGTCCGTATGACAAAGCCGCCTACGGAGAGATAGTGAAAGTGGAAAAGAACTTACGTGATATCCCTTCCAAAATCAACGTCATTTCTTCCGTCCGTGAGCCGCACCAAACGGCCAAACTGGAGGAAGCTAAGATTGTGGTTACAGGTGGTCGGGGAGTTAAAAATTCGGAGGGATTCAACCACATCAGAGAGTTGGCCTTGCTCCTGGGAGGAGAGATTGGGGCGACCCGGCCGGCAGTCGATGCCCATTGGACTTCCCATGAACAGTTAATCGGCCAAACGGGCAAGTCCATCAAACCTGAGCTGTTGATTACCTGTGGCACTTCCGGTGCTGTTCAATACACTGCCGCGATTAGAGGATCAGGAACGATTGTCGCCATCAACCGCGATCCAAACGCAGCCATATTTAAAGTGGCCGATTTCGGGGTGGTGGCTGACGCCCCATCTTTCCTGCCTACCTTTATTACGGAGGTGAAAAATCATCTCTTCCGAGAGATCGCAAACCTCTATCGCACCCAAGTCAAGGGGGGCGTGGATCGGAAGTCGATCTCTTTCGGCCAAAGGATCAAGAAACTGAGGGAAGACCGAAAAATGAACGTGGCGGATTTGGCTGAAAAGACAGGGCAGCCGCCGGAGTTTATTGAGCAAGTCGAGTCGGACAGCTTGATTCCTCCAGTTTCCTTTCTGTTACAACTGTCGCAGGCGCTGACAATTGACCCCAGTAATTTCCTGACCGAGCAGGAAAAGATGGAGATTGATGGAAAGAGGCAGGAGGGATATGTAAAGCGCACCCAGAACTACTCTTACCGAACCCTTACTCCGGGGGCTGCGGACAAGCATCTCCGGTCCTTTATGGTCACCATCGAGCCCAGAGAAAAGCATAAGATGGTGGAATATAAGCATCCAGGAGAAGAGTTCATTTTTGTTTACAAGGGAGAGTTGGAGCTAACCTTAGGAAGCAAAGTCTTCCATCTGAAGCAGGGAGAGACTATCCATTTCGATTCCGAAACCAAGCATAAACTGCGAAACATCTCAGACGAAAAATGTGAGCTTATTGTAACCCTATATACTCCTTGAAACCCCTTCTATTTTTTGTGACCTTTTGGACTTCTCTTGTTGCGCTCCCATTTGAACTTGACACCTCCAATGGTAATTTCAAATCCACCGATACCGATCATTAGATCTCTACGGACCATACAAGGTATTTTCAAACATACTTTCTTAGTAACACTTTAGCGCTTTCAAAATCCCTCTCTGCCTCCCTTTTCCCTCCGGGCCAGAGGCCCTCTCTGACCAGCGGCCCTCCGGGCCAGAGGCCAAAGGGAGGAGATGTTAGCTTCCCCCTTTGAAAAAGGGGGATAGAGGGGGATTTTATGGTGATTCTTTTAATTTCTTTGGCTTTTGAAATTCATTTTTCAAAAGGCTAAATTCATACCTTTCTTAAATCTTCGTCAAGATGAATGTGTGGAGATTTTCTTATTAACATCTTAACAAAATTTTCCTTGTCAGCAGGGGAAATCATGACTCTTTTGGACTTTCCAAATTTGATCTCCATTCTATCCAACGAACAGGCAGGAGAAGATAAAGGACTTCGTGTTTTTTTGATCTCTTTGATGTCCTGCAGCGAAATCGTATGTCGGAAAGGTCCACAATATATCTTCAATTCATTATCCATCATCTTATAGCCTGTCCCAAACCATATCCATCCGATAAATAGGATGACTGCAATCATGATGACGAGTTGACTTTTTCCCGGATTGAGGGGAGCAGGAACAGCCCCGAGAAGCATCAGACCCCATATCAATAAACCCAACCACAAATCCCGTTTTGAAGGAAAGTACATCGCCCTGACTCCGCTAATTACATAATATAATCTATTATTTTCAGAATTAAAGGAATTAAAATAGAAAAGGGTTCAGAAATTAATCTGGAACCGAGCCTGGAAGATGTTGGCGTATGCATTATCAATTAAGGAATTATTTCTCTGTTTGACAGATACTTGCCCCGGCTGTTGATAGAAGCAATATCTCACGTATGACATATTTATCAAAATCCTGTTCAGGAAAATCCATAAATTAAAATAAGTTGAAACCGGACTCCATTTCAACTTTAGAGGTAAAGCTGGAAGCGAACCATGAAGGTATGGGCCAGACCGTCCAACACACCCCCACACACCCAAACTTCCAGTTCATTTAAAGTCGATCTTGAAATAGAGAGTGGCTCCGCTCGGGCTACCGGGGCTTCCAGTCTTTGTCTCGATCTCCCAACGCTTCGAGATGGTGTAGCGAAGGGTGATCAGGTAGGTGTCGGTGAACGGCGATCCCCCGAGACTCACATAGAACCTCTCCTGAATGTACTTCCCAATGGCCGAGATGGATCGGGCGATCGTTCCCTGCTTCTTCGAATCGGATTCCAAGGTGTCAGAACCGAAGTGTTCTCGCACGCGGTTCTGGAGGATCACCGATTCTCCGGCCGAAAGGAGGACTCCTGTGGCGCTCAGAATGTTGGTTTGTATCTTATCTTTGGCCAGAGGTTCGCCTAGGATGATGTAGGACAGGATATCTGTCTCCGGCATCGCGGGCTGGGAGTATAATCTCACGGTAGGAGACAGGAGATTGCCTGTCACGATGACCCCGGCGATGACCTCATTGCCCCCTTTGATCTTCCGAGTCGCCAGGATGTCGAGATCGGGACGGCCAAGAGGGCCCTTGAACATAACACGGCCCCGGGTAATGGCGAGGCGTTGGCCAAAGGCAATGTAGTAGCCCTCCGCTACACTGACCTCCCCATCGGCCGCAATTGAGTCAGAATGCTCCATCTTCAAGTCTACCTGTCCCATCAACCGGACATTAGCCCCTTGCATCCTAACAAAAACCCGATCTCCGAGAAGGACTCGAATGTTTAGGTCGATTGGAGAGGACCTTCTTTGTTTTTCCGGTTCCGGGGCATCCACGACAACCACATCTTTGCTAGAACGAATGACCTCCGGCGCGAGCCGGTCACGGATCAGAAGTTCTGGGATCTGGATGTCCCCTCGCACAGAGATCCTTTCTTTCGTGCCATCAAACTCAAGGCGTGGACTGCTGAACATCTGCAATTCAGGAAGATAGACGGTTTGGAACCGTTCACCCTTAAGTTTCCCCTGAAAACGGCCGACGCTCCAGTTCTCCAGTTCTAGGGTCGCGTCTCCTTCAATATAACCAGGTCCCGAGCGTGTCCGGAAATTCGTCACCCGGAGTTGACTTCCCCTCAACTGGGCTTCGACGCTCAGGGCCTCCATCCGGATTCCCGCTCCAGGAAGGTAGGCCTTTGCCTGAGTGAGGTTGAAATCCCCCTGCCATGAAGGTTTTTCCCATCGCCCCGTGCCCTGCACCTTGAAATCCACGTTTCCCTGGGTTTCCTGGACCAAACCGGGGAACAGGGCCGAGACAAGTCCCTTCTCCTGGAATCGTCCTTGAACCGAAAGGTCGAAGGAATCCCGGGACCGAAAGGTCAAAGGAAGGCGAGCCGGGAGTGGCAGCTGAAAGCGACCCTCTAGAGAGCCGTAGTCGGCAAGGACCAGAGAGAGGGTTCCTTGCAGATCCTCGTTGCGCCACACCCAGCGAAGATCTGCGGTCCGGAGGGAAGCATTGATTGTGCCCTCTCTGCCTTCCCAGCGGAGGTTGCCCTGGCCAATGCCTGCATTGCCGCTCAGGTCCATGCGGGCGCCAGGCAACCACTGTCCCTCAAGCTGTCCCGAAACTGACCCTTCCAAAGCTAGGTCTCGGGGAATCAAAGGCCGGACATACTGGAGGTCGATCGCCTCCCAGTTTACTGTCAGCTTCCCACTCTCCGGAAAACCGAAGCGCATGGGGTGAGAAGAGGAAAAATGTCCCTGAAGTTTCCCGGTGGGATTCAGCGCCATTTCCCAGGATCCTGTGAGCCCCTTCCCGTTCCAATCAAAGCTCGCGTGACTCCGTGAGATATCGATCCGAAGAGCCAGGGAAGGCTCTGTCGGGGTCAACGAGGCTTTTCGGCTTGTCGTTTGAGGCGATTCCGAAAGGAGCGTGACAGAAGTCTTCTCCAGAGCGACCCGGCCTCGAAGGGCTGGCGTCTCCCATGATCCTCCGAGATTGAGGAGAAGGTCCATCTTCCCGCGACACTCTCGCACCCATCGAGGAAGGAGGTTATGAAGCACACCCATTTCTGGAAAATGCCCTTCAAGAGAGAATTGAACAGGACCACGGGACGGAAGGGTGATCGGAAATCGAGGTGGCAGGGAGAACTGGAACTGAGTTTCAACCGAGCCATACTTAGCGAAGGAAAGTAAAATCTCGCCCCGGAGCCCTTCCTCCTTCCACGACCACTCAAAATCTGCCTTTGAGAGATTGTCCTGGATCAGGCCGCTGTCGGTTTTCAGCCGGACGACCGCTCTTCCGAGGCTTACCGTCCCGGAGCCATCGAATCGCCCCTTGACATACCAGTTCCCCGAGACACGGCCGGAGAGTTTACCCTCGATGTTAAGTCCTGAAGGCAGCCAGGATTGAAGGAGGGCGAGATCGATGGATTTCCACGAAGCCTCTAGCTTGCCTTGCTCCGGCCACGCCATCCGGTACGGTTGCGGGGACGAAACCCTCCCGGCAAGCTGCCCTCCGTCCTGGGTGACCAGGCTTCCCAGACCTTCGAGCCCTGCGTGGTCCCAACGGAGTTTCACGTTGCCCTCCGAGAACTGCACCGTTCGGGACGCAACGGTATAGGTTCCTGAAAAAGTCACCGTGCCGGTCAGCTCCATCGGTATCCCATCAGACCATCGCGCCTGCAACCCACCCGTTGTTTGACCGGTAAGACGTCTCTCGCGAAGAAAAGGATTGAGGCGCGCCAGATTGAACCCTTGCCATTCCGCCTTTACGAAGCCCCTCAGAGGAGCCCAGCCTAGGTCTCCATCGACCGTTAGCGTCTCTCGCTGCGAGCTGTTGACGATAAAGGATCGCAGCTTCAGCTCCCGAGAAGAGGCCGAAAAGGTGGCCGGCCCGCTTAAGCTCCAGGGGCCTGTGATTCTGTCCTTTCCGGAAAGGCGCAAAAGCCTCCCCTGCCAGTTTCCATTCTCATAGCCTCCCTCCAGCGCGGCCTGGACCTCTCCTTCTGGCCAGCGTCCATCGAAGACGGCGGAGTGGTGAATGAGGCGACCCGAAGCCTCCAGATGGGCGGCATCCAACCGGATGGTTCGATAGGTGATCTTTTGGGCCTCGACTTTGATACGGGTCGAATCGTTCTTCGGGTCATCGATCTGGGCGGAGAGATCAATGGAACCGATGGCGATCTCCGCAAATGACAACCCTCGCCCCTGTCCCTCAAGGGAGCCGCTCACATCCCCTTTTTCAGCGTGAGCCCAGCCCGTTCCCCGGAAGCTTCCCTGTGCCCCTGGAACCAACCTGGAAAGATCGTTCACGTGAACCGCAAAGTCGAACCGTTCGTGGAGGGTTCCACGGGCGGAGAGGTCAAACCCTTTTCCGTGGAGGTCGATACGGTCGAAACGGAACAATCCCCGCTCGAGGCGGGCAGTGACCACACCCGTCAATTCCCTTCCGTGGAGGCGGCTCTCCAGCAGGCGACCCCTCACGCTTCCTTCCGGCTCTCCTCTTTCAGGCCATGTTAGACGCCCCTCGAGATTAAGGTTGATCTGCCCTTCCCACCCGGAAGTGATCTTGGAAGGATTGAGGTTTCGGCCTTCGAGACGACCGTTCACGGAAAGGGCTTGAGCCCACGCGACCCCGACTCTGCCCTTCACCGTTCCACCGATCAGATCGCCTTCAACGATCGATACGTCAACGCCCTGAGAATCTCCGTGGAAAGAACCGGAGAGATGGGCCGCCTGCCACCCAGCCTTGGCGTTTTCAATCCGGAAGGAACCGCTGTAACGGGTAAAATCACTCTCTCCCTCAACGTCTGCCCTGAGAGAGATGGGGAGCGTCGACTCCTTGGAGAAATCGAGTCCTGCCAGTTTCAGACGGGCTCTGAGATAGGACCGTCCTTCAGTAAGAAGGATCTCCCCTTCACCCGTAACCTTCATTTCTCGGCCCGGTTGAGACAGCTGAAGACGGCGGAAGAAGATTCCCTGCTTCTCTAACGACAGATCGCCTTCACATCGCAGCCGTTCGACAGAGCCCGACTGGCCGACGAGGGAAAAGGAACCCCCTATTGTTTCTGAATCCTTTTTGCTGGCCATCTGAAGCTTGAGGAGCACCGTGTCGACTCCGCCGGTCTCATTGGGCAAGGTCCCTTTGAGGTCAAGGCGGAGATTGGGACGCATGAAGTCAACCTCCATCGTCCCCGCGATCAAACCGGAGGGAGACCTCAACGTGACCTCTTTCAGCTTCAGCAGCCCCGTTTGCCACTGGATCTGCGCTGAAAGGTCATCAACCGTGAGAGAAGGCTGATCCGGCCGGAGGAGTTCGAAACGGTGAATGTGGACCGTCCTGGCCTCAACAGAGAGCCAGTTCAGGATTCCAGTGATTTTTGGCCAACGGAGTTCCGGTGTCTTCTTGCCCGGGGTCCCGTGGTCTTGGAGTCGGACATCCTCGATGCTCAATTCGGTAAGGACTATCTTGCCGGACAGCAGATAGAGAGGCTCCCAGCGGAGGAGGAGCGCCTGACCTCTGAATTCGCCACTCGGCCAGGCCACACGCAGCCCATCCAGGTGCAGGTTGCCCCAGACCCGGCCACGGATCCCTTCAGTCTCGATCTTCGAAGAGGACCACTGAGTGACCTTGTCAAAGAGCCACCGGGCCCCTGACTCCGTTCCCAGCAGCCAGGCCATGGCCGATCCGAACAGAATGAAGACAAACAGGACAATCAATCCGTAGATCCATTTCCTCTTCATAACCCAATACTCACCCTGAAGTGGACTCGATAATCCGGCTTCGGCACGTTGAGTTGACGTGCCAGGTCGAACTGAAGTGCCCCAAAGGGAGCGTAAAGGCGGATTCCTAAGCCGGCCCCCTGCTGGAGATCCATCTGGTTGAAATGATCGAAAGCGTTTCCGACGTCATAAAAGCCAGCCACCCCGATTACCTTGCCGATCGCTTTTTCGAGTTCGATGCTTCCTACCAGTAGGTGTTTGCCGCCCACCACGTTTCCTTCAGCATCTTTCGGTCCCAGGGATTTGTAATCGTATCCGCGCACACTGTTGTCACCCCCTGCAAAGAAACGAACGGACGGAGGCAAACTTTCGAAGGTATCCCCTTGCAGAGTGATTCCAATCTGTCCCCGCAGGGATAGGGAAAAAGTGTAGGGCAACGGGAAAAGGGTTTTCCCATATCCCGTGAACTGCAGGAAGCTTGTATCGGAACCCAATGCACGATGCGTTCCCCTTAGGTCAAAAGTGTAACTGAACCCCTTTCGAGGCCGGACCAGGTCGTCAAATCGCCGCTCAGAGAAGCGGACTCCAGGCATCACCAGCCGCGAACGGCTGTCTTCTTCTCCGATGGTGTAAGCCTCGGCCTGGAGTTGGAGGTAACCCGAGCCCAACCGCTCGTGACCGAGCGTCGGAGCGCCCAGAAGGCTTCGCGTGTACTCGAGGAGACCGGAGAGGGAGCGGCTCTCGTAGCTCGGAGTATCCTCGTGCTGTCCTTTTACACTGAGAGACGTTTTGCTCAAGAGATGAGCGCGGGCTGGCCAGGTGTAGCCAACGCCCAGCCACTGGAGGCGGGTGGAAAGACTTGTCTCCGCATCTAACTCGTGGCCGAGGCGAAAGAAGTCAACATTCTTGTAACTAGTGGACAGAATAGGACCGTAATCGGTCTGGTAGCCCACCCCCACTCGGAAACGCTTGGGATCGGAGGGTTTCAGAGTGATCCTTACAGGCACGGAGAAATCCTTGGCTGATGCCTTGTCCGCGTCAATGAAGACCTCCTCGAAGCGGTCGGAGTTGACGAAATTGACCTTCGTCAGATTGATCTTCGCGTTGGAAAATACGTCACCCTCCTGAAACTCCAGATACCTCCGCAAGAAATTCTCTGGATACTCTGGTGCGCCGCTCATGGTGATTTCGCCAATATGATACTGAAACCCCGTATCCAGAATTAGGGTAAGCTGCGCCCTTGCCTCGGTCTTTGAAACCGTGATCTCGTGGACGGAAAAGACCGCATCGAGGTAGCCAAGATCGATACATCTGGCTATGAATGCACCTTTGGCCTCCTCATACTTGATGTGGAGAAGGGGATCTCCCACCTTCAAAGGGAAATTTGCTGCAGACTCCTGCAACTTCGGTTCCTTATTCCCCGGCCCTCGGATCTCAATCTTCATTTCGGCAATGTGGACCTGTTCCCCGGGATCGATGGTCACCCTCATTACATAGGTCCCTTCCTCCGTTTTCTCAAGAGACGTTTCGATCTGAGGGGAGTAGTAACCGAATGGCTCCATCGCCTGACGGACTCTCTCCGGGGCCTCCCGCTTAAAGCGCTCAACCCACAGGGTTTCGACCTTGCCTTCGCGGAAAAATCCCGGAGGCGGAACGAGAGCCGTCTGAACGTTCTTCAACACATCGCCTTCCAGCCCTTCAACGACAACCTCCAGTGGCTCTGCGGCTGTCAGGGGGGATACCATGAGAAAAAGGAAAATCAGTCCTAGCCAGAACCTTATCATTCGTGGCACCTATCAAACAAAACCCTGAGCGTAAACCATACATTATTAAAGCCTATTATTTCATAGAAGTGGTTGCCAACCCACCAACTCTGGTCGATTTGATATTATTACCGGTCTTATCTGGGTCGGATAGGAAGGTGAACGTCTTCCTACGACGGTTTATCGTGGCCGATGAGTTCAAGCCCTGCATTCAGAAAGCCATTTGGATTCGAACTTGAACGATGTCGGGATGCCCATTATCAATTAAGGAATTATTTCCCTGTTTGACCGATACTTGCCTCGGCTATTAATAGAAGTATTATCTTACGTATGACATTTTTACCAAAATCCTATTCAGGAAAATCCATAAATTAAAATAAGTTGAAACCGGATTCCATTTCAACTTTAGAGGTAAAGCTGGAGGCGAAGCATGAAGGTATGGGCCAGACCGTCGTATTTAGGTGCATTGGAGATATTTTGTCGAAGGTAGTTGAACATCACTCGGATAAACGGATTCAAGGACCAGTTCAACCCACCTGTCAGAATGTTCATACGTCCTCCATGGATCGGCCCGTCGTTCAAATCGATATAGGAGAATCTTACACCTGCCTCCAAGGCTCCCCATGTTCTTTCCTTCAAAGAAAAGTTCTTCTTGGGTTGGATACGGCCGAAGGTACCGTTTGTTCTGTCATAAGGACGACTCTCTCCTGTGATTACCCAACTCCCGTAGACATAGAACCCTCCAAAATTCAATCGATCTCCCAGGTTGTCATCGGTACGGGAATGGAGATACTCTGCCTGCAGAGAATAGGATCCGTAAACCAAAGCTCCCTCCACACCATAAACAAAGGCGTTTTGAGCCTCAATATTCTCGGTGTCGACCACCTCCTCGGGCACCAGACGGCTCTCCGGCCTGGAATTATAGCGGATCTGATCCGTCCCCGAGTAGACATAACTGCCACTGGCTCCGAGATGCAGTAACCGGGGAGAGGTTTCCTCCTCCTTGTACCACGGCAGCAGTGTGACGCGGCCGATCACGCGCCCAATACTTTTAGAAGCGTCCCCAATGTCCTTGTCCGTGCTCAGAGAAAAAATTCCTAACGCCCAGGTCAAGCGCTTCTCCAAGGCACTTCCTGCGAGTTGGATACCGAGGCGGTCCCCCGGTGCGAAGGCCTCGGTGGGAGAGGCCACTTCCAAGAAGCTCGTGTTCTCTGAGCTGCCTGTGGCTTCGAGTCCCATTGGGGGCGTGAAAACACCCAATTTCAAATTATCCAGCCCGAGGTATTTTTTGAATGGTTTATTTCGGATCTCCCCAAAATAGTCGACATACTTGTCGCGGTTGAATCTTAGATAAAAATCGTTCAAAGAGAACCTGTACCCGCCGGAGATACCCAACTCTACCTTGAAGTCTGCTGGCACGAGCAGAAGAAAATTGCCCTGTGTATAGATGCGTGTCCGCCGCAACTCGACGCCGCTATCAAATCCTGGTAGATCACCACGCGTGACGAAAACGGCCCCGTCGATATCAAGTTTTGCTCCAATTCTCCCTTGTAGATTCACCGCCTTAAGGGACTTAGGGGTGTCCGCCTCCTCCAGTGAATCGAATCTTCTTCCCGCCTCATAGATGAGCCCATCTTTCCAGTAGAAGTGAAGACCAAAAGGTCTCCAATCGATCTCTTTTTCCAGCCATTCACTAAGCGTTCGCTCATTGCCAGAAGATGGGGGATCGGCTTGCACAGTACTCTGAAAGGCTAACAACAGAAATACACTTACAAAAAGAACACTGACCCCGAAAAAAATTGTCCTCAGAGGCATACGTAGATTCAGACTCATTTGGATACCCGGGCAATCTTTTGGATTTTTAAACCCAGAAGGAATAGAAGAATGCCAACAAAAATGGCATAGAGGCCAATCAGCCAGGCAACAGCCAGCACTCCAGCACCAGGACGGAGGATCAAGATCAACCCAACCAAAATTGAAATCAATCCGTTTAAGCCAAGCATCCACTCCCCCTTCATCTCCCTTCGGATTCGTATGGCCGTAATGATTTTGAAGAGACCTGCCAGGATCGCCCAACCCGCGATATAGAAGACAACCATTACAGCCGCTACTCGAGGCCAAAGTATGCTTCCGAGACTCGACCCCAATAATACGATCACACATACGAGTAACCCAGCAACACCTTCGGACAGGAGAGTCCAGCCACCTTTCTCGTCCCCTTTTCCGAAGGAAGTAACGATCGTCAAACCCCCTTCAAATAAGGCAAAAAGACCGAAGAGCAAAACCATGACACCGAGTGTCAGGGCTGGCCATAAAAGGGCAGCCAAACCAAAGGCTATCGCAATAAGTCCGCGCAAAGTAAAAACCCACCAGTATTTCGAAATCGCTCTAATCATGCATGTCCCTCCTTTTAAGATCTGCTCTACTCGTGCGGTAGAACAAATATTTGCAGATGATTACCTTGGTCCGACCCAGACCTGCAACGAGGAAAACCTTGAACATAAATCACCCTTTTTCAATAAGCAGACTGTTACAAAACTCTATCAAAAAACTAGTCCAACAAACAATTCACCTCCTACATCAGATCTTAGCAGGTCTTATGGTCAGGCTTGCATCTATGCGTTATCGCTACTCCGCCTTCTTCCAGGTCTTGTCTGGGTCGAACTTTGTCATGGCGTTTACAATTTTTCCCGTTTCCTTTCCCAAATCCTTTTCATAAACCACACCCTCGTGATTCACAATAAAGGTCATGACTCCGGAGTTACCATATTCTGCAGGGGATGCAACCAGGGCAAATCCTCCAATCATCTTCCCCTTGACTAAATAATCATATGCTCCACCCGGTGCGTTCTTGCCCTGGGCTTTCAGGATCTTATAGAAATACCCATGATAGGGCACTGGGTTATCTCCAGGCTTGCTACCCGTATATCCTTCTTTAACAGCTCGGGCCGCAAGGGGACCTAATGGACTTTGCTCCTCGCCCTCTTTCGCCTCCCAGTAGAGGCCGTCCTTCTTTCCCTTTGTACTCACAAATTTCTGGGCATATTCGAGTAGCTTATCGCTATCCCGATCCTTCATTACGTATTCCCGCTGGGCATCCACATAGGCCAGGCACACCTGGATGGCATTCAGTTCGTTTTTCCCTATCCGCCGGTTGAGGAGTTCTTCCTTCCCAGCCATTGTGTCGAAGAACCAGGTTTCACCTTTTTTAACAATGGGAATTGGAAGGGGCCACTCTTCTTTACCAACGACAAGGGTCATTTTACTATCCGTCTCCCTCACCAGGTTGTTCATTTCCTCGTAGGACTTAACAAAACGCTCTCTCCCTGCCTTGTCGGCAACTTCATCGCCAGAGGAAATGAGATCTTTCCCCGCAGGGCCGAAGATCGCTAACAGTTCTTTCGTGCCACCTGCCTTGACCGCATTGACCAGGGCTTTCACGGCCTCTTCAGGACTCTTGAATGTCTTCTGTTGTGCGTCTGCTTTTTGATAAGAGCCAAAGAGGATCAATGCTGCTATAAATACTACTGCGAGACCGCAAAGACATTTCAAATGTTTTCTTTTTTCTTTTGTTTTCAGACACATCTCTTTATCCTCCATGATTTAAATCTATTAAACCCTTTATTCATCCTTTATCTGCCTCTGCCGCCACTTCTGCCTCGAGACGCGCTCTCTCGGCTCGCTTTACCACGATTGCTCTGCGTTTTGGTATTGCTACCACGATCCATTCCTCCAAAAGCGGTATCCCGTCCACCCTTTTCAAAGCCTCCTCGATCCGCAGAACGAGTACTCGCTCGATCTCCGCCGCCCCGGGAGAGGTCCTGCCTGCCTTGATCAGCACGGCCACGAAAAGAATCACGAGCTTGAGTGGCTTCCCTGGTGGAGGCTCTGTTAAACTTCTGCGCCGTTCCCTGATCCCTGTAAGCAACGCCTTTCCGGTGGCTTGAATCATGCTGCCATGTTCCACGGCCTCCCTCGCCACCCTGGACGGTATTGACATGCTTACTTCGGTCAATTTTGTTGTTGATATTGGTGTTCCTATTAATGTCGATGTCAACATCCCCTCTACCCCAGTTACATCCGCCCCATGCATAACCCCAGGCCGCTCCCACCGCCACGCCTGCGGCAAAAGTAAATGCAGCCGTCGCCGCCACATAGCCGGGAGGATAGACGGGGTACGGTGGATAGGCCGGGTACGCCCAGACCCCGTACACCACCACCGGGTTATACGTCGGCACATAGACGACCTGCGGGCTCGCAGATTCGATGATGATCACCTTTGTCTCCCTCTCAACGGTCACCTTCTGCTCTTTCGTTGTCTTGAGGTTGCCCGATGCCTCTGCCTTTGCCCGAAGCTGCTGGACGGTGTCCATCACACCCTTTTGTTGAGCGAGGAAGGCATCGCCCAGTTTCTGCGTCCAATCCAGCTTCTCACTCATCATCGCCAACACCTGGGGGAAGTTCACCAGGGATTTGACACTCGGATCCCATTGCTGCTTTTCCAGCGCTGTAGTCAAGGCATCCCCCTTGAGATCCTTATTCTGTTTCACCCAGCGATCAGCCTGTACGGCCTCTAAAGGATAGGTGGAGGCCATTAGGACCTGTGTAAGCAAAGAGTCCGGATAGAGTGCTATGGGAGCGAGTAACTGGTCCAGTTCCTCCTGCTTAAAAGTTTTTGATCCTTCGGTCCCTTGGGTACCCTGCGCGATAACCCAAGGCGGAACCGTCATCAAAAAAACAAGAAACAAAGTTAACATCAACTTAAATATTTTTGTTCCCTTCATAGAACCTCCTTTATTTCTGGGACCCCGCTGATACAATTTTCCGGGGCTAGCCCAGTCTATTTCTGACTTATTCCTTTGTCCTCTGAGCTATGGACTTTTCTTTTGCCTTTCCGTGCTCTACCCACTACCTCGCAGGGACCGTCACGACCGGGGCCCCTTCTTTTCCGCCTGTTTCCACAAGGGTAAAGACAAACATCAAGAATGAAAACATTTGCTTGGAGGGTAGGTCTTTATCATCGATCCAGAACCAGTGTTTATAATAGGGGACAGTAACGAAGGCATCGTCAGGTCTATGAGAACTACTGTATACTCTAACAAGAGGGGTGACCGGAACGCCCCCCACTGATTCATCTTTGAAGCCCGGATTGACACGTTTTTCCGTGACATCGACCTCAGGAACCTCAATGAAGGAGGCCAGATCAGTTAGTACCTGAAGCATCGATCGACTCAACATCGCTATTTCCCTACCGTTTGCCTGAACCGTACCATAAACCACCTTGAATTCCCTTGCCTGGAGATCAAGACCGAGTATCTTTCTAACTTCGTCAATATCGGGTTTGATTTTTCCGTCAGTCTCGTCACTAAAAACAAACACAGTGGTCTCATCCTCCTTCAGTTTTTGAATCCGCAGCCCAATGGCTCCGGAAGCCTGAATCCGCCTCATCTTTTCAATAAGAAGAAAGAACTCGGGATCCCCAAGACGAGCTGCGGTGGCTCCACCATACCGATTTTTGACGCCATTGATGGACTGAACAAGGACCCGAAAAACGAGGTCCGCCGGATAGCCGGACTGGATGAGGTTGAGAATGGACGAAGGAGGGACAGGAGCCATCAGGCTTTTTGCAAATCTTTCACCCGTTAATGGACTATAAGTGATCGTTGGGCGGTTGGCGGAAAACACCTCCCCTCCGATATTCGCTCCCGATCCATAATAGGGATGGAATGTCCAGATTCCCCCTCCCATTCCTTTTCCCGAAACCTCGTACGAATTGATCACGGAGGCGACATCCAGAAAAATGGGCGCATCACCATAACGCAGTTTCACCATGTTGATGAGCATCTGGCTCTTCCAGGAATCAGAAAGGGCAGTGGTGTAATCAAATCGGTCACGGGTCACCGTCCCAGGCCCAATCCCAGCACATCCGCTTAACAATAGCGGAACTGCTACCAAAAGAATAGAAGCCATCCTTACTAGTTTTTTCATCTTAATACCTCCTTAGTCCTTCCTTCCCTTGCATCTGTTCATCCCGGCCTAGAACGCTTCGCCGACGGAAAAGTAAATGCCGTTGCTATCTTTGCCCCAAGCAAAGTCCAGACGCAGATTGATGTGGTTCTTTGTTGCAATCGTGTACCGGACTCCAGCTCCAGCGCTGGGGAGCAAGTCCTTTGTATTCAAATCGTCAAAGGCTCGAAACACCTCTCCAACTCCGGCAAAGGCCGCCAGACCGAACCTCCACGGTAACTCCACCCGGTATTCCGCCTGCGCAGCCAGCATCATGCGGTCACGGTATTGCCCTCCCGTGTATCCCCGCAGGTCGCTCCCCGTGCCGAAGAGACATAGATGGAAGAAAGGGACATCACCCGCCGTAAAACGGCCGTAACCGCGAAAGGCCAACACCTGGCGATCGTCCAAGCCAATGTATTTATTGTAAGCAATGCTATAGACCTGATAATTAAAATCTCCTCCCCAGATTTCAGAATATGGGTCGACCTGCAGATCGAGCAGTGACCCTTTTCTTGGATAAAAGGTACTGTCCCGAGTATCGCGTTGGATGTGAAGACCGAGGGCGGCCGTCCGAACGCTAAGTTCTATTGCGGGACTCTGGAGACCGACGGAGCCCAACCTGTCACTTAGATCGACTGTGGTCTTCACTTTGGCTATCGCGTATCTCAAGCCCCCGAAGAAATCCCACTCGATGCGGCGCAGGCCTTCTGCCATAACACCAACCACTTCTTGTGTGATCGGAATCGATTTACCTTTCTTCCCTGCCTCGCTTCCGACACCAAAGAAATCATAATGCACATTGGCCGCCCCGATTCCGCCCATGAGTCGGTACCTGTCTTGGCTCAGGTAGGCCTTCTGTGCAGCAGCGAAACCCCAGCTTCCGCTACTTGTGTACATCCCTCCACCACCTGTGAACGAAGGCGGAGAGACCTTATCCCCCTTATTCATGGGATAAATATAGCCGCCGACCAAGGCCAGTCCGTAACCAAGGGTAGGATTGGAGATCGGAATCGGCGCAATGACAAATTCCCCTGTCCTGTCCTCTTTCTCCAACTTCTTCTCTCCCGTTTTGTCAGGAAGAGGGGTTACTTCTGTCTTGCTTAGATCGATCACCAAGGGGACAGAAAGGTCTCCCACCTCCGGAAGCGGGTCCCACCACCTCAATCGCCACCGTTCCTTTGCCACCTCCTGGGAACCTACAGGGCCCCTGAGGGCCTCCTCCTTACCTGCCCCTTCTGACTCTGCTTGGGGCGCTTCGGCAAAGGCGGGCGTGCTCCCCAAGAGAGTTATTAACAAAAAGAGAACGG
>Ga0315285_10003452_pt1 | contig 16458 bp, 17 predicted proteins | sample YL17G09_36_MG_FD_203698 | JGI IMG/M metagenome (GOLD analysis project Ga0315285, IMG submission 203698) | Sediment microbial communities from Yellowstone Lake, YNP, Wyoming, USA - YL17G09_36 | ecosystem: Environmental > Aquatic > Freshwater > Lake > Sediment | place: USA: Wyoming | collected... | reverse complement strand
TCTTGTGCATGTCACATCCGATAAACTCAGTCATGCTGCAGCACCTCCTTTGTGCTTGCTGGCGGGTAAATTCTACTACCCGCTCAGGTGCTGCAGCGCTTCATAGGATCATGGCGCAAGCCGTGGGTATCGGTTGCGAGCGCTCGGTCAGCCCGCGAAGCGGGCGAAAGATCCAAGCCCGCGCTGGCCATTTCTCGGTTCCGAAAAGGGTTCTCTTTGCGGCAGAAGGCAGTCGATGCCGCCCCTCCGCGCTGCGCACAGACAGCGAACGCCGTGGGCCTCGCTCTTTCGCCCGCTTCGCGGGCTCGCCCGCATTCGGGCTCGCGCCCCCAACCCTCCTGTAGAACCGCCACTCACGAACGGCGTTCTGGGGCCGGCCATGAAAGCGCGCCGGGTCTGGCAGGAACGCGCTGGTTCCCTTCCTGGGGAAGGGGAGGCATCCATTGAAGGAAAAGCACTTCTGAGCCACCCTCTATCTTTACACTTTTGGGATACGAGCCCCTTTTTCGGATATCGACCCGTGTTACGATGGTGTTGGCATGGCTCGAAAAGTCGCTGAATTGACGTTGCCGAAGCAGACAATCTGGGTGCCGGTCGAATCGTTTGCTCCGGAACCCTACGAGGTGCTTCGCCGATTCACAGCCGTCGTTACGCCGCTCGAAGAGGGATTCGAGGCGGGTTTTTACGACGCCAACATTCATGCCTCAGGCGATACCGAGCAGGAAGCCGTCGAAAACCTCAAGAGCCTACTGCTCGATTATTTCGATCGGCTTAATGAGCTTGACGATTCTGTACTTGGCCCCGAACCGAGCCGCCAGAAACGGATCTTGAACATTCACATCCGCACCCAGAAGCAGTGTCGGGAACTGTGGGACTGCACCCGCAGTCGCGAAACCGTAATAGAGATTTTGGGCACCAAGGGTCTGCTCTGAAACCAGGCTCGCCCCGCCGACAAAACGCGCAGGCGCCAAAGGCAGGACATCCCCGCCGTGCTAAAATAGCCTCAAATGATCAACCGCTTGCTGGCCAAGATCATTGGCACAAAGAACGAGCGCGAGGTCAAGCGCCTGCAGCCCATGGTCGGCGAAATCAACGCCCTCGAGCCCCAGATGCGGGCGTTGACCGACGAGCAGTTCCGGGAGAAGACCAGCGAGTTCAAAGGTGAGATAGCCGAAGCCCTCAACGGCCTGGAGGGCGACGACCTCAAGCGCGTGGAGCGCGAGGTGCTGGACCACTTGCTGGCGCCCGCTTTCGCCCTGGTGCGCGAAGCCGGCCGCCGCACGCTCGACATGCGCCATTTCGACGTGCAGCTTGTCGGCGGCATGGTGCTGCACCAGGGCAAGATCGCGGAAATGAAGACCGGCGAGGGCAAGACCCTGGTCGCCACCCTGCCCGTCTACCTGAACGCCTTGCTCGGCAAGGGCGTGCACGTGGTCACGGTCAACGACTACCTGGCCAAGCGCGACACCGACTGGATGGGCAAGATCTACAAGTTCCTGGGGCTGTCGGTGGGCGTCATCGTGCACGACCTGGACGACGGCGAGAGGCGCGAAGCCTACAGCGCCGATGTCACCTACGGCACCAACAACGAGTTTGGCTTCGACTACCTGCGCGACAACATGAAGTTCCGGCTGGAGGACTGCGTCCAGCGCGGCCACTACTACGCCATCGTGGACGAGGTGGACTCCATCCTGATCGACGAGGCCCGCACCCCGCTGATCATCTCCGGCCCCAGCGAGGAATCCACCGACAAGTATTACCGCGTGGACCGCATCATCCCGCGCCTGCAGAAAGGCGAAGAGATTAAGAAAACCGGCGGCGATCCCAGCATCCTCACCGGCGACTACGTGGTTGACGAGAAGCACCGCACCATCACCGTGACCGAACCGGGGTGGGAGAAGGTGGAGAAACTGCTGGGCATCGGCAACGTCACCGACCCGGAGAACTGGGCGCTCAAACACCACGTGGAGACGGCCGTCAAGGCCCACAATTTGTACCTGCGCGACCGGGAATACATGGTCAAGCCCAAGGATGACAACCGCCACCAACTGGAGGTGGTGATCGTCGATGAGTTCACCGGGCGGATGATGCCGGGCCGCCGCTGGAGCGACGGCCTGCACCAGGCCGTGGAGGCCAAGGAAGGGGTGCGCATCGAGCGCGAGAACCAGACCCTGGCCACCATCACCTTCCAGAACTACTTCCGCATGTACAAGAAGCTGGCCGGCATGACCGGCACGGCGGAGACCGAGGCGGCCGAGTTCGATAAGACGTACAAGCTGGAAGTGCTGGTGATCCCCACCAACCGCACGCTGATCCGGCACGAGTTCGCCGACATGGTGTACCGCACCGAGCGCGAGAAGTTCAACGCCGCGGTCGAGGAAATCCGCGAGCTGCACAAAAAGGGGCAGCCGGTGCTGGTGGGCACCATCTCCATCGAGAAGTCGGAGCGGCTGTCGGGGATGCTGCAGAAGGCCGGCAAGATCCCGCACGTGGTGCTGAACGCCAAGTTCCATGAGAAAGAGGCGGTCATTGTGGCGCAGGCGGGCCGCAAGGGATCCGTGACCGTGTCCACCAACATGGCCGGCCGCGGCACCGACATCCTGCTGGGCGGCAATCCCGAGTTCATGACCAAGGAGCTGTGCCTGAAGGAGCGGCTGGCCGAGCTGATCAAGAGCGACGAGCCGGTGTTCGGCTTCGACGACCCGCACTTCGTCTACTTCCAGCACCAGGACCATTCCTACCGCGTGCCGCGGCCCAAGTGGGAGGAGGCCTTCGGCACGTTCAAGGCCCAGACCGACGCCGAGCACGACGCGGTGGTTACGTTGGGCGGGCTGCACATTCTGGGCACCGAGCGGCATGAGGCCCGGCGCATCGACAACCAGTTGCGGGGGCGCGCCGGCCGCCAGGGCGATCCCGGCTCCTCGCGCTTCTACCTTTCGCTGGGAGACGACCTGCTGCGCATCTTCGCCGGCGAGCGCCTCTCCGGCATCATGCAGCGCCTGGGCATGGAGGAGGGCGTGCCCATCGAATCGCGGCTCATCACCCGGCGCATCGAGGCGGCTCAGAAGGCGGTGGAGGCCCAGAACTTCGAAGCCCGCAAGCACCTGCTGGAATACGACGACGTGATGAACAAGCAGCGCGAGGCTATCTACGGCCTGCGCCGCCAGTTGCTGGAAGGGCTGGACCAGCGCGACTACATGCTCAGCATCGCCGACGGCATCACCGACGCCATGCTCGACACCTATTGCGAAAAGACCGTCCATCCCGGCGAGTGGGGCCTCAGCGCGCTCACCAACGACATGCTGGGGCAGTTCGGCATCGACCTGCGCGCCGCCGGCATTGAGGGCAAGCAATTGAACCGGGAGGAGCTGCGTGCCGAGCTGGTCCGGCTGGTCCACCAGAAACACGAGGAGAAAGAGAAACTCATCGGCGCGGAGCCGCTGCGCTGGCACGAGCGCATGATCATGCTCCAGGTGGTGGACAACCAGTGGAAGGACCACCTGCTGGGCATGGACCACCTCAAGGAAGGCATCGGTCTGCGCGGCTACGGACAGAAGGACCCGCTGGTGGAGTACAAGAAAGAGTCGTTCACCATGTTCCAGGAGATGATGGACCGCATCGAGAACGAGACGGTCCGCTATCTCTGGCAGATGCAGGTGATGAGCTCGGCCGAGACGGCGGCGCTCCAGCGGCAGCTCTCCGGCGAAAGTGAAGAGTCCGAAGAAGCGGAGCCCGCCCCCGCGCCACCGCCCGCACGCCACGGGCGCGGCAGCCAGATGGACGATTTCGTCCGCGACATCGAGCGCAAGAAGAAAAAAGAGCTGGCCGAGCTTCAGTTTTCCGGCGGCGGCGACGCCGTTGCCGTGCAGACCGTCCACCGCGGCGAGAAGATCGGCCGCAACGATCCCTGCCCCTGCGGCTCCGGCAAGAAGTACAAGAAGTGCTGCGGCGCCAGCGCGTAGGACCTCGCCTCAAAGCCGCGACCAACCACAAACAACAGAGAGCCGCTGCACTGGCGAACTTCCCAATTGACCATGGTCATTGACCATGGTAGGCTAACCAGTATGGAGACCGTAAGTGTATCTGTGTTCAAGGCTACCTGCCTGGCGCTGCTTCAAAAAGTGAAACGGACAGGCCAGCCGATCCTGATTACCCGTCGGGGCGAGCCGATTGCACAGGTCGTGCCACCACCTCCGCTGCCGTCGCGAGAGGATTGGCTCGGCTGCATGAAGGGAACGATTATCTACATGGGTGATGTCGTCTCTCCGGTAATGGACGAGGATGACTGGGAGGCTGCCCGTTGAACTTGCTGCTGGACACCCACATCTGGCTGTGGCTGGTCGGAGATCCCGGGCGTTTGGGCAGTGAGGTCGCAAACGAATTGCGGAACCCGCAAAACGAAGTATGGATCTCCCCGATCAGTTCCTGGGAAATCCTCCTTCTGACGGAGAAGAAGCGGCTCCAGTTGAATGTGGAGACGAGGAAATGGATCCGCGAGAACATCCTGAAGCTTGCCTTGCGGGAGGCTGCATTTACCCACGAGGTCGCGCTGCAAGCGGCGGGGATCGATCTTCCCCATCGTGACCCGGCCGACCGCATACTGGCCGCGACAGCGCTGGTCTACAATCTGACCTTAGTGACAGCCGACCAGCGCCTGCTGGGGTGCCAGGGCCTGGCCCTGCTCCCCAATCGCTGACTGTTCCGGAAAGGCTGCGGTCCGCCGTGCCCCGCGGGGTTTTCGTTCTTTTCTCGTGATACATTGTGAAGGCTGGATAGCTGGCCGGCCCGGAGTATCGACCGATGCGGCGCCCAGGGTTTCTGCCGGTTTCGCTGCTCGCAGGTCTGTTCCTGCTGTGGGGCGGTGGTGTCTGCGCGCAGGTGCAGGTGGGCGAAACCTTCGGCATCGCCCTGGACCCCGCCCAGAAAACCGCGCAGCAGTTCCACGGCGGCTTTTACCACCTGCTGCGCTCCGATGTGCTGGATGCGCGGAATTACTTCGCCCCCCAGGTTGCTCCCTACCATTACCAGGATTACCGCTTCACGCTGGCCGGTCCACTGAACATTCCTCGCCTGCTATCGCGGCGCAAGAAGTGGTTTTTCGCCTTGGGTGTCTCCTGGAACAGTGACACGCGGCCGGAATCCGGACAGGGCATGGTGCCGACGGCTGCCGAGCGCAGCGGCGATTTTCGCGGCTCGCCGCTATGCACCGATGCTTTTCGCGCGCAGTTTTCCGACTGCCGCGTGTCCCAGTCCGCCTGGTCGCGCTACGGACCGGCGCTGCTGGCGTCCTACCCGCTGCCAAACGCCCAGGGACCAGGCTTCAATTATGCCGGCTCGGCGACCCGGCGCAGCTCGGCGCGGCGCTACTCCGGGCGGCTGGAGTGGACGCCGCAGGGACGGTGGAGAGCCGGGGTGCGGCTGTCGCAGGAAGCGGCCCCACAGAGACTGCCATTCCAGGGGTCTCCGCTGGGCAACGCGCCGATCCTGCGCCGGTCCACGAATGATGCCGCCAACCTGCGCCTCACAACAGCCATCAACGTAAAGACCTTCAGCGCCTTCAGCATGACCGTCTCCCGCGGCGGGCAGACGGATCGCGCCGCGGCGCTGCAGAGGCGCCGCAATGCCGGCTACGATGCCCCGGAGCTTTTCCTCGACAACCCGGACGGCCTGTTGCCGGCGGTAAGCATCGCCGGCCTGACCAGCTACAGCGCCGGCCGCTCGCCGGGGTATTTCAACAGCAGCGTAATCGTCCGGGACGACTACGCGCGTTCCGCCGGCAAGCACGAGTGGCGGCTGGCGGCGCAGTGGGTGCGCAGCACCCGCGCAGTGGAAGTCTCCTCGCTGCCGGCCGGCTCGATCTCGTTCGCCCGCGGCGGCAATTCGACCGGAAACCCGGTGGCCGATGCACTGCTGGGCCGTTTCTCGTCCTACCAGGAGGGCCGGGCCATTCCCGTCGTGCTGGGACTGACCCAGTTCGAGGTTTCTCTGGCGGATCGCTGGAAGAAACACGCCCGGTTGGTGCTCGATTATGGGCTGACCTGGCTGTGGACGCCGCTGGAGCGCCGTCTGAACGGCCTGCTGGCGAACTTTTCTCCCGATCGTTTCGCCCCCGCCTCTGCCAGGGAAGTCGCGCGTGACGGCACGCTGGTGGAGGGGCCGGGCGATCAGCGCAATGGCATCGTGGTGGGCGATTCCGGCCGCCTTGTCCGCGCCCCCGCAAATAACATCGCGCCCCGACTGGGCGCCTCCTGGCAGCCGTTCAAGAAGCACAAGCTGAACGTGCGCGCGGGCGCCAGTGTGGCCATCGACCGGGCGCGCATTGACCCGGCGTTGGCCAACAACCCGCCCGAAGAAACGGTAACGCGCTTGAACGGGCTGCTGCAGAACCCGGCGGCTGCCGTCCGGGTGGCTTCGCGCCCGCCCTCGTTGCTGACCTTGCACCCCGGGTTCCTGAATCCGAACGTGTACAACGCGAATGCGCGGGTCGAGCAGGAGTGGCGGCGCCATCTGTGGGCCGCCGAGTACAGGTGTTCACTGGGGCGTCACCTGGTGCGGCAGCGGAACCTGAACCAGTTGCCGCCCGGCGCGCTGTCAGGGGTAAAGGGCATCAACGCCGACGCGCTGCGCCCCTACCCGGGCTACGCAACCATCACCTTGCGTGAGACGGCGGGCAATTCCAGCGCGCACGCCATGGAGTTCTCCGTCAGCCCGCGCAAGCCCGCTGCCGGCATCTCCTATCGCCTCCGATACACGTTCTCCAAGGTGCTGACCGATTCGACCGGCGAGGGGGCGCTTCCCCAGGACAACTTCAACCTGCGGAACGACCGGGGTCCGGCCGGTTTCGACCGGCGGCATGCAGTGATCCTCGAATACAGCTACCAGCCGAAGTTCGGGGCCTGGATGCCTGCCTGGGCGGGGCTTGTGTTGCGCAACTGGGAGATCTACGGCGTCAGCACGCTGACCACAGGAGTCCCCTTCGATGTCGTGCAGCCCGGCGACCGGGCGATGATGGGCGGCGGGGTGCAGCGGCCCGACGTGGTTGCCCAACCCGCGCTGGACCGCGGCGACCGCAGCCTGCAGCGCTACTTCAATGTCGAGGCCTTCCGCAGCCCCGCGCCGGGCGCCTTGGGGAACGCGGCCCACTTGTTGGTGTACGGCCCAGGCACGAACAACGCCAATTTCTCGCTATCGCGCATGCTGGCGTTGACCAAGGGCCTGCGCGCGCAGTTACGAGCCGATATTACCAATGCCTTCAACCACCCATCTTTCAATGCCATGGGCACCGTCTTTGACCCTGCAACCTACCTATTGCCATCGAGCACTTTTGGGCGGGTGACCGCCGCCGGTCCCGGCCGCTCCATCCAGCTCACGTTTAAGCTCGCTTTCTGAGCCGGGGCTGTTTCACCACGGAGCCACGGAGGACGCAGAGACAGCGGAGGTACTTGCAAGACCCGGTGTTGTCACCACAGAGCCACAGAGAACACAGAGAACATCCCTGTGTTTCCTCTGTGTTCTCTGTGTCTCTGTGGTGAGTCCTTCCAATTTTGCAAGTACCTCAGCGGACTGACGGCTGGCCACCGATGGCTGACAGAGGACCTGATCCGACAGCCGACAGCCGTCAGCCACATTTGGCGCGCTTGAGGCTGAGGAGGTTGTCGGCGCGGTTCAGGTGCTTGTAACTGTTGTCCATGGCCGCCGGCAGGCGGACGGCGAACAGGTAGGCAATCAGGGCGAATTCCACGAGCACGGTGGCCGGAAGCGTCACCCACGCCAAGCCGAAGAACCACAGCGCCAGCGCGTTCCACGCTCGAAAAATGGCGTCCATGGCCACATTGAAGAATTGGGCCACCAGGTAGGCCGCCAAAAAGAAGACCGCAAAGCTGTAGCGCCCCATGAACTCCTCGGCGCGGCCGAAGGCCGCGTACCGGGCAGCCCGCAACTTGCGGATCAGGCCGAAGCGGCGGAGGAACCCCGGGCCGTTTTCGACGTGGATCTCGGTGGTATGAATGCGCTTCCACCGTTGGCCAGGCCCGAGCACGGCTTCGAGTTGCTGGTCGAGGGAGGTTTGCACGCCCCATCCGGCCACATCGACAATGCGAAGGCGGGCGGCGACGTCCGGGCCGCGCTTGCCGATCTGGCCTTCCACCCGATACACCATGTTTACGTTGCGGCGGTTCGGCTCGATGGCGTCCTTCAGCGCCAGGTACTTGCGGCCGCCGCTCTCGTACAGCCGCGCGTAGTGGCAATCGGTGGGGGCGCGCGGCTGGTGCGGCCGCGTCCCGCCCTCCATCACGTGGAAAAAGTAATCGACAATCTGGAGCGTCTCGGCCAGCGGCTCGGGATAGATACGATCGGGCGTGTCGTTGGGCGTGTGCAGCTTGCCCCCGAACACCACCGGCGAGACCTTGCCCGGCGCCATAGCGATGATCGCCGCCGCCGGAATCTTCGGTTTCGGCTTTCCCGTGATGCGCTCGGCAATGCGATCCAGCAGCCCGTTGCTGACTTCAAGCCAGGAAACATGGTCGGTGGTGCCGCCGGAAAGAAAGCTGTTGTACTTGATGCCGTGCAGGTGGGCGGCTTCTTCCAGCAGGTCGTCCAGGCGCTGGTCGCCTGCGAAGGGGATGAAGGCGCGAATGAAATCGGCGCCCAGCGTCTCGCGCAGGATATAGAGCCGGCCTTCGCCGACGGCATCGATGGCCAGCACCGCTTTGGTCCTCGCCAGTTGCTCGGGGGGCTGGGACTTGACGTAAAAGCGCGACCCGGTCACGCCGAAGCGATACTTGGCCATGGGTATGGCCAGCAGCGCGACGGCGGCCGCCGCCAGGTTGCCGGAGTTCCAGGCCATGTTGGCGGCCACCAGGCCGGCGGTCAGCAGGCATTGAGAGAGGAAACCCACCATACCGCATTCTTCGGAGCCGGCGAAAACATAGGTGTGAGTCAGCGGGGGCGGTTCCTCGCGGCGCAGGTCGCACAGCAGATACTGCTTCAAGATCTCTTCGCCGGTGGTGTTATCGTCTGCGCCGGGACCCCGCCAGGTGTCGTAGTGGGCCACCAGCACCACTTCCTCGGTGGAGCGCCCGGGCACGGTGAAGATGTAGTTGGCGTCGGTGGTGCGCAGGTGGAAAATGGGAAGCCGCTGGCGGCGCGCCAGGCAACGGCCCGGCCATTCCCGCTCCACCCGCGCCAGAAACTCCTCGGCGGCCCGTTTGTTGGCCTGATTGTAGTCTTCGCCCGGCTGGCGGCGGCAGGCTTCACCGATGTTGCGGATCAGCTCCGCAACGCGCGCCACTACGTCATCGCGCAGCGGCAGCCGTGCGGGCGTGGGTTCGACCGGCAAGATGCGGGCAGTCTATCGGCTCTCGAGGAACTGTTCAATCACAAAGAGCACCAGCGAGCCGCAAGGAAAGCCAGGAAGAAGATCTTTCTTGGCGGCAGCCGCTTGCCTCCTCCGGCGTGTCTCTCGTCTGACTGGGGCGCCGCCTACTCGGCCCCGCGGGCCTCTTGGATTGCGCGTATCCTTTCAATGAGGTCGGGCAGCCGGATTGTTGCCGTTTTCCATATCTCACTGGTATCAATGTCGTCGTAGTCATGAATCAGTTTGTCGCGCATGCCGGCGATCGCCTTCCAGGGAACATCGGGATGGCTTGCCCGCAGATCAGCCGAGAGCCGTTTAACGGCCTCGCCAATCACGAGAAGTTGATGGACGACTGCGGATTGGGTTTTCCAGTCGGTCGGAAACTGTGCCCGGTCGCAATGGCAAACAAAGCCCAGCGCCAGGTCGGCGGCGTGAAGAATATCGAGAAGTATCGCATCATCACGCGACATAAAGCAGAGTGGCGTTTTCGAGGATCGCTTTGCGGCGGATCGGGTTGTGGCCATTCTCGACGGCCCGGCGGCTAATCAGGTCTACCTGCCGCCCGATCTGCTCTGACAGTTCCTGCTGCATGGCTATGTGCGCAATCAGGTCCCATTCGGCGTCAGGCTCGAAAGTCACAAGCAGATCGATATCGCTGTCCGGTCGCAGCTCGCCGTGCAGCACTGACCCAAACAGCGACAACTCTGCTATCCTCCACCGCCGGCAAAAGGCCTCGAGTATGGAGGGCTCGATTCCAACCCGGTCGATTGTTGACAGGACCATGGCTACATTATACGACGGCGGGTCTGGGGCGAGAAGCGTGCATCCGGAGGCCTCAGTGTTTCTTTGTGTCTTTGCGCCTTTCTGCTGAATGATGATGCGGCGGAGGAGAGATGAACCGCGGACAAGTGCTTCGGCGCCCAGGAAGGCTGGCGCCCGCGCCGCCCTGGCCTCGCTGAAGTGAATTGGCAATGGGCCGCAGATCAAGGCCGACCGGCGGGGAGGAACCAAAGAGACGGGGCCGAATCCGCGGAATCCGCGGATTTTCGCGGATAAGCCGGCGAGGCATGTGTGCCGCGACCATATGCCAGACAGCAAGCGGCGCCACAGGGGCCGGGCGTTCCCGCTGACCCGCCGGCTGCGCAAACATCACGACTTCCGGCGGGCAACCTGGGGCTGAACTCCACGGGCACCCTTCACGGTTTCCACCACTTCTCCGGTTAGCCGACTATACGGGAGTTGGCAGCCGGATCGGGAAGAACTCAGGCGTTGGGCGAGATCTATCCGGCATTTTCGGCGACAGGCGAGGTCCTGTGCCCTTGACTCGCAGGTTGCGCGGGCGTATAAAGAGATACCATAGGTTACCAGCGCCAGCAGTTTCTTGGAGCGGGGCGTCATGAACAACTCCGCCGGGGATCGTCACTCGCCACTGGGGCAAGGACGTCGAGACCACCATGGTCTACACGCACGTGTTGAACCGTGGCCGCCGAGGGGTTCACAGCCCCCCGGACCGGCTGCGGATGCCTGTCTCCCGCGAGATCCGGAGGATTATGCGCACCGGCCGGTCAGCATAAGGGCTCAGAGGCAAATTGTCGAATGCGGCCGCTGAATACCAACCGCTTCCTGGCGTGGCACTCACAGTCAGCGAAGTTGCATACGGAGAACAAGTCATGCAAACCCACGTTCGGAAAGGCCTGAGGAAGTTGCTCCCTTACCTTCTCAAGGCTCGAGAAGACAACCTCAATGAAGCCGACACCGCCCTGCGCATCATCAAGGTGTTCGAAGACGTCTTGGACTATGACCCCATGACCGAGATCACACGGGAGAGCCAGGTAAAGGACAAGTACGTCGACATCGCCCTCAAGCTCGATGGGACGATCCGATTGTTTGTCGAGGTAAAGTCCGCTGGCAGTGATTTGCGCGATCGGCACATAGAGCAGGCGAAGCACTACGCGGCTGAGGCCAACATGCCGTGGGTCCTCCTGACCAATGGCGTCACTTGGACCCTTTACCATCTGTCCTTCGAAGAGGGCGTCGAGTACGTGAAGGCGTTCTCCACCGACCTCGTGCAAGACCCCTTCGACAAGGCGGCTGATCTTCTGGGGCTTCTGCATCGCCAGTCCCTGATCAAGGGTGAGCTAGACGAGTTCTGGAAGCACCGGGCTGCGCTCACTCCAGAATCGATCGCCCGGGCCATCTTTACGGAGGAAACGCTCAAGCTCATACGGCGCGGGGTCCGCCGGCGCGAACGAATCCTTATCGACGAAGAAGACCTCGCACAGGCGATTCACGGCATGTTCTCCAGCGAAACGAGAGAGCTCATCGGGCCCGTGAAGATCAAACGCAAGGCCAAGGCGCGAGCACCCTCGTCCGCCGAAGACCAGCCAAGCGCCCCACCAACCCCTCCCACCGGCCCTGTGCCGGCAACCGCGGAAGTCAAGGCCGACAAGGCTGAAGGAGGCGCACTGCCTAACACGCCCATGCAGGCGACGGGCCAGGGCGGTGGTGCTGAAGGCGGTCCGGGCGCACACGGCTGATGGGCAGGCCGATAGGCCCCAGGGCGTCGTCGCCCGAAGGAGGATCAATCCCATGGCCGAAGAAGCCAGCGCAACGTGGGTCTTCGTAAGGCTCGGCCGTGGCTACCACCCAAGTGAGTCCTTCTCGCCCGGCCTTTTTGCCCTGCATCGGCTCGCGTGGTTCCCAGCCCGGCTCTCTTTATGCATCCCTGCCTGCAACCACCGTGACGAATGGGGCAAGTGGTGGTTCGAGCCCTTGGGGGCGTACCGAACTGAGCACAACGCGGGGCATGGGAGAGGGTGAAGCGGATACGGCTCCAGTACTTTATCTACGTTGCGCGAACCACATTGGCGCTCCATATCTGGTGGTTTGCTGGTCACTGAGCAGAGCGTAGACCATGCTCCAAGAAGCCAGGAGCATTAAGGACAGGATCAAATGAAGGGGATGCCGAAACGACTTGAAGTTGCGCTGGAGGCGTCCGTCCTTGCGGGCGCGCTCGCGACAATTCCACTCATCCTGATACAGGAGCTTGGCCACGCGAGCGCGGTCATCATAGCAGGCGACTGGCTCGTGTGGGCCGTGTTTCTTTGCGACTACCTCATAAGACTCGTCTTAGCTTCCGACCGCTCTCACTACGTGAAACATCACCGGCTCAACGCCGCAATCGTAGTGGTGTCCTTCCCGGTCCTCCCCGTAGTCCTTGGACTGGCACGTCTGGCCCGTTTGGCCAGACTGGCGCGGCTGGTGCGCCTGGTTGGAGTATCGACACGTGGACTTGAGGCGCTCGGAGCTATCCTCGGAAGGCGGGGACTCGTCTACATCGCGGCAATCACTGGTTTCCTGGTAATAGCTGGTGGCATGACCCTTGCTCTCTTGGAGCCTCGCACTGCGCGCCGCGGGTGCGTCGACGGAATCTGGTGGGCAATCGCAACGGTCACCACCGTTGGATACGGCGACATCGTTCCGTCCACCGTGGAGGGCAGGTTGCTGGGCGTTGTTCTGATGTTCGCCGGAGTCGGCCTGACCTCCACCCTGGCAGCTTCCATCACCGCCTATTTCGTGGGACGGCAATCGGGCAGTGAGATGGATCCGGTTCTCGCACGACTCGAAAGAATTGAGCGGCTTCTGCACAGCCAAGGGCGACAACCGAACGGGCCAGACCGCGGGACCGGCACCGAAGGCGGCGAAGCACAAATCCACGAGGGGGCAAACAGCACGTGAGTCTGCTCGCCTGGGCTGTTCTGAGCGTGAGGGCCGGAGGAACCGCGTTTGCCGTGGCCGAGGTGATACGGCACCGGGGCAGGCCACAAGCGGAACTGAGCCCGCTTGGGACGGCCAAACGGGGACAGACGGGACGTTTCCTCTTGGAAGAGCCGGCCTCCCTCCGGCACCTTGTGCATCGTGGGAAATGGGGGAAATGGGGGACAGCCTGAACCGGCACTTTTTCAGGGACCGCCGCGGGCCGTTCGGGCTTATTTCGAGCAGCACGCCGCGAGGGGAAGCCATGTGTCCCGCCCGGATCGCTTGCCATTATCATCCGGCCTGGCGTCGACCGGCTCGCCAGCTTCGCGAAATGAAAATGCCGCAGTTCAGGCTGTCCCCTTCTTGTCACCCTTGCTTTTGGCAGCTTGGTCGCGCTACCCTCTACGACAAGGAAATGATCCGTAACGCGGTGAATCTGCTAAGACTCGACAGCGAAAAGCGGTTCGAGCAATTGTGCCAGGCCCTTCTTCACGCCGAGTTTCAACTCCTGCATTCGTTTTCAGCGCCCGATTTAGGGATGGATGCTTACCATCAAGAGACCGGCACAATTTTCCAAGCTTACTTTCCTGAGCGCTCGCCGAGAAGGGACAAGATCGGTGCCGATTTAGCGAAGGCCCGAGAGCAGGCATCGGTATGTAGACGATGGGTGCTGATGATTCCAAAGAACCCGACGCCGGCTTTACAGCGCTGGTTGTGCGTGAAGCAACAGGCGTTGTGCCCCTTTGATATCGAAATCTGGGGCGAGACTCGAATTTTGGAATTGCTGCGCAAGCACCCGGCGATCAAGGAAGAGTACTTTCCAAGTGAGTGGAAGCAGGAATTGAGGAAGCTAGCAAAGGGCAAAGGGCCGCGCGCCGGCGATGCAGCCCCCGGTCAGGAAATGAGCGCGGAGCAGTGCCTAGAACTGAGAGATTGGATTACGAAGCTAGCCGAGGCAGAAGCCAAGCGCAAACGACGGGCGCCTCGCCCGACCGATTATTCCAGAGAACACATCGAATTTCAAAGCCACTACAATGTTTCAACGTATAGCCGACTCCCCGCCCCACAGTTCTTTGAGGCTAGAGAGTATCTTGAGAAAAAGTACCATGCTCGCCGAAGCGGCGAGCCTCCCTCCCAAAAACGCAATCGCTTTGTGAATGCCATCAAGGCCATCCAAAGAAAACTCGGAATGGGCGACCAAACGTACAGGCGGTTGCTAGTGGACCTTACGGGCAAGACATCGACCACGCTGATGGGGCTGGACGAGCTTGCCAAGACGTTCAAACACCTCAAACAATTGCAGGGCCTGTCTGAGAGCGATTTGGATTGACCACCTCCTACGCTTCGGAGAGCCGGTAACGATCCATCGCCCGACGCTCGACATCACGGTTCGCTGGTCATGCATCGGCAGCGACGACGACCCTCAATGGGCGTACGAGCGTGCGCTTTACCCTTACATCGCCCCCGGCCGTTCTGAGATTCTTTGTATAGGGGGGAAATCGGGGGAAATGGGAGACAGCCTGAAGTGCGCACTTTTTCAGGGACCGCGGCGGGCCGTTCGGGCTTATTTTGAGCAGCACGCCGCGAGGGGAAGCCATGTGTCCCGCCCGGATCGCTTGCCATTATCATCCGGCCTGGCGTCGACCGGTTCGCCAGCTTCGCGGGATAAAAATCGCACAGTTCAGGCTGTCGCCTTGTTGTCCTTGTTGTCCCGTTCAACGGGCGCTCGCGGAACGTTTCCGCGACTCCCAGGAAGACCGAGAGGAACTGTGTTCCCGCAGCGCGTTCAGCGCTGGGGAGCCGCGGCGGCGCTTTGACCTATCTCTAATTGCACCTGTCTTCGAAACTCCAATGGGTCCACAATGCACTTGAACGGCTCTAGTCCTCCGCCGGTTCCGCGCACGATGATCGTTCCGTAGCCGAACAACCTTCCCAGGAGATCCTGGTTAACACCTACGCTTTCGATCTTGTTTAGGAAGAGTTCGAAAGTCTTCGTGCTTATCGCTCCGACCTTGATTATTACCCGTTTCGAGGTCACGGCGAATTCCGATGTGGCACGTTTGAGAATGACGACGAGCAGCGCAATGACGGGAATCGCCAACAGGAGGGCGCCGCTCACACCGACCGTCGACGCGTTTTCCATATCGTTCGACGTCATGGCCATAATCATCATGACGAGCCCAGGGATTCCCACGATAACGAGCGCAACCATCGGACCGATGAGTATTGCCCAATGCAACTTCGTGCGATAGCGCACTACCTCTCCAGTCTCAAGATTCTGATCGACGTAGCTCATATTCGTCGCCTCTATGTGTTGCGAGTTCCCAGAACAGCAATTCTGGGGAGACGCCATGCCAGCGTCTATCCGATACGGGTACAGTAAACGGTTCTGAAAATGAAATCAAGCGCCGTCGCAGTTGATTGTTTGCTGCCAACCCCTTTTCCGGACAAACGCAGATGCCGGGTTCCGTTCAAAACGCCGCACCGGCGACGGCGATGCCGGCCAGCCTGTGCCGGGCGTTCGTGCGTCAGCAGGCTGTGCCGGTACTGGTCAACGAGTATCCGGACGGCACATGGAACCGGAAGGCGCTTACGGCAAACAGCCGGAAGCGATGAAGGAAATGGGGGGCAGTTTGAACCGCGCACTTTTTCAGGGACCGCCGCATGCCGTTCGGGCTTATTTTGAGCAGCACGCCGCGAGGGGAAGCCATATGTCCCGCCCGGATCGCTTGCCATTATCATCCGGCCTGCCGTCGACCGGCTCGCCAGCTTCGCGAAGCGGCGACGGGAACATGGACGGCGGGATCGGTTGGCTCGACATCTACTTCCGCGACACCCGCTTCACGGTGACCAGCACGGACTGCCGGGTTGAAACTCAATTGACTGCCACGGTGAAGGCGGGCGATGCCAGCCTGCCGGTGCGGAGCACGGCGGGCTTCTCGGCCGCGTATGACTTGGCGTTCGATATCAAGGCGGTCGCGTCGCCCAATGCTGGCTCCGACCTGACCCTGGTGATCCGGACGTGACAGCGGCCAGGTCCGACACCCGGTCTTCGGGAAACCAACTGCATTTCTACGGGTCGCCGACGACGCGAGAATTGGCGCTGGATCAACAAGCTACCGGATCTGAAGAACGTTGACCTGTCCAGGTTTCGTTTGCCTGGCCAAATCGCGGATCTCCGCAAACTGTGGCCGGTAAGCTGCGACGTGGTTGAACTGAGCGATCAGAACAACAATTCCTAAGGGGTGCTTTCCAGTCTGGCTCTGAAACCGGAGGTTTTGGTCCAAAGTTACTAAGATGTCAAAGCGGGAGGCCGCTTCCTTCATCAGTGCGCCGTTGGTGAG
>Ga0315285_10003451_pt1 | contig 16459 bp, 17 predicted proteins | sample YL17G09_36_MG_FD_203698 | JGI IMG/M metagenome (GOLD analysis project Ga0315285, IMG submission 203698) | Sediment microbial communities from Yellowstone Lake, YNP, Wyoming, USA - YL17G09_36 | ecosystem: Environmental > Aquatic > Freshwater > Lake > Sediment | place: USA: Wyoming | collected... | reverse complement strand
GCAGCGAAGAAGAAGGACAGTCTTCCCGCAAACTTGTCCACGTCTAAACCTCGGTCGATCGCCGCCTTCACGTAGGCAATTGCGTTTGCAAATGTGAAGGCAACTTCCTGAACTGCAGTTGCACCGGCTTCCCGTATGTGGTAGCCACTTATGCTTATGGTGTTCCACTGGGGCATGTTTTGGCTGCAGTAGACAAATATGTCTGTTATCATGCGCATCGAGGGTCCGGGTGGAAATATGTACATGCCTCGCGCAACATATTCTTTCAACACGTCATTTTGCACGGTGCCTCCCAGACTGGACTGCTTTATACCTTGCTTCTGTCCGACTGCAATATACATAGCCAGCAGAACGTTTGCGGGGGCGTTAATCGTCATTGACGTGGTTACTTTGTCAAGAGGAATTCCGTTAAACAGAATTTCCATGTCCTTTAACGTGCTCGCGCTGACACCGACTTTTCCAACTTCGCCGAGCGACAAAGGATGGTCGCAATCGTAGCCGACTTGTGTTGGAAAATCAAAAGCAACGCTCAGACCCGTCTGTCCACGATCAAGCAAGTACTTGAAGCGTTTATTCGTCTGTTCAGCAGTGCCAAAACCAGCATATTGACGCACGGTCCAAAGACGGGCGCGATACATCGTTGTATAGACGCCTCGCACAAGTGGATATTCGCCTGGGAATCCCAGGTCTGTGAGATAGTCGACATTGGCAATGTCCAGCGGTGTGTAAAGTCTGTCAACAGGAATGCCTGAGCTAGTAGAGAACTTGCCCTTCTCGGGCAACTTGTCAAAACTCTTAACAACAGTTGCGTTCTCCCAATTCTCCTTTTGTCGTTGAAGTTCCCGCAATCTCTCCTTGCTAAACATCAGCGAAAGCACCAAGACAGTAAGCTGCTTGGCACGCATAAAAGAATTATCGACCGACTTCCACTTCGCAGAATCAGGAAGGCCTCGAAGAACACGAATTCAGTTCCTGATATACTTGCTTCCGCCACGTTGAAGCATTACGGTAGCCCGACCTGAGGCTGAAACGATTTAATAACGACGATGGCTCTAGAATTGTGTCGAACAAACGGTGCCTGAAGTTGAAGATCGAAATGGAATATCTCGGTCATATCAAAAATGTAATGGGCAATAAAAAGCAGGAGGAAATCGAGATAGACGACGATTCCTCGATCAGAGATTTGCTTATGTTGCTGTCAAAAAGGTATGGCGATCCTTTTAGAAAAGCTGTTTACGAGTCAGGCAGTTCTGATTTGAAGGCGAATTTCATCGCGACCGTTAACGGTTTCCTGCTCAATCAGTTGCAGGGTGTTGAAACAAAACTCAAGAACGGCGATCGTGTGACTTTGATGCCAGTCGTGAGTGGTGGCTGAGCGTGCGCCACAAACGTATCACTTAAAACGGTTGCACCGCAAACTATTTTTTTGCCAACTTTCATTCACATTCTTCTTGGAGTAGAATGAATTGGACAGAAAAGCCATAGTAGTAATCGATATGCTCAACGACTTTGTCACAGGACAGTTGAAATGTGAAAGAGCACAGCACATAATTCCAAACATCAAGAAACTTGCCCTAGCCGCTCGCCAACATGGAGTGCCAGTCATTTACAGCAACGATGCGCATCTCCCAGTGGACGAGGAAGTAGTAGCCAAATGGGGAAAACACGCAATAAAAGGCACCAAAGGCGCTGAAGTAATCCCTGAATTGGAACCAACAAAGAAAGACTACATGGTTGAAAAAAGGACTTACAGCGGTTTCTACGAAACAGGTTTAGACATGTTGCTGCGAAGCCTCTACAAAGGCGAAGGCGTCAAAACGATCGTACTTACTGGCCTGCATACAAACATGTGTGTGAGACACACAGCTGCCGATGCCTTCTTCAGAGGATACAAGATCATAATCGCCGAAGATGGAGTTGAGGCCTTCACTGAAGAAGACTTTGTACAAGGGCTCGCGTATTTGAAAAACGTTTACAACGCGAGAATAATGACCACGGACAAAATTATCAAGGAATTCAGCTAGACCCGTATGGCAGCATTTTCTGCACAGAAGAACGCAAAGACACTCAATGTCTAGGAAACATGTATAGATATCTTCCTTGACGTTTGTTTTTCAGAAGATCAGGCAACCCTGCGCATGTTTCGTGAAACTGAGAAATTCAAACAATAATTAGGGCAAACTGCGGGTTAGAAGCACTTTTTTGCAGACTTTCTTGAGAATGGAATTTAAAAATGGGAGAAAAATTTAAGAGTAACATATGCGCGAATTAGGGATACTGAATGAGGGATATGGTAGGATTATTTTTAGCTCCCTTCTCTCCTTTCTCCCCTCGGGAATGATGCTACCATTATCCCTCATTACAGTTGTTAGTGCACCGTTGACCACTTATAGCTTATGGAACAATCTTCTACTCATCTTCTGGCACACTCAAGATGAAAACCAAAAACGTCGAGCGCGCGCTGTACCGCGCCGTGCAGGCATGCTGAGACGATGCGTCAAAAGAATAGCGCTTGCGGTTCCTGTGTGCGAGCTATGAACGGCTAACCTTCTCTTCCCGTTAACTCTTTTTACGTCAATGGCGCTATCTATGTGACTGACTACAACGGCGAGGAAGCGCTGGGGACGAAAAATGAATCGGAGAACGGCTGGGCTGTGGAATGTAGTTCTGAGTGGCTACCCGCGATCTGGAAAAACACTGCTCGCAAGACGACTCGTCAACGATTATGCAGAGTTTGCACGAGTCAACGTTGATGAATTGAGGGATATGCTCTTCAACGAAACACCTCCATGCCGAGATGAATATATCATATATTCACTCATTGTTGAAACAAGAGACGCTCTCTTGAGAAGAGGCTACAGCGTCGTCATCGACTCGACGGCACCAGACGATACGACACGCGATTTTCTATTAACGACAATCGTCAAAAACGTGAACCAGCTTCTTGTGCTTTTCACAGTGAACAGAGACAAACTAGTGGCAAGAAGCATCGAAAAATGTGGCGACACAAGCCTGGTAACGGCTTGGGACAGACGGTGGCAAGAACGAAAAAGAGAGTGTTGCTTGTTCAAATTCAAAAGCAACGACATGGAAGAATTCGAAGACTACTATGACAGTCTGAGCGAACTGTTGGAGAGCGAAACTCACCCGTTCAAGCCCGAATTCCGGGCCTATTTTCTATCGATCAAGGAAATCCAGAAAAGCCTCAGACATCTACTGAGCAAACGGCCTGGTTAAACAATGATAACATGAGGTCGAGAGCAACAAACACAAAAGCACGGGAAAAAACTATCAACCGTGAGTTAGAATGACAAAAATCCTGATAGTATACGACTCAAAAACAGGCAACACCGAAAAAATGGCGAGCGTAATAGCGGAAGGAGCCAAAAGAATAGAGAGCACCAAGGTAGTCGTAAAAAGAGCCGATCAAACAGGAACCAAGGATCTCGTCAACGCAGACGCAATCGTAATGGGCTCACCGACATATTATGGAGGAATGTCCGGAAAACTCAAGTCTCTAATCGACGAATCGGTCAGAGTCCATGGCAAACTGGACGGAAAGGTCGGAGCAGCTTTCACAAGCTCAGGCGGAACTGCAACAGGTGCAGAGACAACGTTACTGTCAATATTGCAGGCAATGCTGGTTCACGGAATGATCGTTCAAGGCAGGTCTGACGACAAACACTATGGCGCCGCAGCAGTTGGCCAATCAAAAGACAAAGACATCGAATCATGCAGGGATCTTGGAGAAAGAGTGGCAAAGCTCGCATCAAAATTGAAAACATAGAATGCTCTGCAAACAGCGCAATTCCGAAATCGTTCATACATCTTGACGGGGAAAAATCATGATGGGCCCGGCCGGATTCGAACCAGCGACCGACAGGTCTCCCAATGTATGGGCATTTATGAGCCTGGCGCTCTAACCTGACTGAGCTACGGGCCCTTGCTCAGATATTACTTCTTTAATATGCTACTTCTAAGTCGATTTAAACGTTTTTCGCAGTGTATGCCCTAAAAACAACTGAGTTGGGTGCAGATCTGTGAAATGGCCTTTCCTACGCTTTGGAGCATGCTCTTTCATAATGATACAAGTATTCTTGAGCATATCCTGCATACTTGCCGAAATACTGTCGTCCAAAAAGGTTCAACAACTTGTATCCAGAGTCACTGAGCGACTCATCCTTTGAGATTCTGTGAATGAGCTTTTGGGGAAAGCGTCGTGCATAATGCCTGATCATTACTCGTCTGACCCATACGTCAACTGGAAAAGCCGCAGGTTTCTGTAATGAAAAAAGCAGAACACAGTCCGCCACCTTTTGACCTACGCCTGGAAAATCGAGCAGAGTCTTTTTCGCCTCGTCGTAAGCCATGTGTCGGAGATTCTGAAGCACCGAGACATCGTCATATACCATCTTGGCGGTTTGGGAGACGTAACTTGCACGGTAGCCAAGCTCGCATTCGACGAGTGCTTTCAGACTTGCCGAAGCCAACTTTTCGACGCCTGGAAACTTGTGGTAGCTTCTTCCTTCAAAACGGGTTTCTTCACCAAACTTGGTTGAAAGTGCCAGAAGCATTCTCCTTATTGATGCGATGTTTTTGTATGTCGCGCAGATGAAGGAAATCAAGCATTCCCATGGTTCTTGACGCAGCAAACGAAGACCCTTGCAACGGTCAATCGCAGCGCCAATATGCTTGTCCTTCCTTATCTCTGAAAAAATCCTCGGCAGATCATCTTCCAACCCAAAATAGTCGACAAGAAGAGCCTCGTCCACATTTTCAAACTCGAGTTCTGCCACTGTCTGACGAACCTTGAGAACATTCCCCCTTACTACTCCGTACCACCAATCACTTTGCTTCTCCCACCTGAAGGCTTGACCGCAACAGAGAGTCAAATCCAAATCGAAAGGGCGTGAAGGGCTCAGCCGAATCTTCATAAACTTCAAGGCTACCTTTCCAGAATGTGGTTTTAAATCCTTATTGGTCCAATCACCATTTGACATTTCATTCTGAAGATCAGAGACATCTGTCGCGCACACTCTTGAACAAGCAATCTTCTTATTTGCCCTTGCATCATCATCTCTCAAGGAATTGTGCTCTCATGCCGAAAAATAGGAAGCACTTCTGGAAGATGGCTCTCATAGCGGCAACGAGCGTCGTGTGGCTCATCGCCAGAACCGGCAGAAAACCCTCAAGAATCACCTATCCCTGCCAAAAAGCTGCCGTCGCTAACATTCACATTTTCCTCGTCTTGCTAGTTGCGCCTTTGCTGGAACTCCGTAACTCTGGAAGCTCATTTTCCCGTGTTCGGGACCCACGCCTAGTCGGAACCGTCGCTCTCGTGGTCTTCCTGCTGGTCGCATTCGAAGCAGTTCCGCTCACGCTTGACTATTCATACATCCCCAGTTCCAAGCCATATGTGCCGTTGAATTTGACGCCCCAAGTCGCCTTGTCTTCCGAAGCGTCCGACGTGTTTCTCGTTCAAAACGCCTCAGGCTCCGAAGGAAGCATGGACGCTGCCTTCTCCACTCTTCTGCAGCTAATGAGTAATCACAGCCTGTTATTCTATAAGACATCAGACCAGCCTACAGGGCTTATAGCGAGAGACGACGTGGTGTTGATAAAAGTGAACAGCCAATGGGCGCAAAGGGGCGGCACGAACACCGACCTTCTGAAGAGCATAATCAAAAGCCTAGTGAACCATCCCGAAGGCTTCATGGGGGAAATAGTGGTTGCGGACAACGGTCAAGGAAGCGGAAACCTCGATCGCTCGGAAAGCAACGCCTTCAACCACTCTCAGTCCATGAAGAAAGTCGTGGACATGTTCGCGTCCAACAACGTCTCAATCTGGTTGTGGGACAACATAAGGTCAATCAGCGTAGGAGAGTACAGTCAAGGCGACTTCAAGGATGGATACGTCGTGAACTCTACGCAAAACGCCGTCACTCATGTGAAGGTTTCCTATCCGAAGTTCAAAACCAAATATGGCACTTACATCAGCCTCAAGTTTGGAATCTGGAGCAACACGACGAACACCTACAATTCGGATAAGCTCAAAATAATCAACGTCCCCGTCCTCAAATCGCACAGCGGCTACGGTTTGACAGCATGCATCAAACACTACATGGGCGTTCCATCCCAAACACTCACGGGTACCCACAGCGTCATTGGCGACGGGGCACTGGCAACCATCATGGTGGAGGTCCGATCACCAACGTTGAACATACTCGACGCCATCTGGATCAACCCGATACCCATGGGAAACAGCGGATGTGGCCCGGCTACATCGTATTCTGATGCGAGCTTCACGAACGTCATATGCGCTAGCACCGATCCCGTGGCGCTTGACTACTGGACATCAAAACATGTCATGATACCCGCTGCAATCCAGAGAGGCTACTCAAGCTATTCTTCTCTGGACCCAGATAATCCTTCGGCCGTGTTCCACCAATACCTCGAAAACTCCATGAATGAACTGAAGAAAGCAGGTCTGAAGGCGACGATGAATGAAGCGGAAATGAACGTCTACGTCTTGACAGAACCTCAATCGAAGGTTCTGGGCGACATCAACTCTGACAGCATTGTAGACATCTATGATGCCCTATTGTTGGCCGCTGCATTCCAATCGACGCCAACCAGCGCAAACTGGAACTCCAATGCTGACCTAAACGCTGACAACCTCATAGACATTTACGATGCCATAATCCTAGCAGGTCACTTTGGACAACATTATCCCTAAAGCATCCAAGGATGAGCCCGCACGCCTCTATTTGGGTGGTAAACCATGATTGCAGTCACTTACGGATTTCATCCACGAAGGTTTCTGGACTAGGAACCTCTGTTGGCAAGCCTCTTTTCTCGCGCAGTTTTTTTATGGTCGCGTTTGCAAGTTTTTCAGGCATTTTTTCCCAATGATCAAAGATCAATTGCCAGAAGGCTCTTCCAGAAGTTGCTGAACGCAGTTCTTCAGATAAACTAAGAGTCTCTGCCACTGGCACAAGTCCAATTATGATTGCCAGGGCACCTTTCTGAACAGTTGACTGTATGCTTCCGCGCTTGCGAATTATGATGTTTGAGCATTTGCCAAACCATTGAAGAGGAACCGTGATTTCAACTTTGTAGATTGGTTCCAGAAGCATTGGGTGAGCGGTCAAGAATGACCCCAAAATCGCGCGACTCATTCCTCGCATTACCTCTTTGGGTTTACGGTTCTCAGGAGACGCGGCGATCTTGAAATTGATCGAGTTTACTTTCAGCTCTCTCAGAGGCTGTTCACAAAGTGGGCCTGTTCTGCATGCCCAGTGAAAACCTGATACTATACTGGCAACAACGTCTTGTGACAGTGTGTCTTGTCTAAATGAGCTCGTGAGAATGTTCAATTGATCGTCGAAAGCCCAAACGTCTTTTTCTTGCGACTCGAAAGTCTCGAACTGTAAGCTTCCATTTGACAAAGAGGCTTGCCCGTATGTTTTCAGGCTCTTTTCGTCAAGTGGTTCTACTTGCACCCAGAACTCGTTCAACTTGTTGGGACTCTTCGCTATGGCCAACTTGCCTTTCTTTCGGATTGTCTCGCGGTAGCTCGCAATCGGTGCGGAAGTCTTGAGCTCTACATTCCCAAGGTATTGTTTGAGAGAATTCACCGCGACTTCCAAGTGAAGTTCGCCCATGCCACTGATGAGGTATTGGCCAGTTTCGCTATTAACCGAAGTCTTGAGACTAGGGTCTTCTAGCGAAAGCCTATCCAAGGCGTTAAGAATATGTTCCAGATCATTGGGGTTTTTCGGTTCAATCGCAACGGTCATGACCGGCTGTGAAACGAATCTGCGGCTTTCAAAAGGAACACTCTCCTCATCAAGCTTCACGTCAACAACTGTTTCTCCAATTCTAACCGAATCAAGCCCTGAAACCGCTGCAATATTCCCTGCTGTGATTTCACTTGCAGCTTCCCTGAAGGCACTCATGTACACTGACACATTTTCAACATGGTGTTTCTTTCCGGCGCCTACAAGGTAGACTTGATCTCCCTTCTTGATGGATCCCGAGAACAACCTGCCTGTTGCCACCGGACCTTCGTTTGGAAAAGACTTCACGGCGGTAATGCACATCACAAGCGGTCCATCGTCGCCACATTTCAACATTGCTTGTCCCATTCTCGAGTCGAGCTTGCCTTTCCAAATTCCCGGCAAACGATACTTCTGACTCTCGACAGGACTTGGAATATTCTTGCCGACCATGTCAAGTATTGCTGTATGCAAAGGAACAGCCCGAGAAAGTTTGGCAATGTTTCCACTCTCATAAGCCTCCACTATTTCGCGGTCGCTGAACCTAATCCCTTTTTTCTCCGCTATGTCGAGTGTGAAACCCCATCTGTGAAGTGCCGAACCGAAGACAACGCTTCCTTTCGAAGGATCAACCTTCCACAAGTCTCTAAAATCGATTTCTCCGTAAATCTCGATGATGTTGTTGAAATCGTTGATTATTTCGACAAATCTCTTCTGAATGTCGCCAGGAGAAAGTCTAAGCTCGCTTATCAAGCGATCTACCTTATTGATGAAAAGCACAGGCTTCACACGTTCTTCAAGAGCTTGACGCGTAACCGTCTCCGTCTGAGCCATGACTCCTTCAACAGCATCAACGACAACCACTGCGCCGTCAATCGCACGCAAAGCCCTGGCCACATTGCCGGCGAAATCAACATGACCCGGAGTATCGACCAAATTGATCAGCAAACTCTCTCCATCGGTCTTATGCACGAATGATATGTTAGCCGTCTTAATGGTGATGCCACGCCTCTGCTCCTCCTCCAGATAATCGAGCACACGAACCGAACCCACAACTTGAGGCGCAAGAAAACCGGCCTCAACAAGCAAAGAATCAGTCAACGTCGTCTTTCCATGATCAATATGAGCAATCACGCCTACATTGCGAATGTGCCCTTTATTACCCATGAGCCTCAAGACGTCAGCGATCTGTCGAAACCTTACCATCGCGCAACCCACATAATCAATTCTACATCAGTACTTACAGAATATTCGAACCCTAAAACACTTACCCACTATGTAACGCAGGTCGAACTTAACGTGCGCTGAAAAACCCATTGAACTGCAGTAAAATTTGCACGCTCAATTGGTGACGATTCTTATCGCACGCTATTTCCTCCAACATCTGCGTTTTCTGGTCCTCTATTGCAACGCATTGTGTTCTTATTATTCTTGCTCTGAAGCTTCAAGTTGCCTTTCAAGCGCTCACGCAAAATGCTTTTCTTCCTCCTCCACATCAGCTCAGTTCAGCTCATTAAAATATACAGCAATGTAATAACATCATCTTCTTTTGGATTTCCCATGTTGACTATATCGCGCGTTTTGCGAGCAAATGTTTTTACTCTCTAAGTTGAATATCCTCTATGTTTAAGGTGGCATTTGAATTGGTTAAGTGGGAGTATAAGGTGATCCCGATAAAGACACAGATTCATTCAGATCATTTCCACGTCGACAACAAGCCGGTCATAGACAATGTCCAACATGACCTGAACGCCCTAGGCAATGAAGGATGGGAACTGGTCGGCATCCAAGACATCACCCTGGCAGACGGCAGAATGTTCACTGTCGCCTACCTCAAGAGACCAAACCAACCCACCTAGCGCGCATGCGTGTTGAGACTGTGTGAAAACTCGGCTTGGTTTCAGAAAATTGCTTGTTTTATGATTACAAAGTTGGACTTTAAGACGTATTCTATACATACAAGACGCAATTTCTTGAGTTAGATTTGACTTTTCACACAGTCTCTGTTCCTAAAATGGTTAAAAATGGTATTTATTCTTTTTAGGGCTTTTGGAGGCAGTTTTGAGGCGCACATCTGTTTTTGACCTACTTGCACTGTCCGTCTCAACACAGCCAAGACCCACTGTCAAGCAAGTCCAAATCAAACGCAGATAGGCAAAGAAGAATAAAAACCATTTTAGACCAATTTCGGAACAGCCATGCGCGCTACAAGATACATAGGTGCACAGCGCTCGTGACCACACGGCTCATCTGGCTTCTTTTCTCTTCGCTTCTCGTCTTCCCTTTTCTTCCTCCTCCGTTCTCTTCTCTTCTTTCTCAGCGTCTATTCTTTCTTTTCGTCTCGTTCCTCGTCTCTCCTTTTCTCTCTTCTCTTCTCCTTTGTCCCCTAGTTCAGCTTCTCTTCTTTCTCCTCTTGCCATCTCTTCGCTTTGTTCTCTTCTTGCTCCTCGTCTCTCCCTTGCTTTCTTTTCCTCCATTTCCTCTCTGCCATCAGCGTCTCTTCTCTCTTGTATTCTGGCTTCTCTCCTTTCCCTTGCTCCCAGCTCCTCTAATTTCTCATTGTAAAAGAGAGAAGCGATTTTTGTAACATCTTCAATTCTTTCGCTCAAAAATTCATATTTTCCAATGCTTCCTTCCAAGAGCGAACGCGCACTAGAGGCATAGTCAGCCGGTCCTTCTCGCTCTACGATCTCTTTCACTTTCTCCGTCACTTTTACAGTCTTCGACGCGAGGTCTTGGATGACTGTGATGTATCTACTCCTTTCCCCTGGATTCTGAGACGCCTCGAAAATGGCCTTGTCCATTGCCCGCACATATTTTTGCCTTGCTTCTCGATAATCTTCATCCTTGACACTTTTCTCTGCCTCCTCGATGAGGATCTCAAGATCCTGTTTTGATATAGCCGCCTTAGGGTTTTCAAACAGGTAACTTCCGAGAACATCATATAATTTGGCATCGTCGCCGCATAGCTGCTTCAACAAATGCTCCTCTTTCTCTTCTTTCTTCGTTTCTTTCTTTTTCCACATAAACCCGTCCCTCCACTTTATTGTTTGAACCAGTCTGAATTAAAGTCTTGCGCGCGCGCCAAACGCAACCATCCCTCGTAGAACCTGCCAACGGGCGAAATAACCTGCAAAACTTAAATTACCCACTTCACAAACGCAAGGCACAACGACAACACATGCAGAAAAAGGAACAACGAAATGCCCAAAGTACCCATCAACAAACTCACAAGAGAACCCTACGCAATGATAATATGCTATCCAACAACCCGCAAGGCAGAACTCACAAGACGCCTACGCCAACTGCGAGGACTCGGAATAACAGCACTAGAATTCACCGGACCGAAACAAATACACAACCTAAACGTCCAAGGCAAAGGCTGCGTCGGCATCGTCACAACAGCCTACAGAAAAAAAGAAAAAGTCGCCCTAAAAATCCGCAGAACAGACGCAGACCGAAAAACCATGCTGAGAGAAGCCAGACTCCTCAAAAAAGCAAACCAAACAAACATCGGCCCCACACTGCTCGACGCCAGCAAAAACTTCTTAATAATGCAATTCATCGACGGCGAACTCCTCCCGCAATGGCTCCAGAAGACAGCAAACAAGACCCAAACGGAAAAAGTCTTCAGAAACATGCTGGAACAATGCTGGAAACTAGACATGGCAGGCTTGGATCACGGCGAACTAAGCCACGCACCAAAACACATCATAATAGACAAGAAAAACAATCCCGTCCTCCTTGACTTCGAAACAGCCAGCCTCAACCGCAGACCATCAAACGTCACTTCCATCTGCCAGTATCTGTTCATCAGCAAAGCCCGACCCGAACACACCTACCGACTCAACCAAACAGACGAAGAAACGCTAATCAGGTCTTTAAGAAACTACAAAAAGAACAAGACCCAAGAAAACTACGTGAAAATACTCGAGTCCTGCGGCCTTCTAAGCAATGTAACCCTTCGTTAACTGTGCCCCACGAACCTCAGGCCTGAGATCCTCAATATTCAATTCTCTAACAAACTGAGAAAGCTCAAGCCAAGTCTCAACTTGTAACTGCCGCGCCACCCTGCGCTTATCATACATTAAAGGCACATTATCAACAAAGACCCAGCCGCAAGACTCGGCCATTCTCCCTTCTCCGCAAGAACGAACAACGAATCCAACATTAATAACCACGTATGGAAGAGAAAAATAGAGCCAAAATCTAGACAAACACACAACTAGCCCAATTGACCAAAGCTTTCAGTACTGCCTGTGAAAAGACTTAAAAAACCATCAACCAGTAACTAGCCTAACCTAAAAATGGTGAAAAAATGGCAATAAAAAGGGAAGAAATGCAGGAAATAGTCAAAAAATACAAGGAACCCATCGGACTCAACCTCGGCTCACACTCAGCCTTGGACGCGTGGCAAGGACAACGCAACTACGGAATAAGAAGCATAATCTACACAACTCCAGGAAGAGCACGAATATACCTGCAAAACCCCATGGTCGGAAAACCAGACGAAACGGTCGAAGACCTGCCAAGCCTCGTTAAGCGTGACTTACGCGTTGTCAACGACCCGAAAGACATCAAGAAAAACGGCGACTGGAAAAGCGTCATACTCATACTCGACAACTACTCTGACATAGTCAAATACGCCGACGAACTTGTCGACCTGGAATGCATGCAAATTACGAACCGAGCCTTCGCCGTCTACGTAGGCGGTGATCAATACTGCAGCGTGATAGAAAACAAATACGGCGTACCCATACTCGGCTCAAGAAACCTGCTAAAAATCGAGAACAGAGGCGAACTTCAAAAAGACTACTACTGGTTCGCAGAAAAAGCAGGCATCCCCACACCAAAATCATACAAATACAAGACCACCAAAAGCGGAATAGAATTCAAAGAACCAATCGATGAACCAATGATTCTCAAGGCTGAACACGCGCACAGAGCCTTCGAAAGAGAATTCATCTTCGCAGCCGACTCAAGCGACTTGGAAGAAAAAGTTGCCAGAGAATTCAAGGCGGGAAACCTCAGCCAAGAAGCTTTAGAAAACGCACGCGTTGAACAAATCATCCTCGGCCCACACGCGAACTTCAACTTCTTCTTCTCACCCCTCGACGCAAAAAGCGACTGGGGAGACGTTGACAAATGGTTCTCAAAGCTCTACAACGTGAACAAGGAAGAAGCCCGAATATGCCTAGCCAACCAATTCCTTTCCATAGACGAGCGAAGAGAAACCATCCTCGACGGAATAAAAAGACTCCCAACCGACGTGCAAGAGAAAATCAAAAGAGTCCCTTCATTCGAAGTCACCGCCCACGCCATACTGAGCCTAAGAGAATCCTTACTGAAGGACCTGCACCGTTATGCAGACAAGTTCCTGCTCGCATGCAAAGAGTATGCGCCTCCAGGAATCATAGGCGCCTGGTGCCTGCAGACCCTGATTACATGGGATCGCGTTTCAAAATACGAGGTGAAGCCGACGGTCAAACTGGACTTCACAGTCGGTGCTGAAGCTAAGAAGGCGATAGACTATGGGCTTTATGACATACACGGCGAAAAAGACCCCTTCATGCATATTCCTGTGACACAAGACGTAGCACTACGGCATGGAGGAGGAACAAACGTTCACATGGGCCTAGGCTCACAGTACGCAAATGCGAAGTACAAGAAACGAATGAGCACAGGCGACCGCATAGCCTTGGAAATCAAGAGAGCCCTAAAGACGAAGCAGCTACACGAGCTCGTTACCTAAACAGTCTCCATATAATCCCTATATTTTTTAACCGTTTCAGCAAGGCTCGCCACATCAAACATTCTTCGTTCCGTAACTTCATTCGACGCTGCCATATACATCTCGCTGATAATCGCCTTCAAAGCGGGATCCAGTTTCGGCGGTTTTGTACGGCAGAGTGCCTGCCATTCCTTGATTCCGTTCTCTTCGGCCTTTTTCTTGGCTTCTTCAACGTCTCTGAACCAGCCGGTTCTTCGGTAGTATTGCCTAACTATTTCCTTGCTTACGTGCAATCCTTCATAAGTAAACCTGCATTCGTCGAGCGTGCCCACAACATCGATAACCATGAGCTTCCTTTCAGGGTTGAAAGCCAGTTCAATTTTTCCATCCTCGTTTTCCAAGTCGGCTTTCAACGCAAGCTGAGTAATTACCCTATTGACTTTGAACAGCAATTCTCTGACTTTTTCGAGTTCCTCGGCCGTCAAACTGGCGATTTCTTGTGCGTCTTTCCAAGGGAGATAGCGATCTTTTTCTTCGAGTTTGGTGCTTACGTCAAAGATGGGTTTCGAAAGTCTTTCCCCGGGCTTGGGGTAATGCGTCAAACCAAGTTCTTCTATGCTTGTCTGTCCCTGCTCCAAACGTTTGAATATGCTGGAGCCTTCTGGCAACCCGTTTCGGTATATTATCTCAAGTGGAATCAAGCAGTTCCTCTGGCTTAGTGTGTAGGCGCCGTAGTTGTAGAGCAGTTTTCCATTCTTAACCAGTGCAGTAGGCTTGTACACGTTCACCAGGGCGATTTCCATAATGTCTGCAGGCTTAGCGAGCTGTTCAAGCTCTACGACTTGCCCGTTTTCGTTCACCAGACCTCTGTAATGGGTTTTGACGCCTTTTTCTTCGAGCTTTTCGAAGCAGTAGGCGCCCATAAGGCATAATGCTGCCCCTTTGCCGTCTATTTGATCAGGCATTTCGCCCCAATCGAAAACTGAATACCTGTCTGAGAAGTGAAAGCGTCCGATGCCCATTTCGTCGCGGGTTGGTTGCTTCAATATATCTAAGTCTTTGACGCTGCCCATGGTCTTGCCCTACTTCAGCTTCTTGAGCGATTCATCGGCCTTTTCAATTTCCCTCTTCTTGGCTTGTTGATAATCTTTTATGCGCTTTTCAAGCTCTTTGTCCTCAACAGCAAGGATCTTTGCAGCCGCGAGCGCGGCTCCTTCAGGCTCGAGTGTCACGAGAGAGGCGACTCCGCTTGGGACTCTCAGAGATGAGTAGATGTCTGCGCCGCCGAATTTGTCGGAGTAGGGTGGACAGGCGAGGACGGGTTTTGTCGTGTTGGCGTCGACAAAAGCACTGAGAGCATTTGATCTTCCTGCAACCGTGATGTAAACTATTTTCTCGTTCTCATATTCACGAAGGGTTTTGATGACTTTTTCGGGTGTCTTATGGGCAGAACCTACACGAAATGAATAGTCTATACCGAGGGTCTTGAGTGGTCTGGCGATTTCACCACAGAATTCCAAATCTCGTTGCGAGCCCATTAGAATGATTACTTTGCCTTTCATGTTTCCACGCCGTGATCATGTGGTAAAAGGTTTCACATACTAATTAGTTTTTAACTCTGGTTCAGAAAGGGTTTGACGCTGCTTCTTTCTCCATCTCATGAATATATATGTGAGCCCAACCAGTAGGACCCCCACCACAAGGCCAAGCGCAAATATCATGAGTCCCAAAGTCGTGAGGTCAGATGAAACACCCAACACAGCGAGAGCCAGCATTCCAGTCAGAAAGCCTGCGATAAATATGGCGAGACCCAAGATCGAGAAACCAGACAAGAACCCTTTCTCCAAACCCGTTCGCTCCAACTTCAATGTCTTGTGGTTTATCCCTACCTCGCTTCAATAATAAAACCTTACCCCAACAACAAACTGCAAAGCAAAGCCTATATCGTTGTGCCTTGTAAGGCAACCAAGCGCGCGCGCTTGCTGTAAAACCTGAAGGAAACCGACAAGTTGAGGTGCAGCCGCACCGTAGTAGACCAGTGTGGAAAGAATGATTCCGTCAGCTTCCTTCATCTTGGAGAAGATGACTTCGAACCGAGCCAAAGTGTAGACGTCACCGCAAACCTCCTCTTTTGTGTAGGGTTTTCTTTTATGATGAGAATTATATACAGCTGCGTCTAATAGGTAATCAATTGCCAGGTACAAGGGATGGGAGTCTTGTTTGCCTATCAACCCTGATTTTCAAAAGAAAAGGAAGAGAGTTGGTAAGGAAGAAGGTGTAGCTGTTTGGGGGCCTGTAGATCCGCCTGAGAAGCTTGGTATACGTGGAACTAATGTGGCTGTTGACTGGGATGTTTGTGAAGGCTGCGGCGTGTGTCTTGATGTTTGTCCAATGCACGTTTACGGTTGGAAGGGGACTTCTGGTCATCCAACCTCAGACAAAAAGCCTTCTCCAATTGGGGAATCAGAGTGCGCATGTTGTTACGACTGTGAAGCGCAGTGCCCAGTCCAGGCAATCCGAGTCGTTTTTGGGCCACCCAAAGGATTTGTCGCGGCGGTTCCGTTAATGTTCGCACAAATCATAGTTAGCGTTATCTATGGCATCGTGTACGGACCGTATTTAGGCCTAAGCATTCCATTTTACGTTGGATGGATAATCTTGGTTGTTGGCCTGCCGTTCTTCTTATCTCCATCACTGTACTTTCCAAAAGCACAAGAAGGAAAAAGCGTGATGGACACTCGCGCTATTGTTGATAGCGGAACCTACGGAATTGTTCGACATCCACAAGTTCTAGGCTGTATTCTTTTGATTTGTGGTTCTATCGTCATTTCCCAACATTGGCTTAGCGCAATTGTTGCAGCTCCAATATTCGTGTTGTTCTATCGATATGTCCTAAAGGAGGAAAAAAGCCTAATCGTGAAGTTTGGCAATGATTACAAATGTTACATGC
>Ga0315285_10003446_pt1 | contig 16467 bp, 13 predicted proteins | sample YL17G09_36_MG_FD_203698 | JGI IMG/M metagenome (GOLD analysis project Ga0315285, IMG submission 203698) | Sediment microbial communities from Yellowstone Lake, YNP, Wyoming, USA - YL17G09_36 | ecosystem: Environmental > Aquatic > Freshwater > Lake > Sediment | place: USA: Wyoming | collected... | reverse complement strand
GCGCAACCAGATTCCCGGTTCTAATTTCTCTTTCCTGGTTAAGTGATTGGTTAAATTAAGCAGTAAAAAGTCGTAATCGCCGCCGGTGAGGACGTAATCAACTTTTGACTTCTCAAAAGACTCCTTTGGTAGGGCCGTAACGTGATCCCCCACCAAAACCAGAATAAGTCTCGGATTTTGCTTCTTGAGTTGATTAATAATCTGCCAATGTTTTTTCACCACCGGCGTTTTGGTTTCCATCATCACCAAGTCAGGCTTTTCTCGTTTAAAATCCCCCCACCACTGCCGATAAGTCTGCTGACGGGCGATGCCGTCTAACCAGACAACATCATGGCCTGCTTCTCTAAGTAAAGTGGCGGCAGAGGCTGGCACCACGGGATAGGCATTCCAAGGATCACGCGCCCACTGAAATTGGCGATTCTGGGCGAGAAGAGGAATTCCTTTCCTGGACTCAAGGGGTGGATAAACAATCGCAATTTTCATCGACTTTTAGTATACTATCCATAACGACGATCAATCTTCAGCCTGATTATACCAAGGATGGTTTCAAAATTATAGCCTAGGCAATGACCCTTGACCGAACGCAAAAGAAATATCTTAAGAAAAATCTTAAAAAGCTTTCCTTAACTAAAATCGCGGCCGACCTTGGCGTCCCCGAAGAAGACATCCTTAAATTTCTAAAAAATCACTGGCGGAAGGAAAAATACCAAAGGTTTCTAACCCAGGCAAGTCAGATTAAGAAAGAGTCCATCCCGTTGCTCCCTAAAGCCGACTTTAAAATTGAATCCTCCCCCAGCACAGAGGCTGGGGGATTCTTCATTCGTGGTGGCGCTACTCCGCCTTCGGCGGAGCGGCGACTCATCCCCCAGGACGGAGACTGGGGGAATTCGTCTTGCAACCGATGGATTAAAAAATGGCTCAGGCGGAATTGGCCAATCCTTGTCTTTTTAGCTCTTTTAGTCTTCGCGGTTTATATTAACTCTCTTGGAAACGACTTTCTTTCTGACGATGGCACCATTAGTAATAACCCCAACATTAACCACATTAGTTATTTTCTAAAACCACCCTACTTTAATCTTGATATCAGGTCGATGATAATTTTCTTCACCCATAAAATTTTTGGCCTTAATCCGGCTCCCTATCGTTTGACCAACATCCTCTTTCATCTCGGTTCGGTCTGGATAATTTATTTTTTGGTCGCCTTCTTTTTTAGCCCGTCTGTTTCTCTCTTCGCTGCCAGTATTTTTGCCGTCCATCCTTTCTTAACCGAAGCGGTCACTTGGATTTCCGGCGGGCATTACTCTCACTCGGCTTTCTTTGCCCTTGCCTCGCTTCTGCTTTACATCTTAGCGAAACGCGGGCAGAAAACTGGCCTTTATCTCACTTCAATCATCCTTTTTTACCTCGCCCTGCTGGCCTCAGAAAAACTGATTATCTTTCCCTTAATTTTATTTGTCTATGACTTTTGTTTTGATAAACTCAGGGCTACTTGGCGAAGGCTAATTCCCTTCTTTGCCATCAGTGGTTTTTGGGCCCTCTATCTCTTTGGGTTGTTGGGTACCAGAAGCGCCACCTTAGAAACGGCTTATTACAAAGACCCAGGCATGGAAAATCCCCTTATCCAGATCCCGGTGGCGATTTCCTCCTACCTTGAACTGCTCTTCTGGCCAAAAGGCCTTACCCTTTATCATTCGGAGCTTCTCTTTACTCCGGCTGAATATCTCATAAAGCTAGCGGTTTCGCTTGCTTTCCTCGCCACCTTGGGCTATTTTTTCAAAAAAGACCGTCGTCTTTTCTTTTGGCTCTCCTTTTTCCTCATCGCTCTCCTCCCCTACCTTACCCCTTTAAGAATCGCCTGGGTAATAGCCGAGCGTTATGCCTATTTAGCGGTTCTGGGAATTATTGTTGTCGTCGCCTACGGCCTGGAAAAAATCGTCGAGATCAGTAAGAGAAAGGAGATGGCCTATGTCGTCCTTGGAATCATTCTTCTTGCTCTCTCTGCCCGGACGGTCTTAAGAAACATAGATTGGAAAAATCAAGATACTCTTTGGTTAGCGTCAGCCAAAACCTCGCCCTCTAGTCCTCAAAATCATAACAACCTCGGTGATCTTTATGGTCGCCATGGTGACTTGGAAAGGGCGGAGATAGAATTCAAAAGAGCCATCGAGCTCAAACCAAACTACGGCGACGCCTATCACAATCTCGCCAACACCTATGCCCAGATGGGAAAGAGCGAATTAGCGATTGAAAACTACCAAAAAGCGCTTTCTTTTAACCCTCATCTTTGGCAATCTTACTCCAATCTCGCCGCCCTTTATTTCAACCAAGAAAGGTTTGATCTGGCTCAAAATGAACTAGAAAAAGCCATCAAAGTTAACCCTCAAAATCCCGATCTTCATATCGATCTGGGGGTAGTTTTTTACAAACAAGATAAAACTGAAGAGGCAAAAAAGGAGTTACTTGAGGCTTTAAAACTTGATCCGGAAAATGCCAAGGCCAAAGCCTTGCTCTCTCAACTGGAAAAGGAGGAATAATAAACCAGAGTTATGACCGAAAGACAAATCTCGACTGAATTCCTACCCCTTAACCAGGCGGCTGAGGAAATTGGCACTGTCTTAAACCAAGTTTCCGGCCTCAATGAGCTAACCACCATTAAAACGCCTTACGGAACTTTAGAGAGGATCGGCGAACCCAGAGCCGCCAGAGAAGGGATCAAAGACATTCCTCTTACCCACCAACACAAAAAACACCTCTTTAGAGGTAAAATCGAAATTTTAGATTTACCCGTGGTCATCACCTATTTTTCCGGGGAAGACTATTGTCAAGATGTGGATTATTTCAGAAGAGAATACGAGAATTCTCGGGGCGTCTACAGTGGTCAGGCCACCGCCTTTACCGACAGAAAGCTTGCCCCCTGGCTTTATGGTGACGACGATAAAACAATGACTCTAATTGTCGAGGCGGCCAGGCATGACTTAACCTCTTATTACCATGCCACCAGTCACCATGAGGTAGAAGGGGCAATTGGAAGGCTTATCGAGTTGACCAATCACGTCTGGGAGACATCGAGGAGAAAAAATAACACCTTCCCTGGACTAAAGTCCAGGGTTTCCACCTCTAAAGGAAGCCGTTTTACAGCTTCAATTCATCCCCCCGAAGGGTCGGGGGGTTTTCTTGAAGCTTTTAATGACAAATGGCCTCGTTACATCGCCGCCTTTCTTGTTCCCGAGTATGATTATCTCAGAGATAAGGCACTTGAAGACTATATCCAGGAACCTTCGGTTATCGGTTACTATCAAGAAACCCAGGCGGCTTTAAGAGACTATCTTAGTCGCCTAGGCGACTTTGAAAGAGGTTTTGGCTTCGCGGACGTTAAACCAGATAATCTTGTCGAGGATAATGAAGGTCAGATTCTTTTTATCGATGTCGCTAAACCAGGATTTGCCTACCATCAGTGGACAACGCTCGGTCAAATTTATCAGTCAGTGGCGGCTAAAGCCCCTGATTCTCTTTTTGGCAGCACCCTAAAGATGGCAATTACCTCCCGGTTGGAAAGAGATCCCCAACAGGCACTGGCGATTCAACTTTTCGCCATGGGAAGAATGAATCGACTTCTCATTAGCTGCACCTTAAGAAATATTGTTTATGTTAAAGAAATCGGCTTAACAGTGGATGACAACGAAATTATGACTAGACTAAAACAAGTTAGAAGTTTAATGGAGGTCGATTCGATCAGGGGTAGTGTTACTGTCTAATCTTTCTTGAAAAAAATCCCCTTACAAACAAAACCCCATAAGTAAGGTGGGTAACAACAATTGTGAAGGTGACTAAAAAGGCTAGTTTGAGATTCTTCTCTCTCAGATAAACCTGAGTCGAGGTGGCCAAAAGTAAAACTAGATAAACCAAAATTGCCGCAAGGTAAATAAGCTTGAAAAGAGGATAAATAAATAAAAGGGGCAAACCAATAATCAACCCTAAAACAAAAAGGGTAGGGACAAGATAGCCAACTTGGAGTGAGGTTTGAGGTAATATTCTGGCAAAATGGCCACGATGAATGGCGTAGCGAGCAATTTGTTTCAGGTGGGGACCAAAAACTTCCCGGCGGTGATGGTAGACTAAAACACCTGGGTCATAAATAATTTTTTTCTTCAACTGATAAACCAAGTCCAGACAAAGCTTGGTGTCTTCCCCCGGCCAAAAATGGGAATCAAAGCCACCTACCGTCGAAAAATCTTTCCTTCTCACTAAGAAATTAACTGAAGGAAAATCCTCTACCTCCCGTCGTGGTTGGGCGGCGCAGCGGTAAGTCCCCGCCCCACCGCTGCCCAACCAGGTTGACCAGACATAACCCGAGGCTTTTTGACGAAGGTTATCATGAGGTGGGGTTAAGGTCGGCCCACAAACGGCAGTAATTGCTTTCCCTTCCCGAAAAATTTTCACCGCTTTCTTAAGCCAATTTTTATCGGGATAAGAATCGTCATCAAGAAAGGCTAGAATTTCCCCGGTTGCCTTTTGGGCACCAAGGTCTCTTTTGTCTGCCGGCCCAGTTTTAGGCCAAGTCGGGATAATTTTCGTCTTGGGTAATTTTTCTTTTGTGGGTTTGTCGGGAAGAACGATAATCTCAAAATTAGAATAAATCTGCTTTAAAATGGCAGGCACCGTTTCCTGACGTAAATAGTCATTAATTTTCTTAACGGGGATAATGACAGAGACTTTGGGTCCCATTTTCAACCAATATTCACTTTAAAATCTAACTCGGGGTCGTAACGCCACTTTCGTTTGTTGTAATCGTCATAATAGCGAAGGAGGCGGAGGCGGTAGATGATCGCCAGAGTATCAATTAAGGCCCCTCTCATTGCCTCAATCGTGGCGGCATGAGTTAAGTCTCTAAAGTTATAATTAATCTTAATGGGGGCCTCGAAAATTCTCTTATAGCCAAGGTGATGGGCAACGGTGAGCATTTCAAGGTCGAAGGCATAGCGCTTCACTAAGAGGCGCGGTAAAACATCTTCCAAGACCTTGTGGCGAAATATCTTCAAGCCCACTTGGGTGTCGCGAACATTCAGACCGGTGAAAATTCTCACGAAAAGTTGATAAAGCCGACTAATCACCCTCCTTTTAAAAGGATAATTAACTTGAGAAGCAGGGTGGCGCTTGGAACCCACAATGACGTCGGCTTCATACCACTCCATGTGTTCCAGAATCATGCTGATACCATTAGGGTCTATCTCCATGCCCGCATCGATAAAGGCAATTGGGTCCCCCTTTGCCCTGGCCATCCCATAACGAACGGCATGGCCCTTACCCCTGTTGTGTTCATAGCCAACAACTCTGATTTTCTCCGATTTCACTTTTTTGGCGTTTTCAAAAGTTTTATCGACCTTGCCATCAATCACCACAATAATCTCATAATCGTATCGGGTTTTATCAAGGACGCCTTTAATTCGCCTTAAATCCTGAGCAATTGTCCTCTCCTGGCGAAAAGCAGGGATGACAACAGAAAGAAGATGATTTTTACGTTCTCTCACTGACCGTATTATACCTCACTTCGTTCGGATAACCTCTTCGACATTATAAAACAGAAGTGAGATAAGCAGCAAAGCCGTCACGGCGATGGAGATATTAATTACTTGACTAAGGTTTTGATGGAAAAAAGCAATCAAAACAATCTGTAAAAGAGCCGCGGCCACTGGTAAAAGCACTGCCCTTGATTTATTGATTGAAAGATAGAAGCTCACTAAAAGAAAGGAGAGGCAATAAAGACTGAGGTAGATGCCAAAAAGGCCTAAGTAAGGAGCGGCCGGCAGATAGTCTTTACCAAAAAGAAGGCTAACCATTAGTCCAGGAAAAAGAAAATAAACACCAGTTATCGTCAGGCAGACCAATCCTACCAATCCCGAACTAGCAAGCAAGAGGGGTTGATAATGACGGCCATTGGCATGTCGCTCGGCGACCATCGGGAATAAGACTAAAATAATCGGTAGGGAAACAAAATAAATAATCTTGCCGAGGGTCGCCAAGGCAGAGTAAAAACCAGCTTCTTGAGCGGGCAAGAAGTGGCGCACTAAAATAATATCCACTGTATATAGAGAAGTAAAAGCGAGAGTTGACAAAAAAACGGGAATGGCAAAGAGAACCATTTTCCTGCCCTCAATGGTATTTTTCTCACCTTTTGATAACAACAGTGATTTCAAAGGGAAAAGAGAAAAAAGATAACCAGCCAACCCTCCAATAATAAGAGCCAAAAGGGCCCCACCAACTTCTAAGCCCCAAGCAACTAACAAAACGGCGAAAACTAGCTTAATGGTCACCTCTAGGACATTGCTCGCCGAGAGATAGCCAAACTTTAGCAGTCCCTGAAGGACAGCCCGGTTAATCATCGTCATCACCGTAATTAAGGCAAAGAGGCCCACAGTTAATAGGGGTAAAGCCGAGTCAAAATGGAGAAAAGAAGTTAAAAGCGGGCTTAAAGCTAGATAGGCTAAAAACATTAAAAGGCTAAGAAGGAAAACCTTTTGGTTGACTATTTTGAACAAACTGCTGACAGCACCCAGTTTCTTCTGGCCCTTGAGGGTCGAAACAAATTTGACAACCACTAGATTAAGGGTACCCACAGGGATGCTTAAAAGATATAAAAGCGAAATCAGAGAGGCAAAAACGCCATAGTTTATTGGACCCAACATCCTCCCCATAGAAAGATGATAAAGGTAATTACCAAAACCCGTGGCTAAGCTCCCCACCATCATCACAAAGCTGCCGGCAAACAGCTGGTTCCTGAACGGCTTCTTTAATAGGGAAACAAAAAATTTCATCAGGAATTACTTTAGGCTATCCAAAAACCTCGCGTGAAAAGCAAAAGAGAAACAATCAATAAGGGAATCGCTATTAAGGGATATAGAATCCTTACCCACCGATACTTTTCTGCCCAAATCGCCAAAAGGATAAAGGCGGGAAAAAGGACAAGGAGGTGACGAGGTAAAGAGGAAAAGGTACCCTTGAGAGTCGGGGTAATATAGATCAAAGCCATAAAAATGGCGTAGGAAAACCAACGCCGAAGATAGACAAAAATGGTTAAAATCAGGAAGGCCGCTCCGGTTAGGGCCTCCAGAACACAAACAAAATAGGTCGGCGTAAATTTCTCCACGGTTAATAACATGAGGAAATAGCGCCAAAAAACCTGATAAATAAGGACGATCTTTTTTATAACCATCCCCGCACCAAAATAGGGTTGAACATGGAGGAACATTAACGGATCGCGATAATGCACCCATAAAAAGTGCGTGTAATAGATTAAGCCCGCTGGAATCAGAAACAACGGCAAAGTCCGAAGGGCTAAAGACGATAGTGGCTGGCGTTTTTCTTGCTTAATTTGTTGGTAAAACTCGATCACTAAGGCGGGTAGTAAAAAAACCCCCATTAATCGAGTGGCACTGGCAAGGGCGCCAAAAATTCCCGCTAACCACCAACGTTTTGTCCGGCCAAAATAAAATGAAGCTGTCACTAAAAATAGAAACAAAGACTCACTATAAACCATAGAGAAGAAAAAAGCCGTCGGAAAAATTAAGAGATAAACTAAGGCTCGCCTGGCAATGTTTTCTTGGAAATCAAGCCTGATGATTCGATAAAGCAAAAACAAGGCTAGAGCCAAAGACAACCAGGAGATCGCCAAACCGGCGACCAGGTCTCGTCCGCCAAAATAAGGAGTAAAAAGGCGAATTAATTTGGGATATAAAGGAAAGAATGCTTGGCGAAAATCTCCGTATCCTTTCCTGGCAATCTCTAGATAATAAAAGCCATCAAAGTTGGCGCGGTTCCAAAGCCACTCTGGATTGATGACCTTCCCTCCTGTTAACTTTTCATTATAAAGAAAGTCGCCAACGGCTGGATAAGACCGCACCCCGAAGCCAATTATCATGACCACGACTAACTGCCAAATGACGAAAATAATAAAGAGGAAATTAATCGTCTTCTGGTTTTCTTTAAACCACTTTTTGATAGACTTTATAGGTTTCATGGGCGGTCCTCTCCCAGCTAAACTTTTTTGCTTGTTTTAAACCTCTTTGGATCAAATCTTCCCTGAGGTCACTATCCTCAAGGGCTAATTTTAGGCCATGAGCAATATCATTGATATCATCTGGATCAACTGTAACCGCTGCCTCCCCGGCAACTTCCGGCAAGCTCGATTCTTGACTGGTGACGACAGGCGTACCACAGGCCATAGCTTCAATAACCGGTAAGCCAAAACCCTCATAAAAGGAGGGTTGACAGTAAACAGTGGCTAGGTTATAGATTACCACTAAATCCTCTTCCGGAACAAAACCCAGACGGAAAATTTGCGGATCCTTACCATAAAGTTTCATTAACTGAGTTAGTGGTTGATTTTCGACGTGAGGCCTATCAAATTTCTTCTCGGCCGCCTGTTTACCAACAATCACCAAGGGAAAACCAATTAATTTACAGGCTTTAGCTAGGCCAAGGATGTTCTTATGATAATTAACGTCACCAACATAGAGGACAAACTTTGACGGTAGTTTATATTTCTTCTTGACTTTCTGTAGTTTTAAGATGCTTTTAATCGGCCTAAATTCAGTTGACGGCGCCAGATAAACGACAAATATCTTTTCTTTTGGATAGTTTAAATAATCAAAAATATCATTTTTCGAATTCTTAGAGTCACAAATAACCGCGTCTACTCTCCTTAGGGAAAGTTTTTGGGCCTGTAATTTGAGCCTGCCCTTGATTCCTGGTGGGTAGTGTTTAGGGAAAACCAACGGCGTGACGTCATGAACGGTGACGACTGTTCTCCTTTTTTTAATTAACGGCAGGGTCGTCCAGAACAAATCGAAATAGGGATAATGAATTAGGTCACAATCTTTGGCGGGACCTCCTTTCTCTATCAACTCGACCGCAAAATCGGCTACCTTTAACGACTGAAGGGCTTTGACTAATTGCTTCGTGTAGGCACCAATCCCACGAAACTGGTGGGCTGATTTTAATGGTGAAATATCAATGGCGACTTTCATCTCTTAGAAACTTCTCTGCTAACATTGGCCTTAAAAAAGCTAAAGCCACGATTGCCGGAGGAAGGACGGTTACCCACCACTTTACCATTGGGGTCATTCCCTCCCAACTTCTAGTATACAAGAAGGGTAAATAACGGCCAAGAGTGCCAAGGGAAAGGGCTATTGTTAACCAAAAGATAAAACGTCTCTCTGGAACTAGAGCGGCGAAAGATATTAGCCAAATAACATACCAGGGATAGATTTCTTCCCTGAAGGGGGCGAGGCAAAAAACAAGGAAAAGTGCCCAGAAGGAAAGGAGAGCTATTTGCTCCTTTTTTAACCAACGAGAGAAAATGAAAAGTGGCAATAGGATAACGGTCGCATATTTAATTCCGGCCGAGACTAAAAGCGAAAGAAACGACCAGGCCCTTTTCTTTTGAAAAAGAAGATGAAAACCTAAAAGAGCAAAAAACATCATCACCACATCATTATGGGCAGAAACTAAGGTTTCGAGAATAACCAGGGGATTAAGGGCAAAAAAAGCAAGCGAAAAGGCGCTTTTTTTGGAGAGTCGCCAAATGAGGTAGGATAATCCTAAATAAAAAGCGACCACTAAAGCTTTAAAAGAGAAAACATTCCCCCATATCCAGTTTCCGGCAATAAGATAAGGCAGCCCCGTGAATAAAATCCAAAATGGACCATAAAGGGTAATTTTATTAGCGGCATGCATAAATTCAAGCATCGGCTCGCCGACAAACTCAATCGGCATCACTAGATAAGGATTCTCTCTATAAAAGAAAGCCACTTTAGCCGTCGCTATATAGTTTAAAATATCATAAGAAAAAGCGGGGAAGGCAAAAAATAAAACCACTACCGACAAAAAAACCAATTTCCAGATCTTCTTTGAATTAAGTTTTCTCCTTTTAACTCCCTTCAAAACCCAACCATAAAGGCAAAACAGACCACCCACGATAATAAGATAGATGATTGTCGTCAGCGGGCGCTGGTAATAAACCAACCGGTGAAGGGTCCTTGGCGCCTGATAAGGAAAGTTAGGGTCAATAAAACCATAGGAAAAGACCGCTAACGCGATATATATAATAGTATAGAAAAACAGAATCAGTCTAAATCTCACGGATGTTAATCGCCTCCTCGAGCATTAATTTCAAATTCAATTCCGTCGCCTCCCCTTTCTCCGGCCGCCAAATGAATTCCTCAGGTAGTTGCTCTTTCAGGCGTTGGAGTACTTCTCGATGTTTTTCGGCTGCCGCTTGCAGATTAGTCGTCTTTTGGGAAATATCTTTTCCTTCCTTCCCCGCTCTTTCTAGATAAAATCTTGCTTTTTGGAAATGGCCGTTTGCGTCTTTAAGGGCAATGCTACCCAAGAGATACTGCCGATATTCAAATAAAACCTTAGCCTCGACTAGCTTTTTGTCGGCCAGCCCTAATTCATACTGATGGCGAGAAAAATTGCCGAACACCCAGGGGCGGTAGAGTCGATCAAAAACCTGCTCGATTCTGTATAGTTTGTTGCCCGGCATCAAGCCTGGGTAAGGAAGAACATAGTCAGCCACCGCCAGCGCTATCCGGGGAGTAAGCGAAAGAAGGAAAAGTCCTAAAACAACCCTTTTAACTCCTTTGTGCCACATTCTTTCTCTCCCAATACTTGATATAGCCCACCATGAATCGTAATCCCGAAAAGAGAGAAAAAACAAAACCGGGGAAACCATCAACATAGCCCCGGTGGCGGAAGAAGGTTAAGAAAAACCACCAGACGGGCTTAACGAACATATACTCTAGCTCACTCAAAAGCCCCAGTCTCACTTTCTTTTCTTCCAGCTCGTCGGCAATCAGACTGGTGTAGCGATTAAATCTCAAAAGGTAGCGGCTAAAAGTGGGGTCGGCGATATGCAAGAGATCACTCTTAAGAAAACCCACTTTTCCTTCGACTTCGGCCTGCTCGTGAACTGATTTACAAGGCAGCTTTCCCTTACCTTTTTTATAGAGCCTCAGGGTGTAGTCAGGATATTGACCGCCTTTTTTTAGATACGTCCCGAGAAAGAAGTTTCTCCTGGGCAACCAGAAGCCGTTAAATTCTGTCTTTGCTTCGACGGCCTTCAGGATTTCGTCTCGGAGCTCTGGCGTCACCCGCTCGTCAGCGTCTAACTGAAGTATCCATCCTCCTTTGGCGGCATCAATCGCTATTTGTTTATTAATATGGAAAATGGGAGGATTTTCTCTAATAATGACTTTTGAGGTATACTTCCTGGCAAGGGCAACGGTTTTATCGGTGCTTGTCCCGTCAACAACGACAATCTCCTCTGCCAGCTGACGGACTGATTCAAGGCACGAGCCAATGTTTTCTTCTTCGTTAAAGGTGGCAATGGCAATTGAGATTTTTTTCATTTGACCTCGATAAACCCGCTTTTATTTATAAAGAACTTAGGGACGACATCAAACTCATTAGGATAATCAACTAAAAACTTCAGATTTCTTCTCCAAACACCATAATATCTTTTGACAAATTTCTTTATTTTTTCTCTCGCTTGCTCCCAGTCGAATGACAAGCCAAGAATCATTCTTTCTATAATTTCCCCACATATCTTATCTTCCTCTACCTCAACACCACGATCACCAGCCATCACGATATTCACTCTTCCCCTTTTTCTCGAAAAATAGGATGATATTGCTTGCATGTTGCTAAAAGACCCAGCTACCGCTTCTCCTTCTTTTTTATTTTTCATCTCCACCACTTTCTCTACCACTCTGGAGCCATTAATGCTCATCCAAAGCACCTTTTTGTCACGAACTTTCACTTTCCTCATATCGTCAAGGTTATTAGAGGCAACAAATCGATGGGAGGGCAACCGTTCACTTTCTCCAACCAAAATAGCACTCTTATAAATATTTTCTGCCTTCTCTAAATTTCTTTCATTAACTACTATCAAGCATTGGGGTCTTTTTGAAAGAAGAATACACATATTGGCAGAAGCGGCGCAGGCATCGACTATAACAACATCGCCCTTCAACTTCCCTGGTAATTTGTGAAACCAAAACTTTTTGACTTCAACCATATTTTTTCTTTTGTATTAAACTACGCCTTCGGCTTGTATTTCGAGCTTGCGAGAAACAAGCTTGTCTTATTTCGAGCTTGCGAGAAACAAGCTTGTCTTATTTCGAGCTTGCGAGAAACAAGCTTGTCTTATTTTGAGCTTGCGAGAAACAAGCCCTGCTTATAATCTCCTATTATACTACCAAGGACTAGAACTCCTATTCCTAACAGGGAAACCAAATCAGCAAAAAGACGCAGTTTGGTTTCTCTAAAACGGGCGACGACCTGGTGCTTCCCGGGCGAGAGACTAAAAGTCATTAAGCCTCGATGGGCCGGATCTTGAAATTCAATCTCGATCGGCTTGCCGTCAACGAAAATATCCCAACCGGGAAAATAAAGGGTGTTTTCTACCAATCGTGCCGGCGTTTCCGCGATGACTTGAAACTCATGCCTCGTCGTCGAGCGGCTGACCGCCTCAACTTCAGCCTTACCTCCGATTATCTCCAGTGGCACTTCAGGATGCTTTTCCATGAATCTCACCGACCAGCGGGGACTGCTCTCGCCCGTATCAGTCGTCCCAGCATAAACACCACTGTAGAACGAGCCATCCTTGTAAGAAAAATCCTTGGCGTGCCAGTAGTTGCTGTTGATTAAAAGTAAAAGAATCGCCGCTGTCAGCGCTAACCAGAGTTTATTCTTACCTGCCCATAAAGAAACAAAGCTTCCTGCCAAAATGGCGGGAATAAAAACCATCACTGACAAGAAGCGCCAGGGAAATTGGAATTTCTGCAGAATGGTGACCGATTGCCAAACAGGCAGGGAGACTCTCAGCAAGAGGAATAAAACAGCCGCGAAACTCAGAATCAACCCTCCAACTAAAATCCAGTCTTTATTTTTCTTTCCAAAAAAGCGAAAGAGCGTATAAAAACCGAGTAAAAAGGCAAGCCAATGAAGAATGCCTATTTGAACGCTAATCTCGCTTGAACCGCCATAACTCCAAGGGGAAAGGACAAAATCTTTTAGCGGCCGGAATCGATCGACATATTCCCCGGCCGTGACAATATCCCTCAAGGTATACTTCCCCTCAAGAAAGGCGGGAAGCCAGAAAAAGGCAGAAACCATCAAGCCAAAAATAATTAACAATGAACAATTAATAATAAATGAAAGTCTTCTACCAAAAGAGGAAGAATAACATTCTCCCCACACTAAAGTGTGGGGTTTCATCCCGAAGGAAGAATGTTTTCTCTTGTTCAATTCATCCCCGATTTTAAAATCGGGGTTTTCTTGAACTGTCGAATAAGCCAAGAAAGCCGCGTAAGCTAAAATAAAGGGCAAAAACATCAGGCTTAAGGCATTATGAGATAAAATCAAGGCCGTTAACGATAAGGCTCCACCAGTTAGATATCGCCATCGGCCAGCCTTTGATAATCGTAAAAGAAACCAACAAATCAGGGGTAGCCAAACAAAGGCCAAATTCTCGCCGATGGCCCCCCGGACATAAAGATTAACAAAGCGGTAAGGAGCAAACATGTAAAAAAGCCCACTAACAAAACCGGCTTCTTCCCCCCAGAACTCCCGAACCCAAAGATACATAAAAACTCCCGAGAGGACAAAGCCGAGGCCAAAAACAATCTTCGTGCTGTCTATTAAAGAGAAGCCCAAGAAATGGAAAAAAGAACCAAAATAACTCGGCAAGGGATAAAGAAACATGAGAATCGGGTGGCCAAAACCCCAATTGAGATTGGCGGCCCAGCGAGGAATAAGATTGCCTTCTGCTAGTGATTGGTAGAAGTTAGCGATTCGGGCGACATGGTCCTGGCCATCATGAGTTATCGGCAAGCCAGGTTTAAAAAAATCAAAAAGGGGAATCAAAGCAATCAACAGAAGAACCCAAAGAAAATAGCTGTGCTTTCTTTTCATCTTTCCCTCTCCTTCATCTTATTTTATTAATCTTTCCTGGATTATAAATCCAGAATCAAACTTTCTTTCTTTAACAACCTCTCCTTTTTTTATAACCGTTTCTAGCCAGCCTTGATAAGTCCATGGTTGGTAAATATCCGGCTCGATTAGAAGCGTCACTTCCCCTTTTGGTTCCTCTCCCGGCAAACAATCATACTTAGGCAAGGCATACCAATGGAGTAAATATTCATAGGGATAATCATAAATCGGCGGAGTAAAAACTAAAAGATTAAAGTCACAAGATCCTCTTTGTTGATACACATAATCGATGGCTTCCATCTTTGATTTAATCCCGGCGGTTCCTCTAGGATCAAAAAAATCATGAAGGTACCTCCCTTTAAGGTTTTTAAAAGAGGCGGAAATCATCAGCAATAAAAAGAGCACATAAATCAGGCGAAGGACGGTCAATTTTTTAATGGCAAAATAAATCACAACCGACGCAATAATAATATAAACAAAATGGAGATGTGTCAGGTACCAACTCCAAATGGGGTTGGGAAAAAAGACATAGAATAAAAAGGTAGCCACGGGGAAAAAGAAGCAATAGAGAAAAAACCTCTTCTGTTCCTTTCTAAGCAAATTTTGAGATAAAAGCCATAAAGATAAAAAGGCAACTAGAAGAAGAAAGACTATCAGGGAAAGTTCAGATAGATTAAAGGTCGAAGTAAGATTACTCCAAAAACTCCTCAAATGATCTAATTGGATTGATCTGCTGAATCTTAAGGGATTTTGGCCCCTCCCGCTGTGGCCAGAAAAAAAATCAAATAAGGCTCGTGTTTGTAAGAACTGATGCCTTAGATCGAAGAGAATTGCCGGACTATAGCCCAAAATTAGGGCTGAAAGGGAAGTCAAATAACCCTTAAGTCTTTCCTCCCTATCAATAAGCAGAAGGAAAAGAAATGAATAAAGAATAAAGGCAAGGGAAACAGTAACCTCAAAATTGTACATCAAAGCGGAAGTGAAAAAACTAAGGCCAAGAAAGAAGAGTCTCCGACTGGCGAAATAGCGGAACAGAAAATAAAACGTGAGCAAAATCAAAAAGGAAACTGGTTGGGGGTTCCAAATTACAGTCGATTGATAAACAACAGGAAGAGAGATAGCGCTGAAAAAAAAGGCAATCAAAGCTATTTCTTTGTTGAAAATCTTCTTCATTAAGAGCAGCATCAAAACCAAAGTCATCAACCCGAAAAAAAGCATTAAAACCTGACCACCATACGGATCTCCTCCCCATATAACAAAGGGGATAGCCAAAAGGTAATACCAAAAAGGCCCGGCAAATATCCCTTCAAGGCCACTGCTAGGACCAATCAAGGCTAATTTGTGGTTTAGAATAATCTCTCTTACCGCTAAGTAATCTCTTCCTTGGTCAAAAAGAAAAACATAATTTCCCGAGATAACCTCGACCGCCCTCAGGAAAAAACCAAGGGCAAAAATCGCAACAGCGACCAGATAGAAGATACTTTTTTTACTCAATGATTGAATCCTCCCCCCGAAATTTCGGGGGATTCTTCATTTGTGGTTGCGCTACCCCGACTTCTTCGGGGCGGCGACTCAGGTCGAAATTTCGACCTTCGTCTTGCAACCGATGAATTAATTATGCCTCTTGGCCTTAATAACGGTAATTGCCTCAACTTCTGTCTGGGAAACGAAATCGACAACTTTTTTCTTCTCCTCCAGCCAGTTTTTTTCGAAAGGAGGGTCAATTATATCTCTCTCAACTAAATAATAGACAAGGTCCACATCATCTTTTTCGGGAGCATAGCCGTAACGCCTTTGGCCATACCAAGAGAAAAGATACTCCCAAGCGTGATTTAAGAAGTAGGGCAGACCTAAGGCTTCATAACGAAACTTCTCTCCCCTTGCGTCCTGATAGATAAAATCAACTACCTTTTTTTGGTCACCGAGAGTAACCCCTTGTTGGGCTCCATAAAATCTTATAAACCTATTTTCAGGCAAGACTGTTTTCCATAAGAATAAATTATTAACGAGGACAAGAATTAAGATGCCGAAAGCTAAAAAGCGCCAAAAGAAACCTCGCTTTAAAAGGAAAGCTAAAAAATAACTGACCAAAAGGATCATCCCGGGCCCAAGTCCAATCAGAAAATGATGATGGAGGCTATGACTATAAAAACTCAGGGCTAAAGGGGTACCAATCAGCCAAGAGACAAGAATAAAGGCGGAGATTCTTTCCTGTTTTCTTTTAACCGTAACCAGGCGGAAAAGAAGAAAAGCAAAAGCGGCTAAAAATAAGACCACGGCAAATTTCAGATGAGAAGTGGTAACGATAAACTCAAACTCTTCTAGAAAATATAGCGGTATTCTCCCATTAAGGGAAAAGGTTATATTTGCCCCTTTTATCAAGAATTGATAGGCACTTTTAGTTATTAAAAAACTATGGCGGAGCTCAAAAAAAAGATAAGAAGAAAGGGTAAAACCGGTCGTCAAGCAACCAGC